>Ga0207646_10000590_pt1 | contig 47383 bp, 43 predicted proteins | sample KBSK5502metaG_FD_184343 | JGI IMG/M metagenome (GOLD analysis project Ga0207646, IMG submission 184343) | Corn, switchgrass and miscanthus rhizosphere microbial communities from Kellogg Biological Station, Michigan, USA - KBS K5-50-2 metaG... | ecosystem: Host-associated > Plants > Roots >...
CGAGAAAGAGAAAGATCGGCGCAAAATCAGACAACATGAACGCCCCATGCTGGTGGGAAAATTTACCGAACTGAACTTCGGCGTCTCCAATAATATTAAAGCTGTGGGTTGCGAGCGGACCCGATAAGTCGCTGGAGACAGTTTCCGACTCGCTCGTGGAAGTCGCTGCTGCGGTCGCTTCAGTTTTTGTTGTGCTTGGAGGTGTGACCGGATTCGGACCTTCCGCGGGCGCGGCTGGCGCGGTGCCATTCGCCATTTGGCGAACCATCTTCTTCAACGAGTCCATTTCTTTCTTCATCGCGTCATGCTCGGCCTTGAGCTTGTCGTACTCGGCGCGCGAAACGTAATCCCCCGACGGAGGAGCAGCAGCGTCTTGAGTGGGAGTGGTCGCGGCGTCCTGCGCCTGAAGTAACGCTGGCGTAGTCATTAAGGCGAATGCTAAAAGAATGGATCCGAACCAGCTTTCGATCTTTCGTCGAGGTGAATTCATCATTTCAACTTTCAAGGTGTCATGGTTGTCGCTGCGGAGTTTGTTCGTGAATAAATTTTCATTTGGCGAAAGTTGCGCGGATGTAGTTCACAAGTTCCCAGCGCTGCGTTTCCGAGAGCTGACCCTTCCATGTAACCATCGGCGCTTTGCCCTCCGAAATTTTCCAAAACAATTCGCCGTCTTTTTCGCCGGTGTCTCTGATGCGCTTGGGAAGGTCTGCCGGTCTTTTCTCCAACGCGGCTGCGCCAGGTCCGTCGCCATGTCCCTCTGCTCCGTGGCACGTGAGGCAGTTGGCGACGAAAAGCTTTTTCCCAAGTTCAATCGTGTTGGCGTTTGCCGGCACGGGATTTGGCCGGTTTGCCGCCGACGCTGGAGCTCTCCAATCTGAACTCTCTGCTAAAACGAACGTGCTTGCCAAAGTGATTGCAAGGACAAGCAAAATTTTACGAAAGGGTTTCGATGGTTCGGTATTCATTAATTGTGCTCAGTTTAGAGTTAGTGCGATGTATCAACTACGCGTTTCTTGCGTTTTGATGATCGCGAATTGCCGTTGAAAAACGCGGGCTCATTTAGGATTGCGTATTGCACTGATTTATCCGGCGTCCTCTCAATGGTGTTCGATGTGCGTGTCTGAGGACGCCCGCGCCGCTCCGCCCGTGACATCTTATGGCAGGACACGAGTCAGAACACAAGCCCGATTCGACTACGCATTTTTTCGGAGAAATGATATAGGACGCGACCCACCTGTGGGGCTCGCGTCCGAGTCGCGGAATGCAGCTGTGCGATTGGCTTGACAGCAAAGATCGACGTCGTCACGCTTGCTGCATGAAATCTCTCGATCGATTTGCAGATCCAGTTTACTGCATCATGCGGTTCGTCATTGGGTTGACCTACGCTTGTCACGGGAGTCAGAAACTCTTCGCGATTCCCGGCGGCGGGCACGGGGCAGCGGGAATAGCAGTCGTCGCCGGCTACGTCGAGCTGTTCGCGGGGTTGGGCATCGCCTTTGGATTGTTCACTCGACTCGCGGCGTTTTTGGCAAGTGGTGAAATGGCCATTGCCTATTTCACCTTTTACGTCGGAGCGGTGGATCTCTTGGCGGCAAAAGTTTTCCCGATCATGAACGGCGGCGAACTTGCGCTCGTTCTCTGCTGGATCTTTTTTTTCATTGTCTTTTACGGTGGCGGCCGCTGGAGCATCGACGCGATGTGGCGCAAACGCAGCACGTCGACTGCCGCGTCCAACGTGAACATCGCCCCTGCGTAAGCGGCGCGCGCAATCTTTAGGCGGCTTTACCAGCGCGTTTTTTGGAAGAAAGGTGCGAGCGGAAATCGCTCGGCGATTGACCGAAGACGCGTTTGAACATGCGATTGAACTGAGTGAGCGATTGAAATCCGACATCGTAAGCCACTTCGCTGATGCGACGGTTCGGATTCAATAATTGCGTGCGCGCGTCTTCGAGCCGAACTCGCGCGACGTAATCGGTAAATTTCAATCCGGTCGACTTGCGGAACACTTTGCAAAAGTGAAACACGCTCGCGCCGGCGGCTTTCGCGACCGCGGACAGGGAAAGCGGCTCGGTCTTGTGATGGTCGATGTACCCGCGCGCTTTTTGGACCAATGGTGGCTCCAGGTTTTGGCGCTCGAGCACAAGCTGATTAGTCAGGGCCGATAATTGCTCGGCGAAAAAGGAGAGAAGACGGACAATCGCATTGTATCTGTCCGGCGGAATGAGAGGATTTTTTTCCCAAGCCTTACGGATTGCACCGTTGAATTTAATTCCACACCGCTCGAGTTCGCGACTCACTTTGGTCGTATCCGCTTTTGCCGGCATGTGCCGTAGCACCTGACCGATTCGCAAATAGCCGACGATTTTGTTACCGAGTGTCACCGGCACGGCGGTTTCGGTTAAGCCAAACGGACAAGTCACCGTGTGCGGCAGCTCGCCCGTGTGATCGATCATTTCCTGATGCGCTTCGAGACAGACGGCCAAACTTTTTGGCCGTTCGGCCAGTATCGCGCAAAACGGATTCTCGTGTTTTTTGCCCTGATGCTCGAGCTGCCAATAATCGAGCGGCCGCAACGCCAACGCCAATCCGGTTGCTTTGCTAAAAACGCCTTCATAATCCCGAAACAAACGGGAGCGGCGCAACATGTCGATCAATTGCCTATTCGAATCCGAAATGTCGTTGCCGGTTTCCAACATGAGTTGGAAATAACATCCGAGTAGACAACCGCACCGTCAATTCATTCCCGTGGTGTTTGCAGAGCTGTGGCGCTGGCAAGTAAATCGGCGGCCAGACCGTTATACTTAGATCCGTTCCGCGATCGCGTGACTAGTAATCTTCGGCGGAATCCTGTTCCTGATCGAGGAATGGCGACTCGAGAACGGCCGGTTCGAGCGACGCACCGTGCGCGTGCACTGAGAGCATCTTTCGGCGCGCGGCCTGCAGCCGTTTCAGCATGATGGGCGTGATTCGCTTGAACAATTCGTAGCCTAACGACGGGTCGCGTTCGCAATATTCGCGCAGGATTGTTCCGTAAAAGAAAATCGCGCGTGTTGGTTCGGTGGCGCGAGCGGTGAAATGCCAGACGTAGGGCGGAAACATCCACGACCAGCCGAGTAAATCTCCCGCGCCGATGGTTTCCACGATTACCGGGTCGCCAAATCCTTCGCCCGACTCAAGCATGACCTGGCCGCTCTCGATCAAGTAAAAGCGGTTCGCGAGCTCGCCTTCGCGCAGAATGGTTTGGCTTTTTTTGAATTCGACTGGAATGGCGCAATCGGTCAACAGCGCGAGTTGCTTCGGATTCATTCCGGCAAGAAAGGGATGGAGCGCGACGCGCGTGGGCATCGGTTCGGTCACCGTTGTTTTATTTTTGGAAGGCGGTTCGAGCAGAGTATTCATGGGATTGTCCTCATTTTTCTGAGTTCAAATGAATTCGTGTTCTTTCTCGCGAACCACCAGCACGGGGCAGGGCGCGGCCCGCACGACTCGTTCGGCGGTGCTGCCGATCGCGAAATGTTTCCAGCCGGTGTAGCCGTGGGTCGCGATCACGATTAGATCGACATCCAACTCTTTGGCCGCGTCGACAATCTCAATCGAGGCCAGGCCGCAACGAAGAGTGGAACCGACGCGCGCAATCCCGGCATTTCGAACTGAGCTGACCAACGTTTTCATCTGTCCGGCGCAGACTGAGCTGGTTCCGGTTGAAACCGCCGGTGCCGCGATCATTAGTCCGTCGAAGGCTGGTGGAATCTCCGGTTCGACCACGTGAAACAAAGTCAGTTCTGCGCCGAATTGCTGCGCCAGACGGGTCGCGTACCGGACCGCTTTCTTCGAGAGCGGCGAGAAATCCACCGGAACGAGGATTTTTTTCAAATTGATGCCAGCTGAGGTGCCGCCCTCCGGCAATGCTTGCGTTTTCATGTCGAGACTTTGAATCCCGATGCTGGGCCGCGCTGCGCCGTCCTTGCTAAATTGTGTGCGTTTCTTGCTCCGGGAAATTGCCCGACGTCGCCGCGCAATTTTTGCCCAACCAAACGCAAATGATGAAAAGCAGCCGCCTGATATCAGCTGCAGGCTCGAGGCAGAAAGGAAACCAAAAACTGTGGATTACGTAATCGTCCTTCTCGCCCTCGCGATGGTCGGCCTCTACGCGCTTCTCATTCATTGGCTCCTGCCGAAGACGTAGACCTGTCGCGCGACTCGGCCAAAAAAACGGAGCCGACCAAATGAAAAACGACGCTGCCTGTTCAAAACCGCGGGCAAGAATGCGTCCCCGTCTCCGTGATTCGGCTATCGCGCATTATCATCAGTTGCTCGCAGCCGACGAAATGTTGTCGGCGGCAGCTTTCGAGAAATTTCGCGACGCGATGCGCCGCAATCGCCTTCTCTACGGCAATCGACCGATCGGCGTTGCGCTGCGACCGCACTTTTTAGAGCGCCGGCAATTGGAAGCGCTGACCGCCACGACCGAGTTGGTCGCGAGCGCGCTGGAAAAAGTTGCCGCTGCCGCCGCGCAGGAGCCACAGTTGATGACCCAACTTGGCTTGAGCGAGCTCGAACAAAAGCTCGCGCGCGTTGATCCCGGATTTCGCGGCGCGAGTGTCACGACTCGGATGGACGGATTCGTTTTCGGCGATGAAATTGAGTTCGTCGAATACAACGCGGAGAACCCGTCGAGTCTTTCCGATCAGGAAGGATTGAATCGCTTGCTCTTTGATCTGCCCGCGATGGCGATCTTCGCCGAGCGATATTGCCTCCAGGAATTTTCGCCGACGGCGAAATTACTCGAGACATTGCTCGCGACTTACCGCGAATGGGGCGGGCACCGTATTCCGAACGTTGCGATTCTGGATTGGGAAAATCTTCCGACATCGCACGAATTCGTTTTGCTCCAGGAATACTTTGTCGAGCACGGCGTGCGCACGATGATTTGTTCGCCCGACGAATTGGAATATGAAGGCGGGCGGCTGCGCGCGCGAGATTTCGATGTCGATCTTGTCTACAAGCGGATTCTCATTCACGAATTTCTTGACCATTACGATGAATCGCATCCGCTCGTTCGCGCTTACATCAACCATGACGTTTGTCTGGTGAATCCGTTTCGCTGCAAACTCATGCACAAGAAGACGAGCTTCGAATTCTTGTCGGATGATGCGCATCAAAACTGGTTCACCCCAGCGGAGAGCGAAGCGATTGCTCGCTCGGTCCCCTGGACGCGGCGAATGTCACATCGGCGCACGACCTATCGCGGTGGCGAGGTCGATTTGGTCGAATTCGTTCGCTGCAACCGCGACTGGTTCGTGCTGAAGCCGAACGATGATTACGGCGGCCATGGCGTTTTTATTGGGCCTCGCGTTGATCAGCGCGACTGGGAGACTGCAATTGAGACTGCGCTTTTGACTGATTACGTCGTCCAGGAAGCGATCAATTTGCAGCCGGAAGAATTTCCGATCTTTAACGAAACCGAATGGAAATTGCAGCCAATGTTCGTCGACACGAATCCGTTTTTGTTTTCTGGAAGAGTCTGCGGCGCGTTGGTGCGTCTCTCTGATTCGCCAATCGTCAATGTCACTTCCGGCGGCGGCGAGACTGGCTTCTTTGTGATCGATGAAACAGCCTGATTGGCTTCGCGTCCCAAGGTGCTGCTCCGAGCAGCGCAAGAAAAGCTCAGCGAATCACAACTATCGCCGAGCGTCGTTCCGAGGGTTTCCAGACAATGCACCAACGATGAAACGCAACCCCACCGACTTCTCGTTGAACGGTGCCTCGACGATCAGGAAAATTGAGCGCCAAGGTGACCACGTTTTCACCCTCGGCATCGAGGAAGAATTTCAAATAATCGATCCCGAAACGCGCGAGCTGCGTTCGCACATTCAGCAGATTCTGGCCGACGGAAAATATCTTTTGAGGGAGCACGTCAAACCGGAGTTTCATCAATCCGTCGTCGAACTTGGGACGGAAATTTGTAACGACATCGCCGACGCGCGGCGGCAGGTGGTCGAGCTTCGCAGCGAGTTGGCCACGATTGCGAGAATGGAGGGGCTCAAGATAGCTTCCGCCGGGACGCATCCGTTTTCGCACTGGATGGACCAACAGATCACCACCGATGAGCGTTATCTCACCATTTTGAACGACATGCAGCAGATCGCGCGCGCAAATCTCATTTGGGGTTTGCACGTGCACATTGGAATTCCGGACCGCGAGGAAGCGATCGACGTCATGAACCAGGCGCGCTATTTCCTGCCGCACCTTTATGCGCTTTCGGTCAATTCCCCGTTTTGGTTGGGTCAGAACACCGGCCTCAAAGCGTATCGGCAAATGATTTTCGAACGCTTCCCGCGGACTGGAATTCCGGACGCGTTCGAGAGCCTCTCCGAATATGACGATTACCTGAAGCTGCTCGTGGCGACCGGCTGCATCGACAACGCGAAGAAAATTTGGTGGGACATCCGGTTACATCCGTTCTTCAACACGATCGAATTCCGGATCTGCGATGCCCAATCACGCGTGGACGACACCATCGCCCTCGCCGCGCTGATTCAAGCGATCGTGGTCAAGCTGCACAAACTTCGCGCTCAAAACGTGACATTCCGAAGTTATCCGCGACGACTGATCGACGAAAATCGCTGGCGCGCCGCGCGCTACGGGTTGGATGGTAAGTTAATCGACTTCGGCTGCGGCACTGAAAAGGACGAGCGCGAACTCCTTCACGAGATGCTCGATTTTCTCGCCACCGAAGTGGACGAGCTCGGTCTTCACAACGAGATCGCGCACGTCGAGAAAATCTTGCGCGAAGGCACCGGCGCAGATCGACAACTCGCGGTCTGGGAAAGCACCCACGATTTGAAAACGGTTGTCGATCACATCGTAGCCGAAACGTATCAGGGGTTGCACCTGACCAGGGTGAAAGCGAAGGCTGCGTAAGTTGGTTACCGTTCGAAAATTCGCCGAAATCAACAAAAGCCGTTTGCCACTGCAAAAATTTCCACGTAATTCTGATCGCCTTTTGAATGAATCAGCCAATCGCATGTGACAAGATCGAGATCGACCCCGAGTTGATGCCGGGAGCTCGCAACGCGCTCGAAGTTTGTCTTCAACTCAAACCCTACGAGCGAATCACCATCATTACTGATGAAGCAACACGCGAGATCGCGTGTGCGCTTCATGCCGAAGTCGAGCGAATTGGTTCGAATTGCAGCTTGTTCACCCTAGAACATCACGCGCGACGTCCGCTCAAGTTCATGCCCGAAATAATTTTAGAAGATCTCGCAACCTCGCAGGTGTCGATCTTCGCCGCGCAAAGCCAGGCGGGCGAGCTCGGCTCGCGTCGCGAAATGACGGCGGTGGTCGACCATCATGAGATTCGGCACGCTCACATGGTGAACATCAATCGCCAGATCATGCTTGAAGGAATGCGCGCCGATTTTCGCGCAGTCGATGAACTGAGTGAGCGTTTGGTCCAGCGCGCGCGACAAGCCAGGCGCATCAGTTGCAAGACACCTCACGGCACCGATTTCGAAGCGAAACTTTCGCCGAAACTAAAATGGCTCAAGACCAGCGGCCTGATCACCAAAGCGAAATGGGGGAATTTGCCGGGGGGCGAAATTTTTACGTCGCCGCTGAACAGCAACGGCACGTTCGTCGTCGACGGCGTGGTCGGCGATTATTTGTGCGAACGTTACGGCGATTTGAAATCCAATCCGCTTACGATCGAGGTTGAGAACAATCGGATTGTCGATCTTTGCTGCGAGAACAAGGAGCTCCTCGAAGAATTTCGCGCTTACACGAGCACGGACGAAAACAGCAATCGCGTGGGCGAATTCGCGGTCGGCACCAACATCGCTTGCACGCATGTCATCGGTCACATTTTGCAGGACGAAAAAATCCCCGGCATCCACATCGCCTTCGGTCATCCTTACGCCAAGCACACCGGCGCGAATTGGGCGTCGCAAACCCACATCGATTGCGTCGGCCGCGATTTCGACATCTGGTTCGACCATGAACAGGTGATGCGCGGCGGAAAATTTTTGGTGTGAGCGATGGAGCCCGAGCTCCGCGCGCGGTTCAACGCCGATTTTACTCTGGAGAAATACGCGGCGCTTCTGCGCTGCGTGAATGAGGCGACGAAGTGGCCGGCTGATTTTCGGATTTCCGAGACGCCGATTTTTCTGACGCGCGAGTTTGCCACCGAAGCCGTTTACGCCGCAAACGAGATCGCGGCCCAGACTCAAACGCCGGAGTTCACGCGTCACGCCGCGACCGCAATCCCGCCTGGACTCGAAGTCCCTGGCGAATCGCCTCACCCGGAATTTCTGATTGTCGATCTTGCGATCTGCGAGGAAGGCCATCGGCTGGTGCCGAAGCTGATCGAGCTCCAGGCGTTCCCGAGCTTGTTTGGATTTCAGTTTCTGTTGCTCGGTTGCATGCGCAAAACCTTTCCCGTAATTCCGGAAAACTGGACGTCGTCCTTTGGTGGAATTCGCGACGAACAGTATATCGGGATTTTACGCCGGACGATTCTTGGCAATTCGAAACCGGAAAACGTGATTCTGCTCGAGATCGAGCCGGAGAAACAAAAAACACGAATCGATTTCGCGGCTACCGAGCTGCTTCTTGATATTCAATCGGTTTGCGTGACCAAAATCCAAAAACGTGGCCGTGAATTATTTTATCAGCATCATGGGAAACAAACGCAGGTCGAACGGATCTACAATCGCGTCATCTTCGATGAACTCGAGCGCCGGCCCGACTTGAAATTGCAATTCAGTTTTCAGGACGAGCTCGATGTTACATGGATTGCACATCCAAACTGGTATTACAAAATCAGCAAACATTCGTTACCGTTCATCAGGACTGGCTATACCTCGCCGACATTTTTTGGCGATGAATTTCCGGCGGCCGAGAAGATCGACAACTTCGTTTTAAAACCCCTCTACTCTTTCGCCGGTCTGGGCGTCGACATGGAACCAACGCGCGAAAAAATTGCGGCGCTAAAGGATCCCCATCAATGGATCCTGCAAAAGAAAGTCGAATACGCGGCGTTTGTTCCAACCGTCGACGGCAACAAATCAAAAGCCGAGCTCCGGATGATGTTCATCTGGTCCGAACGCGGCGAACCGCTCCTGCTTAACAATTTAATTCGGATGAGTCAGGGCAAAATGATGGGCGTCAATTTTAACAAGGACAAAACCTGGGTCGGGTCGTCGATCGCATTGCACGAGCGCTAATTCAAACTGCGCGCGTCTTGATGTTGATCTCGGACGTGAGCGTTTGATGAACGGGACATCTGTCCGCAATCTCCATGAGCTTCGCGCGTTGCTCGTCATTCAACGCGCCGGCCAAATGAATCTCGCGCCAGATGCGATCTACTTTCCCTTCCTTCGTTTCGCAATCGTCGCAATCTTTCGCGTGGATTTTCGAATGCCGCAGCGAAACGGTTATTTTCTCGAGCGGCCAGCCGCGCTTCCGCGCATAGAGCCCGATCGTCATTGAAGTGCACGCGCCGAGCGCGGCGAGTAACAAATCGTAAGGCGACCCGCCGGTGTCGGTGCCGCCGTAGGAAACCGGTTCGTCGGCAAAAAGTTCGTGAGAACCGACCTCGATTTCTTGAGCAAAGCCGGTGGCGCTTCCGTGAACAATGACGTGCGGCGCTTCTGTTTGTTCTGCCATGTTATTATCCTTTTTCTTTCATCATTTCGCGAACCTCGGCTGAAGTGCGCACCGGAACGATTTCGAAGTCCATCAAATCTTTCCAATTGTCGATCCAGCGTTCGAGCAAAACGAAATCGTTCGTCTCCATGATTTGCCAGCAGGTTTTGAGATGCTGATCGATCCAACTCGAAACATAATTCAAACCTTCCGGCATCATCCGGCCTTTTTCTTCGAGCCGTTGGTAAATTGCCGGCGCATCTTTGAATTTCTCGATCACCAGGTAATGCATCTGGCGCGATTTTAATTCGTCTTCGCGTAGAGAAGCGAGTCGAGAACTTGCCCATCTTTCACCACATTTTTTCGCAAGCGTCCTTCTAAAACGAAGCCGGCTTTTTCGAGCACGCGCGCTGACGCAGGATTGCTCGAATGCGGCATGGCAAAAATCCGATTCAACGAGAATTCCTTGAAGCAATAGTCTACAAACGCAGGAACAATTTCGCTCATGATCCCTTGCCCCCAGAAGTCTTCGGCGAGCCAATAACCAAACTCCGCAGTGTGCCGATGAACATCTTCGCCGGGCCGCAGACCGATCCCACCGGCCGCCGCGCCTCCGATGTCGATACAAAAATTCAGTCTCGGCAAACCGGGCAGTGAGCCCTGCAGAAACTTTTTCGCGTCTTCAATCGTGTAAGGATGCGGAAACGCATCGCGCAGTCCGAGCCAAACCTTGCGATTGTTGGCGTGCCTGACCAACGATTCCGCATCGCCTAAACGATAATCACGGATCGTGCAGCGCTTGAGCTTGAGCTCCACGTTACCTCAGTTCGTCGTTCGTTTCCGCGAACGCTTTGACCGCGAATTCCAAATCTTCGCGCGAATGCGCTGCGCTGACTTGGACGCGAACGCGCGCGGTCCCGTGTGGAACAACCGGATAGAAAAACCCGATCACGTAAACGCCTTTGTCCAACATGCGCGCGGCGAACTTTTGCGATTTCGCGGCGTCGCCGATCATGATCGGAACGATCGGATGAACGCCCGGCTTGATCGTGAGCCCGGATTTCGTGACCGCGTCGCGGAAATACCTGGTGTTCGCTTCCAGTTTGTCACGGAGCTCGGTCGATTTGGTCAGAAGCTCGAGCGCCTTCAAAACCGCGGCGACAATTGGCGGCGCGACCGTGTTGGAAAATAAATAAGGACGCGAGCGTTGCCGCAAAAGATCGACAATCTCTTTCCGGCCGCTGGTGAATCCGCCACTCGCGCCACCGAGCGCTTTGCCGAGCGTGCCGGTGATGATGTCGATCTTGCCCATGACGTCGCGATATTCGTGAGTGCCGCGCCCGCTCTTGCCGAGAAATCCCGTCGCGTGCGCATCGTCGATCATTGTGAGCGCCTCATATTTTTGCGCGAGATCGACGATCGATTTCAGCTCTGCGATTGTGCCGTCCATCGAGAAACAACCGTCAGTCGCGATCAATTTGAAACGCGTACCGCTCGCTTCTTTGAGCTTCGCTTCGAGATCGGCCATGTCGTTGTGCTTGTAACGGAAGCGCTGCGCTTTGCAGAGCCGAATGCCGTCGATGATCGACGCGTGATTCAACTCGTCGCTAATGATCGCGTCTTTTTCGGTGAGCACGGTTTCAAACAGGCCGCCGTTCGCGTCGAACGCGCTGGGATACAGAATCGTTTCCTCGGTCCCGAGAAATTTTGTGAGCGCGGCTTCGAGTTCTTTGTGAAGATCCTGTGTGCCGCAAATGAATCGCACGCTGGCCATGCCGAGCCCGTGAGTGTCGAGCGCTTCCTTCGCCGCTTTGATTAATTCGGGATGATCGGCCAGGCCGAGATAATTGTTGGCGCACATGTTGAGCACTTCTTTGCCGCCGGCAACTTTGATGTGCGCGTCCTGCGGCGTGGTGATGATCCGCTCGGTTTTGAAGAGTCCCTGCGACTTTATTTCGTCGAGCGTTTGCGAAAGCTGCTTTTCGAATTCGGCGAGCATGACCGAAACTTTGGGCGGGGAGCGGGTTTAGGCAAAGAAGATGTCGATCTTGTTTGGGCCGGCCCGACTTGACGGCATGTGAATAAGTGTTAATAAGTCAACCGATCCGCCTTGACCCACGCTGAGCTACGCAGCCTCGCCCTAGCCGTTCTCGCGGCTTTCCTCGCAATCATTCTCTTCAGCGGTTGCGAAACTGGAGGCACTGCTCGCGTCTTGCCAGCTTACGAATCGCCGATCGCGAAATCGGAATTTCAACATGTGCGCACGACTGCTTACACGCACACGGAGTCGGATCACACTCAGTACGGCGCGCGCAACGCGCTCGGTGGCGAATTGCACGCCGCCGGTCCGGCGATTCATCGCGCGGAAAATGTGAAACGCGCAGGCACGATTTCTACAGACAACGACGACACGGATGTAATCAACGTTTCGAGCAGCGACGCAAAACTGCAGCCGTTCTCGATGGATAGGTCGAAAAAGGCGACGCGTGTTACGACGACAGTGACAACAACGCGCGTCACGAAAACAACAATGACGGCGCGCGGAACAAAACGCGCAGCGTCCGTGAGCAGCAAATCGCCGCGAATCGGAAGCGCCGCAGCCGATTGGTCGCGTTGGCCGATGGGCACGACGTTTCGTTTACTTTCGACCGGACAAGTTTATCGCGTGGAAGATTACGGCTGGGCGTTGAGCGGCCGGAACACGATCGATCTCTACATGGCGAACCAGCGCGACATGAACACGTGGGGCGCGCGCCAGGAACCGATCCAAATTCTCCACTGGGGCGATCCGCAACAAAGTTTGCAAGTTCTTCAATCGCACACCGACTACAAGCACATCAAACGAATGGTGCTTGAGCTGCAAGGCCACGACCAGGAAGCAGCCGCGCTGCAATAAGTCCGAGCCGGGCTGGCAGTATTACCTTTCGCTCCAGTTCAGGACGATTTTGCCGGAGTTGCCGGATTTCATCAGCTCGATCGCTTCTTTGAATTGAGTGTAAGCAAATCGGTGAGTGATGATCGGTGAAATATCGACACCGCTTTTGATCAGGGCGGTCATTTTGTACCAGGTTTCGTACATTTCGCGTCCGTAAATTCCTTTGATCGTCAGTTGATCGAACACAACCGTGTTCCAGTCGATCGCGGCAGTGCCGGGCATGATGCCGAGGAGTGCGATTTTGCCGCCGTGAAACATGTTCGGCAAAATGTCGTCGAACGCTTTCGGGTTGCCGGACATTTCGAGCGCGACGTCGAATCCTTCTTTCATGCCGAGCTGTTTCATCGCGTCGGTGAGTTTTTGCGTGCTTACATTCAGCGCAAGATCGACACCCATTTTCCAGGCGAGCTCGAGCCGGTATGAATTGACGTCGGTGATGACGACGTGACGGGCGCCAGCGTGTTTGCAGATCGGGATCGCCATGCAACCGATCGGTCCCGCGCCGGTAATGAGAACATCTTCGCCGACGAGATCGAACGAAAGCGCAGTGTGAACGGCGTTGCCCATCGGATCGAAACAGGAAAGGACATCGAGCGGGATCGAAGGATCGGCGTGCCAGCAATTTGATTGCGGAATCGCGACGAACTCGGCGAATGCACCCGGGCGATTTACGCCGACGCCTTGCGTGTTCGGGCAAAGATGACGACGACCTGCCAAACAATTCCGGCAATGTCCGCACGTGATGTGGCCTTCGCCGACAACGAGATCGCCTTTGGCAAAGCCTTTGACGTGATCGCCAACGCAATCGACCACCCCGACAAATTCGTGCCCGATGGTCATGGGAACGGGGATGGTTTTCTGGGCCCAGGAATCCCAGTTATATATATGTACGTCGGTCCCGCAGATGGAGGTTTTAAGGACGCGGATCAGAACGTCGTCACCCAGGACTTCCGGCACCGGCACTTCCCGCAGCCAAAGTCCCGGCTCGGCTTTGGCCTTCACCACTGCCTGCATCATTTTCTGCACGGCGCAAAATTAAGCGCGCATTTCGCACATGTCGATCCGTTCGACTCTGCTCAGGACAAGCCTTGCGTGGCGGAGCATCATTCGAGATTATGAACGGTCATGCCAGCGACGCTTGAGCAGCCTGCGTCGGAAACCGCGAGGCCGCGTTCCGTTTTCATTTTGCGTTTCGTCACTACCGTTGCGCTCTGGTCGGTCGCGCTCGCGATCGCGTTTTCTGGATATGAAATTCTATTTTGGCTGTTGATCAGCGTGTTCGGTCTGATCGCGCTTCTGGAATTTTATCGAATGCTCGACCACGCCGGGCTGCCGAATTTCAAAATCATCGGGTTGATCTGCGGCGCGATTCTGCTGGCGGGCAGCTTTCATTATTTTTCAACGATCGGTCCCGCGAGCTCGTACGATTTCGAATTGGCCGTGTTGCTTTTCTTTCTCCTGACGGTTTTCACGCGGCAGATGTTTGCGCGTCTTCGCCACGACGAGCCGCTGCGAACGATGGCTTACACTTTGTTCGGCCTGCTTTACGTGCTCTGGCTCTTTAATTTCATCACTAAGATTCTTTATCTGACACCGCGCGCCGCGAACGGGATCGTCACGGGACAGTTTTACGTTTTGTATTTGATCGCGGTGACGAAGTTCAGCGACATGGGCGCATATCTGACCGGCAGCGCGATTGGCCGGCATTTGATGAGCCCGCACATCAGCGCGAAAAAAACGTGGGAAGGATTTTTCGGCGCGCTCGGATTCGCGTTGTTGTGCAGTCTCGCCTTGTTCAAGCTCATGCCTGGACATTTGTCGGCACTGACCTGGACGCATGCGACTGTGCTCGGGCTGCTGCTTGGATTCGCGGCGGTCATCGGCGATCTCGGCGAATCGATTGTTAAACGAAGCACCGGTGTGAAGGATTCGGGCGGGATGTTGCCGGGAATCGGCGGCGCACTCGATTTGATCGACAGTCTGCTTTTCACCGCACCGCTTTTGTTTTTTTATCTGCGTCTTGTCATTCGGGTGGCGTAAGACTCCCACAAAGGGCACAAAGTAAACAAAGGAACACAACGAATTGAAAATTTTTTGTTTAGGGTTTGTGATCGTCGTGATCCGTCGTGACCGTTGTGCGAGAATGAAATGAAACGCAAGCGGGTAGTTGTGTTGGGTGCGACCGGCTCGATCGGCGATAGCACGCTAAAAGTCGCGCACGACATTCCGGAGCGGATGGAAATTGTCGGGCTCGCTGCAAACAGCAACGCCGACAAATTGGCGGCGGCAGCGAACAAGACGCGCGCGAAAGCGATCTGTCTCGTGGATGAACGCAAGATCGACATCCTGCGCTCGAAGCTCGAATACCAGCCGACAATTTTTGTGGGCGCGAATGGTTTACGCGAAATCGCGCGATTGCAAGACGCCGACATGGTCCTGATTGCGATTGTCGGCACGGCTGGATTGCATCCCGCGCTCGATGCGATCGAATCGGGCAAAGATCTTGCGGTCGCGAGCAAAGAAATTTTGGTGATGGCCGGCGAAGCGGTTACCCAAGCGGCGGAAAAACGCGGCGTGAAAATTCTGCCGGTCGATTCCGAGCACAACGCGATTTTTCAATGTCTCGATGGCCGCGCAGCGGAAGTGCGCCGGATTATTTTGACCGCGTCAGGCGGACCGTTTCGCGAAACGCCAGCCGAACATCTGGCGCACGTCACGGTTGAAGAAGCGCTCAAGCATCCGACCTGGAACATGGGCCCGAAAATCACGATCGATTCCGCGACGCTCTTCAACAAAGGCCTCGAAATGATCGAAGCGCACTGGTTGTTCGGGGTCGGAATGGATCGCGTGGAAGTGGTGATTCATCCGCAAAGCATCGTGCATTCGATGGTCGAATTCGCCGACGGTTCGACGCTCGCGCAATTGAGCTACTCGAACATGTGCTTCCCGATTCAGTACGCCGTGACCTGGCCCGATCGTGTCGCGAACACGTTGCCGCCGCTCGATTTCTCAACGCTCGGAAAATTAGAATTTGAAATTCCGCGCTATGACGATTTTCCGGCGCTAAATCTCGCGCGACGCGCGGGCGAAACCGGCGGAACGCTGCCGGCGGTGATGAATGCGGCCAATGAGGTCGCGGTGGCGGCGTTCTTGAATCGAAAAATCCATTTCCCCCGAATCTGGCAGACGGTCGCGGAGGTGATGGATCGACATCGCCCCGTTGCACATCCCAGCCTCGATGCGATATTGGCCGCCGATCAGTGGGCGCGCGCGGAAGCGACCGCCGCCATCGGGAACAAATAAGAGGCAGCTAATGATTCTTCACATCGGTCGCGTCATCCTCGTCCTCATCGAGGTGCTGGTCATTTTCAATTTACTCATCGTGGTGCACGAAATCGGACATTTTCTGGCCGCGCGATGGCGCGGACTTTACATCGAGAAGTTCGGGATCTGGTTCGGGAAACCGATTTGGAAAAAGAAAATCAACGGCGTGCAGTATTCTTTTGGGTCGCTGCCGTTCGGCGGATTTGTGGCGTTGCCGCAACTCGCGCCGATGGACATCATCGAGGGCAAAGCGGATGTCGATCGTGCGGAACTTCCGCCGATCTCGGCGATGGATAAAATTATAGTGGCAATCGCCGGTCCCTTTTTCAGTTTGCTTCTCGCGATCGTTTTCGCCGCGCTGGTGTGGGTTGCCGGTTATCCGGTGAGCGAATCCGATATGACGACGACTGTCGGCCTCGTCATGCCCGATTCGCCCGCGAAAGGGCAACTGCAACCGGGCGATAAAATTTTGGAAGTGGATGGAAAACCGGTGACGCGTTTTCTGGGAATGAACGAAAGCGTGAACTGGGCGGTTATTCGCAGCGAGGGGGAAACGATTTCGATAAAGTTCGAGCGCGACGGACAAGTGCAGACCGTGCAAGTGGAGCCTTACAAAGCCGAAACGCGCGGTTGGCGCCGGAAAAGTGTGCGGCAGTTACTGATTTTGCCGGCCGAGACGCCGATCATCGACAAAGTGGAACCAAATTCGCCCGCGGAAAAAGCGGGATTGCGCAAAGGCGATGTGATTCGTGCTATCAACAGCGAACCGATCTACAGCCCGGTTGCATTATCTGAGCACACGAAAGCGCATCCTGACGAATCGATGACCCTGCAAGTGGAGCGCGAAGGCGCGACCCTGGATGTGAACGTCACACCCGTGCCGATGAAAGTTGAAGAGGAAAAAGAAACCAGGCCGCGCATTGGCATTGGTTGGGACACGAAACTTACGATTTCGCATCCGGGGCCGCTTGAACAAGTTTACAAAAGCGTGACGAGCACATTCAACACACTGGGCGCGGTCATTTCGCCAAAGTCGGATGTGAAATTGCAACACTTGAGCGGGCCGATCGGCATCGGCCGGATTTATTTTCTATTCTTCCAAAGTGAGCATGGTTGGCAGTTGGTGCTCTGGCTCAGTGTGGTCTTAAATGTGAACCTCGCGATCCTGAACATGCTGCCGATTCCGGTGCTCGACGGCGGACACATTTTGTTTGGCGTGATCGAGTCGGTTCGGCGCAAACCACTCAACATGCGCTTGCTCGAGGTGGTGCAAGGCGTTTGCACGGTTTTAATTATCGGGGCGATCGCTTACATCAGCTTTTTCGACGTCCAGGACATTCCGTTCGTGAAACGGATGCTCGATAAATACGCTCCGCAGTCGCAGCAGGCGAAAGAAAAAGACGTTCCTTAGCTTATGTGCTAAGCGCCCGGCTTCCCTAGCCACATTCGCTGCCGCTCAGTGGCTCCCGCCGTAAAGTTGGCACACTTGTTTTGTTAGGGTTAAATGAAGTGTGCCAACGCTATAGGCGGATTGCGCCGATGGCGCGCCGCTTTTACATTTCTTTCCATGAATCCGTCAATGACAACGACGGCATTTGAATTGCCCGGCTATCGCGTCGTGAAAAATTTCGGCGTCGTGCGCGGCATCATCGTCCGCTCGCGCTCAATTTTCGGAACGATCGGCGCCGGACTGCAGACGCTGGTTGGCGGCAATATCACGATCCTGACCGATCTTTGCGAGAAAACCCGCGAGCACGCGCTCGAGCTCTGTTTGCAACACGCGCGTGATCTTGGCGCGAACGCGATCATTGGCTTGCGCTACGACGCGACCGAGATCATGCAGGGCGTGACGGAAGTTTTGTGTTACGGCACGGCCGTGTTGGTCGAACCGAGTTCGAATTAACGAATGAAGTATTGCGAGAATCCATTGCAGTATTTGCGTCGCAAGACGCGCGAGGTGCGCGTCGGCAACGTCGGAATTGGCGGAGACAATCCGATTCGCGTCCAATCGATGATCACCTGCGACACGATGGACACGGAGATGTCGATCCAACAAACGATCGAGCTCGCGAACGTCGGTTGCGAGATTGTCCGAATCACTGCGCCGACGGTAAAGGACTCGCGCAATTTGGAGAACATCGTCAAAGGTTTGCGCGCGCGGGGCTGCAATGTCCCAATCGTGGCCGACATTCATTTCAAACCCGACGCGGCGATGGAAGCGGCGAAATGGGTCGATAAAGTGCGGATCAATCCCGGCAATTACGCCGACTCCAAGAAATTCGTGATTCGCGAGTATACGGATGAGCAATACACCGCGGAATTGAACCGAATTCGCGAGCGTTTCACGCCGCTGGTCGATCTTTGCAAGCAACGCGGCATCGCGATGCGAATCGGGACGAACCATGGTTCGCTGAGCGACCGCATTCTAAATAGATATGGCGACACGCCGCTCGGAATGGTGGAGAGCGCGCTCGAATTCGCCCGCATCGCGCGCGATCTCGATTATCACACCTTCGTTTTTTCGATGAAGGCAAGCAATCCGAAAATCATGATCGCGGCCTATCGATTGCTGGTCGCGCGATTGAACGAGCTCGGCCCGGACTGGAATTATCCCGTGCATCTTGGCGTGACCGAAGCCGGCGAAGGCGAAGACGCGCGAATCAAAAGCGCGATCGGTATTGGTTCGCTTTTAGCGGATGGAATTGGCGACACGATTCGCGTCTCGTTAACAGAGGATAGTCCGCACGAGATTCCGGTGGCGAGAGCGCTGATCGAAACCGGAAAGCGGATACCGGAGACCGGAAGGATTGAGGATGCCGATCTTTCATTCGATCCGTTTTCCTATCAGCGACGGGCGACTGAAAGAATCGAACGAGATGGAGTGCGACTTGGCGGCGAGGAACTGATCCGTGTCGTCGTTCGCAAAGCGAATTACGACACGATCGCGCACAAGATCGACAAGATGGGCGATTACAAACCGGAAATCGTTTACGAAAATGCGAACGTGGCCGAAGTCGATCCACGAGACGACTCGGCGATCGCGAAAATAAATTCCGAACGTGCGGCGCAATTGGTCACGGTGAAGGACGATGTCGATCTTCCCGTAATCGCGGCGTTTAGATTGTTTGCCGCGAAACTTCAACCACGGCATCCGATCCTGCTAAAAGATACCGGATATCGGAAACCGGAAACCGGAAAGGATTTTCTTCAGACGCTTCTGATTTCGGCGACAAATGTTGGTTCGCTGCTGTGCGATGGAATTGGCGACGCCATCTTGATTCAGGGCGAAGAAGCGCCAGGCCAAGCGTTGCGTTTGAGTTATAACATTTTGCAAGCCGCCGGCTCGCGGATTTTCAAGACCGATTACGTGGCGTGTCCATCGTGCGGGCGAACTTTGTTTAACCTGCAGACGACGACTGCGAAGATCAAAGCAGCCACATCGCACCTCAAAGGCGTGAAAATCGCGATCATGGGTTGCATCGTGAACGGCCCAGGGGAAATGGCGGACGCGGATTTCGGCTATGTCGGCGGTGCGCCGGGGAAAGTGAATCTTTATGTCGGAAAGACCGCCGTGAAATTCAATATTCCCGAAGCAGAGGCGGTCGATCGATTGAAAGATTTGATTCGCGAACACGGAAAATGGGTTGAGCCCGTGACGGAAAAGCCCGTGCTGGTCTGACATTTTCGTCTTGCCCAACGAGGGCTAAATAACGCAGGCTGAAAATCGTCTAAGTAAATACGGAGGAGACAACGATGAAGAAACTGGCGTTACTTTTTGCAATCATGCTCGGCCTCAGCAGCATCGCGAGCGCGATCGGGATCAGCATCAGCCTGGGCGATCAACCATACTATGTTCACGGTCCCGGCTATTGGGTCGGCCCGGTCTATTATGTTTGGATTCCCGGGCACTACGCCTGGCGTCACGGCCATCGTGTTTTTATCCACGGGCATTACGCTCCGCGGTAAAAGCTTTCGCTAACAAGTATTCTTGCTCGTCACTAAATAGAATCGCCGGACTGCGTTCGTCGCTCCGGCGATTTTGTAATCCCCCCAAATCTGTATTAACTCAACTGCCGCCGCGGTTTGAGTTATTCAGAAACGTTGGATTTTCCCGAAGTCGGCAGTGGTTCCAGAAAAAGAAACCGAGGCGAAGAAAAATGACTAACTGCCTCGTGGTCAGATTATCACAAAAACGTTGGTTATTTTTAAGTGCCCGAGCGCAAAAAATAGCCTTGCTCGGCAGCGTCCGACTTGTCACGCTGCACCCGTACTCAGACATCAACTCCCATGAAAACTAAATCTGCATTCGTATATCTACGCGGCATGCTCGCTTTAACACTTCTCACTGGCGCTCTGGCTATGGCGTTTGTCGCAACGACCAGCGTTACCCCCTTGACGAATTCGACGTCGGCGACAAAGCCCCGATTAGATAAACCATCCTCACATACTGATATCAGCATCCCAAGGGAAGCTTTTCAGAAACCAGTTCCAATGGATCCAGATGAAGCGGGTCCTGCCCCGAGGTACGATGATCCGACGGCTGCTGCGGCCGAAGATTACATGCATCGCGCATACCCTGCGGACGAACTTCCTCTGAGCGCAACTGAGAACGCGATTGCTGCGTTTCAGCAAATTATGCAAGCTTCAGTGCCGGCTGCGACTCCGACTCCGACTCCAGGAAAGAAGAAGAAAAAAGGGAAACACACTGCGTTGCCGGCGATAAGCTCACCGTCGATAGCTTCATCATTTCCATGGACAAACGTCGGCCCAACCACTGCGTTTTTCCCGAGTGTCCTGACTTTTTCGGGTGCCTCCTACGTCACTTCAGGTCGTATCACCGCCCTTGCAATTGATCCTGCCTGCAATACGACGACTTGTCAGATATGGGTTGGCGCAGCCGGCGGCGGCGTGTGGGGAACAACCAACGGACTGGCCTCTTCGCCAACCTGGACATTCCTGTCTGGTTTCTTTCTTTCCAACGCGATCGGCACGCTGACATATGATGCACCGAATCACACGCTCTATGCCGGTACGGGCGAGCCGAACGCATCCGGAGATTCTGAATCGGGCGTAGGCGTCTTTAAATCGACCGACGGGGGCAACACCTGGACGCAGTTGGCGTCGACGATCGGACCGATCACGACAACTTCGCCGGGAACGGGCTCGAACGGCACTTATACCGGACGCGCGTTCTTTGGGCGTTCGATTAGTGGAATCGCAGTCGACCCAACCAACGCAAGTATTCTTTACGTTTCAACAACGCGCGGCGTGCGCGGCGTCAGCTCAACAACCGGTGGCGCTACGACCAATCCGCCGCCGCCGCGGCCTCCCTTCGGTTTGTTCAAATCCACCGATGGAGGCAACACATTTAGCTTTGTCTGGGACGGGGGCGCGAGTTGCCCGGCTACCTGCAATGGAAGTGACTCCCAAGCCTCGCTCCGCGGCAGCAATCATATCCAACTTGATCCGTCGAATCATAATATTGTTTATGCGGCCGCTTTCCCGAGCCCGAACAATACCGGTGGCGGCGTCTGGCGCTCGGCTGACGGAGGTTCAACCTGGACACAGGTCTTCTTTGAACCTTTCTCGGGTGATCCAAACCGCTCTGAGTTTGCTGTGACGCGCCTGGGCAACGGCAACACGCGTATGTATGTCGGGGACGGCAATGCTGGCTCCACGACGGCACACGTTTGGCGCAGCGATCTGGTGCAAACCGGCGTGCCTGCGTTCACGGATTTAAGCGCGGCCGAAGTGCCAGCTGGGCAGAGCAGTGGGTACTGCACTGGACAATGCTGGTACGACAATTATGTCGTGACCCCGGCAGGCCATCCGGACATGGTCTACGTCGGCGGCTCTTTCTCCTACAGCACCTACGCACGTAGTACCAACGGTCGTAACGTTATTCTCTCCCAAAACGCCGGCGCGTCGTGGACAGATATGACTTGGGACTCGACCAATACGCCTGGATTCTCGTGCTGTAATCCGACGGGCATCAACCCGAACGGAATGCATCCTGACGCGCACGCGTTAGTCGTGAATCCGGCCAATCCGTTTCAGTTCTTTGCCGGTTCTGACGGCGGACTCATGCGATCGACTGGCACATTAACCAACATCTCCGGCCAGTGTTCCGCGGATCGCGGCCTGAGCGGCGCGGATCTTCTGCTTTGCCAGCAGCTGCTCTCGGCGGTGCCGTCGGTTCTCACGAGTGTGAACACCGGACTCGCGACCTTACAGTTCCAGAGTCTGTCTGTGGCGTCGGATAATCCGTTCCACATTCAAGGTGGCACGCAGGACAACGGAACGTTTGAATCCTACGGGTCGTCGTTTTTCCCGCAGATGATCTACGGTGACGGCGGACTCTCCGGTTTCAATCGCAACAATTCCAACTTGCGGTTTAACACCTTCACTGGACAAGCTAACGACGGGAATTTCCGAAATGGCGATCCGTTCTTTTGGGTAGAAATTACCGGTCCGATTCTGTTCAGCGTCGAGGCTGCAAATTTTTATCCGCCGATCATCTCTGATCCAAGCACGGGCGCGGCTGGGTCGATCTTCCAAGGATCGAGACACGTTTGGAGAACACAGGATTGGGGCGGAAATCAGGCCTTCCTTGAGGGGAACTGTAATGAGATTTTTAATTCCTACAGTTCATCCTGCGGTGACTTTGTGACTACGGGCTGGCCCACATTTCTTTGTACCGTCTTCAACATTTGTCTTAATGTACCCGGCGATCTCGGAGGTCTCGTCTACGGCAGCGACCGTCGTCCGACTTCCGCCAGCCGTGTTGGTTCCTTCATTGCCCGAACGCCGAGCAATACAAACGTAGCCTGGGCCTCAACCAGTGGCGGACGCGTGTTTATCTCAGACAACATCGATGATCCAACAGACTCCAATGTTGCTTGGAACCGTATCGATCCGAACTCGGGAGCGGCTCCGGGTGCTCCGGCGGTCACTTCCGCTGATCCAACTCGTTTTCCTTCGGCTATTTTTGTCGATCCGTTCAATTCGCATCATGCGTGGATTACGTATTCCGGCTACAACTTCAATACGCCGAACCAACCGGGACACATCTTTAGCGTGACCTGGGACGGCGTCCCTGGAGACTATGCGACCTGGACCAATATCAGTTTCAATTTCCCGGACAGTCCGGCGACGACTGTCGCCTACGACAGTTTCACCGGAGACCTCTACGTCGGTTGCGACTTCACCGTGTTGCGTTTGCCTAATGGCAGTGCAACCTGGGTCGCGTCAGCGCCGATCACGACCACGCCTGGTTCGCCGGGATTGCCCGTAGTCGAAGTGACCGATCTCAAGATCGTGCCGAGCTCGCGCATTCTCTACGCTGCGACACACGGACGCGGCGCCTGGATGCTGTCTCTGCCGTAGAGTCCAGGTTCGTAATTTGGGCGGGATGGAGTAAAATCTATCCCGCCCATTTTTTATGTCGCTTAAGTGCATCGTTTTGGGATTGATGCTTTCTGTCGCGCTTGTCGCAATTGCCGCAGACAACAACGGTGTCTTGGTCGGTCATTTGACGATTATCTCGCTCAAGGAAGTTGAGCGAGCGGATGAGGGTCCGTCGAAGCCGTTCGCCAAAAATTACTCTGACTATCCGTTGATCGTTCTGAGTCAGGATGGCAAAAAAGAGATCACCCGAATAACTGCCGACGAGCAGGGAAACTATCGCATCGAACTCCCGGCAGGCGTTTACATTTTAGACGTGCAAGGCCGCGGTCGCGGACATCTTCGAGCGCGGCCACAACCTTTTGCCGTTGTCGCGAATCAAACCGTTCACGCCGATCTCGATATCGATACCGGAGTTCGGTAGCAGGATTTGACGAGAAAGGCTCTCGCCACCATATTTCGCCCTCCTCGCCAGCCGGTCGCTGGCGCGTCTCATGCAAAATATTCGTAACATCGCTATTATTGCGCACGTCGATCACGGCAAGACCACGCTCGTGGATCAACTCCTGCGCCAGTCCGGAACTTTTCGAGCGAATCAGAAAGTCGAAGAGCGCATGATGGATTCGATGGATCTCGAACGCGAGAAGGGAATCACGATTCGCGCGAAGAATGCCGCGTTTCAGTGGAATGATTACCGTATCAACATTGTCGATACGCCCGGGCACGCGGATTTCGGCGGTGAAGTCGAACGCATCATGAAAATGGTCGACGGCGTTTTGCTCGTCGTCGATGCGCACGACGGTCCGCAGGCCCAGACCCGTTTCGTTTTGCGCAAAGCTTTCGAAAATTATCTCAAACCCATCGTTGTTATCAACAAGATCGATCGGGAGCACGCGCGACCGCACGAAGTTCTCGATCTTGTTTTCGATCTCTTTGTGGAATTGAAAGCCACAAACGAGCAGCTCGATTTCCCGATCGTGTACGCGAGCGCAAAGGAAGGATTCGCGAAACGAAACTTGTCCGACGAGAGCAGCGACATGACACCGCTTTTTGAAACGATCGTCGAATCAGTTCCGCCACCGACGATCTCAGACGCGCCGTTTTTCCAGATGTTGGTTTCGAATCTCGACTACAGCGATTATCTCGGCCGGATTGCGCTGGGAAGAATTGTCAGCGGCCAGGTAAGCGTTGGTGACTCGATCGTTTGTCTTCATCATGGCGGCCAGCCCGAGCGCGCCACGGTCACCGCGGTTTTCACCTATTCCGGCCTCGAGCAGATCCAGATCAAAGAAGCTGTGGCCGGCGACATTATCGGGCTAACTGGCTTCGAGGAAATTCGTATCGGCGAAACGCTGACTGATTCCGAAGATCGACAAGCGCTTCAATTCGTCGACATCGATCCGCCAACAATTCGGATGCGGATTCTCGTGAATGATTCGCCGTTTGCGGGCCGCGAAGGAAGATTCGTGACCGCGCGCCATTTGAAAGATCGCCTGACGCGTGAGACTAGGACGAACGTTTCACTCCAAGTGAATGACACGGACACTGCTGGTGCATTCGAGATTCATGCGCGGGGCGAAATGCAGATCGCGATTTTAGTCGAGCAGATGCGGCGCGAAGGCTTTGAAATGATGATTTCCCGACCCGAAGTCATTTTTCGTAAGGACGATTTGGGCAATGTGCTCGAGCCACTCGAGAACTTATATGTCGATCTTCCGAAGGATAATCTGGGCGACGTTTTGCAATCTCTCGCAAATCGCAAAGGCGACGTCACCGCCGTTCATCATCACGGCGCGCGCGTTTCAATCGAAGCGATTATCCCAACGCGCGGATTGATCGGACTGGAAACCGATTTGATCAATCTAACCCGCGGTGAAGGAATTATGAGTCATTTGTTTCGCGAGTATGCGCCGTTCAAAGGTGAGATGGAGGGTCGTTGCCGCGGGGTGCTTGTTTCCATGGAATCGGGAATCAGCACCGCCTATGCGCTCGACAGCATTCAAGACCGTGGCCGTCTCTTCATTGGTCCGCAGGAAGAAATTTACGGAGGGATGATTGTGGGCGAGAACGCGCGCCCGGAAGATATGCCAGTCAATCCGTGCAGAGCAAAACGCCTGACAAACATGCGCAGCCAGGGAGAAGGAAAAGCGATTCAACTCGAGACTCCGTTGCGCATGACGGTCGAGCGCGCGATCGAATACATTGGCATCGACGAGTATGTCGAGGCTACGCCCAAATCTCTGCGGCTACGGAAGCAAATTCTGGATGCGACCGCTCGTAAACGGGCCGCAAATCGGGCCGCTTAGTTGGATTGACAAAAGCACCCAGCGCGGCTTCAATATCGCTTGGTAATTTCTCCACGTCCGCAGTTCGCGGCGTGCTTTTGGAATCTTACTCGTTAGGCAACTCTTATCTGGAAAACCCGATATGGCGGGACATAGCAAGTGGTCGAAGGTCAAGCGTTTCAAAGGCGCAATCGACGCGAAACGCGGCAAGATATTTAGCAAGCTTTCCAAAGAAATCAGCATTGCCGCCAAAACCGGCGGTGGCGATCCGGCAGGAAATCCGCGTCTGCGCAGCGCCATCCAATCCGCGCGCGGGCAAAGCATGCCCAACGATAACATCGAGCGCGCCATCAAACGCGGCACCGGCGAAGGCGTCGACGCGGCCAATTACGAAGAAATTATCTACGAAGGCTACGCGCCGGGCGGCGTGGCGATCATTGTCGAAGCCGCTACGGACAATAAAAATCGCACTGCCGCCGAAGTCCGCAGCATTTTCACGAAAAATAATGGCAACCTCGGCTCGGCCGGTAGTGTTTCATACATGTTTCACAGGAAAGGCCAAATCACGGTGCCGCGCAGCTCAATCAATGAAGACAGCCTCCTGGAAATTATTTTGGAGGCCGGAGCTGAAGAGTTGACAACCGAGGAGGATCAGTATCTTATCATTACTTCGCACGATCGGCTCTACGCTGTAGCTGATGCACTCAAGAAAGCGAACGTTACGACTGATGGGCAAAAGTTTACCTTCATTCCCGATACGACTGTGCCGGTGGCCGATGATGACCTGGCCCGGCAGGTGCTGCGTTTGTGTGATGCCCTCGAGGACGATGACGACGTGCAGAACGTCTATTCAAATCTAGATATTCCCGACGAAATGCTGGCCAAGTTGCCAGCCTGAAAAAGTAATTTCACTCCGCTGAAAATGGCAGTGCGTTCGCCATGGCGAACAATCGGCCTCTGCAATTTATGAACGAAGAAAACGAAAACCAGTCCGCCACAGGACGGACTCGCGGTGGCGAGCCGCCGCTGGAAACCGGATCGGCTGCAGCTCCGGCCGAGCAACGTCGCCATCGCGGGCGACGACGCTACGGCCGCCGGCGTTATTACAATCGCGGCGATCGCAACGATAATTTCAACGAGCCTTACAACGAATCGCGCAACGACGTGCCGGGAGAGGTCGGCGGCGATCCTGTTGCCACTGAGACAATGGAAGGCGCGGCCGAGGGCGCTGAGCAGCGCGAACCAGAATTCGGCGAGGGGATCATTGAGATTTCCGGAAAAGGTTTCGGTTTTCTGCGCGATCCCAAACGGAACTTCATTCAAACGCCGCAGGACATTTTCGTCACGCCTGAAATCGTCCGCCGCTTCGCGCTGCGCGACGGCATGTGGATTTACGGTGAGACCCGTCGCGGCAGTCGCGGACCCCAATTGATCAAGCTCCTCACCATCAACGGCGAGGATCCGGCCAAGTATCAGGGACTGCGTCCTTTCGAAGAACTGACCACGATCAATCCGAACAAGAAGATCAAGCTCGAGACGGTTCCGGATCGTTACACAACCCGCATCATGGATTTAATGACGCCGCTCGGCATGGGGCAACGGGGCTTGATCGTCGCGCCGCCCCGCACCGGCAAAACGACTTTGCTTCATCACATTGCCGACGCGGTCACAAAAAATCATCCGGAGATGAAACTGATCATTCTTCTAGTCGATGAGCGACCGGAAGAAGTCACCGACTTCAAGCGGTCCCATCCGAAGTCGGAAATCATCGCCAGTTCGAACGACAGCGATATCAAAAGTCACACGCGTGTCGCTCAGCTCGCGATCGAACGCGCGAAACGTTTGGTTGAAGCCGGGCAACACGTTTTCATTTTGCTCGACTCAATTACCCGAACGGCCCGCGCGTTTAATAACGCGATGTCGGGCGGCGGCCGGACGATGAGCGGCGGTATCGACGCTCGCGCCATGGAAATTCCGCGAAAAATTTTCGCCGCCGCGCGTAACACTGAAGAAGCCGGTTCGTTGACCATTGTCGCGACGGCGTTGATCGAAACCGGCAGCCGAATGGACGAACTCATTTTCCAGGAGTTCAAAGGCACGGGTAACATGGAGATGGTGCTCGACCGCAAAATCAGCGATCAACGCATTTATCCAGCAATCGACATTTTCCTTTCCGGCACGCGCCGCGAAGAATTGCTGCTTCAGGCGTGGGAGCTCGAGAAGATTAATTTGATTCGTCGCGGACTTGCCGGTCACAAACCGGAGGAAGCGATTCAACGTCTGCTCATGTTCGTGAAGAAATTCCCGACCAACACGCAGATGTTGAAAGAAATCCCGGGCTAACCAATTTTCGAATTGCGATTGCCGATTTTCGATTTCCGGAAATCGTAAAGGTTATGCAATCGAAACTCGAAAATCGAGAATCAAAAATCCTGGAGTGGGAGGTCCTCCCTGCCGAAGATCGACAACGGCGGCGCAGCTCGGTCGAGTCGGCATTTAAATGGGTCGCCTTGTTGATGGATCGGCTAATCCAAATTCCCGGCGTCAAAAAACGCCTCGGCCTGAATCCGATTCTCGATCTTGTCCCCGGCTTCGGTGACATCGCCGCCGCAGTGATTTCGGTTTCTGTCCTCGTTTATGGAATCCGCCGCGGCGTTCCAAGAATTCTGCTTGGTCGCATGGCCCTGAACGTTCTCATCAACGAAATCGTTGGAATTATTCCGATCGTCGGCTCCGTCTTCGCATTCTGGTTCACGGCCAACACGCGCAATTACGAACTGTTGCGCGCACACCTCGACACGCCGCGGCGCTCGACGACTGGCGACAAAGTCTTCGTCGGGACTGTCCTTGGTTTGGTGATCTTCGTAATTCTCGCCGGCATCGTGGGAACATTCCTGATCTTTCACGAGATCGCGAAACTGATCGCAAACGGTTAAAGCCGTGCTTTGATGTAATGCTGATAGAGCGCGTGGATTGTTTCGCGCGCCGCCTGATATTGCTTCAAAAAATGTTCACGATCGTTGTGGCCAAGCCGTCTAGCGAGTCTGGCCTGTTCGTCGGGCGCGGCCGGTAGCGTTGAAACGTTTTTGTTTTCAAATCGACGCAACGCTAATTCAATTCGCCGCAGAAAATCGTAACTCTCACTCGCTTTGGTCGCGTCCGAATCTGAAACAACTTTCGCCTGCTTCAAATCAGCCAACGCTTTTTCCCAGTTCGGTTCCCAAATTCCCGCGTGCGTCTGGAGCGCCTGCACCAGAAATTCGGCTTCAATCATTCCCCCAACACCAGTTTTGAAATCGAGAACTTCCAGGCCGCTTCCGCGTTCTTTTTGGATTCGCTCCAGCATATTGTCGATCTTGCCGAACAGATCCGGTTGCTTCCCGATCTCGCGCCAGATCTGTTGCGCGATCTCGATATAATCATTTTGGAGCGGTCCAACAATTGGTCGGGCCCGGGTTAGAGCATGAATCTCCCAAAGCTGTGCGCGCTCGCGATAATACGATTCGTAGGCAGCAAGCGGCGCGACCAACGGTCCCTTTTCACCATCCGGCCGAAGTCGCGCATCGAGTGAAGCAATTATCCCCTCCGAACTTGGCTGCGTCATCGCTCCGACCAAGTTTTGCGCGGCGCGGCTGTCTTCGCCGACAAAGACAACATCGAGATCGGCGCCATAGCTCAACTCGCGTCCCCCAAATTTCCCCAGGGCGACAATCGTCAAATCTTCTCCACCGACTAGTTTGTTCGCGAAGGTAAGACACGCTTCGGCAAGATCGGACAACTCCGCAAAGATGACGGATGCCTCGGCGACTGCGAGCACATCGCGCATGATGATGCGCAGGGTCTGCCGCTGTCGATAAGCACGAACTGGATCGAGATTGCTCGCGCTCGCGCCAAAAGATTCAAGGCGGTCAAGATGTTCGGCGATCGATCGCGGTTGATTAAAACTTTTGTCGCGGGTGATTTCTTCGAGGAGTTGCGGCCGCCGAATCAGCAGATTCCCCGCGAACCTGCTGCGATCGAATATTTTAATTAGCAATTCGAGGAGCGTTGGATTCGTCGCTAGCAATTCGAAAATCAAGCCGCGCAAACCGTAGGCTTCGACGAAACGCACGAACTGGTTTAACGCCGCGTCCGGATCGGCCGCCTCGGAAATTTGCTCGAGCAATGCCGGCCGCAGTTTACCGAAGATTTGTTTTGTGCGCGGCGCGATATGTGAAGCGGAAGTCGGTCGCAATAAATCACTAAGCGATCGGGCAGCGGATTTTTCGTCCTTAAATATTTTCAAATCCGGCATCGCGGCGGCAACGGTTTGCGCGGGCGTCGACGAAATCACGCGATCGAAAACCGATCGAATGTTTTGCATGTGCTTTTTCAGTTCAGAGTTGAAGCTGTTGGCCGAATCAAAACCGAGACCGCGTGACAGTTTTTCCAAGGCAGTGCGGTCGCGTGGAACCGTGTGGACCTGCTGCTCGGCTTCAATCTGCAAACGGTGCTCGACCGAACGGAGAAATCGGTAGCCTCTATCAAGATCGAGAACTTCCTTTCGTGGTATGATCTCGAGGCGCGCTAGTGATTGCAGCGCGCCGAGCGTGCTCGTGTCCTGGAGGAAAGCGTTTCGTCCGCCGTGAATGAACTGCAGCGTTTGAACTACAAATTCGACCTCGCGGATTCCGCCACGGCCGAGCTTCACATTGCGCTCAATTGCGTCGGTTCGGACGACGTCACGCTCAATTCTTCGTTTGATGTTCGCGATTTCGTCGAGCAAGTCCGGCGTTGGACTGCGCGGATAAATGAACGGCTGGTGTTGACGCAAAAATTCATAGGCCAGTTCGCGGTCGCCCGCGATGCCACGCGCTTTGATCAATGCAATCCGCTCCCAGGTTTCGCCAAAGCCCGCATAATAATTTTCCATGCTCTCGAGCGAGCGCGCGAGCGGACCGGCGCCGCCTTCGGGTCTCAATCGAAGGTCGACTCGAAAAAGAGTGCCTTCGGGATCGGGCGCCGAAAACGTCTCCAGGATTTTTTCGGACAACCGGTTGAACCATTGATGATAGGAAACGCGCGGCGAGAGCTCACCCTCTTCGCTGTAAAGAAAGATAAGATCGACATCGGAACTGTGATTGAGTTCACGACCGCCGAGTTTGCCGAGAGCGAGAATGGCAAAGTGTGCCGCCGGCGAGCCGGAGGATTCGCGTAACTTGGCATTCCAATGAGCGAACACTTCGCGCACGCAGATCTCGGCCAGCTGCGATAATTCAGCGGTCGTCTCTTCCAGTTCGGCAACACTTGCCAGCTCGCGAAGTGCGATTCGTGTCATTTCCTGACCCTTCCACCGGCGCAGGGCGCGAAAATTGCCGGCTGCAATCTCATCTTCGACCGCGCGGTCGAGCGTCGCTACCATCTCCGCGCGGCTTCGGCCGCGGGTGCAAACGTCAGGCTGCGATAACCAAAAAAGAAGTTCCGGCTTTCGAACAATCCGGGCCGCGCAAATGTCCGAAAGCGCGAAGAGTCGGAGCAGCGCTTCCTCCCCCAATGGAAAATTCTCCATCGCTTGCAGCAATGGCGCAGCATTAGCTGGCCATGCGGCGTTGAGTTTAACTAGCGTGCTCTCAGCTCGCGCCGGATAAAGCGAAGCCGCGGATTTCTCTTTGATCCAGCTCTCGCCTTTCATCTCGCGAAAGATGCAGCGAAAGCGATTGAAATTCTAATGTCGATCTTCCCGCGAATTGACGAGATCGAGCTAGCCGACCTTTTCCCGCGCTTGCGCGAGAAGGCGCCGCTCGGCGCGGCTCAAGCTTTGTATCCCGCTGCGCGAAATCTTTTCGAGCAGTGGATCGATTTCCTGTTCGATAAACTCCGTTGCGCTCATTCGTTCAACGCGTTTAGCCGCTTCGCGGCGGCGGCGCAAGATTCGCCTCATCCATGAGGCGTGTCCGAAACCGAGCAAATTTGCGTAGAGCCAGCCGGCGACGAGTCCACCCGGAATCACGCTATGGATCACTGCGCCGTGTCGATCGATCACCAGCATCAAGGCGCTCAGGAAAAGCATTGCGGTCGCGACGTGTTTGGCTTTCACATGAAAACCGAAACGCCCCAGACGCCACGCAATCAGATCGAGTTCCGGCAGAATCGTCGCGTAAGCGATCAGCACCGCCGCGACGCCACCGCTCGCTGCGAACAAAAGCGTATCGGCGGGCATCAAAAATAAATGCCCCAGCTCGCCGCCAATCGCGCCGCTCACGAACAAGTATAAGAAGTGACGCTGACCGAGAATTGATTCGATATCGCGTCCGAGAATGTACAAGACGAGAAGATTTCCGAGGAAATGCCACGAGTTGCCGTGCAGCAATCCGGCGGTCACGAATTGCCAGGCGTAGGCGTTCTGAATTCCCTCTTTGCTTAACGCCAGATAATCGCGCACGAAACCAGGCTCGAACGCGTCGAGGAAAAACTGAGCGACGAACGCCGCGACGTTCAGAGCGATCAGCGCGAGCAGAGCGACTGGTCTGCTTTGCTGCCACGGCCTGGCAAATAAAAATGGTTTTCCACGCGACAGCCGCACCCCATTAGCCTATCGCAATCGAATTTCCGTGTCAGCAGATTTCGATTCTCGATCTTACTCCGGCACGAGAACTCGGAGCGAACGCTCCTGAAGAGTGAATTCGACGGGGCAATTGCCGACGACTTCGCCGTCGAGCTCGACTGGCACCGATTGTTCGCTCTCAACCCGCAACCTCCGCGTTTGAAAATACTCAATCTCCGGCACCCGAATCTGAGAGCTGAAGACAACGTCTTGGAGATATTTGATGATCTCGAGATAACCGAGACTCTTGAATACGATCACGTCGAGTTTGCCGTCATCGATTACCGCATGTTTGAAAAACGGGAAAGGTCCGCCGTACAAACGGCCATTGCCGAGCAAAACAAACGATCCTTCTTTGATGGGCGCGTCATCCGAGTGAATGAACAGCCGCGGCGGTTGCCGGGCTGCGATTTGCGCGGCGGAAATTAAATAACTTAGCGGCCCGAAATTTCTTTTTAGTTGGGCGCTCGTTTCCTTTACGACCTGCGCGTCCAGGCCAACGCCAGCGAGCTGGACAAAAAATTTCTGGTTCGCTTTTGGCAAATCGACCGCGCGCGTGTTGTCCGCCTTGATGATGTCCCAGCAAAGTTGGAGATCGTGAACCGGAAGGCCGAGCTCGTTGGCGAACACATTCATCGTGCCGATCGGCAGTAGCCCAAGTGTCGCATTGGTGCCAGCCAGACCGTTCACAACTTCGTTAATCGTGCCGTCACCGCCGGCGGCCACGATTTTTTCGAAACCTTCTTTGACCCCTCGACGCGCCATTAACTCGGCATCGCCGGCGCCGGTGGTCGCGTAGACTATGCAATCGGCGGCCAGCGATTCAACCTCTGCGCGTTTTCGTTGTGCCCGATCGCTGTGCGCCGCTGGATTGAGAATAATCAGCGTGCCTGCGCTCATCTTTGCTGGTTTCGTTTCATCTTTTCTTCAAACATGGCTTGCGTAACGTCTTGCGGTGCAAAAATTCGGGCGGCTCATTCTGATCCTCATCGGTGGATTGTCGATCTTTGGTGCGGTCGTTTTCCTCGCGCTGAATCTCTATGTGCAATCGCAGGGGACACAAGCCAGGATTGAGCAGGAACTTCGCCAGCGTTTTGGCGCGAACCTCAAGATCGGCCGGATCAGCGTCACGCCCTGGAGCGGATTGAAGCTCACCGGCATCACGATTGCACAAGAAACAACGGGAACGACGGGTAACTTTCTCGAAGCGAAAAATTTCGGACTCCGAATCGCATTCTTCTCTCTTTTCTCACGCCGACTCGTGATCAAGGAAGCGTCACTGGTCAGCCCGAATGTGGTTTGGCCGCAAAACAGCGACGGCAAATGGCGCTTACCTGACATTCGTCATGAACAGGCCGAGACCGCGCTGATTGCGCCGCCGCCGGAAACTTCGCCGACGGAGCAACTACAAAGCGAACAGAGTCCGGCGGGAAGTGTTTCGCCAAAGGCCTCTCTGAAAAAACCGAAGCCGCGGCCTGAGAAAAAGCCATCCGCTGAAGAGAAGCCGCGCCTGGCCGCGCCATTCGTTTCCGAAATTCACAAAGTCAGCTTAAGCGACGGCACCTTTCGGTTTCTTGGGCGCGCGAACGAGCCAGTGGCAAGCTTCGAGGGCGTCGGGTTTCGCGCGGTGATCAGTAACGCGTCAGCATTGAAGGGTAATGCGCGGGTCGCTCGAGTCGCGTTGCGAGATCGTTTTCTTCTCCAGCAACTGAAATCTCCTCTTCGATATGACGAGAATGGTTTGGATCTTTCGCAGGTTTCCGCGCACGTCGGCGGCGGCGATGTGACCGGACGGTTTACAATGCAACCCGAAACCGAAGACTCACCGTTCCACGTCGATCTGAAATTTCGCGGCGTGCAAGCTGATCAAATCATCACTGAAGCCGGCGGGCCGAGCGGCGTGCTCCAGGGCAAGATCGAAGGAAGTTTGCAAACCGAAGGAAAAACGACCGATCCTGACGCGCTTGCCGGAAACGGCGAAATCTTTTTAAAGGACGGACAGCTTCGACAATACAATCTGCTCGTTGCGCTCGGCCAGATTTTCCAGATTGAAGAGCTAACTCAACTTCATCTCGACCAGGCCGAAGCGAAATACCATCTCTCACCCGGCGTCGTGACGATCGATCAATTGGTTTTGCGCTCGCCGAACATTCATCTTTCCGCTACCGGCACAGTTAATTTTCGCGGCAAACTCCATTTGAATTCGCGATTGGCGATTAACGAAAAAGTTCGCGAGCAACTCTTCAAACCGATTCGCGCAAATTTTCAGCCAACAGAAGAGCCCGGTTATTCGGCCGTCGACTTCGAAGTGACCGGAACGCTGGAGCGACCGAAGACGAACTTGCTCGAGAAAGTGGTCGGACGCGATTTGAAGGATTTGGTGAACAGTTTTTTGGGCGGCGGCAAAAGCGAAAAGACCGACAAGCCCAAGAAGAAAAAAGAGAAGCAAAATCAGGATGAATCGGCCGAGCAAGCGCCCGAAGTTGACGCCTCGCCAATTACGCCCGGTCCAGCTCCGTCGCCATGAGAGTTATCGCCGGTCGTGCCGGCGGGGTGCGGCTTGTTTCGCCAAAGAGCGGCGTCCGGCCAACAATGGATCGCGTGAAAGCCGCAATCTTTTCCAGTCTTGGCGAATTCGTGATTGGCGCGCGCGTGCTCGATCTTTTTGCCGGCACCGGTGCGCTTGGGATCGAAGCGCTCAGTCGCGGCGCGGAGTCGGCTGTTTTTGTCGAAGAAGATCGACAATCGATCGCCGCAATCGAAAAAAACCTGGCGAAAGCGGGATTTAAAAGCCGCGTCCGTCAGCAGGACGTCTTCGGTTATCTAAAAAGCGCCGCCACAGAGAAATTCCGGATCATTTTCGCCGATCCGCCCTACGAGGAAATGAAATCGGGCGAGCAGTTCACCGAAAAGCTTTTGGGCGGCGAGGATCTGTCGAAGCTGCTCGAGTCGGATGGAATTTTCGTTCTAGAGAAACGCCCGAGCGAAGAACTCCCAGTGTTGAAAATGTGGGAATTGATTCGGCAGAAAAAGTACGGCGCAACCGAAGTCTTATTTCTCTCGCCAACCAAATGATCCGTCTGATTTACAATTTGCTCTGGCCGCTCGGGCTCCTTGTGTTTCTGCCGGGTTATCTGGTCAAAATGTTCCGGCGCGGAAATTATCGCCGGAAATTCGGACAACGATTGGGGATTTATTCCAAAGAGGTTCGCAAACGTCTCGCCGGGCAAAGATCGACATGGCTGCACGCGGTCAGCGTCGGCGAAGTTGGCGTGGCGTTGAAATTAGCGAATGAATTGCGGCGATTGGAGCCGGGTTTGTTTTGCGTTCTTACCACAACGACGACGACCGGCTTTTCGTTCGCCGAAGCCAGGGCGCCGGACTGGATAGAAGTCATGTACAATCCGCTCGACTTCTGGCCGATTATGCGGCGCGCGTTTTCGGTCATCAATCCGCAACGGATCGTGCTCATCGAAGCGGAGATTTGGCCTAACCTGGTCGCGATCGCTCATGCGAGGCGAATTCCAATCTGTGTGGCCAACGCGCGCTTGTCGCCGCGATCGGAAAAAAGATTTCGTCAGTTCCGAGTTGTCGTCGGGCGAACTTTTCGGCTGCTCGATTTGGTTTGCGTGCCAGAACAGGAAGATGTCGATCGATGGACGGCGCTAGGCATTCCTCGCCACCGCATTCGTTACACCGGCAGTGTGAAGTATGACCTCAGTGGAGCGGACGAGCGATTAGGAATTGAAGCAGTCGCCGTTTTTCATTTGAATCCGGCCGATCCGACGAAACTCGTTTTGTTCGGCGGGAGCACGCACGCTGGTGAAGAAGAAATGCTCGCTCAAGTGTTTCTAAAATTACGGAAGCAATTTTCGTCGCTTTGCTTGTTCATCGCTCCGCGTCATGTCGAGCGTGTTCGGGAAATTCGCAGGCGACTCGAATCACTTTCGCTCGAAGTTCGACCGATTACGGAAGCGAAGCCCCATCCGGATTCGAAACCCGATTGCATTCTGCTCGATAAGACCGGCGAGCTTCAATCATGGTATCCAATCGCCACAGTTGTTTTCATCGGAAAAAGCCTGACTTCACATGGTGGCCAAAATCCGGTGGAAGCGATTTCGGCCGGCGTCCCGGTAGTGTTCGGTCCGCACATGGAAAATTTTGCGGTCCTGGCGAAATCGCTGGTGGCTAGAAATGCCGCAGTCCAAGTCCGCGATGAAACTGAGCTCGAACGCGAGCTCGTCTATCTCTTATCCGATACGGACGCGCGGTTGCGCTTGATTCAAAATGCCGGGGAAGTTCTGGCAAACCATCGCGGCGCGGCGGCGCGCACGGCCTTGTTGATTGTCGATCTTGCCCCGGCTGATTAACGCCGCCGCGAGGTTGCCTTGCGGCGCGTGAATGGAATATTGGACGGCTCTGTGACCCTATCGTCTAGAGGCCTAGGACATCGCCCTTTCACGGCGGTAACACGGGTTCGAATCCCGTTAGGGTCGCCAATCTCGAATGCAAACCGATCGCACGCTCATTGTCGTTCCGACTTATAACGAGCGCGAAAACGTGGAGACGCTCGTCGGTCAGCTTCTCGAAATCGCGCCCAACGCCGACGTGATGATCATTGACGATAATTCTGAAGACGGCACAGTCGCCCTCGCCGAAAAATTATTTGGCGCAAATCCGCGCGTTTCAACTCTGAACCGGACCGGCCTACGCAGTTATGGTCACAGCTTGCTTGACGGTTATCGGGCGGCGCTTGAGCGTGGCTACACACGCCTTGTGCAAATGGACGCGGATTTTTCGCATGATCCCAAAGTGGTGCCGGCGTTGCTCGAAGCGAGCTGTCGCGCCGACGTCGTGATTGGATCGCGATATTGTCCTGGCGGCGGGGTGCGCAATTGGTCCTGGTATCGGCGCCTGCTCAGTCGCTTCGCGAATCGTTATGTCGCAGCGATTACGGGCGTGACCACGCGTGACAGCACGAGTGGCTTTCGCTGCTACACGCGGCGCGCTTTGCAATGTCTCCTCAAGATCGACATCGCTTCGGAAGGCTACGCGTTTCTTGTTGAATCGACTTTTCATGCGCAACGTGAAGGTCTCAGCATTGTTGAACTGCCGATCACCTTCGTCGATCGTCGCGCCGGTAAATCGAAAATGTCCGGCAAGGTTATTCTCGAATCGATGGTGAAGCCTTGGGCGCTGCGCCTCGGGGGTTGAGCCAGTAGTCTCAGCGTTGAAAGGCGGGTCGCCTTCTATTACAATCTGTTTCTCGCAAATGCGCGCGGCTTTCTATCAATCTGGAATCGAGCACCCGCACCTGAGTCGGGCCCGGGCGCTGCTCAAAGCTCATCCCGAGATTCGTCAGTTAATGGTGCGCAATCCGTGGACCGCGCTGATCGCGCTGTCGATCGTCGTTTTACAAACGGGGATTGCCTTTGGAATGGGTAAACTCGGGATTCACTACTGGTGGCTCAGTTTGATCATCGCCTATTTTGTTGGCGCATTCGCGAACCACGCCAACTACGTGATCATTCATGATGCGACGCACAACCTGATTTTTCGCCGGAAAAGCTGGAACATTTTCGTCGCGATCCTAGCCGACTTGCCGAACATCGCTCCGGGCGCGATGGGGTTTCGCGTTTATCATTTAAAACATCATTCGCACCAGGGCGATTATGAGCACGATGCCGATCTGGCGAATCATTGGGAAGCGCGGCTGGTTGGTAATGTTTGGTACCGCAAGGCGCTTTGGTTGATGTTATTTCCTTTTTTCCAGCTGACGCGACCGCCGCGCTTGAAGGCGATCACCATGCGCGACCGCTGGTTCGTTCTGAATCTGGTCTGCGCGGCAGCCTACGATGTTTTCGTTGTTTATCTGTGTGGCTGGCCGGGATTTCTCTATCTCACGTTTTCGTTTTTCTTTTCGATCGGCTTGCACCCGGTCGGCGCGCGTTGGATTCAGGAACATTACACTTACGATCACGATCAGGAGACGATGAGCTATTACGGGCCGATCAATCGCCTCTGCCTGAATATGGGCTATCACAACGAGCATCATGATTTGCCGTCGATCCCATGGAATAACTTGCCCAAGCTACGGGCGATGGCGCCGGAGTTTTACAATTCGTTAAAATATCACTCGTCCTGGAGCCGTTTGCTTTTTCAATTCATCTTCGACAAACGCTACACGCTCTTTTCGCGGATCGAACGAATGAAACCTGCCAGCGAAAGCATTCGCAGCGTTCCGGACGTGCCGGTCGGCGCCAGCAACGGGATTGATCTGAGCGCGAGGCCGATCAATTTTTAATCTTATGTCGGAGCGACCCTACGTTTCCAAGACGAACGAAACCATGCGCATGTTTAAAAGCGATTTCATGGAGTTTTTTTCGCATGTGCATCCGGCGACGCCGTTGGTGATTTATGGGCCGGCGATCATCTACGCGCTTTATGTCGCGCTTTGGCAGCGCGAGTTGTCGATCCTGGCTGTTGTAGGTTGGTTCCTGCTTGGTGTTTTCTTTTGGACGCTGATTGAGTACGTGATTCATCGCTACGCCTTTCACCACGAAGCGAAAACGCAGATCGGCAAACAATTTCACTTCATCGTTCACGGCGTGCACCACGATTACCCCAATGACGCGAAACGGCTGGTCATGCCGCCGGTGGTGAGTATTCCGCTGGCCTTGGTGTTTTATGGTTTGTTCTTCCTGCTCTTTGGAGGCTCGGCGCCGGCGGTTTGGGCGGGCCTCGCAGCCGGCTACGTCTGCTACGATTCAATTCATTATGCGATCCATCATTTCCCGATGAAGGCCGGCCTTTTGAATCGCTTGAAGCAGCACCATCTTCGTCATCATTACCACGACGATCACTCCGGCTATGGGGTGAGCTCACCGTTCTGGGATTACGTTTTCCGGACAAATCGCAGATAAGCCACAGCCCGAGGGGCATACTTAGTCCTTGTCCCCAGCGCGACCCGAACGTAAACTAGCTGCCCCGATATGGAACCCGTTGCGGATGCGACGTTCCCATAAGGAATGAATCAAGACCCTGCAAAATTTAATTTGAGCAATTTCATCGCGAGCGAAAGCCGCGATCCGTTGCAAGCTCCACCAACCTTTACCCGCTGGATGCAGGCCGGCGCATTTGCGGTTGAACTCTACGAGCCGGAATTGCTCGCCAGCGCCGAAGCGCGCACAACGATTAATTACAACGGCAGGCCGCGCTCGGTCATCAATCTCTGTTCCTACAATTATCTCGGCCTCGCCAATCATCCCGAGGTCATCGCCGCCGCCCACGAAGCCCTCAAGACGCACGGTCTCGGCGCTTGCGGTTCGCCCATGCTTTCGGGAATGACCGATCTCCACCGGGAACTCGAACGCCGCGTTGCGGAATATCTGAATCGTGAAGACGCGATGCTTTTTAATAGCGGGTTCGGCGGCGCGCTCGGCACAATTTCCGGTCTGCTCCGCAAGAATGACGTAGCCGTCCTCGATAATCGATCTCACTTGAGCCTGCGCGATGGTGCTGTCCTTTCTCGTTGTCGCACCGAAAAATTCGAGCACAACGATCCGGCTTCGCTCGATGCCGCTCTCAGACGCCACGCCGGCCGACGCCAGCTCGTGATCGTGGAAGGAATTTATTCGATGGACGGTGACTTCGGGAACTTGAACGAACTGATTGATGTCGCCGACGCGCACGGTGCGCGCGTCTTTGTGGACGAAGCGCACTCGATGCTCGCATGTGGTGAGCACGGGCGCGGCGCCGCCGAGAAATTTGGAGTCGAAGACCGCGTGCCGCTGGTTTATGGCACGTTTTCAAAAGCTTTTGGAGCGCTCGGCGGATTTGTCGCGGGGTCGAAGGAAACGTTGCGTTACCTCCGATTTTATGCGCACCCATATGTTTACTCGTGTGCGTTGCCGCCGGTTGTCGTAGCCGCAATTCTCAAAGCCCTTGAGATTGGACAACAACAGCCCGAATTGCGGACGCGGCTTTGGGAGAACGCGCATTATTTCCATGAAAAACTGCGCGAGCTCGGAATCGATACCGGAAGATCGACAACCTACATCATGCCGATCGTGATCGGCGACCGTGAACGAATGTATCGGTTGTGTCATGAGTTGCGGCGACGTGGGCTATGGGTTGCGCCGGTTGATTATCCGGCGGTCCCGCAAAATAAGATTTGTTTCCGCGCTTGCGTGACTGCTAATCACACGCGCGCTGATCTCGATGAAGCGCTCAACATTCTCGAGGATACGCTCCAAGGCGCGGAGTCGAAGATGAAAGCGGCAGCCTTCCGATTCCGCTGCAAGATGTCTGAGTTGGCGCTCAGGATGACTTCTTGATGGCTGCGCAGCTTGCGCAACCGCTCGCCGTCGAAACCACCTACAAGGTGCGCGAGGCTGAGGGTGTCCTCGACCTTTATTTTTATCGTAAACTTGGTTTCCAACTCGCGAAGTTTTTCGCGAAGCTCGGAATGTCGCCGGTCGGAGTCACGCTGCTTGGCGGCGTATTCGGAATTGCTGCCGGCCATCTTTATTTCTATCGGAATCTGACCATCAACATCACTGGGATGGTGCTTCATATCGGCGCCAATTTGCTCGACAATGCTGACGGACAACTTGCGCGTTTGACCGGCCGACAGAGTCGAGAAGGCCGAATCGTTGATAGTTTTGTCGATCATTTAGTCTTCACCAGCATTTATGTGCACTTGGCCTTGCGCTGTTTTTTTGAGGGTGCGTCACCAACGATCTTCCTTGTCGCCCTGGCTGCGGGATTCAGTCACGGCTTGCAGGGCGGCGCGGCCGATTATTTTCGAAACGCTTACCTTTACTTTGTCAGCCAGCGGTCGCGTGGCGATTTCGATTCGTCATCTGCGCTGCGATCCGAGTATGAATCGCTGATCTGGCGGGAGAGACCGTGGCAGAAGCTCCTGCTGGCGTTATATCTGAGCTTCACCCGCCAGCAGGAGACGATATCCTCGCCGCTGAAACGATTTCGAGAAACGGTTGACCGGCTCTTTCGTGAGCAAATTCCTGAATGGTTAGCTGCGCAATATCGCAATGCGGCGAGGCCGGCATTCAAGTTTTGGGGCGTGCTCATGACCAACACGCGGATGCTTTTTCTTTTTGCGGTGCTCTTGCTTGATCGGATCGCGTGGTTTTTTTGGATTGAGATTACGATGTTCAACCTGTTGCTGATCTATCTGCTTGTTCGGGAGAAGAGCATGTGCCGCTCGCTTCTCGAGACGGTGAGGCAACCGCGTCAGTCGCAGCTCTCTTGAGTGTGTCCCAGATCCAGATTTCGGAAGTCAGTTCGCGTCGCGATCGCGATTCGTTCATTAAATTTCCGTGGCGTATTTATGAGACCGATCCGGCATGGGTGCCGCCGCTCATCATCGAGCGAAAAGCGTTTCTCGATCGCAAACGTCATCCTTTCTACCAACACGGCGCCGCCGCGTTATTTCTCGCTTGGCGAAATGGCGAAATCGTCGGCCGGATCGCGGCGAGCGACGATCCGCGCTACAACTTGCTTCATCATACCAACGTCGGTTGCTTCGGTTTGTTTGAATCGATCGACGATGTCGATGTTGCAGCAGCGTTGTTCCGGGCAGTCGAAAACTGGCTCCGCGCACGAGGCCGAAACGAGATTATCGGGCCGATCGATTATTCCACGAATTATGTTTGCGGGTTGTTGATCGACGGTTTCCAACATCCGCCAACGATTTTGACCGCGCACAATCCATCTTACTACACGCGATTGATCGAAGCGTGCGGTTTCGTGAAAGAGGTTGATTGGTACGCATGGTGGTTCGATCCGAAAAACGCTCCCATCTCCAGATTGCGACGATTGGTGGACGCGCGCGCGAAGAAAACCTTTGTAAAAGTTCGACCGATCGATCTTCGAAATCTCGCTGGTGAGAGCCAGCGTCTCGCCGCCGTCTTCAACGAAGCTTGGAAAAACAATTGGGGCTTCGTCCCATTCACCCAAGCCGAAGCTGAACATATGGCGAAAGAAATGCGCCCGATCATCGATCCCCGCATGACGCTGATCGGCGAGATCGACAACGCGCCGGTCGCGTTCGTGATTTGCGTGCCCGACATCAACGTTGCCTTAAAACGGATAAACGGTCGACTGACGCATTTTGGTTTGCCGATCGGTCTGATCAAACTTCTTTGGTATCGCCGAAAAATTCGCAATGCGCGCTTCGTTGCGCTGGGCGTCTTGGAAAAATACCGTCGGGCTGGAATTGCCGAGATGCTCGTGTTGCAAGTCTTGGAGGAAGGCGCGGGCCGTGGTTTCTGCGCCGAATTGAGCATGACACTCGAGGACAACGTGATGGTGAATCGCTTCATCGAAACGATGGGCGCGACGAAATACAAAACCTACCGCATCTACAAAAAGCAGTTGGCCTGATCAGAGTCACTTCCGCTTCTGGAAAAAGATCCAGGCCGCATGCGGCAAGTGCACGACCGCTGTTGCCGCCTCCAGCCAAGCCATCACGATGAACGCTTTTTCAGGGGCGTGCAGTAACACACCGATTGCCAGAATCCAAACGTAAACATTTCGTCGTCCTCCGATAAGGCGAACCATTCGCTCGAACGTGTTTAGTTCGTCGATTGTCTTTCCAGTTCTAAAATAGACGACGCCTTTTGCGATTCCGTCGATCGCTTCGGCCGCAAGAAGCAGCAGCCAGTAATTGAACGCGCCGGCCAGCCGTCCGGACGTCTGGAAGTAATAAGCAAGCGCTGTCCACCACGACCATTCGAAGATTGCGTCGAACCAATGTTCCAGTTTGCCGCGCTTCGTCGTTTCGATTTTTACCCTGGCCAGCCGGCCATCGAGACCGTCGAGAACGCCTACGATCAGGGCGACCAGGATTCCGGTGGCGAGATGACCGGTCGCAAAAAGAATCGTCGCGCCCCAGGCGATGATGTTGCAAAAAATCGTAAGTTGATTCGGAGTAATTGCCGTCCGGCAGAGTTTCGAGATGAGAAATTTTTCGATCGGGCCATGAAACAACGCAGGAATGTCGAGCGCGCCTTTTTGGGTCGCGTTCAAGAGAAGCTGCTCGGCGGCTGCGGTATTTGATTTAGAAGGCGCAAAGAACCAGAACGGCCGGAGTTTTCGGCGGAGCGCGACGTCGTATAAAGATTGATCGGCCACGTCGAGCGCAACGATGTCGCCGCGTTCCAAACCGTTGAGCACAGCTTTTTCGAACACGCCGCTTTGCGCGGCGCACCAATCGCGTTCCAGCAACGCCGCGCCACAGAATTTTCCGCGGCTTGCGTTAGGCGCGGAAACTACCAGTGGTGCGATTTCTTGGGTCACAGCCAAGTCAACCAACGCCGCGTTACTCTTTTGGTCGACAAGTAGCCGGAGCAAACGGGTATCGAAAATCGTATCGGCTCTGACTACCAGGAGAGATCGAGCTCTGTCAGGCCAAGCGCCAACAATCTCCTCGGCCATGACATGTTCACTTTTCCGGATCGTTATCTCGAGCTCTGCCCGAGGCCATGGTCGCCGCGATGCATAATCGGCGAGCAACTCCGGCGTACTGGAGAGAATCGTGACCCGCTTGATTCCGCAGCGTTGCAGTGTTCGGAGCAGTCTTTCCAGAACGGAAATACCGCACAGCTTGGCCAGGGCTGCGTTGTCCCTAACGAGAACGATACATTCGTCGACCATTAACTGCTATGACTACGTCGCATGTTAGTGTAACGTCGTTTCCCGCGCCATCCCGAGGCCCTCTCGCGGTGGCTTTGCATTATCATGGTACAACTAAACGGCCAATCCGGCACAGATTCGTCGCGAACCGCGCTTACTGCACCAGGTATTTTTTCGCGACTGGCCTACAGTCCGTTTTTGGCGCAGCTGGTCATCATTCGCCGTTGCAATTTGGCCTGCGGCTACTGTTCCGAGTACGACAAGGTCAGTGATCCGATTCCGTTCGAAGTCTTGGAGGAGCGGCTTCGCAAACTGAAAGAGCTCGGCACGCTCGGAATCTCGCTGACCGGCGGTGAGCCGACACTTCATCCCGAGCTGACGCGTCTAATTAGAAAATGCCGCGAACTCGGTTTTTTCCGGACCGGAATGATTTCCAATGGTCTTCTGCTGCGGCCGAAATTGATCGAGCAACTCAATCAAGCCGGCTTGCAGGAAATGCAGATCTCGGTCGATGGGGTTCACGCGAATGAGACAACTCAAAAGGTGTTGGTAAACTTGAAGAAACGTTTGGAGTCGCTGCGCGATCACGCGCGGTTTCGCGTCATTGTCAGTGGCGTGCTGGGAGCCTGCCCGCCGCACGAGGCCGAGGAAGTTCTCGCGTTTGCCAAGGAAATGGGTTTCGTCCAGCGCGTTCTTCTTGTTCACGACGGCGCGGGCCAGCTGAAATTGGATCCTGAGGAGATCAAAGTGTTCGATAAAATCGTCGCGGATCTGCCAAAGACGATTGTGGATTTTTCCGATTATCGAAAGCGACTCGTGCGGGGCGGCTCGGCGCCATTCAAATGTCGCGCTGGAAGCCGCTACCTTTACGTCGACGAATTTGGCAAAGTGAATCGCTGCTCACAAACGCGGCATGTTTGGTCGAAGAACCTGATGGATTACACTGTCGCCGATTTGCGCGAACAGTTTTACGCCTACAAACCGTGCCACGCTGGATGCACTCTCGGTTGCGCACGTTCCTCGAGTCAGATCGACAATTGGCGGGCGCAGCCCGTTTTAATTCCTAGCCAGCGCCCGCAATTTTTCTTCGGCCTCGCGCAACATCTCCGGCGTGTCCACGTCCTGCCACCACGCATCGCCGATGTCGATCGCGCGGGCTTTCCCATCCAGCGCCATTGCCCGCATGCCATCGGCCAGGTTGCAATCGCCGTTTATTTTCGCTCGCTCGAGATAATCAAAAACTTCCCGCGGGCAAACAAACAGGCCGATGTCGATCGCATCGTATTTTTCCAGAGCTTTATCGATCGCTGTCACTCGATCACCGCGCGTTTGCACTTTCATCGCGTCGGCGAGATCGAAAATACGATCGATCTTCCGATCAATCGCGACGTTTAGTTCCGACAAATTCGCCAACGTGGTTAATCGCTCGATGGCCGTTGCATCGAAAAGATGATCGCTCATGGTCAGAAGAAACGGTCCTTCAGCGTGCTTTGCCACCGCCAAAAGCGAGACACCGTTTTTCTTTTCCCAGTCATGATTTTCGATGAAGCGCGTTTCAATATCGGACGGAATCAATTTTGTCACTGCAGCGCGCAGACGTTCGCCTTCGAATCCAATCACGGCGTTGATTTTTTTAATTCCAGCGTTGGCCAGCGCCTCAATCGTGTAGGAAATGAGCGGACGACCAGCTACTGAAACAAGCGGTTTCAAAAAAGTTTGATCGGATCCGCGCAAACGCGAGCCAGACCCGGCCATTAAAATGACGGCCTCACCCACGCGATTCTGTAACGATGTCGATCCTCGCGGCATCGTCATATTCCGTAATACATTTTCAAACCCCAGTTCCGGACACGCTGGGGCAGGAACCGGAAGATGAACGGCGCAATCTTTGTCTGGAAAAAATCCCCAACCGTAATCCGCGGCGGTGGATTGGTTGAATTCAACAGGCGCAACACATGCTCGGCCACAAGCTCCGGCTTGGGCGCATTCTTCATGTTGCGATCGACCGAGTCCCAAGTCTTGGCGACACGTCTTTCATAATGCGGATCGTTTTCGGCGCTTTTTGGAATCGCCTCGTTGAACGCGGTGCAAATATCAGCCGGCTGAAGATCGACAATGCGAATGTTTGCGTCCGGCAGTTCGAGCTGAATCGACATCGTGAACGACGCCATCGCCGCTTTCGCTGCGTTGTAGGCCGCCATGAACGGCACCGGCAATCGCGATGCCAGCGAGGTCACGTTAATGATCAAACCGCTGCCGCGCGAACGCATCGACGCCAGCGCGAGGCGCATCAGTTGAATGTGGCTGAAGAGCAGGAGTTGAAACTGTTTTTCGATTTGATCGGTCGGTAAATGTTCGGCCGGTCCAAAATGGCCGCTGCCCGCGTTGTTGATGACAACATCAAAATAGCCGGCTTCGACAAGCGCGCTTTTAAATGCATCGTCAATCGAGCGCGGGTCAGCCAGGTCGAGTCGAACGGGATGGACGCCTTGCAAATGTTCGAGCCGAATTAGATTCCGCGATGTGCCCCAAACTTCGTGACCGTGCGCGATGAGTGATCGCGCAATGGCGAGCCCGATTCCAGAACTGGCTCCGGTTAAAAAAACTTTCTTCATACCGTACGCACCGGTCTCACCTGGTTCACATGATCGTCCTTCACAAGTCGGTCGAAAGTCTTGTCAGATGTCCCGGATATTCGTAGACAAAAACGTTGTAACCTGGAAATCGTTTCAGAAGCTCGTCGCGCTTGGGTTCATCACACCATGCAAAATAGAGGCGGTCAGCCGACGAGAGTGCCGGCGGGTTTCGAGTGAGATCGCCGCTGGCTGTTTTGTAAGTCCCGGTTTTGAGTAGGACAATATTCTTCCCGCCTTTGATCTGTTGGACGGTACGATCGACATCTCGCCGCCAGTACATCGTGTACCCTTCACTCGCCACAAAAACCAGACTGCATGCGATCAGGCCGGCGAATGCGAAGTTCCAAAGCCGTCGCCCAACCGGTCGGGAATCGTGACAGACCCATCGGTAAAATTCCACGGCTGCCAGGATTAGGAATGGGAAGTAGGCGAGAAAATAACGGGGACCCGGGCCACCGACAGACGCCGGATAGAAAAAATAAATCGCGATGCTCATTGAGAACAATGCCAGAAAAGTCTTCGCTTTGGAAGAAAGGTGGTAACGTCTCCACCAGACCAACAACAGAATCGCGGGTGGGAAAGCCCAGAGAACGTTTGCTAGGCGGATCATCGTCACCACGAACCCGTTCCATGAAATCATGAGACGGTCGTTAATGTCGGCGGACGCGGGCCGCAGCGCTGAAGGAACCTGGAATGGATCGCCCGAGAGAAGCGCGTTGTAGAGGAAGTTGCCGCTGGCCAACAGCGCGAACCCGATTCCGAATGAGATCAGGTCTACGACCTTTCGGCGCCAGAGCAGGCTAACACCGATCCAAGCGGTCAGAGGAACCCAATCGACGTAACGAATCATGGCCGAATAGCCGAGAAGCGTTCCGGCAATAAACAGCCAAAGCTTGGAATACTGCGCACG
>Ga0207646_10000592_pt1 | contig 47161 bp, 39 predicted proteins | sample KBSK5502metaG_FD_184343 | JGI IMG/M metagenome (GOLD analysis project Ga0207646, IMG submission 184343) | Corn, switchgrass and miscanthus rhizosphere microbial communities from Kellogg Biological Station, Michigan, USA - KBS K5-50-2 metaG... | ecosystem: Host-associated > Plants > Roots >...
TCGGTTCACCCGCCGCTACCAGGACGACCCGCTGGCCGGCGGCTACCACCAGGACGACGCGCTGGCCGGCGGCTACCGAGACGACGCGCCGGCCGGCGGTGACCAGGACGATCGGTTCACCCGCCGCTACCAGGACGACCCGCTGGCCGGCGGCTACCACCAGGACGACGCGCTGGCCGGCGGCTACCGAGACGACGCGCCGGCCGGCGGAGACCAGGACGGCCGGTTCACCCGCCGCTACCAGGACGACCCGCTGGCCGGCGGCTACCACCAGGACGACCCGCTCGGCGGTGACCAGGACGATCGGTTCACCCGCCGCTACCAGGACGACCCGCCGGCCGGCGGCTACCACCAGGACGACCCGCTGGCCGGCGGCTACCGGGACGACCCGCCGGTCGGCGGCTACCACCAGGACGACCCGCTGGCCGGCGGCTACCGGGACGGCGCGCCGACCGGCGGCTACCCCGCCGATCCGCTCGGCGCCGGTGAGCTCGGGGACCAGTTCACCCGCAACCACGGGGACGAGCCGCGCGGCGGGCGCCGGCCGGGCCAGCGTGGCGGTGGCTACCTGGAGGACCAGCCGGCAGGCGACTACGCAGACGACCCGCTCACCGGCCCTTACCCGGAAGAGCGGGACTTGCCCGGCAATGCCGGCTATTCCCCCGCGCGGCCTTACGTGGCGCCCCTTCCCGGTGGCACGGGAGGGCCGCCCGAAGGGGGGCGGCACGGGCGCGGGCGGCCGGCAGACCGAGAGGAAAGCGACCCTTCTCCCGATTCCTTCCCTTATGGCCATCCGTCCGCGGAGCCCGAGGTGCGCGGGCGCGGGAGATAACCCACCCGTATTGACCACGGCTCACGTTGACGGCCGGCTGGTCCAGGCCCGTTGGACGCCGGGGAGTAGTGAGCCGGCCGCGGTGCGCCGTGCTGCCGCGAATGGCGTTCAAAGCATCACCCAGAGTATGTCGAGCACGGCTTCCACACTTCCCTCAGCGATGTTGACCTGGGTGCCGATACGGTTGAGCCGCCGCAGGGAGGATATATTTGGCTCAAGGGGAAGGGGGGGCCAGGAGTGGCACAGAAGGTTTCGGTCACTTACGCGTGTGACTACGACTCGAAAGAGATTCCGCAGGGCCAGCACAGGCTCCGCAGGTTCAGTATCGACGGCCGGGACTATGAGATCGACCTTTGCTTGAGGCACAGCGAAAGGTTCGACGAGGCTGTCAGCCGCTTTGCGTCACACGCCCGTAAGGCGTCGGGGCGAGTGGCGCGGACAAAGCGGAGAACTGCAGCGCACCGTAAGCACAGTGCACAGGTCCGCGCATGGGCGAAGGCGAATGGGTTCGCGGTAAGCGAGCGCGGGCGCATTCCCGCGGACGTTGTCGGCAAGTACGAAGCGGCGCACGGCTGAGGCGGGCAGCCCAGGGAGGGACGGCCCTGGGCTGGCCGGGTCCGGCTAGCCCGGGGGGGATACGTTGCCGGGACCGCGCGGCTGGGAGGGTTCTTCTGGCTGGCGCTTGCCGGGGGAGCCGGCGAGGCCCAGGTCGGCCGGGCCGGCCTGCTGGCCGCCGGGAGGCGCGGTGGGAACGTCGGCCGGGGTGGACGGGGCTGCCTCGTGGGTGCCGGGGGAGGCACCGTGGCCGTCTTGAGCCGTGGGGCCGACCGGTTTTGACCGGGCGACGGCGGCGGCGAGCACCTGCGAGTTCGGCAGCGACATCGGCCCGTCTGCGGTCTCCAGGCGCAGATAGGTAATGCCGATCTCGGTCACGGTGCCCTCGAGCAGCCCGCCCATCGCGCCGGAACGCAACTGGATGGCCTCGCCCACGAAAAAGGGCCGGGACAGCAGCAGGACAAGGCCCGCGAAGACGTTGCTCAGTGACTGCTGGGCGGCGATCCCGATGAGGATCGTGGTCAGTGCCCCGCCGAGGACCAGCTGGCCAACCGGCACCTTCAACAGCGCCAGCGCGATAACGAACGTGAGAATGGCTCCGGCCAGCACTATCGTGTAGCGGATCACGGCGGCATGCCCCGAACCAGCGACCGGCAGCAGCGCCTTGCGCGTCCAGCGGGCCAGGCCCAGCACGCCGATGATCGCGAACAGGCAGAATGCCAACGTCGCGCAGGCCGTGACAATCTTGCTGGCCGTATGGCCGTGACCGGTCCACGATTCGAAATCGCGGGCAGCCGTGCTCGCCAGGATGCCGGCCGCCGCCGCGAGCACCAGTGCGATGATGGCGCGCCACGGCCGGGTCCGCGCCTTGACCTTGGCCATCTGCCGCGCCATCTCGTCGAGCTGGTGCTGTTCGTGCGGGTCCACAGCGTCCTTCCGTGGTGATCGGCCCGGGGACCGGCTGATCTTTCTTCTCACGCTACCCAGGAAACACAGAAGATCCCGGGAGCGCGGCGCGCCCCCGGGATCAGCAGTGCTCGTCTTGTCAGGCGGGCGTCCTCGTCGCCCCCAGGCCGAACGGCCTGCCGACGGGCAGGAACGGCGTGCCGCGCATGCCGTTGACTAGCCCCGCGGCCGAGGCGTACCAGGCGACAAGCGCGGTCAGGATGCCCACGTACCCGCCGGTCTTGATGATGCCACTGCTGCCGGCGAAGTTGCCGATGAACAGGAGGATCTCGGTAACCTCCAGGGTGAGGAACACGCCGAACACGGCGCCGTTCACCATCGTGCTCCACAGCATCATGTAGGTGTTGAAGATCGCGAACGCCAGCAGTATCCAGCCGACGTCCTTGCCCGCCTTCGGCCCTGCGGCCGGGGCCACCAGCAGGGCCCAGAGCGCCAGGCCGATCCAGAACCCGCCGTACGTGGAGAACGCGGTGGCACCGAACACGTTGCGGTTCCGGAACTCCCACATACCGGCCAGCAGCTGGATCACCCCGCCGTAAGCAAAGGCGTAACCCAGCCACGCGTTGCCGCTCGCACTGGTCATCCAGCCGGCGTTGGCGCCGGACAGCAGGAACGTGGTGAGGGCGAAGGCGGCAAGCCCGAGGGGTGCCGGGTCTGCCGCTGGTGCCGTGACGATAGGTCGGTCGTCGTTAACGGTCAAGTGACTCCTCCTGTCGGGGGTGCCTCCGCCGGGTCGCGGGCAGACCTGCGGTGCGGCAAGGCGGACGCTGAGCTTGAACGGGAGCCGCGCCATGGCCGCGACTTGAAGGTGGGGCGGTCAGAGCGGCCAAGGAGACCTTCCTCCGTCTTCACTTATGGCTCTGCAGACCACGGGGAAGACCTGCCCTGAGGGTAACGCCGAAGGCCACCGCTGGGGAGGCCCAGGTTTTACCGGGACCGGTACCGTTCTACTGGCCCGCGGGTGCCGGCTCTGGCGCTCAGCGGGCCGCCAGGCCCCGGGGCCACCACCCCGGACAGCCCGGCCCGGGTGGCGATCACGTACAGCCGGTCCTGGGTGGCCAGGCGCAGGCCGCCGGCGGGGGACCAGTTGACGGGGCCGCCCCCGGCTGGCTCCACGGCCAGCAGTCACACCAGGCCGGGCTGGTGCACGGCCGCAACCTTGGTCGCGGCGCGCCGCGAGCCGGGAGAGCCGAGGCACGGCGCGATTTTAGCCGGGCCAGGCAATACCCGGCAGAAGAAGGCGAATCGGGTAACGGCAGGGGCGGTGGTTCAGGGCGAGGCGATCCGGCCGAGCTGGGGCGGCAGCCGGCTCGCCGCGGCCCGGTCGAGCAGGAACAGGGTCCGCAGCCGGCCCCGCGCACCCGCGGCAGGTACCTGGACCGGGCCCACGTCGGACAGGGCCAGCCGGACGGCTCCGGCCTTTTCCCGGCCCGCGGCGAGTATCCACACCTCCCGCGCACCGCGGATCGAGGGCAGGGTGAGCGTGATCCTGGTCGGCGGCGGCTTCGGGGACCCGCGGACCGCGACCACGCTCCGGTCGTCGTAGAGCGCCGGCATGCCGGGGAACAGCGAGGCCACATGACCCTCGGGGCCGATGCCGAGCAGGAGCACGTCGAACCCCGGGACCGGCCCGTGGTCTTCCGGCCTTGCGGCCGCGCGCAGCTCCGCGGCGTACCGGGCCGCCGCGGCCTCCGGGTCGGGCCCGTCCGGGCCGTCGCTTGCGGGCATCCGGTGCACCCGCGCCGGGTCCACGTCGTCGAGATGGCGCAGCAGGGCCTGCTCCGCCCCGGTGTCGTTGCGCTCCGGGTCGCCGCTCGGCAGGAACCGCTCGTCCCCCCACCAGGTGTCCAGATGCCGCCAGTCGACCGCGTCACGCGCGGGAGCGGCGGCCAGCTCGGCCAGCACCGCTGTCCCGATGCCGCCGCCGGTGAGCACCAGCGACGCGCGGCCCGTCGCGGCCTGGACATCCACCAGGGTGGTGACCAGCCGGGCCGCGACCGCCTTGGCCAGCAGGCCGGCGTCGTGGTGAACGATGACCTCGGGCGGGCTCATCGCCGGGGAACCGAAGTCACGGGGCCGCGGCCGGGCTGACCTGGAACCTGGCCAGGGACTCGGCGTAGACCTCGTCCGGGTCGAGCCGGCGCAGTTCCTCCTCAAGCAGCTCGGTCATCTCCCTGCGGTGCAGCGCGACCCGGCGATCGGGCTCCCCGGGGCGGCTCAGCTGCGCGACCCGCCCGTCCGGCCTAGATAGCGTGATGTCCCCGGCGCCGGTGATGAACCTGACCTCGGTGATGCCCGGCCCGGCTGAGGTCTCGGTGACGAAGTGGACGCCGTAGGCGTGCGACAGCCAGGCCGCGATCAGGTCGGCGGTCGGGTTGCCCGCCTCGGCTCTCACCACGCCGCCCGTGACCGGCCCGGACGGCTGGTCCATCGTCGCCGCCAGCAGCGATCGCCACGGCGTCGCCCGGGTCCAGGACAGGTCGGTGTCGCCGGGCTGGTACCCGGCGGCGAGCCGGCTCAGCGCGCCCGCCGGCGAGTCGGCCGCGGCGGCGTCGGTGATACGCCGCTGGGCGAGCGCGCCCATGGGGTCCTGCGCGGGGATCGGCGGCACGTTCTCCGGCCACCAGGTGACCACCGGCGTGTCCGGCAGCAGCAGCGGGGTCACCACCGAGTCAGCGTGCTGGCCGAGCGGCCCATACATGCGCAGCAGCACCGTCTCCCCGGGGGTGGTCTCGCCCACCCGGATCTCGGCGTCGAGGCGGGACCGCTGCTCCGGCCGGCGCATGATGACCACGAGGATGCGGCACGGGTGCTGCCGCCCGGCCGCGCTGGCCGCCCGGACCGCGTCGTACTGCGCGCCCTCGTGGGTCACGATGACCAGCGTGAGCACCATCCCGCTGGCCACGCCGCCGAGCCGCATCCTGGCCTGGCGGAGCGCGTCGTGGACGGCCCCGGTCGTGGTGTCGGTGAGGTCGATCATCATGTCACAGCCTCCGCCACGCTCGGCCGTCCCTGGCCATGAGCGACTCCGCGCTCGGCGGGCCGGGCGACCCGGCCGGGTATTGTTCCGGCTTGCCGTGCTCCGCCCAGAATTCCTCGACCGGGTCCAGCACCTCCCAGGACAGCTCGACCTCCCGGTGCCGGGGGAACAGCGGCGGGTCGCCGATGAGCACGTCGAGCAGCAACCGCTCGTAGGCTTCCGGGCTGTTCTCGGTGAACGACTCGCCGTAGGCGAAGTCCATGTTCACGTCCCTGACCTCCATGGCGGAGCCGGGGACCTTGGAGCCGAACCTGACCGTCACGCCCTCGTCCGGCTGGATCCGGATCACCATGGCGTTCTGCCCGAGTTCCTCGGTGTCGGTGGCGTTGAACGGCAGGTGCGGCGCCCGCTGGAACAGCAGCGCGATCTCCGTCATCCGCCGCGGCAGCCGCTTGCCGGTGCGCAGGTAGAACGGAACGCCCGCCCAGCGCCTGGTGTCTACGGTCAGCTTCACCGCGGCGTAGGTCTCGGTGTGCGAGTCGGGCGAGATCCCCTCCTCCTCCAGGTAACCGGCGACCTGGATGCCGCCCTGCCAGCCGGCCGCGTACTGCCCGCGGGCGGTCGCGGTGGCCAGGTCCTCGGGCAGCCGGACCGCCGAGAGCACCTTCTCCTTCTCGGCCCGCAGCGACGCGGAGTCGAACGAGACCGGCTCCTCCATCGCGGTCAGCGCCAGCAACTGCATCAGGTGGTTCTGGATCACGTCGCGGGCGGCCCCGATCCCGTCGTAGTACCCGGCCCGCCCGCCGATCCCGATGTCCTCGGACATGGAGATCTGCACGTGGTCCACGTAACCGCGGTTCCAGATCGGCTCGTACATCGTGTTGGCGAACCGCAGCGCCAGGATGTTCTGGACCGTCTCCTTGCCCAGGTAGTGGTCGATGCGGAAGACCGCGTCGGAACCGAACACCGAGTTGACGATCTCGTTGAGCTGCCGCGCGCTCTCCAGGTCGTGGCCGAACGGCTTCTCGATCACCACCCGCCGCCACGGCCGTGTGCCGCCCGGGCCTGTTTCGGGCGGCGAGGACAGGCCCGAGCGCTTGAGCTGCGCCACCACGTCCGGGAAGAACTTCGGCGGCACGGAAAGGTAGAAGGCGTAGTTGCCACCGGTGCCGCGATCCGCGTCCAGCTGGGCCACGGTCTGGGCGAGGCGGTCGAAGGCCGCGTCGTCGGCGAACTCGCCGGGCACGAACCGGATCCCCTCGGATAGCTGCTGCCAGACGGTGTCGTTGAACGGGGTCCGCGCGTGCTCCTTCACCGAGTCGTGGATGACCCGGGCGAAGTCCTCGTCTTCCCAGTCGCGGCGGGCGAACCCGACCAGGGAGAACCCCGGCGGCAGCAGCCCCCGGTTGGCCAGGTCGTAGACGGCCGGCATGAGCTTCTTGCGGGACAGGTCGCCCGTGACGCCGAAGAGCACGAGCACGCACGGCCCCGCGACCCGGGGGATGCGCCGGTCGCGCGGGTCCCGCAGCGGGTTCGCCCGGGCCACCGGCTTGACCGCGCTCACCGGCCGGATCCCGCCGCGCCGGCCGCGCCGAGGAGCTGGGCCAGCCCCGCCGCGCGGTCCCGCAGGTGCAGCCGCACCGCCGGCCGGCCACGCTGGCGCAGCGCACCGAGGTCGCCGAGCGCCTGGGCCAGCTGCAGCCTGCCGAGGGTGAAGTCGCGCCCCGGGACCTCCACGTCATCCTCCACCGCGCCGGTGATCTGCAGGAACACCCCGTTCTGCGGGCCGCCCTTGTGGTACTGCCCGGTCGAGTGCAGGAACCGCGGCCCCCAGCCGAACGTGACGGGATGGGTGGTCCGGGCGGCCAGTGCGCCGCGCAGGCCGGCGGCCCCGGCAGAAGCGTCCCGGTCGAGGTAGGCCATGATCGCCAGGTATCCCCGGTCCGGCACGGCCAGCAGCAGCGAGTCGAGCACCCCGGCCAGGCCGCCGATGCCGGTCAGCAGCTCGGGTTCCCCGTAGACCCCGACCGCGCCGTCGGTGAACACCGGCTCGCCCGCCGGCAGCGGGCCGGTACCCGCCGCGGCCAGCAGGCGCGACGTGTTCTCCTTCGATTCGGCCACGTTGGGCTGGTCGAACGGGTTGATGCCAAGCAGCCGCCCGGCCACCGCGACCGCGTACTCCCAGACGCAGAACGCCGCGCCGAGCGGCGCCGTCACCGAGGTGTCGGCCGGGCCCGGGGGCGTGCCGAGGGCGGCCAGGTGCAGGTCGGGGCCGGGGGAGAAGCCGGGAGCGCCGGGGCCGCCCACCACGACCGGCAGGATGCCCCGGCCCTGCTTGCCGGTGGACTCCGCGATGAGCTGCTCCGCCCAGTCGCCGAAGCCGGCCAGCCCGGAGCCGGAGTCGGCGAGGACCACCTTGTCGTGCCCGGCCAGCGCGTAGGCACCGAGCGCGGCGCCCAGCTCCAGGCCCGGGTTGCCGTCGGCCGAGGCCAGCGCGGGCAGCACCGCCCCGGCCTCATCCAGCAGCCGCGCGGCGTCCGCACCCGCCAGCGCCGTGGGCACCAGGCCGAACGCGGTCAGCGCGCTGTAGCGGCCGCCCACGTTGGGATCGGCGAGCACCACGTGGTACCCGGCCTGCCGGGCGGTCGCCTCCAGCGGCGAGCCGGGGTCGGTGACCACCACGAACCTGCGGGCGATCTCCCCTGGCGCCAGGCCGAGCCCGGCGAAGGCCTGCTCGTAGATCCGCCGGTGGCTGTCGGTCTCGATGGTCGAGCCGCTCTTGCTGGAGACCACCACCAGCGTCGCCTCCAGCCGGTCGGACAGCGCCCGGCGCACGGTGTGCGGGTCGGTGGTGTCCAGCACGGTGAGCGGGACCTTCGAGGTCCGGCTGATCACCTCCGGTGCCAGCGACGAGCCGCCCATGCCGCACAGCACGACGTGGTCGAGCCCCTGTTCGCGCGCGTCGCTGGCGAGCGCCGCCAGCGGGCCGAGCAGCGCGCGGGACGCCCGTGGCGCGTCCAGCCAGCCGAGCCTGATCGCCGCCTCCGCGGCGGCGTCCGGGCCCCACAGCCCCGGGTCCTTGGCAGCCAGCGCGGCGGCGACGCCGTCGGCGGCGAGCTTGCCGGCCGCCGGGCCGGCCGCCTCGCGGACCGCGGGGCTGAGCCAGGCGACCGACACCCCCCCGGGCGGGGCGGCGGGGTCAGGGCTAGCAGGGTCCCCGCCGGGCGGCCGCTTCACTTCACCGGGCTGCGTCATTGGCGCTCCAGCTCCGTTTGAATCGTCTCCAGCAGCTCCTGCCAGGACGCGGCGAACTTCGACACGCCCTCTTCCTCGAGGACCGTGACCACGTCCTCGTACGTGATACCGAGGCCCGCCAGGTCCTCGAACACCTTCCTGGACTGTTCGTAACTGCCGTGGACGGTGTCGCCGCGCAGCTCGCCGTGGTCGGCCACGGCCAGGATGGTGGACTCCGGCATCGTGTTCACCGTGTCCGGCGCGACAAGTTCTACCACGTACATGGTGTCGGGGTAGGCGGGGTCCTTGGTGCTGGTCGAGGCCCACAGCGGCCGCTGCAACCGCGCGCCCCTGTCATGCAGCGCGCTCCAGCGCGGCTCCGCGAACCGCTCCTCGAACAGCTGGTAGGCCAGCCGCGCGTTGGCCAGGGCTGCCTTGCCGCGCAGCGCGGCGGCCTCCGGGGTGCCGATCTTGTCCAGCCTGCGGTCCACCTCGGTGTCCACCCGGCTGACGAAGAACGACGCCACCGACGCGATCGAGGCCAGGTCGTGGCCTGCCCCGGCGGCCCCCTCCAGCCCGGCGAAGAACGCGTCGATCACCTCGCCGTAGCGCTCCAGCGAGAAGATCAGCGTCACGTTGATGCTGATCCCCTCGGACAGGCACTGGGTGATCGCGGGCAGCCCGGCCCGGGTGGCGGGGATCTTGATGAACAGATTCGGCCGGTCCACCAGCCACCACAGCGCGCGGGCCTCGGCGATGGTCCGCTCGGTGTCACCCGCGAGGCGCGGGTCCACCTCGAGCGAGACCCGGCCGTCCACCCCGCCCGACGCGTCGTAGGCGGGGCGCAGCACGTCGCAGGCCCACCTGATGTCGTAGGTGGTGATGGCGCGGGACGCCTCCTCCACCGACACCCCGCGCAGCGCCAGCTGGGCGAGCTGCTCGTTGTAGGCATCTGAATGGCTGAGGGCGTGGTCGAAGATGGTCGGGTTGGAGGTGACCCCGACCACGTGCCGGTCACGGGCGAGCGCGGCCAGGTTGCCGCTGGTCAGGCGGGTCCGGTTAACGTCATCGAGCCAGACGGCCACGCCCGCGGCGGACAGTTCGGCGAGTGGATCGGAATGTGAGGTCATGGCTGGTGCTCCCTTACTAACCGGTCTCGGCGTGCTTGCCGCACCGGTTTCTTTCCCGGCTCCGCAAGGCGCAAGTGCGCTCCTTACTGGCCCGGCTGACGTGCCGCACCGGTATCCCTTCCCGCCTTGGCCAGGCTCGACCGCGCCGCGGCCACCACGTTCTCCGCGGTGAGCCCGAAGTGCTCGTAGAGGTCCTGGTAACTCGCGGAGGCGCCGAAGTGCTCCAGGCTCACCGACTCGCCCGCGTCGCCGGTGAACGCCCGCCAGCCGAGCGCGATGCCCGCTTCGACGCTGACCCTGGCCCGCACCCGCGCCGGCAGCACCTCCTCCTGGTAGGAAGCGTCCTGCGCGGTGAACCATTCCACGCACGGCATCGAGACCACCCGGGCGCCGATGCCCCCCGCCGCCAGCCGCTCCCGGGCCGCGACGGCGATCTGCACCTCGCTGCCGGTGGCGATGAGGATCACCGCCGGGTCGCCGCCCGGCGCCTCGGCGAGGACGTACCCGCCGCGGGCGGTGCCCTCCGCGCTGGCGAACCCGGTCCCGGCGCGCACCCGGTCCGCGCTGGCACCGCGGTCGAACAGGGGCACGCTCTGCCTGCTCAGGCACAGGCCGGCGGGACGGTCGGTGTGCTCGAGGACGGTCCGCCAGGCCACCACGGTCTCGTTGGCGTCGGCCGGCCGGACCACGTCCAGGCCGGGAATGGCGCGCAGCGCCCACAGGTGCTCGACCGGCTGGTGGGTCGGCCCGTCCTCGCCGAGCCCGATCGAGTCGTGCGTCCAGACGTAAATCACCGGCTGCCCCATGAGCGCCGCGAGCCGGACCGCGGGGCGCATGTAGTCGCTGAACACCAGGAACGTGCCGCCGTAGGGCCGGGTCAGCCCGTGCAGCACGATGCCGTTGCAGATCGCGCCCATCCCGTGCTCCCGGATGCCGAAGTGCAGCACGCGGCCGTAGGGGTTGCCGGGGAACATCTTGGTCTGGTGCTCCAGCGGGATGAACGACGGCTCGCCCTTGGGGGTGGTGTTGTTGCTGCCCGCCAGGTCGGCCGAGCCGCCCCAGAGTTCGGGGAGCACCGTGACGAGCTCGTTGATGACCGCACCCGAGGCCCGCCGCGTCGCCATGCCCTTGGGGTCGGGCGGGAACGACGGAAGCACCGACGTCCAGCCCTCGGGCAGGCGCCGCGCGGCCAGCCGGTCCAGCAGCGCCGCACGGCCGGCGTTCTCCTCCCGCCAGGCGGCGAAGCCCTCCTCCCACTCGGCGTGCAGCTTCTTGCCCCGCTCCGCGACCTTGCGCGCGTGCGCAACGGTCTCGTCCTCGGTGGGGAAACGCACCTCCGGGTCGAAGCCGAGGACGCGCTTGGTCTTGGCCACCTCCTCGGCGCCGAGCGCGGCGCCGTGCGCCTCGCCGGTGTTCTGCGCGTCCGGCGCGGGCCACGCGATGATCGTCCGCAGCGAGATGAACGACGGCTGCGCGGTGTTGGCCCTGGCCGCCGCGAACGCGCGGGCGAGGGCCGCGACGTCCTCGTGATAGCCGCCCTCCGTGCGCCACGCCACCCGCTGCACGTGCCAGCCATACGCCTCGTACCGGGCGCAGACATCCTCAGACTTGGCGATGTTCGTGTCGTCCTCGATCGAGATGTGGTTGTCGTCGTAGAGCACGATCAGGTTGCCGAGTTGCTGGTGCCCGGCGATCGAGGACACCTCGTGGCTGATGCCCTCCTCGATGTCACCGTCCGACACGATCGAATAGATCCGGTGGTCGAACGGGCTGGCGCCGGGCGGTGCGTCCGGGTCGAGCAGGCCGCGCTCCCGGCGGGCGGCCATCGCCATGCCGACCGCGTTCCCGATGCCCTGCCCGAGCGGGCCGGTGGTGGTTTCCACCCCCGGGGTGAGCCCGTGCTCGGGGTGCCCGGGGGTGCGGCTGCCCCAGCGCCGGTACCCCTCGAGGTCGTCCAGGGTCAGCCCGTACCCGGACAGGTACAGCTGGATGTACAGGGTGAGGCTGGAATGCCCGCAGGACAGCACGAACCGGTCCCGGCCGAGCCAGCGCGGGTCTGCGGGATCGTGCCGGAGGATCCGCTGGAACAGCAGGTACGCGGCGGGGGCCAGGCTCATCGCGGTGCCCGGATGGCCCGACCCGGCCCGCTCGACCGCGTCCATCGCGAGCACGCGGACCAGGTCGACCGCGCGCCGGTCGGCGGCCGTCCATTCCAGGCCCGCGCCAGATGGGTTGCTCACCGTGAGATCAGCGCTCCTCTCCAAGCGCGGGCGGGCGCAGGCCGGCAGGCGTGGCCGCCAGGAATCGTCACTCACCAGACCCTATCGGCCGGTACAACGGGGCATCTCACCCGTATCTGGGCCGGTAACCTTCCCGGGCCACCCGCCCGGGCCAGCGGCCCTCAGCGCGCGGCGGCCGGCTCGGCGGCGGGCGTCCCCGGCGCCTCGGGCTGCCCGGGCCCGGTGGCCAGCGCGCCCCGGTCCCGCAGCGCGAACATCAGGCGCAGCGCCACGATCCAGATGAGGGCCGAGCCGCAGACGTGCAGCCAGACCAGGCCGGCCGGCAGCCCGGTGAAGTACTGGATGTACCCGATCACGCCCTGCAGGCCGATCAGCCCGAGGAGCAGCCAGCCCAGCCGGACGGCCGGGGCCGGGGCGCGGGTCAGCCGCAGCCCCACCGCCAGCGGGACGGCGAGGCCGCCGAGCAGCCAGCCGATGTCCGCGTGGAACTGGGTCGCCCCGGCGAGGGGGAGGTGGAACCGGGGGACCGCGCCCGCGCCGGCCAGTGGCCCGGTGCCGGTCACCACGGTCCCGGCGGCCAGCATCAGGGCCACCGCCGCCACCACCGCGTAGCCGAGCAGCCGCAGGTCGCCCCGCACCAGGGACCGGGCCGGGGCCAGGCCCTCGGCGCAGCGGACGTGCAGCGCGACCGCGGCGGCGAGGACCGCGATCGACGCCAGGAAGTGCACTGCCACCGTGCCCGGGTTGAGCTTGGTCAGCACCACGATGCCGCCGAGCAGCGCCTGGGCGACGATGCCGGCCGGCTGGGCGGCGGCGAGCCAGACCAGGTCCGCTCTCCTGCGGCCGCCGGGGCGGAACCGCCACGCGGCGACGAACACCACCACCGCGATCAGCGTGATGGCGATCGTGACCAGGCGGTTGCCGAACTCGATCCAGGTGTGGAACATCGGGTCGCCCGCCGAGTGCGCGGCGACCAGGCTGCCGCGCGTGCACTGCGGCCAGTCCGGGCAGCCCAGGCCGGATTCGCTGAGCCGGACCGCCGCGCCGGTCGCGATGATCCCGGCGGTCCAGATCACCCCGGCCAGCGCGATGCCGCGCATGGCGGCCGGCGAGGGGTCCAGCACCGCGGCCACCGCGCGGCCGGTGAGCGCGCGGGCTCCCGGTGCGGTGCCGCGGTGGTGCTCGGTCTGCTCGGCAGGCACGACCCAATGCTAGAACCTCAGGCCTCCGGCGCTCCCGGCTGCCCGGCACCACGGGCGGCGCCCGCGCAGGCGGCCATGACGCAGCCGATGGCGAGCCAATCCCTGACGGCCAGCGCCTGGCCCAGCAGCACCAGCCCGACCAGGGCGGCGACGGCGGGCTCCAGGCTCATCCAGATGCCGAAGACCCGCGGCGGGATCCGCCGTAGCGCCTCCATCTCCAGCGAGTACGGGATGATCGAGGACAGCAGGCCGATGCCCAGGCCGGCCGCCACGATCCCCGGCCGCAGCAGCGCCCCCCGGCCCGCCGCGACGCCCACCGGGGTGATCACCACCGCGGCGACGCACATGGCGATGGTGAGCCCGGTGGAGCCACTGAACCGCTGGCCGGTGGCCCGGCTCAGCAGGATGTAGGCGGACCAGGACAGCGCCGCCAGCAGCGCGAACGCGAACCCGAGGACGGCCGTGCCGTGGCCGGTGGCCGCCGGCAGGCCGCCGTGGGCGAGCAGCGCCACGCCGGTCCCGGCCAGCCCCACCCACGCCGCGTCGAGCAGCCGCCGCGAGGACGCCACCGCTACCCCCAGCGGGCCGAGGAACTCCACGGTGACGGCGATGCCCAGCGGGATCCGGGCGAACGACTGGTAGATGGAGAAGTTCATCACGGCCAGCGTCAGGCCGAACCCGGCGGCCACCGCCGCGTGCCGCCAGGCGCGCCGGCGGGCCAGGCCGGACAGCGCGGCGCGCAGCGGCCGCGCCCCGATCAGCACCATCACCACGGCGGAGGTCCACAGCCGCAGCCCGGTGACGGCGGCGGGGGCGATCTGCGTGAACAGCTTGGCGGCCAGCCCCGCCCCGAACTGGACCGAGAAGACGCCGGTCAGCACCAGCGCGGACGGCGGCACCGCGGTCCACGGCGCGCGCCCGGAACTCAGGCGTGACCGCACCTTCTGTGCCAGCACGGGCGGCTTACTCCCAGCGGAACAGCCGCGCGGCCAGGGCGATGCCGATCGCGGCCCAGACGGCCAGCACGGCGAGGTCGCGTGCGGGCAGCCCGGCGGCGTGCTGGAGCACCGCGTGCAGGCCGTCCGACAGCGCCCCGGAGGGCAGCAGCGTGAGCACTGGCCGCGCCGCCGCGGGGAACTTCGCCAGCGGGAAGATGATGCCGCCGGCGCCCAGCAGCAGCAGGTAGACCAGGTTCGCCACGGCGAGGGTGGCCTCGGCGCGCATGGTGCCGGCCAGCAGCAGCGCCAGGCCGCTGAACGCGGCCGTGCCGGCCAGCACCAGCAGGACCACCCAGAGCGCGGCGGCGGCACCGGCGTGCGGCCGCCAGCCCAGGGCCAGGCCCACGCCGAGGAGGATCAGGGCCTGCGCCGCCTCGATCGCGACCACCGTGACGGTCTTCGCCCCGATCAGCCCGCCGCGGGACAGCGGGGTGGAGCCGAGCCGCTTCAGCACCCCGTACCTGCGCTCGAACCCGGTGGCGATGGCCTGGCTGGTGAAGGCGGTGGACAGCACCGCGAGCGCGATCACCCCGGGCACCAGGAAGTCGACCCGCGCCCGCGGGCCGGAGCCCAGTTTGACCAGGTCGTCGACGCTGAACGCGGTGAGCAGCAGCACCGGGATGATCAGCGTCAGCAGCAGTTGCTCACCGTTGCGCAGCAGCGTCCTGGCCTCCAGGCCCGCCTGCGCGATGATCATCTTCGCCATCGGGGCGGCCCCGGGATCGGGCGCCGGCCACTCCGCCACGTCCGCCATCTGGCTCACGACCGCAGCTCCCGCCCGGTCAGCTCCAGGAACACGTCCTCCAGGGTCCGGCTCTCGATCCGCAGTTCCTGCGCCAGCACGCCGTGCTCCGCGCACCACGCGGTCACCGCGGCGACCAGCCGCGGGTCGACCCGGTCGTGGACCTCCACCAGGTAATGCCCGGCCGGTGACTCCTTCGCCGCGGTGCCCACCGGCAGCGCGGCGAGCAGCGCCTCGACGTCCAGGCCGGCCTCGGCACGGAACCGCACCTGGCCGGCGGTGCCGGTGAGCTCGCTGGGCGTGCCCTCGGCGACCAGCCGGCCGTGGTCCACGATCGCCACGTGGTCGGCCAGCTGCTCGGCCTCGTCCATGTGATGCGTGGTGAGGATGACGCTGGCGCCGGCCGTGCGCAGCCCGGCGATCAGGTTCCAGGTGGCGTGCCGCGCCTGCGGGTCCAGGCCGGCGGTCGGCTCGTCGAGGAACACCAGTTCCGGCCGGCCGATCACGGCGGCGGCGAGGGAGACCCGCTGCTGCTGCCCACCGGACAGCCGCTTGACCGGCGTGCGCGCCGAGCCGGTCAGCCCCAGCCGGTCCAGCAGCCAGGCCGGGTCCAGCGGCCGGGCGTGGAACCGGGCGAGCACGCCGAGGTACTCGCCGGGCCGCACGGCCGGCGGGATGCCGCCGGACTGCAGCATCACCCCGACCCGCGGCCGCAGCGCGCGGGCACCGGAGACCGGGTCGAGGCCGAGGACCTTCACCGTGCCCGCGTCGGGCCGCCGGTACCCCTCGCAGATCTCGATCGTGGTGGTCTTGCCGGCGCCGTTCGGCCCCAGCACCGCGGTCACCGCGGCACGGCGGGCCCGCAGGCTGAGCCCGTCCACCGCGGCCGTGTGCCCGTACCGCTTGACGAGATCGCAGATCTCGACAGCCGCGGCGGTTTCACTCACGCTGGCGAGTGTAGAGGCTGCGGCGACGTGGCTGCTCTGCTGGCCTTGGCCGTGCTGATCCGGGGGGCGACCCCCGGACCCCCGAGCGGCCAAGGCCCCGTTCCTCCGTCACGGGGCCTTGGCTGCGGCGACCAGCGCTTCGATCAGGCGCGGGTCGGACCCGGCTTCGGGGTGCCACTGCACGGCCAGCAGGAACTGATCGCCGTCCGCGCTGGGCTCGACCGCCTCGATGACCCCGTCCTCCGCCCACGCGGTGGCCACCAGGCCGTCGCCGAGGCGGTCGATGGCCTGGTGGTGCGCGGTCGGCACGCCGGCCCCGGGTCCGTCAGCGCCGAGGATCCCGGCCAGCCGCGTGCCCGCCGCCACGCGCACCAGGTGCGTGCCGAACGTGCCGGGCGCCGCCGGGGTGTGCCCGGTGCCGTCCGGCAGGTGCTGGCGCAGGGTCCCGCCGCGGGCCACGTTGAGCAGCTGCATGCCCCGGCACACGCCGAGCACCGGCTTGGCGGCCGCTACGGCGGCGTCAAGCAGTTCCAGTTCCGCCGCGTCGCGCGGCCGGCTCACCCGGGACGTGGCCGGGTGCGGCCGTTCCCCGTACCTGCCGGGGTCGATGTCGCCGCCGCCGGTCAGCAGCAGCCCGTCGATCCGGTCCACCGCCGCGGCGATGCCGGGCAGCGGCGGCAGCAGCACCGGCACCCCGCCCGCCGCGGCCACCTGCTCGGCGTACTTGGCGGGCAGCAGCACGGCCGGCTCGTGCCAGTGGGACCAGCGCGCCTGCTCGCAATAGGCGGTCAGCCCGATGACCGGCTTGCGGCTCATTGGGGCGTCACGTACGCGCCGGAGATGCCGCCGTCCACCAGGAACGTCGACGCGGTAATGAACGAGGCGTCGTCGCTGGCCAGGAACGCCACCGCGGCGGCGATCTCCTCCGGCTCGCCGAACCGGCCCATCGGGACGTGCACCAGCCGGCGCTGCGCCCGCTCCGGGTCGGCGGCGAAAAGCTCCTGCAGCAGGGGAGTGTTGATCGGGCCCGGGCACAGCGCGTTCACCCGGATCTTCTCCCGGGCGAACTGCACGCCCAGCTCGCGGCTCATGGCCAGCACGCCGCCCTTGGAGGCGGTGTAGGAGATCTGCGAGGTGGCCGCCCCCAGCACCGCGACGAACGAGGCCGTGTTGATGATCGAGCCACCGCCGGCCCGCTGCATGTGCGGGATGGCGTGCTTGCAGCACAGGTAGACCGAGGTGAGGTTCACCTCCTGCACGCGCCGCCACGCGTCAAGGCCGGTGAGCAGGATCGAGTCGTCCTCGGGCGGGGAGATCCCGGCGTTGTTGAACGCGATGTCGACGCGCCCGAACTCCGCCGCCGCGGTGTCGTAGACGCCGCGCACGTCATCCTCGCGGGTCACGTCCGCCTGGACGAAGATCCCGCCCGCCTCCTCGGCGGCGGCCTTCCCGGTCTCACCGTCGATGTCGACCGCGACGATCCTGGCCCCTTCGGCGGCGAGCCGCCGCACGCTGGCCAGCCCGATGCCGCTTCCGGCCCCGGTGATCACGGCGACCCGGTCCAGCAGACGTTGCATGAGCCCTGATCACACTCCCTGTGTCACGTGAGCCCCAAGCCCCGCCGGGCCTTCGGCACCCCGGCTGGCGCGGGCTATTCGTATTGCAGCGTCATTCATCCGTCGCGATGAAGACGTTCTTGGTCTCGGTGAACGCGTCGAGGGCGTCCGGCCCCAGCTCGCGGCCCAGCCCGGACTGCTTGAACCCGCCGAACGGCGTCCAGTAGCGGACCGAGGAGTGCGAGTTGACCGACAGGTTGCCGGTCTCCACGCCCCGCGCCACCCGGATGGCGCGGCCCACGTCCCGGGTCCAGACCGAGCCGGACAGGCCGTAGGGCGTGTCGTTGGCCATCGCCACCGCCTGCGCCTCGCTGGAGAACGGGACCACGGCGACCACCGGGCCGAACACCTCCTCGGTCCAGGCGGGGTGGTCGAGGCGCACCGGCGCGAGCACGGTCGGCGGGAACCAGTAGCCCGGGCCCTCCGGGGCGCTGCCGCGGAACGCGACCGGGGCACCGTCGGGCACGTAGGAGGCCACCTTGGCCCGGTGCTCGGCGGAGATCAGCGGCCCCATCTCCGTGCCCTCACGGGCCGGGTCGCCGACCGCGACCGCCTTGACGGCGGGCTCGAGCAGCTCGAGGAACCGGTCGTACACCTCGCGCTGGACCAGGATCCGGGACCGGGCGCAGCAGTCCTGGCCGGCGTTGTCGAACGCGGCGACCGGCGCCGTGGCCGCCGCCTTCTCCAGGTCGGCGTCGGCGAACACGATGTTGGCGCTCTTGCCGCCGAGTTCCATCGTGACCCGCTTCACCTGGCGGGCACAGCCGGCCATGATCTCCCGGCCCACCTCGGAGGAACCGGTGAACACGATCTTCCGCACGTCCGGGTGGTCGATCAGCCGCTGGCCCACGACCGAGCCCTTGCCGGCCAGCACCTGGAACACGCCCTCGGGCAGCCCCGCCTCCAGCGCCAGCTCGCCGATCCGGACCGCCGTCAGCGGGGTCCGCTCGGCCGGCTTGGCGATCACCGGGTTGCCGGCGGCCAGCGCGGGCGCGACCCCCCAGCCGAGGATCGGCATGGGGAAGTTCCACGGCACGATGACGCCGACCACGCCGATCGGCTCGTGGAAGGTAACGTCCAGGCCGCCCGGCACGGGAATCTGCTTGCCGCACAGCCGTTCCGGCGCGGCGGAGTAGTAGCGCAGCACGTCGCGTACGTTGCCCGCCTCCCAGCGCGCCTGGCCGGCCGGGTGGCCGGACCCGGCGGTCTCCAGCTCAGCCAGCTCGCCGATGTGCGCGTCGACCGCGTCCGCGAACGCGCGCAGCAGCGCCGCGCGCTCGCCGGGCGGCACGGCGCGCCAGGCCGCCTGGGCGGCCACGGCGCGCGCGATCGCCGCGTCGGCCGCCGCCGCCGTGGCCTGCTCGACCTCGGCCACCGGTTCCTCGGTGGCTGGGTTCAGCACGGTGAAAGCAGGCATCGTCCCTCGCCTGTCGGTGTTCCGTCAGGTCCGCTCGAAGCCGCGGTGCAGCTCCCAGTCGGTGACCGCGGCGTCGAACGCGGCCAGTTCCACTCTGGCATTGTTGGCGTAGTGCTCGACCACGTCGCTGCCGAACGCCTTGCGGGCGAGCTCGCTGCGCTCCCACGCGTGCAGCGCGTCCCGCAGCGTGGACGGCACCCGCGGGCCCGGGCCGGTGTACGCGTTGCCCGGCATGGGCGGCTCCAGCGGCATCTGGTTCTCGATCCCCTCCAGCCCGGCCGCGAGCATGGCGGCGATGGCGAGGTACGGGTTGACGTCACCGCCGGGCACCCGGTTCTCCGGGCGCAGCGAATGGCCGTGCCCGACCAGCCGGTACGCGCAGGTCCGGTTGTCCACGCCCCAGCGCACCGCGGTCGGGGCGAAGCTGCCGGGCACGTAGCGCTTGTACGAGTTGACGTTCGGCGCGTGGCACAGGATCAGCTCGCTCAGCCCGGCCAGCTGCCCGGCGAGGAAGTGCTCGCCCGCCGGGGACAGGCCGAACGGCCCGTCCCCGGCGAGCACCGGGCTCCCCGCCGAGTCCCGCAGCGACAGGTGGATGTGGCAGGAGTTGCCCTCGCGGGCGTTCGGCTTGGCCATGAACGTGAGGCTCATGCCGTCGGCCGCCGCGATCTCCTTAGCACCTGTCTTGTAGATGGAGTGGTTGTCGCAGGTGGTCAGCGCGTCGGCGTAGCGGAACGCGATCTCGTGCTGGCCCAGGTTGCATTCACCCTTGGACGACTCGACGTACATGCCCGCGCCGGACATGCCCAGCCGGATGCGGCGCATCAGCGGCTCCACCCTGCCGGTGCCCAGGATCGAGTAGTCCACGTTGTACAGGTTCACCGGGGTGAGGTCGCGGTAGGCCATCGCCTGCGCGTCCTCGTAGGAGTCGCGGTACACGCAGAACTCCAGCTCGGTGCCGGCGAACGCGGTCCAGCCGCGGGCGGCCAGCCGGTCGGTCTGCGCCTTGAGGATCTGCCGGGGCGAGGCGGCCACCGGGCTGCCGTCGGTCCAGGCCAGGTCCGCCAGCACCAGGGCGCTCGCCTCGTGCCACGGCAGGTGGCGCATGGTCCCCAGGTCGGGTATCAGGACGAAATCCCCGTACCCGCGCTCCCACGACGACATCTCATACCCGTCGACCGTGTTCATCTCGATGTCCACGGCGAGCAGGTAGTTGCACCCCTCCGCGTGGTGGCTGACCACGTCGTCGAGGAAGAACTCCGCCGATACCCGCTTGCCCTGCAGGCGCCCCTGCATGTCGGTGAACGCGAGCACGACCGTGTCGATCGTGCCCGCGCCCACCGCCCCCCTCAGCTCGTCCAGGGAGAGCATCCCCGGGCGAGCAGCCGTGCCGCCGGTTTCGGGCACTGTCACGTGGTCCCTTCGTCGCAGGCGCGTGCGCGGTTAGCTGGCCAGTTCCTGCTCGATGGCGGCCAGTTCCTCGGGCGTGCCCTGCACCTTCGGGCCCTTGAACCAGTTCTTCGCGGACACCAGCCAGTAGATCCCGGCGAAACCAATGACCGCCACCACTGCCACGATCGTGTAGTTGAAGTTCGACCGGGTGATCGGGCTGTAGACGGGCAGGATGAACAGGATGCTGATGATCGCCACCCAGGTCACCGCGATCCAGCCGACCACGTAGCTCCACCGGCCCAGGTGCCAGGGGCCCCGCTGGAAGCTCTCGCCCTGGCGCAGCCGCAGGAAGGTGGGCAGCACGTAGGCGATGTAGAGCCCGATCACCGCGATGGACGTGACCGCGGCGTAGGCGGCGCTGTTCCACAGGTAGGGCAGCCCGAGTATCAGCGCCCCGGCCGCGGCGAGCCAGATCGCGTTGGTGGGCGTCCTGGTCCGCTTGTTCACCCGGTGCCAGAATTCGGCGGCGGGCAGCGCACCGTCCCGGGAGAACGCGTAGATCATGCGCGAGTTCGCGGTGACCGAGGACATGCCGCAGAACAGTTGCGCGCCGATGACGATGAGCAGCAGCAGCTTCGCGCCGGTGTTCCCGATCGCGTCGATGAAGATCTGGGCGGGCGGCACGACCGCGAGCGCCGAGGTCGCGTAATGCTGGATCGCGAACGTGAGCCCGATAAGCAGCACCCAGCCCGCGAACAGGGAGACGACGATCGACATCACGATGCCGCGGGGCCCGCTGCGCGCCGCCGTGTGGGTTTCTTCGGTCATGTGCGCGGAGGCGTCGTAGCCGGTGAAGGTGTACTGGGCGAGCAGCAGGCCGAGCAGTAGCACGTAGAACGTGCTGTGCCAGCCCGTGTTGTTGACGATGCCCGTGAACACGAAGTGGGCCGACTGGTGGTGCGACGGGGCAAAGATGAGCACGCCGACGATGATCAGCACGCCGAAGATGTGCCACCAGACGCTCACGTCGTTGAGCAGTGCGACCAGCCGGATGCCGAACTGGTTCAGCAGGCCGTGCACCAGCAGCACCGCGGCGAAGATGAGGATCGTGACCCAGTGGTACAGCGGCGTCCCGAACACCAGGTTGAGCCAGGCGTTGATGAAGAACGCCGCGCCGAAGTCGATGCCCGCGGTCACCGCGACCTGGCCCAGGAAGTTGAACCAGCCGGTGAACCAGGACCACGCGGGCCCGTTCTTCCGCGCGAGCTTCGCCGACCAGTAGTACAGCCCGCCCGCGGTCGGGAAGCTGGAGCACACCTCGGCCATCGCCAGGCCCACGAACAGCGTCATGACGCCGACGAAGGGCCAGCCCCAGGTCATGACCACCGGGCCGCCCACGTTCATGCCGTACCCGTACAGGGTCAGGCAGCCGGACAGGATCGAGATGATCGTGAACGAGACCGCGAAGTTGGAGAAGCCGGACATGCGGCGGCGCAGTTCCTGGGCGTAGCCCATTTCATGGAGTCGTTGCTCGTCCTCGGTCATCGCCGCGCGCTCATTGACGGCCACGGGAACTCCTCGTTTGGTGACGCGGCGTACACACCGCGGGGTCGTGCTGCCAGGCGGGGCGCCGGGGCGTCTCACCTGGCCGCTTGGTCTCAAAGGTTTAGTATCTGACCATTGAGGGTTACACTCCCGGTCATGTCAAGACCTGCGCCGGAAAAGAATGCCGGGAGCTGACCTCGCCGCCCTGCTCGGCCCGGTGCGGGCGGGCAACGCGTTCGAGGAAACCGTCGAGCGGATGCTCACCGTCATCAAACTCGGCCTGGTCGCGCCGGGGGAGCGGTTCCCACCGGAACGGGAGCTGGCCGCGCTGTTCGGCGTCAGCCGGCTCACTTTGCGCGAGGCGATCCGGGCGCTGCAGCAGTCCGGTTACGTGGAATCGCGGCGCGGGCGGTTCGGCGGCACGTTCGTTACCTACGAACGGCCAGCTCCTGACCCGGGGGAGGCGCGGCGGATCGCCCTGGAGGACGCGGGCAAGCTCACCGACGCGCTCACGTTCCGGCTGGTGGTGGAGACCGGCGCCGCAGAGGTGCTCGCCCAGTGCGGCGGCGACCGGGGGCGCGGCGTGCTGCTGGCCCGCCTCGCGGACCTCAACAACGCCACCCCCGGTGACTACCGGCGCCTCGACACCCTGTTCCACCTGGCGATCGCGGAGCTCACCGGGTCCAGCCTGCTCACCGCCGCCTGCACCGACGCCAGGATGCGGCTGAACGACCTGCTCAACGCGATCCCGGTGCTGCAGCACAACATCGACCACACCGCCCGCCAGCACACCGCGATCGCCGAGGGGATCCTGGCCGGCGACCCGGCCCGCGCCCGCCGCGCCGTCGCCGAGCACCTCGACGGCACCGCCGCATTGCTCAGGGGCTTCCTGGCCACGCCGCCCCAGCGCGCCCGGACGATCCGGTTCCGCCAGGCGTAGCCCGAGGCCGCCGGGAATTTCCCGGGTTAATGGCCGGGGTGGGAGCGCAGCAGCGAGGTGTCGAGGTTCGGCTTGGAGTTCACGATGAGGCAGGTGATTGTCTTGTGGCTCGCCCACGATGATTCCAGCGGATACAGGTAGTGCAGCGTCATCGAGTTCTTGATCTTCGAGGTCTGCACGTTCTTCTTGATCCGGGCCCGGCACCCCTGGTCCGCCTGGCGCTTGAGGGCCGCTACCCCGGGATAGCTGCTGCCGGTGGCGGCGAACTGGACGAACGCCTGCGCGTTGTGCGGCGTGGTGCACGGGACCACGGTCACGTACGTAACCCCGAGAACGGTCTGGCTGGCCGCCGGGTTCTGGAAGCACTGGCCCGGTCGCAGCGAGAACACGTCCGTCGACTGCGTGCCGGGGCTCGCCGAGGCGCCCGGCCCCGCGGTGGGCGAGGAACTGTGCCGGCCGGCCGGGGGCGGCCGCGCCTGGCCGGTGCCGTGCACCGTGACGTAGGCGCCGATCACGGCCAGCCACACCCCGGAGAGGACGAGCCCGCCGATGGCCAGGCCCCGGCCGCGCTGCCTGGTGCGGCGGATCTGGCCCAGCGCGAGGATGCCGAGGATGACGCTTGCGATGGCCGCGATGACCGTGACGCCGATCACCCCGAGCACGAACGAAGCGACCGCGAACCCGTTCGCCTTGCCGGGAGCGCCCGGCGGGCGCTCCGGCCCGCCCCGCCGGCCGGGAGCGCCGGGGCCCCGCCGGGTGAACGGGCCCTGCGGGCCGGACGGGTCGTGGCCGGTGTAGGGCGGCTGAGGGCCGGCCGCACCCGGCGCGTAGGGCTGCGTCAGGGCGCCGCGCAAGGCCGCCGTCTGCGGCCCGGTGAGATCGCCCGCCCACGGCGGCGCACCGGGGCCGGCGGCGACGTCCCCGGCCCACGGCGGGGCCTCGGCGGGGCCGCCGCCGAAGTCATCCGGCGGGACCGCGGCGCCAGGGCCGGCGGCGGCTCCAAAGTCCGGGGCGCCGTCGTCCACCCAGATCTGCCAGCCGGGCGGGGCCGGCGGCCAGGACGGATCGGGCTGCCAGTGCGGCGGCGGCACGAAGCCCGGTGGCGGCGGCGGCCAGCCGGGAGCCGGGTTGAAACGCAATCCCAAACGGGCCTCCTTCACGGGACGTCTCGGCGTGGGTAACCCGATATACCTGGAAAGGCCCCTGTCGGCCGAACATAGCAGCCAGAGCACGGCAAGGTGTGAGCTACTGCATGGCCGATCACGTTGCGACCGGGCATAGATTTACGCCACACTGATGTTGTGAAAAGTGTGGACGGGACAAGGACGCTTCCGGTTGCGGGCAGCGGCGGTAACGCCAGTGGCGCCAGCGCCGCCGGTGACCCGGCCGTTGGCGTGCCCGCCGTCCCCGCGTCGGGCACCGCCGGCGCGGTGACCTACCTGGGCTCCGAGCGCGGCACCCGGGCGCGGATCGCCCGGCTGATCCTGGAGAACGGGCCGGTCACCGCCGCCGCGCTGAGCACCAGGCTCGGCCTGACCCCGGCCGCCGTGCGGCGGCACCTGGACAACCTGCTCGCCGGCGGCCTCATCGAGGCCCGCACCGCGCGCCGGATGGCCAGCAGGGGCCGCGGCCGCCCGGCCAAGCTGTTCGCGATCACCGACGCGGGCCGCAGCGCCTTCGAGCACGCCTACGACGACCTTGCCACCAGCGCGCTCCGCTTCCTCGCCGAGGTGGCGGGGCCCGCGGCCGTCGCCGAGTTCGCCCGCGAGCAGGTGGCCGAACTCGAGCGGCGGTACCGCCCGGTGATGGAGGCGGCGGGCGAGGGCAAGGTCGCCGCGCTCGCCGAGGCCCTGTCCGCGGACGGCTACGCGGCCTCCGCAAGCAATGCCCCCGTCACCGGGGGCGGCGAGCAGCTCTGCCAGCACCACTGCCCGGTCGCGCACGTCGCGGCCGAGTTCCCGCAGTTGTGCGAGGCGGAGACCGAAGCGTTCGCCAGGCTGCTCGGTACCCCGGTGCAGCGCCTGGCCACGATCGCGCACGGCGACGGGATCTGCACCACGCACGTGACCGCGCCGGCGCTTGTCCACACCCGCACGAAGACCACGACGAACACCCGCACGAAGACCACGACGACCAGTCAGCCGGGAGGCACTGGAGCATGACCACAATCTCGCACCCCGAGCTCGAGGGGCTTGATCGATACAAGTTCGGCTGGGCCGATTCGGACACGGCCGGCGCGTTGGCGCGCCGGGGCCTGTCCGAGGCGGTCGTGCGGGACATCTCGGCGAAGAAGAACGAGCCGGAATGGATGCTCGGCCTGCGGCTGAAGGGGCTGCGCCTGTTCGGCCGCAAGCCGCTGCCGGACTGGGGCGCGGACCTGACCGGCATCGACTTCGACAACATCAAGTACTTCGTGCGGTCGACCGAGAAGCAGGCGACGAGCTGGGACGACCTGCCCGCGGACATCAAGAGCACCTACGACAAGCTCGGCATCCCCGAGGCGGAGCGGCAGCGCCTGATCGCCGGCGTCGCCGCGCAGTACGAGTCGGAGGTCGTCTACCACAAGATCCGCGAGGACCTGGCGGAGAAGGGCGTCCTGTTCCTGGACACCGACACCGGGCTCAAGGAACACCCGGAGCTATTCCAGGAGTACTTCGCCTCGGTGATCCCGGTCGGCGACAACAAGTTCGCCGCGCTGAACACCGCGGTCTGGTCCGGCGGCAGCTTCATCTACGTGCCGAAGGGCGTGCACGTGGAGATACCGCTGCAGGCCTACTTCCGGATCAACACCGAGAACATGGGCCAGTTCGAGCGGACTTTGATCATCGTCGACGAGGGCGCCTACGTGCACTACGTCGAGGGCTGCACCGCGCCGGTCTACTCCTCCGACTCGCTGCACTCGGCGGTCGTCGAGATCATCGTGAAGGCCGGCGCCAGGTGCCGGTACACCACGATCCAGAACTGGTCGAACAACGTCTACAACCTGGTCACCAAGCGGGCCGTGGCGCAGGCGGGCGCGACCATGGAGTGGATCGACGGCAACATAGGCTCCAAGGTCACGATGAAGTACCCGGCGGTGTACCTGATGGGCGAGCACGCGCGGGGCGAGACGCTGTCGGTCGCGTTCGCCGGCCGCGGCCAGCACCAGGACGCGGGCGCCAAGATGGTGCACTGCGCGCCGAACACCTCCTCCACGATCGTGTCCAAGTCGGTGGCCCGGTCCGGCGGGCGGACCTCCTACCGCGGCCTGGTGCAGGTCCAGGAGGGCGCCAGCCACGCCAAGTCCACCGTCAAGTGCGACGCGCTGCTCGTGGACACCGTCAGCCGGTCCGACACCTACCCCTACGTGGACGTCCGCGAGGACGACGTGGAGATGGGCCACGAGGCCAGCGTCTCCAAGATCTCCGAGGACCAGCTCTTCTACCTGATGAGCCGCGGCATGACCGAGGACGAGGCGGCGGCCACCATCGTCCGCGGCTTCGTCGAGCCGATCGCCCGCGAGCTGCCGATGGAGTACGCGCTCGAGCTGAACCGGCTCATCGAGCTGCAAATGGAGGGGGCAGTCGGCTGATGTCCGCTCTGCAGGGGGCCGTGGACTCCACGGCCCCGGTCTCGCGGTTGCACTCCCGCCGTGCGGAGTTTCCCGTTCCCACGGGGCGAGAAGAAGAATGGCGCTTTACGCCGTTGCGCCGCTTGCGTGGACTCCATGCTGACAGCGCCGTTCCAACTGGGAAAATACACGTCGGGGTCGATGCCGCACCGGGTGTCACCGCTGTGCTTGCGCAACGCGGTGACCCCCGGCACGCCACCGGCTTTGAGCCCGTGGACCGGGTCAGCGCGACCGCGGTTGCCTCGTTCGAGGAGGCGACCGTGGTCACGGTTCCGCCGGAGGTGGACGCGACCACACCGACGGTGATCACGGTGCGCGGGGATGACGCGTCCGGGCCCGCGTATGGGCACACGGTCATCGACGTGGGGGTGAACGCGAGGGCCGTGGTCGTGGTCGATCACCAGGGGAGCGCGACGTACGCGGACAACGTCGAGATCGTGGTGGGTGATGGTGCGTCGCTGACGCTGGTGTCGGTGCAGGACTGGGCCGATGACGCGGTGCACGTGTCGGCCCATCAGGCGACGCTGGGGAGGGATGCGCGGCTTCAGCACACCGTGGTGTCGCTCGGCGGGGACGTGGTCAGGTTGAGCCCGTCGGTGCGTTATGCGGGGCCTGGGGGGGATGCGGAGCTGCTCGGGCTGTATTTCGCCGACGCCGGACAGCACCTGGAGCACCGGTTGTTCGTGGACCATGCGCAGCCGGACTGCCGCAGCCGCGTGGACTACAAGGGCGCGCTGCAGGGGGAGGCGGCGCACACGGTGTGGATCGGGGACGTGCTGATCCAGCCCGAGGCGACCGGGACCGACACCTACGAGCGCAACCGCAACCTGCTGCTCACCGACGGGGCGCGCGCGGACTCGGTGCCGAACCTGGAGATCCTCACCGGCGAGGTCGTCGGTGCCGGGCACGCCAGCGCGAGCGGCCGGCTGGAGGCCGAGCACCTGTTCTACCTGATGGCCCGGGGCATCCCGGAGGACGAGGCGCGGCGGCTGGTGATCCGGGGCTTCTTCGGCCAGCTGATCGCCAGGATCGCCGTGCCGGAGCTGCGGGACCGCATCACAACGGCCATCGAGGCGGAACTGGCGGCGGGCGCGGCGGAGGTGCGCGCATGAGCGAGACCAGACAGTTCGTGCGGGCCTGCGCGCTGGCCGACGTGCCCGACGAGGGCGCGCTCGGGCTGGACATCGGCGGCGTGCCGGTCGCCGTGGTGCGCGCCGCCGGCGAGGTGTTCGCCCTGTCCGACGTGTGCTCGCACGAGGAGGTCCCGCTGTCCGAGGGCGAGATCTACGACCACACGGTGGAATGCTGGCTGCACGGGTCGTGTTTCGACCTGCGGACCGGCGCCCCGACCGGGCCCCCCGCCACCGAGCCCGTGCCCGTCTACCCGGTGAAGATCGAAGATGGCGACGTGTACGTCGATCTCGGCACCGCCGGCCCGGCTAGCTAACCAACGATCAGGAGATATGTCATGGCCACCCTGGAGATCCGCGACCTGCACGTCAGCGTGGCGGATCCAACACCCGGCGCGAACGGCGACGGCAGCCGGGAGATCCTGCGCGGCGTCGACCTGACCGTGTCGGCGGGGCAGACGCACGCGATCATGGGCCCCAACGGCTCGGGCAAGTCCACCCTCGCCTACGCGATCGCCGGCCACCCCAAGTACGTGGTCACCCGGGGCAGCGTCACGCTCGACGGCGCGGACGTGCTGGCGATGAGCGTGGACGCGCGGGCCCGGGCCGGGCTGTTCCTCGCCATGCAGTACCCGGTCGAGGTGCCCGGGGTGTCGGTGTCCAACTTCCTGCGCACCGCGGTGACCGCGGTCCGCGGCGAGGCGCCCAAGCTGCGGGTGTTCCTCAAGGACATGCGCGCGGCGATGGCGGCGCTGTCGATCGACCCCGCGTTCGCCGAGCGCAACCTGAACGAGGGCTTCTCCGGCGGGGAGAAGAAGCGGCACGAGATCCTGCAGCTGGAGCTGCTCAACCCGAAGATCGCGATCCTCGACGAGACCGACTCCGGGCTGGACATCGACGCGCTGCGGGTGGTGTCCGACGGGATCAACAGGTTCGCCGCCGGCGAGGGCCACGGGGTGCTGCTGATCACCCACTACACGCGGATCCTGCGGTACGTGACGCCGGACTTCGTGCACGTGTTCGTCGGCGGGCGGATCGTCGAGGAGGGCGGCCCGGAACTCGCGGAGAAGCTAGAAGCAGAAGGCTATGACCAGTGGGTCAGTGCTCTCCCCGGGGGGAAGACCTCCCGGACCCCCCTCGCAGGGGCGGCGTCATGACCCTAGACGTGGCGCGGATCCGCAAGGACTTCCCGATCCTGGAGCGCCAGATGCGCGGCGGCCAGCCGCTGGTCTACCTGGACAGCGCCAACACCTCACAAAAGCCGCGCCAGGTGCTCGACGCCCTGGCCGACTTCTACGAGCGGCACAACGCCAACATCCACCGGGCCACCCACCAGCTCGGCGAGGAGGCCACGGCGGCCTACGAGGGCGCCCGGGCCAGCGTCGCGGGATTCATCGGCGCGGCCGGGCCGGCCGAGGTGGTGTTCACCAAGAACATCTCCGAGGCGATCAACCTGGTCGCCTACGCGATGGGCAACGCCAGCGCGGCCGGCCAGAGCGGGCGGTTCACGCTGGGCCCCGGCGACGAGATCGTCATCTCCGAGATGGAGCACCACTCCAACATCGTCCCGTGGCAGCTGCTGTGCCAGCGGACCGGGGCGGCGCTGCGCTGGTTCGGGGTGACGCCGGAGGGCCGGCTGGACACCTCGGGCATCGACGGCCTGATCACCGAGCGGACCAAGCTGGTCGCGCTCGCGCACCAGTCCAACGTGCTCGGGACCATCAATCCCATTCGCGAACTCGCCGACCGCGCGCACGCGGCCGGGGCGCTGCTGCTCGTGGACGCCGCCCAGTCGGTGCCGCACATGCCGGTGGACGTCGCCGCGCTCGGCGCCGACTTCCTCGGCTTCACCGGCCACAAGATGTGCGGCCCCACCGGCATCGGGGTGCTCTGGGGGCGCCGGGAACTGCTGGAGGAGATGCCGCCGTTCCTCGGCGGCGGCGAGATGATCGAGACCGTGTGGATGGAGCGGTCCACGTTCGCGCCGCCGCCGCACAAGTTCGAGGCGGGCACCATGCCGATCGCGGAGGCGGCGGCCCTGGCCGCGGCCATCGGCTACCTCGGCGAGGTGGGCCTGCCCGCGCTGCGGGAGTACGAGCACGGCCTGATCACCCACGCGCTGGAGGCGCTGCGCGGGATCGGCGGGCTGCGCATCCTCGGGCCGGCCGAACCGGTGGACCGGGGTGCCGCGATCTCGTTCACGGTCGAAGGTGTGCACCCCCACGACATGAGCCAGGTGCTCGACGAGCATGGCATCGCCGTGCGGGCCGGGCACCACTGCGCGTGGCCGCTGCACCGGGCGATGGGCGTCCAGGCCAGCACCCGGGCGTCGTTCTACCTGTACAACACGCACGAAGAGGTGGACGCCCTTGCGGAGGGCATCCGGGAAGCCCAGCGGTTCTTCGCGGTCGGGGGCGGCTGATGCGGCTGGAATCGCTCTACCAGGAGATCATCCTGGACCACTACCGGCGCCCGCACCACGCGGGCCTGCGGGAACCGTTCGACGCCGAGGTCCGGCACGTCAACCCGGTCTGCGGCGACGAGGTGACGCTGCGGGTCACGCTCAAGGATTCCGACGCGGGCAATGGGCGGGGTGGTGGGGCCGGAGCTAGCACCGTGGTGGCGGACGTCTCCTACGACGCGCTCGGCTGCTCGATCAGCCAGGCCAGCGCGTCGGTGCTGAGCGACCTGGTGATCGGCCGCCCGGTCAGCGAGGGCATGCAGATCGGCGACGAGTTCCTGGCGCTCATGCAGTCCCAGGGCGAGGGCGAGCCCGACGACGACGTGCTCGGCGACGCGGTGGCGTTCGCCGGCGTGTCGAAGTACCCGGCCCGCATCAAGTGCGCCCTGCTGGCCTGGATGGCGTGGAAGGACGCGACCGCGCAGGCGATGGGCGAACACGAGCCAGCGTGAGGCGGCGCCCGCGAGGGAGGCAGTGAGATGACCGAAGAAGCAACCCAAACTCCTGAGACCGAGGACGTGCTCGAGGCGCTGCGCGACGTCGTGGACCCCGAGCTTGGCGTGAACGTGGTGGACCTGGGCCTGGTCTACGGCGTCACCCTCGGCGGCGACGGCGTGGCCACGATCGACATGACGCTCACCAGCGCCGCGTGCCCGCTCACCGACGTGATCGAGGACCAGGCCGCGTCCGCGCTGGAGGGCCTGGTCAGCGACTTCAAGATCAACTGGGTCTGGCTGCCGCCGTGGGGCCCGGACAAGATCACCGAGGACGGCCGCGAACAGCTGCGCGCCCTGGGGTTCAACGTCTGACGGGGCTTTCGCCGTAACTCAGGCCGGGCCGGTCAGGCGGATGCGCACCGCGAGGAACAGCCGCGGCGCGTCCCGCAGCACGGCCAGCCTCGGATCGGGCACGGTCAGGAACCGGTCCACCGCCTGCTTCATCACCGGCCGCAGCCGCGGGTCGGCCCGGACCCCGGACACCGCCTTCCGGTCGCCGCCGAGCACCACCGCGTCCAGCCGTTCGGCGTAGGGCGCCAGCACCTTCACCGCGGTGTCCGCGGCCGCTTCGATCGCCGCGGTGGCCTGGTTCTCCCTGCGCCGCGCGAACCGCCGCTGCGAGGTGCCGCCCGCGGCGGACCGGCCGTGCACCAGCCGGGCCCCGACCTTGGAGCTGACCAGGCGCGGCGGGCTGCCCGTGAACACCCCGGCGGCGAACCCGCCGAGCCGGACGAGCAGCACGCCCACCGTGCGGTCCGCGGCGGCGTGTGCGGCGATGAGCCCGGCCAGGTCCGCCGGGTCCGTGGGCCAGGCGCCCCCGGCCGGCGCCGGCAGCGGCGGGAACGGCGCGTGGCACTCGGCGGCGGCACCGTCCGCGGCGCGGAACGTCACCGCCAGGCGGCCGGGCTCCCCGCTGAGGTCCCCGTGGCGCTCGGCGAACGTGGTCACCCACCGGGCCAGCCGGTCCGGTGCCACGTCCACCCAGCGCCCGCCGTCGGCACCGGGCCCGCCTGCGCCACCGATCGCGTCAGTGACAGCCCCACCTGTCCCGCCAGCCCCAGCCGTCGTGCCCTCAGTCATCAACGCCTCCGTCCGTCCCTGTGATTATGGTCAATCGGTGGTGAGGAACTCAGCCACCTCGCCGGGCGATCCCTCCGCCACCACTTGCCCGGCGCGGAGCACCAGGACGCGATCGGCGACCAGCAGGACGCGGGGATCATGGGAGGCAAGGATCACGCCACCGCCGCGCTGGCTGACTTCCCGCAGGGCCTCGATCACGAGGCTCGCCGCCTCGTGGTCCAGCTCGGCCGTGGGCTCGTCGGCGAGGACAATATCAGGACCGGGCGCCAGAGCCCGGGCCACCGCGACTCGCTGCTGCTGCCCGAGGGAAAGCTCGAATAGGCGATGTTCGGCCCGGTCCTCAAGACCGAGACGGCGGAGCCAGCTTCCGGCAGCCGCGGCTGAGGACTCCGGGCCCGCTCCCGAGACGAGGAGCGGCAGGTAGACGTTCTCACGAGCGGTCAGCGCCGGGAAGAGGCCGAGGGACTGGAACACCACGCCGAACCGGCTGGCCCGGAGGCGCGCCACCTCGGTTGCGGACAGCTCGGCAAGTGATCGCCCGTGCCACATCACGCTTCCGCTGTCGGGCGGTTCGAACCCTCCCGCTATGCCGAGCAAGCTGCTCTTTCCCGAGCCCGACGGCCCCATGACGACAACGAACTCGCCCGGCGCGAGCTGAATCGAGACGTTTCGAAGGGCGACCGTGCTCGTCCGGCCGTGGCTGTACGTCCGGCTGAGTTCCCCGGCGAAAATGAGCGGTGCCTGCACGCGGCCGGTGGCGCCCACGGGGGGGCCGGCAAACGCGTGTTCACCTGTCATGGCCACCGGCGCCCGCGATCGAAGCCCTGGCCGGGTTCGTCCGGCCAAGCCTCCCGGCCGGTGTCCGGTCGCTTCCCGGAGGCGCCGGATCCTGACCTCGTCCCCCTCCAGCTCTACCTCGAGCGCCGATGCGGCCGGCCCGAGCAACGACGCGGCGGCCTCGGGAAGGGTGATCCGGCCCGATGGGTCGAGGCTGGCCCGCCCGGCCGGGCCCCGCACCCTGCCGTCGATCAAGCGGAACGTGACATCGGTCTTCGCGGCCGCAACCAGGTCGTGAGTAGCCATGAGGACCGTTGACCCGAGCCTGGTGCACGCTGCCCGAAGCGCCGCGACCACCTGGTCCGCGGCCTCGGCGTCGATCTCCGCCGTTGGCTCGTCGGCGAGGACGATCGCCGGCTCGTGCGCCAGGGCCACGACGAGGCCCGCCCGCTGCTGCTCCCCGCCGGAGAGCGCCACGGGACGGTGGTTCGCCCGGTCCGCCAATCCGATGAGCTCGAGCAGGTAGGCGGTTCTGCGGCGGCGGTTCGCGGCCGGCTTCACACCGGCGAGCAACAGGGGAAGCTCCGCGTTCTGGGCGACGGTGAGGTAGGGGATCAGGTTTTTGGTCGTCCCCTGCCACAAAAAGCCGACCATCCTTCGCCGGTAATCCGACAGCCCGGCGGCGTCGAGCTGGGAAAGATCCGTTCCGCCCACCGATACCAGGCCTGCGGTGGCCGTCTCTACCCCGCCGATCAGGCTGAGGATCGTGGACTTCCCCGCCCCGCTCGGCCCCACGATCGCCGCGAACTCACCACGCGCGACCTCGAGCGAGACGCCCCCCAGCGCCGCGACGCCCACGCTCCCCACCCGGTGGACCTTGTAGACGCGGTCCAACCGGATGAAGCCAGAGCTATCCGCGTCGGTCTGCACGAACCGGTCGGCGGGCCGGTCGCGTGCGCCGTGGCCCGCGCCGCCGGTGGTCATTCGGGCTCGCCCCGCAGGATGGCCACGGGGGAGAGCCGGCGGATCCGCACCGCGGCAACCAGGAGCGTGCCGGACAGCGACCCGGCGGCGACCATCGAGGCGGCCGCGATCGCCGGCCAATCGACCAGAAGGCCCGTGGCCGCGGGCCCAGCCACGGGCGAGGTCACGTTCGAGAGCGTGACCGCCAGCAAGCCGAGGCCCACCGCCAGTCCGGCCGCCGCGGAGCAGAGGACCACGGCGCCGTATTCGAATGCGAGCGCCGAGACGACGTTCCCGAGCTTGGCGCCCAGTGCCTCGAAGGATGCCGCCTCGTACTCGTAACGGCGCCCGCCGAAGTACGCGGACAGCACAAGGGCAAGCATCGCCAGCGCCACGCCCGCGATCGCCGCGGCGAACTCGATGCCGATCGCGAGGTTCTCCTGGTGCGAGGCGAGCTGGGCCTCAATTGCCGCCGCGCTCGAGACCGCGGTGACCTGGAGCCCGGCGCGCCTGGTCAGGGCGACCGGGCTCGCACCTCCCATCGAGAGCACCGCGAACACGCCACCCCCGGGTGGCTGAAGTGCCTGCTGGAAGCGCTCGATCAGGGCCCGGACGGGCACCACGGCGAACGGCAGCCCCCGCTGCGTGGCTGCGGGGAAGGCGTTCATCGTTCCCACCACCCGGACCGGAAGCACGAGGGAGCCAACCTGGAGGGTTGCCTCCCTGGGCGCTCGTCCTGCGCTGACCCCGCCGACCAGAATCGGCACGGGCCGGGACGCGGGAGCGATACCTCCGAGCGGCCCGCCCTGTGAAACCGTGAGCGCCGCCTGAAGCCCGCCAGCCCCGGCGGGCGTGACTCCGACCGTGGCTCCGCTGGCTTCCAGGCCGCGCCAGGCGGAGAGGTCGACGGTTCGCACCGCGCGGGCTCCCGATAGGACAAGGCCGCCGAAGACAAGCCGGACCCTGGGATGGTGAAACAGCTGCGCCACCGTCTGTGAAGAACCGCTGACCATGATGGAAAGAAGCCGGGACGCGCCTTCGACGCGCGCCCGGTACGCGCTGGTGCCGGGCCGCAGCACGCCGAGCGAGCGATCGAAGAACCTGCGGCCCGGCGACGAGAGAACCGCCCACAGGTGCAAGCCGTTCCCCGCCGAAGCGCTCACCCGCAGCTGCAGGGTCTGCGCGCCGCGCGGCAGGGCCATCCCGGCCGGCGGGGCGGAGAGCCTGGACAGCAAAGACGTCAGGGGCAGGCTTGCGTCCCGGGCCTGCCACCAGCCGGCCGCCGCGTAGGACGCCGGATCGACACCGATGATCGTCGCCAGCCACAGGGCGGGGGCCGATGAGGCCGCGGCCGATCCGTAGAAGGCCAGCGTGGCCGCCGGGCCGAGCCTGTCCGCGGAGACCACGCCCTGGGCCGGCCAGCCGACCGACAGGCTCCAGTCGGCTCCGACCTGCGCGCGCGCCGTGGTCTGGTTGCGGGCCAGCGCGGTCGCCCGAAGAGAGGTTGCGAAGGCGAACAGGGCTGCCGACAAGACCAGCAGCAGCGCAAGCCACGCGGTTGAACCTGAGCGTGACAGCCTGCGCAGCGCCAGGTAGGCCGAAGGCCTGCGAACCTTGTTTGTCACCCGATCGAGCTTTCTTGCGCCCGCGAGCAACAGGCGCGCGGCAAGCGCCGCGACGCCGAGCAGGAGCAGCGTGGGAGCGGCGAGCGTGAACGGGTCGAGCCCCGATCCCGTACCGCCGGCCTGGTGGCGGCGCAACTCGGTCAGCGCCGCGGCGCCCAGCAGCAAAGGCACGAGCTCGTACGGGAGCCGCGTCCACATGCCGCGGTTGCTCCGGGAGCGCCGCCGGCGCTCTTGGCTGACCGTGTGGCGAAGCAGCGGGAGCGAGACGGCCACCAGGGCCACGGCGCCAAGGGTCACACCACCGAGCGCGACCTGGACCGCTCGCGCGTTGAGGCCGATCGGAAACAGCGTTCCCGGCAGCGCCGGGCCGTGAGCGGCGCGCGCGACGAACGCCAGCCCCACGGCGGTGAGGAGCGAAAGAGGCAGCGCCGCACCCGCGGCGATGGCCGCCTCCCCTGCCTGCATCGTCACCAGCTCGGACAGCCGGGCCCCGCGCGTCGTCAGGACCGCCAGCTCGAACGACTGACGCTCGAGTTTCAGCAAGCCGACGCCGAGCAGCACGCCCAGGCCCACGAGAGCGACCTCTGCCGCGATCACGTAGGTCGGCGCCAGGCCCACGGCGACTGCCCGCCCGGCCCCGGGTACGAGCGAGGTGAGGCTGGAGGAAACGGTCGTGCCGCCCAGGGTTGCGCGTATCCTCGCGCTCGATTCTTCCTCCCGCTGCGCGAGCGTCCTCAGATCGGCAACGGTGAGCCCGCTGAAGGAAGGCTCCGCGTCCCATTCCATGGCGATGCCCGTTGTCTGCCCGACCGAACGCGTGAGCGCGTCGAACCCGGTGCTCGTCGTCAGCAGGGGTGCGCTCGATGGGCTGGAGAGCAGCCGGTGCCGCGCGTACAGGAGAGGATCCTTGCCTCGCGCCGCCCAGTAGATGCCGCTGACCGTGGCGCGGGTGGTGGCACCCTGGCTGAGGGATATCCGGGCCCCCGGGGCGATTCCGAGCGCCGCGGCCAGCGGCTGCGGAACCAGAACCTCATCCGGCGTGGCCGGGTCCCGTCCCCGGATCACGAGCAATTCCCGGAACAGGCCGTCGCGGTAGGCGATGCGGGCGGCGGCCGAACGCCGGCCAAGCGAGACCACCGAGTTTCCGGACACCTTTTGCAGGGTCAGCCGCGAGATGCGCAGCGGGGCGAGCCCGGAACGTACCCGGTGGGAGGCGTTCGACTGATCGAAGCCCGGCCAGGTCAGCAGGTTCACGACCGTGTCCTTGGTGAGGGTGCTTGCGCTCCGCAGGTACGCGTACACGATCGCCTGCTCCGCGCCGGCCGCGAAGATCGGACCGGTGGCCAGGACCCCAACGGAGAAAGCGAGCGCACAGACCGTGGCCGCCGTCAGGAAGCGCTGCGCGATGGCGCGCCTGGCTGCCAGTCCAAGATGGCCCACCACGGAAGTATCGGCGTTAAGGCTGACAGGCGCCAGCGGCCCGGTCCCGGCCGCTAGAGCCGGGGGTCGACCGGCTCGCTTTCCAGCGCGAGCACGCCGAACACGCATTCGTGCACGCGGAACAGCGGCTCGCGGCGGGTGAACCGCTCCAGGGCCTCCGCGCCGAGCGCGAACTCGCTGAGCGCCAGCGAGCGCTTGCGCGCCAGGTTGCGCTCCCGCAACCGGTCGAGGTTGGCGGGGATGGCGTACTCGGGGCCGTAGATGATCCGCAGGTACTCGGGCCCGCGGCACTTGATCCCCGGCTGGGCGACGCCGCGCCGCCCGCGCGTGACCGGGCTGAGCGGCTTGGCCACCATCCCCTCCCCGCCGGCCCCGGTGATCTCCTCCCACCAGGCGGTGACGTCCGCCTCGGCACCGGCCTGCTCCAGGTCGGCCGCGATATGCCGGGTCGGCTTGATGACCGGATCGGCCGCCGACAGGCGTTCGGCCGCGGCCATGTGCCAGGCGTGGTCGCGGTCTGCGAACGCTCCCGCCGAGCCGGCCAGCACCTGGAACGGGGCCAGGCGCAGGTCGTCGAGGGACGTGACCGGCCACACGTAGGGCCGGTAAGCGGCGCCGAACGACCGCGCCGCGGCGAGCCGCTCCCCGGTGCGGCCGGCCAGCGCCGCGACGCCGGCGCCGCGCCGCAGCGCCTCCGCCAGCACACCGGCCGCCGCGCCGAGCCCCGCCACGGCGGCGGCGCCGACCGGCGCATAGTGGCTGCGTACCAGCTCTTCGGCCTTGAGCGACCAGGGCAGGATCTCGCAGTCGAGGGCGGACCAGTCACCGAGCTCGGCCCACAGGCCGGCGCGGGCGAGCGCCTGGTTCAGCCGGCCGAGCAGCTCCGCTTCCAGCCCCTCGCCGGTGAAGAACGGCCGGCCGGTGCGGGTGTAGACGACGCCGCCGCGTTCGCTGCCGAACCAGTCCAGGGCCGCGGCGGGGGTCCGGCAGACGATCACGACCGCCCGCGAGCCCATGTGTTTCTCCTCGCAGACCAGTTGCGTCACGCCGTCGCGGCGGTAGCCGGCGAGCACGTCCGCGGGGTGTTCCAGGAGCCCGGGCCGGGCGCTGGCGGGCCCGGGAGGCATCGTTGGCGGCAGGTAGATCAGCCACCGCGGGTCGGCGGCGAACCGGCTCATCACCTCCAGGGCCGCCGCGGCGTTCGGCTCGGGTATGGTCACCTGCCCGCGCAGCCGGGTCTCGATCCGGCGCTTGCCCAGCACGTCGCCCACGTCGAGGAGCGGCGCTGCCGCCCGGTCGCCGGCGGCGCCGGGGTGCGGCGCGGCGAGCGGCCGCGCGGGCTCGTAGTACACCCGCGCGGCCGGCACGCAGACAACCTCCCGCTCGGGGTAGCGCAGCGCGGTGAGGCGGCCGCCGAACACGCAGCCGGTGTCCAGGCAGATGGTGTTGTTCACCCAGACCGCCTCGGGCACCGGGGTGTGGCCGTACGCCACGACGGCGGCGCCGCGGTAGTCCTGCGCCCACGGGTAGCGGACGGGCAGCCCGAACTCGTCGGTCTCTCCCGTGGTTTCGCCGTAGAGCGCGAAGGCCCGGACCGCGGCCGAGGCGCGGCCGTGCATGTCCTCCGGCAGCCCGGCGTGCGCCACCACCAGCCGCCCGCCGTCGAGCACGTAGTGGCTGACCAGCCCGTCCAGGAACTCGGTCACCTGGGCGGTGAAGCCCGGCGGCTCGGCGGCGAGCTGGGCGAGCGACCGGTCGAGCCCGTGACTGACCTTGACGTCGCGGCCGCGCAGCGCCCGCAGCAGCTTCGCCTCGTGGTTGCCCGGCACGCACAGGGCGGCGCCGCCGGCCACCATGCCCATCACGGTGCGCAGCACCCCCGGTGTGCCGGGGCCCCGGTCCACCAGGTCGCCGAGGAACACCGCGGCCCGCCCCGCCGGGTGGCGGAGCACCCCGTCCGGGCCGGGCTGGTAGCCCAGCGTGTCCAGGAGCACGGCGAGTTCGCTCTGGCAGCCGTGCACGTCGCCGATGATGTCGAACGGCCCGTGGCGGTCGGACTTGTCGCTCCAGGAGGGCTCGCGCACGATCTGCGCGGCGTCCACCTCCGCGACCCCGCGCAGCCGGAACACGCGGCGGAACCCCTCCCGTTCCAGCCGTCCCAGCGATTTGGCCAGCGCCGAGTGCTGGCGCCGGACCACCCCGGCGCCGAACGCGCGGTCCGGGCGCGCCTGGTTCCGCTCGATGCAGACCTGCTCGGGCACGTCGAGGACGACCGCGACCGGCAGCACGTGGTGCTCGCGGGCCAGGGCGAGCAGCGGCCGGCGGGCGTCCGGCTGCACGTTCGTGGCGTCGATCACCGTGAGCCTGCCGAGCTTGAGCCGCTGCGCGGCGACCGCATGCAGCGCCTCGAACGCCGCGGCGGTGACCGACTGGTCGTTCTCGTCGTCGCCGACAAGCGCGCGGAAGGTGTCCGAGCTGAGCACCTCGGTGGCGCGGAAGTGGCGGGCCGCGAAGCTCGACTTGCCCGACCCGGTCACACCGACGAGAACGACCAGGCAAAGCCGGGGGACCCGGAGCGCCGTCACTTGGTAAGCACCAGCATCTGCGTCGGGGGGCCAACCTTCGGGTCCGCGTCGCCGACCGGTTCGAACCGCACCGCGTACCCGTGCCGCGCCGCCGCCGGTTCCGCCCAGGCGCGGAACTGCGCCCTCGTCCACTCGAACCGGTGGTCGGGGTGCCGGAACGCGCCGGGCGCGAGCCCCGGGTAGCGCGGGTTGTACTCGGCGTTGGGCGTCGTGACCACGACGGTCTGCGGTGCGGCCACGCCGAGCACCGCCTGTTCGAGCGCGGCCAGCCGGCCGGGGTCGATGTGCTCGACCACCTCGGCCAGCACGGCCGCGTCGTAGCCGGACAGGCGGCGGTCGGCGTAGGTCAGCGCGCCGGGCAGCAGCCGGATGCGCCCCCGCTGCCGCGGTGCCATCTCGCCGAGGCGCAGCCGGCGCGCGGCGCGGTCCAGGGCCACGGCGGAGGCGTCCACGCCGACGATCTCCTCGAACCGCGGGTCGCGGAGCAGGGCGGCGAGCAGCCTGCCGTCGCCGCAGCCGAGGTCGAGGACGCGGCGCGCCCCGGCGGCGGTCAGCTCGCGGACGACGGCGGCCACCCGCAGATCGCGAAGCCGGGCGTGCTCCGCCGGGGTGCCGGCTCCCGGCTCCGCCGGCGGGCCGGCTCCGGCCGCCGGTGCCGCCGGCTCGCGGTCGCGCTCGGCCGCCGCGGCCTCGGCAGCGCCGCGGTCCTCGTCGAGCAGCCGGGCCGTGGCCTCCGCGACGAGCCCGGGCTGGTGGCGCAGGTAGCGGCGGATGATCAGGTCCCGTTCGGGGTGCCCGGCCAGCCATTCCCCGGCCGCGCCGGTCAGCTTGCCGATCTCGTCCTTGCTCACCCAGTAGTGCTTGTCGTCGTCGAAGACCGGCAGCAGGACGTACAGGTGCCCGAGCAGGTCCTTGACCCGGCAGGTGGCGGACAGCCGCACGCTGAAGTACGGGCTGTCGCCCCAGCCGGGGAACGCTTCGTCAAGCGGGATGGCCGCGGCGGTCACCTCGTAACCGAGCGGCTCGAGCACCCGGCGCAACAGCCCCTCCCCGCCGCGGCACGGCAGCACCGGCAGGTGCGCGGACATCCGGAGCCGCTCGCCCGGCAGGCCGGGCCGCTCGGCGCACTCGCCGCGCATGGCGGTGCCGAACATCTTGCGCATCGCGACGGCGAGCAGCGAGGACGCGGCGTAGGGCCGGTCGTTGACGTAGGCGGCCAGCGGGAACGGGCCGCCGTGGCTGCGGCGCACCAGCGCGATGGGGTCGACCTCGCAAAACAGCGCGGCGGTGCACCGGTCCGCGCCCGCCTCGGGGTAGAACACGTGCGCCGTCCCCCAGCTCATCGGGACGCTGCGCACCGCGGCGGGGTTTTTGTGCAGGAGGTACCCCAGGTCCGTCGCGGGGGGCGACGTGCTGGTCAGGGTGAGCAGCATGGCTGGGTCCTCGTGGCTGGGCTGGGCATACGAGCCTACGCGGGCGGGGCCAGCGCGTCGCGCCGGTTTTCGCCCGCCCCCGGGTGGGCGCCCGGTGCCCGGTGTGCTGCACACTGGGGCCCTCCGCGCAGCAAGACCCGAAGGAGCCCAGATGTTCGAAGCCGTGCCGGTGACCGGGGTGGCCCAGGTGGGCCGCGACCGGGTCCGGGTGATGACCGGGGTTACCACGCGGGCCGGCCGGCCGTACCTGTGCGGCCCGGCGCTGACCTGCGCCTGCGCCCCAGAGGACAACCTGGCCGTGCACGCGGCGCTGTACCAGGCCCAGCCCGGTGCGGTGCTGGTGTGCGACGGCACGGGCACCACCCGGTGCGCGCTGTTCGGCGAGCTGATGGCCACCGACGCGCTGAACCAGGGGCTGGGCGGCCTGGTGGTACAGGGCCCGGTGCGGGACATCGCCCGCCTCGACGAGCTGGGTTTCCCGGTCTGGTGCACCGGCACCGCGCCCAGGCAGGCGGCCAAGGCTGCCGTGGTGTCGGTGGGCCTGCCGGTGGTGGCCGGCGGCGTCCTGGTGGCCTCGGGCGACCAGGTGATCGCGGACCGGGACGGCGTGGTCGTGGTCCCCGCGGCGGCGTGGCCGGGCCTGCGGGACGAGGTGGCCGCGCTGTCGGCGAAGGAGCAGAAGACCCGCGAACGGCTCGCGGCGGGCGAGCGCCTCGCCGACATCAACGGGCTTGACCTGGGCCGGTTCCTGCCGCGGCCGGGGTGAGGGCGGGCTAGCGGGTAGGCTGGCGGGATGCTGCTGCTCCCGCCGTCACCGCTGCCCTGATGGCGCGCCCCGGGATACGGGGCTGCGCGGGATCAGACATCGGATGCGCGGAGAGTGGGTTCTCGTGATCGTGGCAAGCGGCCTGGAGCTGCGCGCGGGCGCGCAACTGCTGCTCGGGGCCGCAAGCTTCCAGGTTGCCCCCGGCGACAAGATTGGCCTGGTGGGGCGGAACGGGGCGGGCAAGACCACGCTGGCGCGGGTGCTGGCCGGCGAGGCCCTGCCCGCGGGGGGCACGGTGCGCCGCGGCGGCACCATCGGGTACCTCCCGCAGGACTCGCGGGCCGGGGACCTCGCCGGCCTGGCCATGGACCGGGTGCTGTCCGCCCGCGGGCTGGACGAGGTGCGGGCCGCGATGCGCACCGCCGAGGAGCAGATGGCCGACCCCGACCCGGCGCGCCGCGACGCGGCGGTCCGCCGGTACGGCAGCGCCGAAGAACGGCTGCACGGCCTTGGCGGGTACGCGGCGGAGGCGGAGGCGGCGTCCATCGCCGCGAGCCTGGGGCTGCCCGGCCGGGTGCTGTCCCAGCCGCTGGCGACCCTGTCGGGCGGGCAGCGGCGCCGGGTGGAACTGGCCAGGATCCTGTTCTCCGGCGCGCAGACGCTGCTGCTCGACGAGCCCACCAACCACCTCGACGCGGACTCGGTCACCTGGCTGCGGGACCATCTGAAGGCGTTCCGCGGCGGCCTGATGGTGATCAGCCACAACTCCGCCGTGCTCGAAGCGGTGGTGAACAAGGTGTTCCACCTCGACGCCGAGCGGGCCACGGTGGACATCTACAACGTCGGCTGGAAGGCCTACCTGGCCCAGCGCGAGACCGACGCGCGGCGCCGGCACCGGGAGGCGGCCGGGGCCCGCCGCCAGGCGGCCGCGCTCCAGGCACAGGCGGACCGGATGCGCGCCAAGGCCACCAAGGCGAGGGCCGCGCAGGGCATGGAGCGCCGCGCCCAGCGGCTGCTCGCCGGGGTGGCCGAGGAGCGGCGCGGGGACAAGGTGGCGAAGCTGCGCTTCCCCGAGCCCGCGCCGTGCGGCCGGACGCCGCTGCAGGTGCGGGGGCTGTCCAAGTCCTACGGCTCGCTGGAGGTGTTCACCGACGTCGACCTGGCGGTGGACCGCGGGGCCAGGATCGTGGTGCTCGGGCTGAACGGGGCGGGGAAGACGACCCTGCTGCGGCTGGTGGCCGGGCTGGAGCCGCCGGACACCGGCGAGGTGCTGCCCGGGCACGGGCTGCGCCTGGGTTACTACGCGCAGGAACACGAGACGCTGGACCTGGAGTCGACGGTGCTGGGGAACATGGCCTCGGCCGCGCCGCAGCTGAGCGAGCCCGAGCAGCGCCGCGTGCTCGGCTCGTTCCTGTTCCCCGGCGACGACGTGGCCAAGCCCGCCGGGGTGCTGTCCGGCGGCGAGCGGACCCGGCTGGCGCTCGCCCTCCTGGTGGTATCCGGCGCCAACGTGCTGCTGCTCGACGAGCCCACCAACAACCTCGACCCGCTGAGCCGGGGTGAGATCCTGGGCGCGCTGCGCCGCTACCGGGGCGCGATCGTCCTGGTGACCCACGACGAGGGCGCCGTCGAGGCGCTGGCCCCGGAACGGGTGATCCTGCTGCCCGACGGCGTCGAGGACTCCTGGAGCGATGATCTGTCCGATCTGGTAGCCCTGGCCTGACCTGGCAGCACACGAAAACTAGTGATCACTTACCTGGATGTGGGTAGCCGATTGTGGGCTAATGAGTGATCATGGCGGAAGACGGTGACGCAGCGGTCAGCTCAGCTCACGGGAGGTACGCGTGACCGAAACCCTCAAGAAAGGCACGCGAGTCACAGGTGCGGACCGCGCCAAGCTGGCCGCCGACCTGAAGAAAAGGTACGACTCGGGGGAGAGCATCCGCGCGCTCGCCGCGACGACCGGGCGCTCCTACGGTTTCGTGCACCGGATTCTGACCGAGAACGGGGTTTCGCTGCGCGGCCGGGGTGGCGCCACGCGCGGCCGGGCCAAGGCAAAGCGCTGAGGGGCCGGTGACCTCCCGCCCGGCCGACCTGGTCCGCGCGGGCCTGCGATTCGACCCCGGCGAGCCGTGCCCCGGCGCGGCCACGGTGACGCTCTCGCGCCCTGAGCGGCGCAACGCGATGACCCCCCGGATGTGGCGGGGACTTGCCGCGATCGGCCGGTCCCTCCCGGCAGACGTCCGGGTGGTGGTCGTACGGGGAACGGGGCCTTCCTTCTCCTCCGGCATCGACCTGCGGGTCCTCGCGGGCGAGGAAACCGATGACGACGACCGGGTGCCCAGCCCGGCCGATCCCGGTTTCGAGGACTGGGTCGCGGCCTGCCAGGAGGGGTTCGCCTGGCTGCGCAGCCCTGCGCTGGTCTCGGTGGCGGCGGTCCGCGGCCACGCCATCGGCGCCGGGTTCCAGCTTGCCCTCGGCTGTGACCTGCGGGTGCTCGCCGACGACGCGATGCTGTGCATGAAGGAGCCCTCGCTCGGCCTGGTGCCCGACCTTATGGGGACAAAGCCACTTGTCGACATTGTGGGCCTGCCGCGGGCGCTGGAGCTGTGCCTCACCGGGCGGTCGGTGCCCGCCACCGAGGCACGCGAGCTGCGCCTGGCCGAGCTGGTGGTGCCGCCGGCGGACCTGGACGCCGCGGTGGCGGACCTTGCCGCCGCGCTGCTCGCCGTGGACCCGGCCACGGCACGGGCCACCAAGCAATTGCTGGCCGGGGCCGCGGCCAGCACGCTGGAACAGCAGGCCGCGGCGGAGCGCAGGGCCCAGGCGGCGCTGCTGCGGTCGCGGCTGGCAACCTCGTGACCCCGCGCCCTCACCCCGCGGGCGGGACGGGTTCCCGCGGGCCGGGCACCTCGTAGTACACGACCCCGTCCCTGACCGTGCCGGCCAGCCGGCCCTGCGCGGCCAGCAGCTCCAGGTGCGCCCGCGTCTCGATCACGGCGAGCATCTGGTTGAACGGGTCCAGCTCGCCGAGCTGCCGGCCCCGGCGGGTCCACCGCAGCGCGTGCGCGGCCTCGAAGGCGGTGGCCGCGCCGGCCTGCACGGCGGCCAGGCAACGGCCGAGCCGGTCGTCGTGGTGGGCAAGCAGTTCGTCGACGCGCGCGTGCGCGCTGGGTGCCACCGGCCCGTGGGCCGGCAGCAGCCGCATGTCGGGCAGGCTGCGGACCAGCTGCAGCGACGACAGGAAGTCCTGCAGGGGGTGCGGGGACGGCACCGCCTCGAAGCCGATCGACGGGGTGATGTGCGGCAGCACGTGGTCCCCGGCGAACAGCAGCCCCGCGCCGGCGTCGCGGAACACCACGTGGCCCCGGGTGTGGCCGGGGGTGGGGATCACGGTCAGCGTGCGGTCACCCGCGCCGATCTCCTGGTGCGGCGTGAGCCACCGGTCCGGTTCCTCCCACTCCGCGGCGCCGCCGGGCAGGGCGCGGGCGATGCCGCCCAGTGCGGCGATGAGCCCGGCCGCCCCGCTGGCCCTCAGCTCGGCCAGCTGCGGCGCGAACGGCTCGGCCGTGCCGCCGGACAGCGCCGCGATGGCCTGCCGCTCGCCGAGGCCGAGGGACACCGTGCCGCCGAACTCCCGGCGCAGCTGGACCCCCAGCGTGTAGTGGTCCCGGTGCACGTGGGTGACCAGAAACGAGCGGACGTCCCCCAGCGCGGCGCCGAGGCTGGCCAGGGCCGTGGCGAGGGCCTTGCGGGCCACGTCAAGGGCCCAGCCGCTGTCGATGAGCACGAGACCGTCGCCGGCCTCGATGACGTAGACGTTCACCGCCCGCAGGCCGTCGGTGGGCAGCGGCAGCGGGACCCGGTGCACCCCGGCGGCGACCGGGTAGGCGCCCGGCTCGGCCCACTCGTGGGCGATGGCCCTGGCGTCGGCGGTCACGGCTGGCTTGGTCTCCTCGGTGTCGGCCCCGGGGGGCGGCCCCTGGAACCCTATCCTGGCCGCGTTCGCCCTGAGCGCACGGGGGAAGAGCGCCGCGCGGGCTAGTGTTGCCGCTGACATGTACGCGCAGTGGCACGCGATGCGGGGGTTCGCGCGGGACCGGTCGGTCACCCAGCAGCGGCTGACCCGGGGCACCGTGCGGCGGATCGCGACCTACGCCCGGCCGTACCGGCTGGGCCTGGTGGTCTTCCTGGCCCTGACCGGGCTGTCCGCGGTGATCTCGGTGGCCGTGCCGCTGCTGCTCAAGAACATCATCGACGACGGGATCCTGCCGCGGCACACCGCCGTCGTCCTGGGGATCGCCGGGCTGGTCGCGGGGCTCGCCCTGGCCGGGGCGGGCCTGTCCGTCGCGCAGCGCTGGCTGTCGGCGCGGATCGGCGAAGGCCTCATCTACGACCTGCGCACCCAGGTGTTCCGGCACGTCCAGCGGCAGCCGGTGGCCTTCTTCACCCGCGCCCAGACCGGGTCGCTGGTCAGCCGGCTGAACAGCGATGTCATCGGCGCGCAGCAGGCGCTGACCTCGACGCTGTCCTCGGTGGTGTCCAACGTCATCGGGCTCGCGCTGGTGCTGGCCGCGATGCTGTACCTGTCCTGGCTGGTCACCTTGGTGGCGCTGGTGCTGATGCCGTTCTTCGTCATCCCGGCCCGCCTGGTCGGCCGCAGGCTGCAGCGCCTCACCAGGGAGTCCATGCAGCTCGACGCCGAGATCGGCTCCAGCATGACCGAGCGGTTCAACGTCGCGGGGGCCATGCTGGTCAAGCTGTTCGGCCACCCGGAGGCGGAGGCCCGCGAGTTCGCCGGCAAGGCCGCGAAGGTGCGGGACATCGGCGTGGTCACCGCCATGTACGGCAGCGCGCTGTTCATCGCGCTGAGCCTGCTGGCGTCCATGGCCACCGCGGTCGTCTACGGGCTCGGCGGCGGCCTGGTGATCCACGGCGCCTTCCAGCTGGGCACGCTGGTCGCGCTGACCGCGCTGCTGAGCCGCCTCTACGGGCCGATCACCGCGCTGTCCAACGTGCAGGTCGACGTGATGACCGCGCTGGTGAGCTTCGACCGGGTGTTCGAGGTGCTCGACCTCAAGCCGCTGATCGCCGAGCGGCCGGGCGCGGTGGCGCTGCCCTGGGCCGGCCAGAACGGCCAGGGGCCGGCCACGCCGCCCGCGCGGCCGTTCGAGGTGCAGTTCGACCACGTCTCGTTCCGCTACCCCACCGCCAGCGAGGTCTCGCTGGCGTCGCTGGAGTCCATCGCGCTGCCGGCGCCGGAGCGGACCACCGCCACCCAGGATGTGCTGCGCGACGTCAGCTTCACCGCCCCGGCCGGGCAGCTCACCGCGCTGGTCGGCCCGTCAGGGGCGGGCAAGACCACGATCACCCACCTGGTATCGCGGCTTTACGATCCGCGGGCCGGCGTGGTCCGCATCGGCGGGTACGACATCGCCGGCCTGACCCTGGACTCGCTGCACGAGGCCGTCGGGGTGGTCACCCAGGACGCGCACATGTTCCACGACACGATCCGGGGCAACCTGCTCTACGCGCGCCCCGGAGCCACCGAGGCCGAGCTGATGGAGGCCTGCCGGGCGGCGCAGATCTGGGGGCTGGTCGAGACGCTGCCGGACGGGCTGGACACCGTGGTCGGCGACCGCGGCTACCGGCTGTCCGGCGGGGAGAAGCAGCGCCTGGCGATCGCCCGGCTGCTGCTCAAGGGGCCCGCGGTGGTGGTGCTGGACGAGGCCACCGCGCACCTGGACTCCGAGTCGGAGGTCGCCGTGCAGCACGCGCTGGCGACCGCGCTGTCCGGCCGGACCTCGCTGGTGATCGCGCACCGGCTGTCCACGATCAGGGAGGCGGACCAGATCCTGGTGATCGACGCCGGCCAGATCGTCGAGCGCGGCCAGCACGAGGAACTCCTCGCCGCCGGCGGCCTCTACGCCGAGCTGTACCATACCCAGTTCGCACACCAGGAGACCGCGCCGACGGCCTGAGCGGCTCGGGCGCACGCCGAGCTGTACCATGCTCAGCCAGTTCGCACACCAGGAGACCGCGCCGACGGCCTGAGCGG
>Ga0207646_10000593_pt1 | contig 47159 bp, 29 predicted proteins | sample KBSK5502metaG_FD_184343 | JGI IMG/M metagenome (GOLD analysis project Ga0207646, IMG submission 184343) | Corn, switchgrass and miscanthus rhizosphere microbial communities from Kellogg Biological Station, Michigan, USA - KBS K5-50-2 metaG... | ecosystem: Host-associated > Plants > Roots >...
CTGCATGGTGTTGAGAGATTGAATGGAGAGCCCGGTGGGTCGAAAGGCGCACGCCGGGTTCGGGCCAGTGGATGAGGGTTAGCACTGGAGGGAAACTGACAGCAAGCGCCTCATCCAACTGGCATGTGGTGCTGCACGAAGAGCGGGCAGTGATCGAGGAGAGCCGGGAGATCATCACCGCCTGGCTGACCGGGATGGGTTTGGAGTTGAAGGCGAGCAAAACCCGCCTCGCGCAGACGTTGGAAACGACCGAAGGCGCGGCGGGCTTTGACTTCCTGGGCTTTCACATCCAGCAGTACCCGGCAGGCATCAAGCACTCGCAACGCAACGGGCACCAACAAGTCTTAGGCTTGGTCACGCACGTTGAAGCGAGTCGGGGGGCGGTCAAGCGACACACCGAGAAACTACACCAGACGGTGAAGCGTAAACGAGGAGCGGAACAGGAGGAGGTCATCCAAGCCCTCAATCCGCAAATCGCGGGCTGGACAAATTACTACCGATACGTGTCGAGCCAGGAAACTTTTCACCAACTGGGCAAGACGCTCTTTGCGATGCTCTAGGCCTGGGCCAAACGTCGTCATCCGAAGAAGGGCAAAGGCTGGATCGTGCGCAAGTACTGGCATGTCGTCGGGGGCTGGAAATTCCAAGCCCCAGCCAGCGGAGCGGCACTGCGCCGTCACGACCAGACGCATTACGTCAGGTACGTGAAGGTGGCGGGGGCGCGCAGCCCGTTTGACGGAGACTGGCAGTATTGGAGTGTGCGACTCGGTGATCACCCGAAAGTGCCGCCCCGAGTAGCCAGTCTGCTCAAACGGCAAGGCGGGTGTTGCCGGGAATGTGGGCTCTGGTTCCGAGCAGGAGACTTATGGGAAGTGGATCACCTGATCCCGCGTCAACGCGGAGGAACGTCTGGTCTGCACAACCTGCAACTGCTCCATCGTCACTGCCACGATTGCAAGACGGCCAGAGAAGCTGACCGTTGAAGAGGTGCGGTTGACAACCGCCAAGTGATTGAGGAGCCGTGTGACTTGGAAACTGTCACGCACGGTTTTGAAGCCGAGCCGGAGCGGTGACGCTCCGGCTTAGGCAGCGTCGCCATTGCTTATCAACCAACCTACTCAAGGAGGAATGTATGAAGTATCAACTGCTGATCATCTTTTTGCTCGGGCTATTGCTGGGGACCGCCGATGCCGGGGCTAATGCGGCCGACATCTCCGGGACGTGGGCATGCTCCATTGATACCGGCAACGGCCTGCGCCCCAACGGGACGCTCGTCTTCAAACAGGCGGGCGAGAAGCTTACCGGCACTTTGTCCGGCCAGTCCGGCGAGCAAAAAATCACCGGTACGGTGAAAGGGGATCAGGTGGTCTTCAGCTTCGACATCACAATGAGAGGCCAGACCCAGCCCTCCAAAGTTACCTACACCGGCACGATTGAGTCCCCGACCAAGATGACAGGGGCCGCTGAATATCCTAAAGGAACGGTCAATTGGAGCGCGACCAAGAAGTGATGCCGTGCCACAACTGTCGGGGAGCGGTAGGCTGACTACATATACCGCTCCCGGACGGTCGCCGTCTCATATCCCGCCTACCGGGCGTGTCGCCAAGCCCCTTCAGCGCGACCACGTTTCTCAACACCCTGCCTCAGGCTGAGCATGTTTTGGATTCTTTCCAAAGTTTGGCCAGACGCCTGGCGGCTTCTTTCAACTTTCCTGCCACTCTCCTCGCTTCTCGGCACCATTTGACTTGACAGCACCACCCTATGTAGTAATCTACGGCTGGGCGATAGATTACTACATAGGGGGTAACGGCGTGGACTACGGGATCAAGCTCAGTTACACGACGGCGGTCATCCTGCAAGCGTTGGCCACAGGCTATCAATACGGCTTCGACATTATTGATGTCACCGGTTTGCCCAGCGGCACGGTCTATCCGGCCCTGCGCCGATTCGAGGAGGTCGGGGTCGTCACCTCGCGTTGGGAGGCGGAAGAGGTGGCCGAACGCGAGCAGCGCTCGCCACGCCGTTATTACGAATTGACCAAAGCGGGGCACGCCGCGCTGGCCGAGGCGCTCAAGCGGTATCGCGCGTTGGAGAGCCTCTTCGTCGGCGCGAAGAAGCCGAAACCGTCGGATGCTTAGGGGGCGAGACGGTGTCAAGCTGAAGAGCTTCAGCAAGAGTGGCCACCACATGCTTGATCACAACAAACAACGTTTCACCTCTTGGCCGCAGCGCCTGATCGCCTTCATCGGCGCGATCGTGCCGCGCCGCTTCCGCACCCGCTGGCGCAGAGAGTGGGAAGCGGAACTGGAATATCGCGAAGCGCTGCTGGCCAAATGGGACAAGCTCGATTGGCGCAGCAAACTCGAACTGCTGTGGCGCAGTCTGGGCGCGTTTTGGGACGCGCTCTGGCTCCAGCGTCAACGATGGGAGGATGAAATGATGCAAGACTTACGATATGGCGCGCGCATGCTGCTGAAGCACAAAGCCTTTACTTTGGTAGCGGTGCTTTCACTGGCGCTGGGCATCGGCGCGAATACGGCGATTTTCAGCTTTGTTGATACCGTGCTGATCAAAATGCTGCCGGTCAAAAATCCTGAACAGTTAGTCTTCCTCGAACGGGGCGATGTGCCGCCGGGGCCGCAGCGCTACCTGTCTTATGCGTTCTTTGAGCAGGCGCGGACGCAACAGGAAATGTTCGCCGGGGTTTGCACTTTTGCCATTGAGAATCGCCGCGTTAATGCCGTGCTGGATGGGCAGTCTGAAATGGCTAAGCCGCAGCGGGTTTCGGGCGGCTTTTTTGCGGTGCTGGGCGTCAATGCAATGCTCGGCAGAACGATCACCGAAGAGGACGACAAAGTTCCCGGCGCGCATCCGGTCGTGGTGCTCAGTCATCGGTACTGGCAACGGCGCTTTGCACGCGATTCGGCGATTGTCGGCAAGACCATTTCGCTGAACGGTTATCCATTTACGATCATCGGCGTGACGCCGCCAGAGTTCTTCGGCGCCATCGTGGGCGAAGCGCCTGATTTTTGGACGCCGACGATGATGTACGCGCAACTCAATCCGGGGAGTTCCATCAAGCAGTATTTCAATAACCCTGTTTTCGTGTTAGCGCGACTGAAACCGGAAGTGAGCGAACAACAGGCACGCACGCGGCTGACCGGGCTCTGGCAGCAAACGGTGCTGGAGGAGATTGGCGGCATTGAATTGTCGCCGGAACGACAGCAGGCATTGCGGCAACAAAACATCACTTTGGTTCCTGCCAGCCGGGGCCTGGCATTTTTGCGCGCGCAGTTTTCCGAACCACTGCGCATCCTGATGGCGGTCGTCGGGCTGATCTTGCTGATTGCCTGCGTCAACGTCGCCAATTTGTTGTTGGCGCGGGCGATGGCGCGGCAGCAGGAAATCGCCGTGCGATTGGCGTTGGGCGCGAGCCGCTTTCGGCTCATTCGCCAATTGCTGACCGAAAGCCTGTTGCTCGCGGGGTTGGGCGGCGCGTTGGGCTTGGCGTTCGCGTGGTGGAGCCGTCAGTTTTTATTGACGCTGGTGGCGAGCGGGCATACGCCGATTGCGCTGAATGTCACGCTGGATGCGCGCGTGCTCGCATTTACCGCAGCGGCTTCGTTGTTGGCGGGCGTGTTGTTCGGTCTTGCGCCCGCGTGGCGTGCAACGCGCGTAGATTTGACGCCTGCGCTCAAGGACAGTGCGCGCAGCAGCGAAGGCGGCGCGCGGTTGAGCCTGGGCAAATCGCTGGTCGTCGTGCAGGTCGCGTTGTCTTTGTCTTTGCTGATTGGCGCGGGGCTGTTCGTGCGCAGCCTCGCCAAATTGAAGAGCCTGGATGCCGGCTTCAAGCCGGAGAATGTGCTGCTCGTTTCGACCGATCCCCGGCTGATTGGCTATCAGGGCAAACAGATTTCCGCGCTTTATGCGCGTCTGCTCGAACGCTTCAAGGCCCTCCCCGGCGTGCGCTCCGTCAGCCTTTCACGACAAGGGCTGCTCAGTGATGGCAATACGAAGCCTCTGATGACCATGTACATCCAGGGGCAGCCCACGCGACTGTTCAGCAGCAAGGAAGGGCAGTTCTATCGCCCGTTCGTCAGTTGGGTCGGGCCGGACTTTTTTGAAACCGTAGGCATGACGATTTTGCGCGGGCGCAGCTTTACCGCGCAGGATTTTGCCCCGCGGGATAACCCAAACGCGCCCAGGGCCGTCATCGTCAACGAGACGTTCGCGCGCCACTATTTTGGCGACAGCGCCCCGCTGGGACAGCGCTTTGGTTTCAGCGCGGACAAGAGCGACGGGTTAGAAATCGTCGGCATCGTCAAGGATGCCAAGCACAACAGCCTGCGCGAACAGACGCAGCCCACCTATTACTTGCCTGCCCTGGCCCAGGACGACACAACCTTCCAACTCCGCACCGTGGCTGACCCGACCCGCCTCATTACCGCCGTGCGCCAAGCAGTGCGCGAGGTTGACGCCAACCTGACGCTTTACGGCATTAAGACGCTCGCCGCGCAGGTTGACGAGACGCTGGTGCAGGAGCGGATGGTCGGCACGCTTTCCAGCTTCTTCGGACTGCTGTCGTTGTTGCTCGCGGCGGTTGGGGTGTACGGCGTGATGGCCTACGCCGTCAGCCAGCGCACGCGCGAAATCGGCATCCGCATGGCGCTCGGCGCACCGCGCAGCGTAGTGTTGCGGATGGTGTTGCGGCAGGGACTGATATTGATTTTGCTTGGGCTTGGTTTCGGCCTCGCAGCGTCGTTTGCCACCACCCGCCTGCTTGAGAGCCAGCTTTTCGGCATCACGCCCACTGATCTGGTGACGTTCATCGCGGCGCCAATTCTCTTGCTCATCGTCGCGCTGCTTGCGTGTTTCATACCCGCGCGCCGCGCTACCAAAGTAGACCCGCTCATCGCACTCAGAAATGAGTGAGTGTTTACGGTACGAGGAGCGGTGGCGACTTGGTCAACGCTACGCCAGGTCGCTCCTGCTCTGTGTACCATACCAATTCTTGCAAGGAGCAATTTATGAAACATCAATGGCTGATCGTTGCTTTGTTCATCGTCTTTTCGCTCGGCGTCGGGGTGACGCCTGTCGGTTCACAAGCGAATGCGCCAACGCTGTCCGGGACGTGGGCAGTGCAATATATGGGGAGCCAAGGGCCAATCAAGATGACCTTCGTCTTCAAACAGACGGGCGAGAAGCTGACCGGCGATTACTCCGGCCCGATGGGCCCCCGCAAAGTCACCGGCACAGTGAAAGGGAATAAAGTCGTGTTCGGCTGGGAACAGGAAGGTAACGGGGGGATCACTTTCGTTGTTGCGTTCAAGGGCACAATTGAATCCGCTACCAAGATGACCGGCACGGTTGGCAACCCGTTTTGCGGTAGTGTGGGTTGCGATTGGACAGGGACAAGGACGAGCAGGAAGACGAGAAACTCAGCGGTACCTTCTCCGGCGCCGGGCCAGTCTCCGAAGCCCCGGTCACCGGCACAGTGAAAGGGAATCAGGTTGTGTTCGGCTGGGAGATGCCAGGCAACAGGGGGACCACTTTCACTGTTGCGTTCAAGGGCACAATTGAGTCTGCGACCAGGATGACCGGCACGGTTGGCAGCCCGTTTTGCGGTAAGGGTTGCAATTGGACTGCGACCAAGAAGAAGTAAGGCGGTGGAAGTAGACCTGGATGGCTAAGCTAACACCCACAACGCGCTTTCGCTGCTGGCGCTCGCTGATCCGCTTTGTCGGCGTGATCGTGCCGCGCCGCTTCCGCCCGCGCTGGCGGCAGGAGTGGGAAGCCGAGTTGGAATATCGTGAAGAGTTGCTGGCCCGCTGGGACAGACTCGATTGGCGCAACAAACTCGAACTGCTCTGGCGCGGTCTGGGCGCGTTTTGGGACGCGCTCTGGCTACAGCGCCAACGCTGGGAGGATGAGATGATCCAAGACTTGCGTTATGGCGTGCGCATGCTGCTCACAAACAAAAGCTTCACGACCGTGGCCGTGCTTTCGCTGGCACTCGGGATCGGATTAACCACGGCGATCTTCAGCGTGGCATACGGCCTCCTGCTGCGCGCCTTGCCGTATCCCGACCCGGAGCGCCTGGCGACGCTCTCGCTCACCAATACGGTCGCGGCCGCGACTGGTGTCTCGCGCTTCAGCGTCAACGCGGCGAACTGGATAGAATGGCGGGCGCAGTCCAGGTCGTTCGAAGACATCGCGCTCACGAGAGTGGCGACCAATTTCAATCTCACCGGAGATGGCCCGCCCGAGCGTGTGCAAGGAGCACGGGCATCCTCGAATCTGCCACAGGTGCTCGGTCTTCAGCCGCTGCTTGGCCGCAGCTTTACGGAGGAAGAGACTCTGCGGGACGCCAAAGTGGCCGTCCTGAGCTATGGCTTCTGGCAGCGGCGTTGCGCGCGCGATCCGGACATCCTTGGCCGCCGCCTCCAGTTGAACGGCGAGTCGTTCGAGGTGATCGGCGTGCTGCCGCCGGAGTTTCGCTATCCGACCAAAGACTTCGATGTGTTGGCGCCCCTGTTCATCCCGCCTGACCAACTCCGGTCCTGGGGCTACTTTTACTACAAAGCGGTCGGGCGATTGAAGCCGGGCGTCAGCTTGCAACAAGCGCAGGCCGAGGCGTCCACGATCACCGAGCGTCTGGCCCAGCAGCATCCTCGGGGCAAGGACGCAGGCCAAGATGGCGTGTGGGTGGAATTACTGCTTGACAGCACGGTGGGACAGTTTCGGACAACCCTCTATGTTCTCGTCGCCGCGGTGGGTTGTTTGTTGTTGATTGGCTGCATCAATCTCGGTGGTTTGTTGCTCGTCCGCGCGAGCGCCCGGACGCATGAGTTCGCGATTCGCGCCGCGCTTGGCGCAAGCCGTGCCCGCTTGCGCCGACAAACGCTCGCCGAGGTGCTTCCTTTAAGCGTAGCGGGTGCTGGCGCTGGAGTGCTGCTCGCCTGGTGGCTGCTCAAAGTTTTGGTCCGGTGGCTCCCTCCGCAGTTGCCGGGCTTGGAAGCGATCGGGTTGCACGGCCCAGTGCTGGCGTTGGCGCTCCTGCTTAGCGTCCTGGTCGTGTTGCTCGCCGGAATGCTGCCGGCTCGTCTGGCCTCGCGCGTGCGACTTGCTGGAACCATGCAACAAGACTCGCGCACAGTGGCGGGTGGGGGAAGGATGCGGAACGCGCTGGTGGCCGCGCAGATCGCCGTCACCCTGGTGCTGGTCTTCGCGGGCGGGTTGCTCCTGCGCAGCCTGGTCGCGGTCATGCAAGTGAATCCCGGTTTCGCTCCTCAGGGTGTGCTGACTATGCACCTGCAAGTGACGCGCGCCAAATACCCCACCGAGCCGCAGGTCGCAGACTACTATCACCGCTTGGTCGCGCGGGTGAAAACCATTCCCGGCGTCAGCGAGGCCGGCGTGGTCAACCTGCTGCCATTTGGTGATAGCGGTGTCTCCGGTCCAGTCTATTTCGAAGGCCAGCCGGACGAAGCGCGGAGCTTCGCGAATTTCCTCTCGGCCACGCCCGGCTACTTTGCGGCGATGGGCATGCCGCTGATCCGCGGGCGGGATTTCTCCGAACGGGACAAAGAAGGCGCACCACCAGTCGCCATCATTGATGAACAACTGGCGCGCAGCGTGTTCGGCCATGGCAATCCGTTGGGCCAGCGCATCCGGTTCGGAGTCATTACTGATCGTACGCCCTGGATCGAGATTGTAGGAGTGGTCGGCCATATCAGGGCTGGCAGCCTTGAAACCGATCCGCGCCCGCAAGTCTATTGGCCGGGAGCGCAGCCGAGACCGGAAGCGCAGCAGACTCCATATCGGAGCGCTCTCGTGATCAAGACTGCCGGCCACCCGGAGTCGTTTGCCTCCGCTGTCGTCGAACAACTCCACCGCGAAAACCCGGACCAGCCGGTCTACGATGTCCGTTCGATGGAAGACTGGCTCGATCAGAGCCTCCAATCGCGCCATCTGCTGACCGGACTGGTCACGCTGTTTGGCGGGTCGGCGCTGCTGCTGGCGTGCCTGGGGTTGTACGGCGTCGTGTCCTACGGAGTCGGGCTGCGTGTGCGGGAGTTCGCCATCCGCACGGCGCTCGGCGCGCAACCAGGCGACCTGCGCCGGCTCGTCCTCGCCCACGCGGTCCGGCTCTGGCTAGCGGGTTCGGCCATCGGGTTGGTCGTAGCGTGGCCGGTAGGCCGTGCGCTGCAGAGTCAATTGTATGGCGTGGGCAGCGCCGACGCGGTGGCGCTGGCGGTGGCGCCATCCCTGTTGCTCGTGACGGCCTTACTGGCCGGACTCGGTCCGGCGCGGAGAGCGGGGCGGGTCGATCCGGCGGTCACGCTGCGTGGCGACTGACATCTCCGGTTTGCCCTTTACCTCCTCACCCGAATTCCTGCGATATCCCGCCGACTGGTCGTGTATCGCATAACGATTCGCGCTCCAGCAGGAATGAAGCCCATGGCTGATGCGACTCGCACAACCCGCTTTCGTTTCTGGCGCTGGCTGATTCGCGTGATCGGTGTGATTGTGCCGCGCCGCTTCCGCACGCGCTGGCGGCAGGAATGGGAAGCCGAGTTGCAATACCGCGAGGCGCTGCTGGCCCGCTGGGACAGGCTCGATTGGCGCCACAAACTTGAATTGCTGTGGCGCAGCCTGGGCGCGTTGCGGGATGCGCTCTGGCTGCAACAACTCAGATGGGAGGATGAGATGATCCAAGACTTACGTTATGGCGTGCGGATGCTGGTGAAGCATCGCGGCTTTACCGGCGTGGCGGCGCTCACGCTGGCGTTGGGCATTGGGGCCAACACCGCGATCTTCAGCCTGATTGACGCCGTGTTGCTGAAACGGCTGCCCGTCAAACAGCCGGAGCAACTGGTGCTGCTCCGGCACGCCAACAGCCGCGGGACTGTTACCCCATTCGCTTATCGCACCTACAAGCAATTCCGGGATCAGAACCAGGCCTTCTCCGGCGTGCTGGCCTATCACCCGTTGCGGCTGAGCGTGAGTGTGGATGGTCAGCCGGAGCCAGCGGTGGCCGGCCAACTCGTGAGCGGGAATTATTATTCCGTGTTGGGCGTGAACGCGGCGCTAGGCCGGACATTGGCTGTCGGCGATGACCGGGCGCCCGGCGAGTCGCCCGTTTGCGTCATCAGCCACAACTATTGGCAACGGCGCTTCGCCGGCGATCCGGCTGTGGTGGGGAAAACAATTCATCTCAGCGGCGCACCCTTTACCATCATTGGCGTGACTCAGCCGGAATTCTTCGGCCTGGAAGTCGGCAGCTCGCTGGACATTTCAGTCCCGCTGATGATGCAGCAGCAAGTGATGCCGGGGATTGGGTCATATGTGGATGACAGCTCAATCGGCAACCTCTTCAGTGTCATGGGGCGGCTACGATCCGGGGGCACAATGCCGCAGGCGCAAGCCAGTTTGAGTGTGCTCTATCAGCAGATCTGCGCCGCATACGCCGCGAGCAATTGGGGAGTCAAAGGGGTTCGCCGACCCTGGCTTGAAGAGAAGTTAGTGTTAGAGTCGGGCGGCCAGGGATTGTCTGAATTGCGCTGGCAGTTCTCGCGTTCGTTGCTGTTGCTGATGAGTGTCGTGGCTCTGGTGTTGGCGGTCGCCTGCGCGAACGTGGCGGGACTGCTGCTCGCGCGTGCGGTCACGCGGCGCAAAGAGATCGCGATCCGCTTGGCCCTGGGCGTGGGCCGCCTGCGCCTCGTCAGGCAACTGCTCACCGAGAGCGTCTTGCTCGCGAGTCTTGGCGGCTTGCTCGGCCTGCTCTTCGCTGCTTGGGGAACCCGCCTGCTCCTGCCGCTGCTGTCGCAGGGAGAAATCCCTGCTCACCTCAATCTCAGCCCCGACGCCCGCGTGCTCGCGTTTACGGCTGCCGTGGCGGTGCTGACCGGCGTGTTGTTTGGCCTGGCACCCGCGTTCCTGGCGACGCGCGTGGAGATGAACTCCGCGCTCAAGAACGACGCCTCGGGTCTCGCCCCAGGTTCTGGAAGCCGTGGCGCTTCGATGACCTTCGGCAAACTGTTCGTCGTCTCCCAGGTCGCGCTCTCGTTGCTCTTGCTCGTCGGGGCCGGCCTCTTTCTGCGGAGCCTGCGAAATTTGCAGCAGGTGGATGCCGGCTTTGCCCGCGAAAACGTGTCGGTCTTGAAGCTTGAACCGGTGGGAAGCCATAGCAAGACGCCACAGCTCGCCGCACGCTACGACGAATTGCTCAAGCGGGTGGAGGCGCTGCCCGGCGTGCGGCTGGCGAGTTTAGTTGGCTACAGTCCGATGAGCCGGCGTGAATGGTTAGTGATCGGTCAGAACCCCGAGACCAATACCCCGATCACGGTCCAGGGCTATACGCCTCAGCCCGGCGAAGAGATGACTCTTCCCTGGATGCATGTCTACCCGAACTCCTTCGCCACGCTCGGCATCCCGCTCGTGGCTGGCCGCGATTTTGGTCCGCAGGACAACCAGCAGTGGATTCCGCGCAGAGTCTGTCCACCTGCGGCGCGCGCCCCGCAGGTGGGGATCATTAACGAAAGCCTGGCGCGCCGTTTCTTTGGGAACGAAAGCCCCATCGGGCGGCGTTTCGGTTTCACCCTTTCTACTGGCAGGTGCTTTGTCGGTGGCCCCGAACCCGATCCTGCCAGCCAGATTGAAATCATCGGCGTGGTCAAGGACGTCAAATACACGAGTCTCCGCCAGGAGGGGCGCGAGATGTTCTACCTCCCCTTCTCTCAGGCTGTCTCGGGTTTTGGGGAGATGACACTGGTTGTGCGGACGGTGGGCGATCCCACGACGGTCGCCGCTGCGGTACGGCGCGAGGCGCGGGCGCTGGACCCTGGGATGCCCATGTTTGAAGTCGAGACCCTGGCCACACAGGTCGCGGCTTCGCTCCGTCAGGAGCGTCTCGTCGCGACGCTCTCCAGCGGCTTCGGACTGTTAGCGCTGCTGCTCTCCTGCCTCGGTCTGTACGGCATCTTGTCTTATACCGTGGCCCGTCGCACCAACGAGATCGGCATTCGGATGGCACTCGGCGCTGATCGTCGTGACGTGCTCTGGCTGGTGCTGCGCGATGCGTTGCGGCTGGTCTTGCTCGGTGTCGCGCTAGGCATCCCGGCGGCTTTGGCGGCAGCACGGTTAGTCTCCAGTCAACTTTTCGGCATCAGCGCCGCCGACCCGCTCACCCTTGGTCTGGCCGCACTGGTGTTGTTGGCCGTCGCCGCGGTGGCCGGCTACCTGCCGGCGCGACGCGCGACGCGCGTGGACCCATTAGTGGCACTCAGGTATGAGTAGCCAATGATCATCAATCAACCTACTGAAGGAGGACTGTATGAAGTCTCAACTGCTGATCTTATGTTTGCTCGGTCTGTCGCTGGGAACCACCGGCGGCTGGGCCGGTGCAGCCAACATCTCCGGGACGTGGGCCTGCACCATTGATCGGCCTGAGGGCAACGGCGGGCCCATCAACGTGACGTTCGTCTTCAAACAACAGGGCGAGAAGCTGACCGGCACCTACTCCGGCCTCGGCCCGCGCGGCCCGCGCGACGAGGAAAAAGTCACCGGGACGGTGAAAGGGGATAAGGCGGTGTTCGGCTATGAGCTCAAACTCCCAGACAACATCAAAAAGCCCGGCAAGCCCAGCCTCACAGTCACCTTCACCGGCGCGATTGAGTCCTCGACCAAGATGACCGGCACCGTCGGCAGCCCTTATTGTGCCGAGGGGTGCAAGTGGACCGCGACCAAGAAGAAGAAGTGATGCGGTAGCGCGACCGTCCGCCGCAGCGGTAAGCTAACCACGTGCGCCGCTCCCTGATGGTCGCGGTGGCCGTGCTGACCGGTGTGCTGTTTGGCCTGGCGGTGCGCGTTCTCGAGCACCGCGTGTGGAACTGAACTCCGCGCTCAAGCACGACGCCCCAGGTCTCGGCGCTCGCGGCGTTCATTTGACCTTCGGCCAGGTCTTCGTCATCTCGCAGGTCGCGTGGTCATGGCTGCTACTGGCCGTCGCCACTCTGCCCCGGCCTTGATAATTGGTGGGTCTGACCCGAATCTTCATCAACCTCACCTTCTTTTCCGGCGTCCATCACGGCATCTATTCTTAGCCGCGAAGGCCTATTTTGTTTGCCTTGTCCGGACGCCCGCATTAAACTGTCACACCAGCCTGATTTCCCCGCTGCCGTTCGAGCAGGGATGCGTAACACGGTGTGAAGGTACAAGCTAGCCAGACGGAGATCGCACATGTCAAAACTCTCGTCGCTTGCGCTGCTTCTGTTCGCCCTGCTTGTCTCTCCTTCTCCACCTCGACCGGAGGACAGTCCGATGCGCTGCCACAAAGAGGAGTCATTCTGCCATCAAGCCCTGCTCTTGGTCTGCACTCTACTGCTGCTGACCCTGAGCGCCCCGTCAGCGATGGCGCAGGTCGCGGGCACGGCCAGCATTCAAGGCGTGATTACGGATCACACGGGCGCCGTCATTCCGGGCGCTCAGGTGGAATCACAGAACCCTGAAACGGGAGTGACCCTCAGGGCGGTGACGAACGAGGCGGGTTTCTACCGCATCGCCGGTTTGGTTCCGGGTCCATATCACATCAAGGTCACGGCCAGGGGGTTTGCGACCGCCGAGACGCGGGCAGTCCGCCTCGAAGTGGGGCAGACCGCTCGACTGGACTACAGCCTGACGGTGGGCAGTGTCGAGCAGACGGTGGAAGTCGCGGCCGCCTCCGCCTTGCTCAACAGCGAGACGACCGAGGTCGGCCAGGTGATCGACAGCAAGCGCATCACGGAGATGCCGCTCAACGGCCGCAATTACCTGCAACTGGCGCAACTGACCGCGAACGTGCTGCCTGCAGGCAACGTCGGCGCCGGCAGCCGGACCGCCGACGAGGGCGGCTTCGTCGCCTTCGGCCAGCACACCTATCAGAACAACGTGCTGCTCGACGGCAGCGACAACAGCTCGCGCTCCAGCGGCGGCCCGCTCGGCTTTCAGGCGCAGGCCGTCAAACCTCCGGTCGACGCGGTGCAGGAATTCAAGGTGCTGACCAACAATACCTCCGCCGAGTTCGGCTACACCACAGGGGCAAAGGTGGTGGTCTCAACCAAAGCCGGCACCAACGAGTTTCACGGTTCGCTCTATGAATTTCTGCGCAACGATGCCTTCGACGCCACCAACTTCTTCGCCAACCGCGCCGGGGCGAAGAAACCGCCGTTCAAGCAGAATCAGTTCGGCGGCACGTTGGGCGGCCCCGTAGTGCATAACAAGGCGTTCTTCTTCTTCAGCTACCAAGGCACGCGGCTGCGGACCGGTAGGAGCTTCACCTCGACCGTGCCGAGCCGGGACATCAAGGAGCGCGGAGACTTCTCCCAACAGCCGGCGCAGCGCCGCAACGTCTATGACCCGCTGATGATTCAGGGCACCGGCACGGGCGCCACCCGGCAGCAGTTCGCGAACAACATCATCCCTCTGAGCCGATGGGACCCGGTGGCGGCGGCCCTCATCAGGCTCTACCCCGACCCGAATATCCCGGGGCGCGAGCATCTGACGGATAACTACTTCTTCGCCCCGACCGCGACGGACGACGCGAATCAGTATGACGGCCGGGTGGATTACAACTTCAGCGCGAAGCACCGCTTCTTCGCCCGCTACTCCTACCGCCATCAGGACAATCTGGAGCCCGGCCCGCTGCCGCTGCCCGCCGACGGCGGCCTCTGGACGACGACCGTGCTGCGCGGGCACAACGTGGCGGCCAATCTCTCCAGCACGCTCGGCACGACGCAGATCAATGAATTCCGCTTCGGCCTGACGCACTTTCCGACGGCCTTCGATATCCCGTACACGGAAAATCTCAACCCGAAATACGGGATCAAAAACGCGCCCGGCGACAAATTCGGTGACAAGCTCGATCACGGCTCGACGAGGATGACGCCGACCGGCTACGCCGAGATCGGCTCCCGTTCCTTCTGGCCGAACATCAACGTGCTGGACAACGTGACTGTGGCGGATACCTTCTCGTGGCAACTCGGCGGCCAGACGCTGAAGTTCGGCGGAGAGTACCGCCGCACCGAAATCTTCCGCGAGGCCCAGCGATTCCGGCGCGGCCAGTTTGCCTTCAATGGCGTCTACACTTCACAGCAACCCAACAACGCGACGAGCCGCGCCAACACGGGCAACGGGCTGGCGGATTTCCTGCTCGGCTACGCGAGCGGCGGCACTTACGGCCGGGCGCAGGGTGAGGAGACCGTTGCTCCTTACTTCGCCGGGTTCGTGCAGGATGACTGGAAGGTGACGCCGAAGCTGACGCTCAACCTCGGCCTGCGGTGGGAAGCGACGCTCGGCACCTTCTTCCCGAACCCTGACCAGCAGTCGATCTCGCGCTACCTGCTGCCGGAGTTTTACGGCACTCCGGCCAGCCAGGAGGGCGTGCAGTTCCCGCAGGGCGAGAGTGACTGCGGGTGCGACATCGACTACAACAACTTTGCCCCGCGCTTCGGCTTCGCCTGGCGGGTGACGGAGAAGACGGTCGTCCGCGGCGGGTTCGGGATCTACTACGGCCAGTCAGACCGCCTCGACGACCAGCTCAGCCATTACTTCACCGGCCCGCCCAAGGCCAACGAGATCAACTTCGCGACCGACCGCATCAACCCGGTCGCCAGATTGTCAGTCGGCTTCCCTGATCTGCCGGTTGGGACCACCATCCCGCCCGACACTTCGATCAATGTGGCGGCCATCCGCAAGCCGACTACTTACTCGCAGCAGTGGTTCCTGGATGTGCAGCGCAGCCTGCCGCTTGAAGTCGTGCTGACGGTCGGGTACGCCGGGTCAGGCACCAGGCACTTGGCCACATCACGCAATCTCAACGCGCCGCTCACGCCCGACCCGGTGACACCGGCCAGTCAGCGCCGCCGCCTGAGGTCGCAATTCAACGCCATCACCTTGCTCGAAAACGCCTCCAGCGCCAGCTACCACTCGCTGACGGCCAAGGCTGAGCGCCGGTTCACCGGGGGCTTCACGCTGCTTGGTTCCTTCACTTGGTCGCACAACATCGATTTCGGCGGCGAGGTCCTCAACAACAATCAGCCCTTCAGCCCCTACCGCGATCAATACAACCCCGGCCTGGAGCGCGGGAGCGCGAACCAGGACCGGAGGCTGGCCTTCGTGACGAGCTTCGTCTACGAACTGCCTTTCGGCACGGGGAAGCGGTGGGCGGCGTCAGGGCCGGGCGCATGGCTCTTGGGTGGCTGGCAAGTGGGCGGCATCCTGACGCTGCTTTCGGGCCTGCCCCTCGATCACACCTTCAATGTTGACACCCAGAACAATGGCGGGGTGGTGCGCGGCAACTGGGTCCGCGACCCGAACCTGCCTGCGTCGGAGCGCACCATCGACCGCTGGTTCGACACCGGGTTTGTGATGGCGGCGGGGGCGGGGCAGATCGGGAATGCGGGCCGCAACCTGATTACGGGGCCGGGGCGGAACAACTTCGACTTCATGCTCGCCAGGAACTTCGCCCTGCCGTGGAGCGAAAGGCACCGGTTGCAATTCCGCTTCGAGTCGTTCAACTTTACCAACACGCCCCACTTCGGGGCGCCGAACACGGCCGTCGGCAGCGTGAATGAGGGCCGCATCATTTCGGCTGATGAGCCGAGACGAATTCAGTTCGCGCTGAAGTACGTCTTCTGAAGTTGCGCGGGCGTGCGTCGTTGGTTTCCTAACGGATTAGCGCCAGGTTCAGGCAAACCAAAGAGGAGGACAAGATGCGTTATCTCATCAGATTCCAGATCCCGGTTGAGCCGGGGAACGCGGCGTTACGTGATCCCGAATTCGGGACGAAGATTCAGCAACTGCTCTCGGAGATGAAAGCCGAAGCGGCCTACTTTACAGCCGTGGAGGGGCAGCGCGGCGGGTATATTGTGGTGAACTTCGACGACGCCGAGCAGATCCCGGCGATGGCGGAACCCTTATTCTTTTGGCTGAAAGCCGATGTGGAGTTCATCCCGGTCATGCTGCCGGAGGATTTAGCGAAAGCCGGCCCGGCCATTGAAGCGGCCATCAAGAAGTGGGGCTAAGGTGTCGTTAGGCGCCAGCTTCAGAGTTCATCGAAACGCCCGATCAAAGCAGGGAACCTCTATGAAGCGAAGCTCTGCCTGGTTACTGACTGTTCTGGCGGTGCTCGCGGCGGGTGCCATGGTTACCAGCCCGTTCGTGCGCTCCGAGCAGCGTGGTCCGAGCAAGCGTGTTGAAGGCAATGTCGCGGTACGCTTGATTTTCGGCCTCACCGACCAGGAGGCCCAAAATTGGGAAGGGAAGGCGAGCCTCACCAAAGGCCGGATTGTGCGTGCCGAAGGCTATCACCTCCTGGCCGGAGATCAAGTCGAAGCGCCTTCGCCTGCCTCCTCTTCCTGGCGCCTCTCCACCAGAGTCTATGAGCCGACTGCTGCCCAGCGCGAGACCAAGGTGCTGCGGACAGTCAACCGGCCCGGCGTCATCCTCTTTCTCGACGCCCCGCCTGAGGCCAAGCTGGAGGTGACGACGCCGCGCGGCAATTTCGCGGTGGCGGTGGGAGAACTCGGCTACGGCGGCGCCAAGAAGTTTCTCGAGGAGGCCGTTGCGCTGGAGCGCGTGCCGGTGACGGCGGAAGTCACCGCTGACGAGCGGCAGGCTGATTACCCGGCGCTGCTCGTGAGAAAGGACGGGAGCTTGTGGGCAGCCTGGGTTGCCTACAAAGACCGAGCAGATGAGATCCTGCTCAGCCGGCTCGAAGGCAACACCTGGACGGCGCCGATGAGAGTCACGCCTCAAGGGGGCAACCTGTTTCGCGTCCAGATGGCCGAAGACGGGCGAGGCCGGTTGTGGGTCGTCTGGGCGCAGATGGTCCGCGACAACTATGACCTCTTCGCCCGCTCCTTCGACGGGCGCAGTTGGTCGGCGGTCGAGCAACTGACCAGCGACCCCAACCCGGACATCTTTCATCGCTTGATCGCCGACTCGACGGGGAAGCTGTGGCTTGCCTGGATGGGCTTTCGTCGCGGGCAGAGCGATGTCCTCGTCAAATCGTTTGACGAGCAGCGCTGGTCATCCGAGATACGGGTGAGTGAGTCAAACGCTAATGACTGGGAGCCGGCCTTGGCCGCCGACGCGCAAGGTAACGTCTGGGTGGCTTGGGACACTTATGACAAAGGCAACTATGACGTGATGCTGCGGCGCATCAGCGGAGGGCGTCTGGCCGAAACAATTCCAGTCGCGAGCAGCCCGAATTTTGAGGCGCACGCCGCTCTCGCCTGCGACGGGCAGGGCCGCGTCTGGATCGCGTGGGATGAGGCCGGCAAAAATTGGGGCAAGGATTCAGGCTGGTTCATCAAAGGCCAAGCCTCGACGCTCTACTCCGCCCGCGTCTTCCGCGTCGCCTGCTACCACGACGGGAGACTTGAAGAGCCCGCCCCGAAGATCAGCGATGCCATCCCTCCAGCATACCGGCGCTATAGTGAATTGCCGCAATTGGCGACGGATTCCAGGGGGCGAGTCTGGGTCGTGTTCCGTTACCGCGTCAGCCGCTTCAAACCGCAGCAGCAATGGAACTGGAGCACGTGGGAAGTCGGGGCCACCTGTTACCTGGGCGACCGGTGGCTGCCGATGATCTACTTCCCTGACAGCAGCGGGCGCAATGACGAACGCGCGGCTGTCGTCGCAGGAAAGGACGATCAACTCTGGATAGCCTGGGCGACTGATAAGAGAAAGTTCGAGGAGTTGAAGCCGGAGAAGCACGATATCCATTGTGCCCCGATCCAACTTGATGCCACACCCCAGCCGCTGGCGCTCAAACCATTCTCACCCTCCTCTCCGGGGCTCAGCCAGGCCCTGGCCGAATCAAGCCACGGAATGCAGTACTGGACCGAGAGCGCACCCGAAGGCGCCCCGGCGGCCGACCCGGATGAGGCCGCCAACGTCGCGCGGCTGCGCGATTATCGGGCGGCGATCGGGAACCGGAACTACCGCATCGTACGCGGCGACCTGCACCGACATACGGACATCTCCTGGGACGGGGCGAACGACGGCGGTCTGCTCGACGTTTATCGCTACGCGATTGACGCCGCGAAACTCGACTTCCTGGGAGTGACCGATCACAGCAGTCACTCGAACTCGCCGGCGATTGATGAATACGCCTGGTGGCGGACGCAAAAGTATGTCGACCTGTTTCATGTGCCGGGGACGTTTGTGCCGCTCTACGCTTATGAGCGGAGTGTGGGATACCCGAACGGTCATCGCAATATTATCACAGCCTCCCGCGGCATCTTTCATCTCCCCATCTCTCAGGAGGAGAACCAGGCGAAGGTCCGCACGGGCTCCGTGCTCTACCCACACCTGCGCCAAACCGGCGGCGTCTCGACCCCGCACACAAGCGCTTCGGGGATGGGCAATGACTGGCTGGATTATGCGGGCGACGTCGAGCCGGTGGTGGAGATCTATTCCGGCTTCTGGTACTCCTCGGAATATCAAGGGGCGCCGAAGACGCGCCCCAATATGAATGAGCCGAGCTACCGCTTCACCCCTGGGTTTGTGTGGAACGCCTGGGCCAAAGGCTACAAACTGGGAGTCCAGTCATCCTCCGACCATATCTCGACGCACATCTCCTATGCCTGCCTCTACCTTGAGCAATTCACGCGTGCCGGCATCTTGCAAGCCTTGCGCGAGCGCCACAGCTACGGCGCTTCAGACAATATGCTGATCGACGTGCGCCTGCGTGACCGCGGCGGCGAACATTTGATGGGGGAGGCTTTCGAGACCAACACCATCCCGCAACTCGCCATCAAGATCGTCGCGACCGGGAAGATCAAACGGGTGGACGTGGTCAAGGATCAGACTTTCGCCTACACCAAGCAGGGGACGGGCAGCGAAGAGAAGTTTGACTTCACGGATAATGCGCTGACGCCGGGGACACACTACTATTACGTCCGGGTCTGGCAGGAGAATGAGCAAATCGCTTGGAGCAGTCCGGTCTGGGTGACTTATGCGCCTGGGAGTATGAATGGGAAATCGAGAAAGTGAGGAAAGCTATGGCTTCTTTCTACTGGCCCGTGGTGATGCTGCTGACATTGGTGAACCTGGCCGTTCGGATTGAAACGACAAGCCCGAGGCCCGGACTTGAGCGCTCACCTGCGGGTCGGCGGGAGCTGCTTCAGGCGAGGGCGAGATCCACCGACCAACGGCCGAACATTCTGTTCGCCCTCGCCGATGATTGGGCCTACCCGCACGCGGGCGTCTATGGTGATCGAGTCGTCAAGACCCCGTCGTTTGAGCGCGTGGCGAGAGAAGGCGTGCTCTTCACCAACGCCTATTGTGCGGCCCCATCGTGCACGCCCTCGCGGGCCGCGATGCTCACCGGCCAGGCCCCGCACCGGTTGGAAGAGGGCGGGAATCTGCACGGCATTTTGCCGAAGAAATTCGCAGTCTACCCGGACCTGCTTGAGACCGCCGGCTATTATGTTGGTTACACGCGCAAAGGCTGGGGGCCGGGCGTGCTCGAAGGCAGCGGGCGCACGCGCAATCCGGCGGGGCCGCAGTTCAAGAGCTTCGAGGAGTTCTATCAGAGCGCTCCAAAAGACAAACCCTTCTGCTTCTGGTTCGGCAGCCACGACCCGCACCGGCCGTATGACAAAGGCGCGGGGTTGAAATCCGGGATGAAGCTTGAAGACGCCGTCGTCCCGCCCTACTGGCCCGACACGCCCGAAATCCGCAGCGACATTTTGGATTACTACTACGAGGTCGAGCGCTTTGACCGCGAGTTGGGCGAGATGCTTAAGCTGCTTGAGGCGGCAGGCCAGTTGGACAATACGCTGGTGGTCGTCTCGGGCGACAACGGCTGGCCGTTCCCGCGCGCCAAGGCCAACCTCTACGATGGCGGGACGCACAACCCGCTGGCGATCCGTTGGCCCAAGCATGTGAAGGACGGGAGAAAGGTTGATGACTTCGTGAGCTTGACCGACCTGGCGCCCACCTTCCTCGAGGCGGCCGGCCTCAAGCCGCTCCCGGCCATGACCGGCCAGAGCTTGCTCGGCTTGATGAAGGGGAAAAAGCAGGGCGGTCGCGACATGGTCTTTGTCGAGCGCGAGCGACACGCCAACGTGCGCAAAGGTGATTTAAGTTATCCGTCGCGTGCGGTCCGCACCCGTGAGTTTCTCTACATCCGCAACCTGCGCCCCGACCGCTGGCCGGCCGGCGATCCGGAGATGTACAAAGCCGTGGGCCCGTACGGCGACGTCGATAATTCGCCCTCCAAGAGTTTCCTGCTCGACCACCGCGACGACCCGCAGATCGCCAAGTATTTCCGCCTGGCGTTTGAGAAGCGCCCCGCCGAAGAATTGTATGATCTGCGTAAAGACCCGGGGCAAACCAACAACGTCGCCAACGAGCCGGCGTACGCTTCGACCAAACACAAACTGCGCGCGGCCCTCGACCGCTGGATGAAAAACACGGGTGATCCCCGCGCAGTCAAGGACGATGACCCTTGGGATCATTATCCCTACTTCGGTAGCCCCGGCCCGATGCCGGTCAGCAATAGATAGGACGCGCCATACAGTTATATTGCACACGGTTATAAATTGAGCTTTTGGGTGGTGTTTTTCAACACAAAGGGACAAAGGGTCAAGGGCTCAAAGAAGAGATCTGAATCAAAGCTCTTTGTCCCTTTGACCCGTTGGAGACCGCTTAAAAAGTGCCTGTAACGTATCGCATATTGTTTTTACGCAACGCGACCACCACTACATATGGGGCTGTCACCCGACTTTTTAAGCGGTCTCCGTTGATCCTTTGTGTTGAAAAGCTCTGTTTGTGCCCGTGTGGGGGTCTACTCAATCCGCCGTGAGTCTTCAACGCTTCAGTCTAAAGAAGGAGGCCAGTATGTTGGCAGTTGAGCAGCGCAGCAAGTACGCAGTGATGTTGGTGGTGGCTGTCGTCTGTCTCGCCACACCAATCAGCGGCCAAACGCCGGAGGCAAAAATCTCGGGCATCATCACCGACTCCACCGGGGCCGTCATCCCCGGCGTCCAGGTGACGGCCATCAATTCGGCCACCGGGCAGCGCACGGCGGCCACGACGAACGAGCAGGGCTTTTATGTGCTGACCAACCTCCCGGTCGGCGACTACCTGATCGAGGCCGAGCGGGCGGGCTTCAAGAAGTATGCGCGGCGGGGGCTGGCGCTGACCACCGGGGCTTCGGTCCCGCTCGACATTCAGTTGTCTGTGGGCGAGACGAGCGACACCGTGACGGTGACGGGCGAAGCGCCCTTGCTGCAAACGCGCACCTCGGATGTCAGTCAATTGATCGAATCGCGCACGGTGCAAGACTTGCCGCTCGGCGACCGGCGGACGCTCAATCTCGTCAAGACGATTGGCGGCGCCGCCTTCGTCAGCTACGATTCCGGCGCCAAGCCCAACTTCAGTCTCGCCGGTGGGCGCACCCAGAGCCAGATGTTTTGGATCGACGGCGGCTCGGGCCAGAACATGCGCCTGGGCATCGGCCAGGTGGACATCGACCCGCCGGTCGAGACCGTCCAGGAGGTCAAGATCCTGACCAACAACTACGCGGCCGAATACGGCGGTTCGGCGGGCGGCGTGATCATCGCGACGACCAAATCGGGCGGCAATAGCTTTCACGGCAGCCTGTTTGAATACTTCCGCAACGACGTGCTCGACGCCGCCAACTTCTTCGCGCCAATTGTTGACGGCCAGAAGAGCAAAGCCCCGCTGCGTTACAACGTCTTCGGCGGCACCCTGGGCGGCCCGCTGTGGCTGCCGAAGAAGGCGTTCGGGCCGCTCGGCTACCAGGGGCGCCACCGCACCTTCTTCTTCTTCGGCTACGAAGGGGCGCGGCGCCACGAAGGACAGACGCGCACCTTCACCGTGCCGACGCTCGCGCAGCGGCAGGGCGATTTCTCCCAGACCTTCCGTGCCCAAGGCACGCAGGCCGTGCTGATCCCGATCTTCGACCCGGCGACGACGCGCCTCGAAGGCGGGAGGACAGTGCGGACTCAATTCTCCGACAATCGCATCCCGGCTGGTCGTATTGATCCGGTCGCGCGAAGGCTGCTCGAATTTTATCCGCTGCCGAACAAAGCGCCGGACAATGACGTTGAGCGAATCACGGGGGCGAACAACTTCCGCGCCAACTTCCAGCGGATTCTCACGCGCAACAACTTCACGGCCAAGGTCGATCACAATTTCACCGAGCGCGACAAGCTCAACGTGCGCTACCTCTATAACAGCGACGACCTCGGTTTCACGAGCGTCTTTCCCAACCCCGCCGCCGAGACCAATGCCCCCGCGCTCCGGCATCAGAATTATATTTACCTCGGCTACACGCGCGTCTTCAGCCCGACGGTGATCAATGAATTCCGCTACACCTACAGCAACCGGATCAATCACGCGACGTCGCTCGGTTTGGGCGGCGACTGGCCGTCGCAGTTGGGCTTGAGGGGCGTGCCCGACGGGGCCTTCCCGCAATTCACCGTCGCGGGCATTCAGACGCTCGGCGCGGGCACGCACGAGCGCCGGCAATTTCCGATTCAACAGCATCAACTCGTCAACAACCTCTCGCTCACACGCGGGCGCCACGCGCTCAAAGCCGGCGCCGAAGTCCGCCCGTCGTTCAACTTTGAAGTGAACCGGCCTTCGATCTCGGGCCAGTTCTCCTTCACGACGCAGCCGACCGGACAGCCCAACGTCACTAACACGGGCTTCGGGTTCGCCAGTCTGCTGCTCGGCTTCCCGAACAGCGTGACCTTGCGCGAAACCGACGCGCTAGATCGTTCGAGCTGGTACCTCGCCGGGTTCTTTCAGGATGATTGGACGGTCAGTTCGTCACTCACGCTCAACTTCGGAGTGCGCTGGGAGACCGACACGCCGATCAAAGACCAGGGCAACCGGATGAATGGATTTGACCCGCAGGCGATCAACCCCGTTTCGGGGACGCCGGGCGTGGTGCGTTTCGCAGGCGTGGATGGTTGGCCCAACACGCCGTATGACACGGACTGGAACAACTTCGGCCCGCGCCTCGGTTTCGCGTGGCGCCCGTTCGGACTCAAGCACACAGTCGTGCGGGGCGGCTTCGGCATCTTCTACGCCCACCCGTTCGATCATGGGGCGCCGAACTCCGCTGCCCTGGGCTTTGAGCGCTCGGCTTCGCTCACGACGCCGGACAACGGTATTACCGCGCCCTTCTTCCTCAGAGACGGCGTGCCGAACGCAAGCCTCGCGGGGGCTGCGCTCGACGCGGGTTTCGGCGCCGTCCAGGTGGGGAGGCCGACGACGACGGCGGTGACCTATTACGAACGCGACCGGAAAACGGGCTACGCGCAGCAGTTCAATCTTGGCGCTCAGCATGAATTGCCGGGCAATCTTCTGGTCGAAGCCAGCTACCTGGGCAACCTCTCGCGCAAACTGCCTTCGCAAAATCTCTCGATCAACCAGATCGAGCCCGCGAAGTTGACCGCGACCTCGACGCAACGTGACCGGCCGTTCCCGCAGTTCTCAAACGTCTCAATCCTCTTTCCGACGCTCGGCGTCTCGAACTACCACGCGCTGGTGCTGCGCGTCGAGAAGCGGTTTACGCAAGGCTTCAACCTGCTCAGCACCTACACCTGGTCGAAGTTTCTCAATAACACCGATGAAGGCGGCGATGCGCTCGGCAACACGGCGGGCGTCTATTCGGATTACTACAATCGGCGGTACGACTACGGCCCGTCGGCCAACGACATCCCGCACCGCCTGACGGTGAGTTCGGTCTACGAACTGCCCGTCGGGCGCGGCAAACGTTTTTGGCCGAAGCACTGGGCTGGGCAGGTGCTGGGCCATTGGTCGCTCGGCCTGCTCGCGCTGGTGCAATCCGGCCCGCCGATTACGGTCACGACGCAGACGAATAACACCAACGCCTTTTCGGCGGCGCAGCGCCCCGACCTGCTGCGCGACCCGAATCTGAAATCATCGGAGCACACGCTCAGCCGCTGGTTCGACACGAGCGCCTTCGCCCAACCCGCCCCGCTCAAGTTCGGCACGGCCGGGCGCGGGATTTTGCGCGGCGACGGAACGGTGAGCTTCGACATTTCGGTCTTGAAGAACATCCCCGTCGCCGAGCAGAAAGGCTTTCAGTTCCGCCTGGAGGCATTCAATGCCTTCAACCATCCGAATTTCGGGCTGCCCGGCGCGACCTTCGGTGGGCCCGGTTTCGGCGTCGTTTCAAGCGCAGCATCAGGCAGGACATTGCAGTTGGGCTTGCGGTTCGCGTTTTGAGCATACGGTGCCGCGACGGGGAGCGTGAGCGACCTGAGCTTCGCGGACCAGACCCATAGCAGAGGCTCAAGTCGCTCACGCTCCCCGTCGCGGCACCAGCCGCATTCCCAGATTCATGAGGGCATTGGGAAGGAAGCGATCACGATGAAACGAAACTTTCGGCGAATGATGTGGCCAATCCTGGCGTTCTTCGGCTTTTGCTCGCTGCTCTTCAGTCTAAGCTTCACGCCGCCGCGACGGGCGCTCGCACAGAGGGCGCAGCCACAGCGCCCGAACATCATCTTCATCATGGCGGACGACCACGCCGCCCACGCGATCAGCGCCTACGGCAGCCGGATCAACCAGACTCCCAACATCGACCGCCTTGCCAAAGACGGGATGCGCCTCACACACTGCTTCGTCACCAACTCGATCTGCACCCCGAGCCGCGCGGCGATCCTGACGGGGAAGTATGCGCACCTCAACGGCGTGCCCGTCTTCAACCGCTTCGACGGCACCCAGCCCCATCTCGCCAAATACCTGCAGGCCGCCGGCTATCACACCGGCATGGTCGGCAAGTGGCACTTGGGGAGCGACCCGACCGGCTTCGACTACTGGAATATCCTGCCGGGGCAGGGCGTCTACCACGACCCGATCCTCATCGAGTTGGGCCAGCGCCAGAAGCACCCGGGCTACGTCACTGATATCATCACCGATCTCGCGCTCGAGTTCATCAAGCGCCGCCCTCAAGACAAGCCGTTCTTCCTCATGTGCCACCACAAGGCTCCGCACCGCCCGTGGCAGCCGGACGAGAAACACGCGAAGCTGTTTGCGCAGGTGCAGGTCCCTGAGCCGGAGACCTTCAATGATGACTACGCCACCCGCTCCGCCGCCGCCGCGGAAGCCACCATGCGGATTGACCGCGACTTGAAACCGACCGATTACAAATTGACGCCGCCCGAGGGCCTCTCGGGTGCGGAATTGAAGAAGTGGAAATACCAGCGCTACATGCAGGACTACCTTGCCTGCGTCGCCGCGGTGGATGATAACGTCGGCCGGCTGCTCGATTACCTCGACCAAAGCGGGCTCGCCCAGAACACGATCGTCATTTACACCTCCGACCAGGGCTTCTTCCTCGGCGATCACAACTGGTTCGACAAGCGCTTCATGTATGAGGAGTCGCTGCGCATGCCCTTTCTCGTCCGCTGGCCGGGCCAGATCAAGCCCGGCACGGTGAGCGACGGCATGATTCTCAACGTGGACTTCGCCCCCACGCTGCTCGAGGCGGCCGGACTGTCAGTGCCCGCCGACATGCAGGGCCGTAGTTTTCTGCCGCTCCTGCGCGGGCAGCGGCCGAAAGACTGGCGGAGGTCGATGTACTACCGCTATTATCACTACCCGCAGGACCACCAGGTGCAGCCGCACTACGGCGTGCGCACCGAGCGCTACAAGCTGATCTACTTCAATAAAATTGATCAGTGGGAGCTGTTCGATTTGCGCAACGACCCGCGCGAGCTGAAGAATCTTTACCGTGATCCCAAGTATGCGAATACCGTGAAGGAGCTCAAAGGTGAGCTGTATCGACTGAAGAAGGCTTTGAAGGACGAGAATCAGTTCGAGAACGAAGTGCCGAAGGACAACGTTTAGCAAATCAGTACCGCGAGCGGGAGCGAGCGTGGCGTCCACCATCGGCCGCTTGCGGGAACCACGCTCGCTCCCGCTCGCGGTACTGATTCGGCATGCCAAAAGCAGATTTCGAACTTTGACAAACTCTCTCAAACCAGGATCCACGCATATGAAAAGACACCTGCTTGTTTGGACGCTCTCGCTGATGTTGCTGGCGAATGTCAGCAGCGGCCACGGTCCTGCCGCTGGCGCCGCCCCCAAACGGCCCAACATTCTCTGGCTGATCGCTGAAGACCTTGGCGTTGAGCTCGGCTGCTACGGCACCCAGGAGGTCTGGACGCCCAACCTCGATCGGCTCGCCGCCGAAGGCGTGCGCTACACGAAGGCGTTCACCACCGCGCCGGTCTGCTCGCCCAGCCGCTCGGCGTTCTCGACCGGCATGTACCAGACCACGATCGGCGCCCATCATCACCGCTCGCACCGCGACGACGGCTACACCTTGCCGGCGGGTGTGCGCGTGGTGAGCGATTGGCTGCGGGAGGCCGGTTACTTCACGGCGAATGTGGTTGACCTGCCCCGGAGCTGTGGTTTCAAAGGCACGGGCAAAACCGACTGGAACTTCACCTACTACGGCGAGCCGTTCGATTCCGACAAGTGGGAGAACTTGAAAGCGCACCAGCCTTTTTACGCGCAGATCAATTTCCAAGAGACCCATCGGAAATACCATGCCCCGCCGCGGGCCGATCCGGCGAAGGTGGTCTTCCCGCCCTACTACCCCGACCATCCCGTGACCCGGAAGGACTGGGCGGAGTACCTCGATGCGGCCAGCGAACTCGACCGCAAGATCGGCCTCATTCTCAAACAACTCGAGGCCGACGGCTTGGCCGATGACACGATGATTGTTTTCTTCGGCGACCACGGCCAGTCGCACGTGCGCGGCAAGCAATTCGTCTACGACAGCGGCCTGCACATCCCGCTCATCATCCGCTGGCCGAAGAATTTTCCTCTGCCCAAGCAGTTCAAACCCGGCAGCGTGGATGACCGGCTCATCGCCGCGATTGATTTCCTCCCGACCATGCTTGACCTTGCCGGCGTGAAGAAACCGGCGAAGATGCAGGGCGAAGTCTTCCTCGGCGACCGGGCCGCGCCGCCGCGCCAGTACGTCTTCGGCGCCCGTGACCGCTGCGACGAAACCGTCTTCCGCTTCCGCACGGTGCGCGACGCGCGCTACCGTTATATCCGCAACTTCACGCCGGACCGCCCATTCTTACAGGCCAATGACTACAAGGAGCGGAGCTACCCGGTGTGGAATCTCTTGAAGGAGCTCCACGCCCAGGGCAAACTCACGCCGGTGCAGGAGGTCCTCGTCGCCCCGACCATGCCGCCGGAGGAATTCTACGACCTCGACCGCGACCCTTACGAAATCAACAACCTCGTCCACTCGCCTCAGCCGGAACACAAGGCGGCGCTCGTGCGGCTGCGGGCGGCTTTGGAGAAATGGATCGAGCAATCGCATGACCAGGGGCGTGTGCTCGAGCCGCCGGAGATTGCCGCCGCGAAGGGCGCGACCAAGCCGGGTTCCAACCCGAATGCCATGGCCATTGTCCATCGAAAGAATGAGTGAGAGAAAGAATGATCTGGAAAGCCTGCTCCTTATCGGGTGCGTTCATCCTGGTGCTTTTTCTGGCGTTCTCCTCTGCCCCTCCGGCAGCCCAGGAGTTGCCGCTGATTCCGGTGGGCCTTGACGCTTACCGGATGTGGGACCGCTGGGCCTCGCAACGGATTGGCGCCCGGGCCTACATGCGCAGCACCTACGACCGCCGGGGAGGCAACGAAGGCGCGGACGCGAGCCACTTCCTCTATCAACTGGCCGACGATTTCAACGTGACGCTCGATGTGGCAGGGGCCGGAGTCCTTTACTTCGCCCGCTACAATCAATGGCACGGCAGCCCCTGGCATTACGTGGTTGATGGCGTCGACCACATCGTCGAGGAGACCAGTACCGCCGATCCGAACCATCCGGTTGAGAACTCGGTCTTCCTCCCACCGCCGCTCTTCCCCAACCCCCTCACCTGGACCTGGTCGATCACCAAAGGCGCCGATTTGATGTGGGTCCCGATCACCTTCGAGCGCTCCTTTCAGATGGCTTATTCGCGGACTCGCTACGGGACGGGCTACTACATCTATCACCAGTACGTGCGTGGCGCCAACCTCTCCCACCCGCTCCGCGCCTGGGACGGCAAGACCCCGCCCGAGGCAGATGTCCTTGAGCTGATCGCCCGCGCCGGCACAGACCTTGCCCCGCGACCGGGCACTCCTGAGGGGAGGAGGCTCGGCATTCGCGAAGAGTCTGGGGAAGTAACTCTCCCGGGCAGTGGCTCTGTCGTTCTGGTGAAGATCACGCAGGCGCCTGCGACGCTTCGCGCCCTCGAATTCTCTCTCCCGCGAGGTCAGGCGGCGGGGTTGTCGCGGGCGAGGATTCGCATCACCTGGGACGACCGCGCTCGTCCTTCGATCGATGCGCCCCTGGCCCTCTTTTACGGGACCGGCACCTTTTACAACCGCGATGGGCGGGAATATCTCGTCAAAGGTTTTCCCATCCATGTGCGTTATGAGGCCGAACGTGTTCACCTGGCCTGCTACTTCCCCATGCCTTTTTTTCGCTCGGCCCGCATCGAGCTCATCGGCGCGGGAGGCGCACCCGTCTCGGGCATCCGCTGGAGCGTGCGCTTTGCTCCCTACACCGGCCCGCCGAACCAGGTCGCTTACTTTCACGCCACCTATCGCGACTACCCGGACCCGGAGAAGGGTCAAGACCTCGTCCTGCTGGATACCCGAGAGGCCGAAGGGGGCGGGGACTGGTCCGGCCACTTTGTCGGCAATTCCTGGGTCTTCTCTCACCGCGGAGTCCTGAACACCTTGGAAGGAGACCCGCGCTTCTTCTTTGACGACAGCCTGACGCCGCAAGCTTACGGCACGGGCACAGAGGAATGGGGAGGCGGAGGTGACTACTGGGGCGGGCGCAACATGACGCTCCCCTTCGCCGGACACCCGGTCGGTGCGCGCCGGCCGGAGGAGGCCAAAGACAAAGAAGACCTGATCCAGTCAGCCTATCGCTTTCTGCTCGCCGATTTGATGCCCTTCGGCAAGAATGCCGTCATCCGCCTGGAGCACGGCGGCGAGAATCAGTCGACTGAACACTACGAGACGGTGACCTACTGGTACGGCCTTCCCAGCCCTTCGCTCGTGAAGACTGATGAGCTGAGCGTCGGTGACTTGGCAAGCGAGAAAGCGCATTATTACCTGTCTCCGGATGCCTCGGCGCCCTATGAGCTCACCTCGCGCTATGAATGGGGCGTGGATGCTTTGGAGGGCAGGGAAGTTTACCCGGCGCACACCGACCGCGGGAGGACGACCAAGGGCGCCTCTGAATTCACCTTGAGACTTGAGCCCAAGAATTTTGGAGTCCTGCTGCGGCGCAAGCTGGATTACGCCTTCCCCAACCAGCGCGCCGAAGTTTATGTGGCTGACGTGAGCCGGGGGAGGGAAGCGAAGGCGGCAGGTTGGAAGCGAGCGGGGACTTGGTACCTGGCCGGATCGAACACTTGTGTCTATTCGAACCCGCGTGAAGAGTTGGGCGCCACCCAACACGTCGTCCAGACCTCGAACCGGCGCTTCCGCGATGACGAATTCCTCATCCCGCGGGATTTGACTGAAGGCCGATCAAGCATCCGCCTCCGGGTCCAGTTCACGCCCGTGGCGACACCGCTCTTCCCTCACCACCCCTTGTCCGAGCTGGCTTGGAGTGAGATTCGCTACCGCGCTTACTCCTTCGTGATGCCCCAAGTAAAAATCGGTCTCCGCTAACAGGCTCTAGTCAAACTGCAAAGACTATTCGGATGGCATCACAGAGGTTTCGCTATCAATTCGAGTACCGGCGGACGGCGAGCGCGATAGGCAACCCAACGCAGAACATATGGATCATCAAGCCGGTCACGAGCGAAGCAAGTGAGACTGGGATCTTGCGAACAGCCGAGAGCGGCAACACGATCACATTCATAAACCCATACACCGCGATGCCGTAAAGCAAGCCGCAAACAATCGCCTGCTCCACCAGGAGATGGAGTTGGCGGCTCGCTACGTAGTAGACGGCGGACGCCGCCAACGCGATCAAGAAGTGTAATAGAGCGCCGAGCGCGGCAGTTCCGAGGCCGCCCTTGAAGGAGTCCGCGCCGAGCAAGCCACTGGCGATAAATTGCAGGACCCGAATCGGCTTCACTCCCCGTAAAGCGGAAGTGACGAACGCCGCCGTCAGGTCCAAAACCCCGGCGATCAAACCGCCCCAGATGATCGCCCGATAAGCCCTGTTGGGATCCATGCCGTCCCTCTCTTCACTTCTTAAGTTTTCCGGCGGCGCTTCTTCTTCGCCGCATTCTTTGCGGCTCGCTCCCTCAGAATCTTCTGCGCTTCTTTTGCTCTTTCAGCCAGGTAAGGCGGCACGATGCCGGGCTGTGAGGTGGCCGGTGGCTGCCTTTCTTGATTCTTGATCCGTGTTGCCACTGGCGGTTACTCCTTTCGCCTGGCCCGCTTCTTCGCCAGTGCCTTCTTTGCGGCTCGCTTCCGAGCTGGTGTTTCAGGTGCCGAATCAGTTCTCGGATTGGGCTGGGGTGCTGGAGCGGTCCGTCTCACTGCTCGCGCCTTTTGCTCAGAACGTCTATCGCCAGCGGAATCGTGCTCACCGCCCCGGCGAGAAACAGTGCCCACCCCACGGCTTTCCGCTGACCATCGTTCAACTTATCTGCAAGCAGTAGCGCGATGCCTGCCCCGAGCATCCCCCGAGTGCCACCTATCAGTGCGAGTTCCGGCAATGTCAGCTCCGCTTTCTTCATACCTTTCCCCTCAGGTTACTCTACGCCAAAGTCGCGAAACCTCTGATGGCTTTGTTCAATTCTTCCGCTTCGCCTTTCTTATTCCCTAAGCTAACTAGTCCCGCGATTCAGCAGTTGGTGCTTGATCTCTTCTTTGATTGAGTTGTTAGTCGAATCCGGCCCCACCGTCACGCAGACCTGCCCATAACCTGTCGAGAAAGAAATGCACCAGTCGCTAGCCCCTGGCACAGGGGAGGCCCCAAGGATCCCGATGTCCAGCTCTAATTCGGCCAGGGCCTGCTTGGCAATTCCGAGCATGGTACTCTCGTCCATATGCTTGGCCTTCCCCGGTTCACCGGTCGAGGCATCACCCTCCGCCAGGTCTACAGAGGCAGGGCGCACTGAGGCCAGGATTTCGGTTTCAGCCCTCAGCCAGTCGCTCAATTCGTCGCCCTCGTCGGGCCGGCGCTGCCGGGAGATTTCGTAGGCGCGCTTGGCGACCAGGTATTGGATTTCATCAGTGCTGAGCATGGGTCGAAATCTTCCCTCTATTGCTCTCTCCTGGTGCGAAGGCGTCTTATTTGCGCGGTCGGCCGTTTTTGAAACTGCTCGGGCGCTCTCGTTGATCGCTTGAAGTCAGACTTTGGTTTAGGCGAGGAGGCTTTCGCCAAGGCCCGGCGAGTTTGCTTTTGGATTTGGATGTTGCGCGTCCGTAGCGATTTCATCACTCCTCAAAGCTCGTGACTCACTTCCCCTGCCTCGCCTTCTTCGCCCCGGCCGCCCCGTGGACTTGCGCAAAACTCAATGGCTTGGCGCCCCGAACCAAGTCCGATAGTTGAGCCGAGGGCCGGAACCGCACGCGGCTCCGCGCCGGGAGCTTGAGCGCCGCGCCGGTCTGCGGGTTGCGTTGCCGGCGGGCGCCGGAGCGGATGAGATGGAACCGGCCGAAGCCCGGAAACCGTGCATCACGGCCGCGCCGCAGCTCATCGCTGATCCCGTCGAAGAGCGCATTGAGGGCACGCTCGGCAGCGGCGAAGCTGATTCTGCCTTCAGCCGCCATCAGTTCGATTGCTTCTTGCTTAGTCATCGATTGTTACCTCCTCCTTTTCTTCACTGCTTTCTTCGCCGGCTTCGCCGATGGTATTCCACCACCTTCATTCAACCCATTGAGAAAGCCTGGCTGATCACCGTCGTCGGCATCCACCGCCACACACGAAGGATGCCACAAGCGTTGGCCTCAGCCTGATCAAGGTGATCTGGATCGTCTGACATAGAACATCAGCCCTGCTGCTGCAACAGCAGCCGCTGCTACCAGCCCAAGCCAAAACCAAGGCGTCATTTGCGCGGCAATCAGTCCCGATGATTGGCCTGATGTCAGGCGCTCACGGTACATCAGGTACGCACTGAGGCCGCCACTGACTATGCTGGTGAGTGCGAAGAGGAAGGGAAGGCGTTCCCAGATAAAGCGCACAACGCCTGTCAATAACACCACGGCCATGAACACCGGTAAGAGCCAGAGTGTTCTATCGCCGCTGCGCGCCAGGTCGAGGCCGCTCACCGAATCCCTCATTCCCATACAGCTCACTTGCATCCAGGGCAGGAAAAAGCAGATCAAGGTGAAAGCCGCCGCACTCAAAGTGATTCGAGGTGTGCTATTCATCATCTTCCTCTTCGCTAGCGCCGTTTGCCGAGAACGTCTATCGCCAGCGGAATCGTGCTGATCGCTCCAACGAGAAACAGCGTCGATCTCAAGAGTCTGCCTACAGGTTGAATAAAGCAGCGGGCGGGAAGTGCCCGCCCACCTGAGAAGGATTGTCTGCTCTTTTCAGGTAGAGCTTATACCACCAGGTTGGCGGAGAAGCAATCGAAGCGCGGGTTATGGCACCAAGTCAGGGTGTGTGGAGCTACTGATTGGTTGCTCTTGATAAACCGGGCGGGCTTGAAGCTCGCCCGGCTGCCCACCTGGCCCACGTGGCGCAATAGTGAGCGCAGGGCTTGGTTGTGGGGTGGGCCGACCAACATTACTTGCGGCGAGCCCGCCAGGGCGCTCGCGCCCGTGTTCTTCTATTTCTTCGGCGTGAGTGTGACGCGCACAGGTTCGCCGAGGGCGTCAGGCAAGAGTTCCATTTTCACCGCCTCATAACCTTTGGCCTTGACCGTCAACTTCAGCTTGCCCACGTGCAGCGGCGGCAGCACGGCCTGACCGGCCGCCGTGGTGGGCGCCCATGACTCACAGAGGAAACCGCCTGTCCGCCTGGATTCGAGATGGGCCTGCGCGCCCTCGACAGGGTTGCCTGCCTGATCAACGACCCGCAGGTCAAGGCGACCGATGCCGTCTGGTTTGTTTGGGGCGTGGCCTTGGTTCGGGGGCTCATTCGGTTTGGTTGAGTCGATAGCGAGGATGGGTGACGAGATGGCGACGGCCAGCACGGCCGTCATGACGAATTTGATCATAAGCTTGAACCTCGTGGTGAAAAGCAATGAACTGCTTTCGCTGACCGGCGCCACTAGGGTTGCAAGGAGGGCTCTTGTGCAAGGTCTAGCGCCGCGATGCCAGTATACACGCTGAGGCGCCGGCAAAGACAGGAAATAATTTGAAGCCTGGTGAGCGAGGGCGCGGGACGGCGGCCCTTCTGCATCATCGGTAGACTGAGGGCATCCCTCTCACGGGTCGCCGATAACCTACATTATGCAAATAAGATGTAGATGGCGGAGACGTGTGGGAATCGAACTCGACCGAGACTCTCGCCCCGGTCCAACAGATTTCAGGTCATCAAGACCAACCTAATTACGGGAACGGCACCACGATTAAACATTTCTCCAATCCACCATCGACACCTGTGATCTGTGGCCATACCCGATCACTCCTTCTGCGGGAGGTGGTTAGCCGACGGCTAAGGTGTGCCTGGAGATCACTTCTTTCGCGGCATGTGGATGAAAAGCCGACGCCTGTTATTCTGCTTGATACTGATAGGGGCCGCCTCTGCCTCCGGTTTGGACTTTGCGCGCCAGGCGAAGCCGCCATCAGGGTGCCCCGTCTCAATCAGTAGCTGGTCAACCGAGACCAGCCTGCCTCAAGCCCGGCAGGAGGTCTCCGTCACCGCACTCAATGGCCAGGTCTATGTCGTGGGCGGCTCGACGGCGCCGAACCGCATCAACGACGTTTCGGTCTTCGACCCGGCGAGCCATGCCTGGAGCAGCCGCGCCCCTTACCCCGGTCCTGGGCGTGACCATATGGGGATTGCCTCTCTCAATGGCTATCTCTACTTGTTAGGGGGCCTGACCAACTGGCCTGGTCCCGCCCTCACCACCTTTCAGCGCTACAATCCGAACACCGATTCGTGGAGTGATCTCGCCCCCCTGCCACTCCCTCGCGGCGCCCTGGGAGTGGCTGTGCTCAATCGGAGAATCTATGTGGCCGGCGGCTTGCGAGAAGGCGCGGCTGTTTCTGATTTCACCGTCTATGATCCCGCCACCGATAGCTGGCAAACTTTGCCCCCGATGCCGACGGCCCGTGACCACCTGGTTGGCGTGGCGCTCAACGGGAAGTTCTACGCCATCGGCGGACGCAATGGCAGCCAGGCTATCTGCTCACCGGTGGCGATCGTCGAGGTCTACGATCCGGCGACTAATAGCTGGAGCACCGCCGCGCCGATGAGCACGGCGAGAGGCGGTCAGGCTGCCGTAACCCTCAACGGCCGCATCCAGGTCTTTGGCGGTGAAGGGGGCGCGGGCTGCGGGGTCATCGCGAGCGCCGAGGAGTACGATCCGGCGAGTAATAGTTGGCGCGCATTGCCTTCGATGCCGACCCCGCGCCACGGGACCGGAGGAGCGACCATCGGCCAGAGCATCTATCTCCCCGGGGGAGCCACAAACAGCGGCGACGCACCGACGGCCGTCCAGGAGCGCTTCACAGAACTCAGCGGGCAACGCTTTGCGGCTAACGGTGGGACGGGTAGCTTCGGCGTGACGGCCGCAGACGGTTGCGCCTGGACAGCAATCCCCGGTGACAGTTGGATGATGATCAGCGGTAGTGGCAACGGCGCGGGCAAAGGCACGGTCAACTATTCGGTGGCGCGCAATTCCAACAGTGGCCCCCGCCGCGGCACGATCACCATCTCCGGACAATCCTTCGCCGTCTCTCAGGGGGCGCAATTTCTCGACGTGCCGGCTGGAGCATCCTTCTACACTGAAATTGGCCAGCTCTCGGCGCAAGGCATCACGGTGGGGTGCGGGGGCGGCAATTACTGCCCTGCTGCTCCGGTGACGCGGGAGCAGATGGCCATTTTTATCGAACGAGCCCTGGGCGTTTTCACCCCTCCAACGCCGCCCCCAAGGCAGCAGACGTTTGCGGACGTAGGGCCGTCAAGGGACGGTTATGCTTTCATCGAAGACTTCGCCCGCCGCGGGATCACCACCGGTTGCGGGGGCGGAAATTATTGCCCGGACAGTCCGGTGACACGGGAGCAGATGGCGGCCTTCATGCTGAAGGCGCTGGGAGTCTTCACGCCCCCGGCGCCGGTCTCGCAGCGGTTCTCAGACGTGGGGCCGGATAATCCCTTCTACTCGTTGATCGATCAGATGGCACTGCGCGGCATCACCGCTGGCTGCGGGGGCAAGAACTACTGCCCCACGGATCCGGTGAAGCGGGCCGAAATGGCAGCCTTCCTCATCCGGGCCTTCGGCTGATAGGGATCCGGTCAATAGCCCCCTCGCCCCGCTTGCGGATCACAACCGCTGGGACTCGCACTGCCATCTTTAAATTTGGCGCAGGGCCACCGGACCTGAGCCGTCGCCTCCCCTTCCGAAGGTCGTCACCACAGGGCGGGCGAGCTTGTCGAAGTTCGCCCTCCAACTCGTTCCATTCAGGGGGGGGTGTTTAGAGCCGTCTGGCCTAAACTTGCACCCGCCACCCGCCAGGAGCATAATCTAGGTGACCCTCGCACCACTACTCACCGAGCGAGTGTTGGGTGGGGAATCTAGTCAGCCGGAAAAGCTTTTGCTCTGTCATCGTGCTCCAAGAACAAATGATGGACCGACAGTGGCGACAACTTACACCAGGAGCCGCGCCATCGTTGGCCGCAGCCTCTTCATTACCTTCCAGCGAGCAAACGCTGATGCGCGGGTTCATCCAAACTCTGACGGATGAGATTGAAGCAATCAAACAAGGCAGTGGTGGCTCAACCTGGACGGTCTTCAATGGGCGATTTATCCGGCGGGACGGCCCACTCTTCGTTTATCTCTTCTCAACTGAAAGCGCGCTGGCGCTGATCGATGATCTCCCAACAGCAGTGGAGATTGATGGCCAGCGGGTCGAGGGGCAAGTAGTTTCGGTTCGGGGGACTGAAATTGCTGTTGGAATCGAGCGCGATTTCGGCCCCATCATCGAGCAAGTACATCTCACCGCCGATCTCCCATACTTGTTGCAAGCGCTGAAGGACCGCTACCAGGATATTCTTTCCGGGCACAGGGCAATCAGGACCAGCCTCTCGCAAAAGTTGTTCGGAACAATTTCTGCAACTACCGGCATCTATCAGGGGCCACTTGATCTCCCAGCCGTTCCATCCCATTTGAATGACGATCAAAGAGAGGCGATCCGCAAGGCTCTGGGCAGCGAGGTCAGTTTTATCTGGGGGCTCCCCGGAACCGGCAAGACCAAGACCGTCAGCTTTCTGGCTGCGGCCTTGCTCTCGCGCAACCTTCGAGTGCTCATCGTCTCTCAGACAAATCTGGCCGCCGATCAGGCGCTTCACAGTGTCGCGGAGCTTCTCAACTCCTCGCCGCTTTATCAGGAAGGAAAGCTGCTTCGCCTTGGGGCCATCGCGAAGGAGGATCTCTCCCACCTGTTTCCGATGGTGACGATGGGGGGAATCGCCGAAACTCTGCGTCATCACTTGAAGACTCGCTTAGCACAGCTCAACTCTCAATTACTTCAAGTGCGATCCGAGCTGGCCCCCCTGCCGGAGGCTGTGACCTTACTCTCTAGAGCCAAGGAAGCCGATCGAGAGATGGCAGCAACCCTAGCTGATTTTGCGAGGGCGAAACAAGAGGTTGCCGTAGCACAAGCGCGCCAAGAGCGGGCTGCGGACCGAGTTCAAGCGTGCCAGGAGCGGCTTGCCCGCGCCCACTCCGCGGGAAGACTGAAGCGTCTTTTTCTGGGACTCAATCCGGCGCACATACAGACCGAGTTAGGGCTGCTTGAGAGCCAATTGGCCATTGAGGAAAACACGGTCGCCGCCGCCAGAGAAAGACAGTCGCAGATTGCTTCTGCGCTAGACCACCTTACCGGCGTGGCTGAACTGCTCGTCGAGCAGGCGACGGCAAAGCTAACTGAACTTGGCCTGACGGCCGATCAGGTCAACGCCAGGACCCTGAGCCTGAGCCGGCAATCCGAGCAGATGACAGCAGAAATCCGCGCCCTTGAGCAAGAGTTGGAAAGCATTCGGGATAAGATTCTCAGAGAAGCGCGCCTCATGGCGACCACGCTGACCCAAGCTACCATCTCGCAGGAGCTTGAAGATCAGCAGTTTGATGCGCTCATTCTCGACGAAGCCAACTTGGCCCCGATGCCAGGCGTCTATTATGCCGCCACGAAGGCTTCTCAAAAGGTCATCATCGTCGGCGACTTTCGGCAACTACCGCCGATCTCGGTGGCGGCAAGTGGAAGCAGCCAGCAACCAGGGCGTGTCTGCCAGACGGCCCCTGGTTGGCTGGCGCGAGATATTGTCGATCAGCTTGAGGAGCGCCTGCAACAGGCCGCCGAGGCGAAAGCGCGGGGGCAAGTGGAGCGAGCCGTGAGCCTGCTCAATCGTGCGGCCCGCGACTATCCCAACAGCCTGGAGGTCCAGACGGCGCTCGGCCATGCCTTTGCGGCGCAGGATCGCTACGTCGAGGCCGTGCATGCCTTCCTGAATGCCGCCGCGCTCCACCGCCCATCGCGGAGCCGCAAAACGATTCATCTGCTGCGGGGGGTCGGGGTGGAGATCGCCCAGCGGATGGAGCGGTCACTGTCTCAGGGCATCAAAGTTGAGGACTTGGCGCTCTGGCTGGTCCTGCTGGGGTGGATCGGACTGGAGATCACGGGTGAAACCAGGACCAGTGGCGAGCAGAGGTTCAAGGCCATCAATTCGCACGATGCGGGCGCCGAGCAGATGGCTCGGGCGATGCAGACCTTCGACTCGTTGATGGCGGCCAGCCCGGGACCGCGCTAAGGCGTTCGATTGGCTGATGCGCACCTCAAGGCGGCGATGAACACCTCTTCACCGCGACAGCTAAAGTTGGCAGCAACCCTGACCGCAGACAGTCGATTTCTGGTGGCGCCTGGGTGACGATTGAAGCGCACTGAGGGACGCATCACGGGCGGCAAGACAGGTCGCAGATTTTAGTGGCTGGGAGAGGCCAGCAAGGGGAGCAAGTCAGGAGTGTGACCGGTCAGTCACGCAGTCATTGCAGGAGGTGGAATTGTGAGAGTGGGTGGGGAAGTGAAAGCCGCACTGAGACCGACATTATTTTACGGACTACTCTGTGCACTCCTCCTGCTCGGCATGATCTACTTCTTCTGGGTCAGGCCAAATAATCAGCTCAACGCCTCTAAGGATAGGCTCACGACCAAAGAATATCTCGAACTCAAGAACAACCTCCGCGGCGGGCTAGCCCAGGCGCTCGGCGGGGCGGCCCTTCTCATCGGCCTCTACTTCACGTGGCGAAACCTGAAGATCACCCAGAGGAATTCGGAAGAGACGCTGAGACTCACTTACGAGGGGAAAATCACCGAGAGGTTCAGCCAGGCCATCGATCAACTGGGGGGGGATAAGCTGGAGGTCCGCCTGGGTGGGATCTATGCCCTCGAACGGATTGCGAAGGATTCAGAAAGAGATCACTGGCCGATTATGGAAATCCTGAGCGCTTACCTCCGCGAGCACGCCAGGTGGGAAGAGTCCGGCCAACCAACGGACCAGATCTATACCGGGCGGCCACCTGCCGATATTCAAGCCATCCTGACGGTCATTGGGCGGCGGACCCGGACTTTCGGCCAAGGAGAGGAGGAGCCTCTCTATTTGGCGTCAACCGACCTGCGGAATACCTATCTGCAACAAGCCCATCTTGAAAGGGCCGTCCTCTGGAATGCGCACCTGGAAGGCGCCGTCCTTTACCAGGCCCACTTGGAGGGGGCGCGACTGACAGCCGCCTTCTTGCGGGGCGCAAACCTTAGTGAAGCTCACCTGGAGGGAGCCTTACTGAGTCAAACCTTCATGGCAGGGGCGAATCTCTCGGGCGCCTTTTTCGCCGGGGCCTACGTAGACGCCCACTTGGATAATGCGGACCTCTCAGGAGCACATTTGGAGGGGGTTGACCTGAGCCAGGCAAATGGCCTTACCTGGGGGCAAGTCAAAGGGGCGATGATGGACGAGGCCACCAAGCTTCCCTCAAAGCTTGAAGAGCGCAGACGGGCCGAAGAGAAGAAGAGATAAGGCGGTCCGCCGGGACCTTGGTTTCAGTGGTTGAAAGAGCCCTGAAGACTACCAGAAGGCATTCGAGCGGCTGCTCAGGGGTCTCAAAGCTGAGAACCCAAAAGTAGACGCTTAAATAAAAGGCGGGCGAAAGGAGAGGGCCGCCGATGCCACCAAACTTGATCTTCGATCACCAACAATTCCACCGCTTCTGCTGGGCTGCGGATAACTCCGAGCAGGAGCTTGAGCGCCGCACCGAGCAGGCTCTGGCCCAACTTCAATCGGCAGTCATCGCAGGCAATGAGAAGGCTGCTGTCGATGCGGCGATGAGTCTGTACGAGATCGCGCGCGAGCTTGAATACCGGCGTTCAGCCTCACTTAGTTGATAACACTGGGAGCGCCCTCCCAATCAGTCGCCGCAGCCAGCGCCCCAGCCGCTTCCGGGGCCGCTTTCGTGCGATAGGAATGATTTGAGTCTCGATTACCTTGCAGCACAACGGGCAGCAAAGAGCATACGAAGAGATCTGATAGTTGCAGTTCCTACCACGTACTGAGATCCCTCCGAAAGCCCAGCCCCACGTGCCAAGCTTCCCGGCTATAAGTAAAGAGTAATGAGGTGAGAGGGCAAACGTGAGGGATTATAAGCCCCCGCGCGCAATTGTCCAATGCTTGGCGGGCCGACCAATAAGAAAGCACATCGCAACTGACAGCAACCTCGACAGCAGACGAGCGAAGCAGGGGAGCCAAAAAGATGTTAGTCTAGTGAGGGGTGATCGGCTAGGACGGTGATTTAGTGGGAGCGCTGAAAAGGAGTCGGATAGTTGAGTGTAATGAACCGCCGTGAAGTTTGGGGAAGGTACGCGAGGGGCCGGAAACTGTTTTCCTGCCCCGACTACAGCCACGGCCCCGGCATACCCTCCGCAGTGAGTTGAAGCGAGGGGCGTGCCGTGGTAGGCCACTGAAGCTATGCCTTGGGTTTACGCGAGGGGCTTTCAAAATGCCCGGTCAGGGCGAATGAAGTGAGTGAGCAACTACCGGCAACGGTCGCTCTGAGGTGACGATAATTGTTCCAACACTTGGCCCACAAAGCCAAGCGGGGCAGGTGAAAAGGTGTAGCACCACCCAATGGGATGGGAAAATCGCAAAGGCCAGCGTGATTACTACCGCAAGCGGCGCGAGGGTGATTGTGTGGTGTCCGAGTATGTCGGCCGGGGGCTGGTCGCTGAAATGGCAGCCGACATTGACAAACGAGCACGCTCACGGGCGCAGCGCGAGCGCGAGGATTGGCAGCAAGAAATCGAAGGGATGCGGGCAAGCGATGCTGAGATTGACCAGGCGTGCGCCCTGATTGATTCACTGGTTCAGGGCACGCTTCTCGCCCACGGGTTTCATACCCATCGCAGGCAGTGGAGGAAAAAGCGTGGAGGACAAGGTGGAGCGTAAACAAGCCGAGGTGATACAGGAGGCCGAGAAAGGGCGGGTTATTGAGGACTTGGTAGTCTTTGCAAGTTTCGCTGAACTGTTGGCTGTCAACCTCAGATAGGTGTTAGGTTTATTTCAGAGCAACCAAACCCCTGCGAACCGCGAGGCATAAGTTAGTGGACAAAATAAATCTGGCATAAAGAATCAGTCGCGCAGCCGATTTACGGGCTTGGCAGCGGTTTTGAATGGCATGATGATTTTCCCTGCCAACTTACAATCTCGGAAGTAACCAAGTTTCTTGCGAGTCTTGTTCACTGGCCACTTGTACACTGGTTCACTCTACTCTTTCGCTTCCCTCGGCTACTTCAACCTAACGACCAAGCTAGCCACCAAATACGCCTTACCTACGTTACACCGGCTGGCCGGAAACATGATTTGAGAAGAAGGCGATGATATACCCCGCTGGCTCTCGAACCATGAAGCGCTCATGATCAGGTGACACTGTTTCAATGGGTGTCGGTGCCAGGCCCAAGCCAACAAAGTATTGGTGGGTTGCTCGGAGATCCTCGACCATGAGATCGAACGGGGCCTCGCCTGCCACTACCTCTGGCTTGGCTAATAGAACCAGATGCGTACCCCCGCGAAGCTCTACAGCGGTTTCATGATGAGTGTTCAGGGGTAAAGGGCCGTCAATATTGGGCAACAATGCTTTTAATACTGAACACGCGAGCTGAAACCGCTGTAGTACGGCAAAATCAGGCCTTTGCACCATCGGCCGCATCCCGATCTTGCGCATGAATTGCTCGGTCTCTTCGAGCCGATCCGTCTCCAGGATAACGTGCCCTACCCACACTGGCGGGCGTAGATCTTGTTCACTCAACTTGCGATGCTCCTTTTTGCTAAGCGTCTGCCGCCGACCTTTCGACAACCTAACGGCCACGATCAGCGGGCGCGCCCTGAAATGTTGGGAGTGATCGAAGCCCCCGTTGGGCGCGCTCCGGTTACAGTAGACGAGGGGATCGCTCCCCCCGCCCCTGCTTCAAAACCGTGCGTGAGAGTTTCCAACTCACACGGCTCCTCAGTAATATGCCCATTGTCATTGGTATCCTTGCGGACTGGTGATCTGTGCTTTGACGCCTCCCCCTTGCGGGTTATCCATACATCGCAACTCAGGCGTGTTCACGGCATATTCAGCGCTACTCACTCCGATCATTCACATACTACCGTCCCCACGTCAGCCTATCTGCCGGCTTTCCCGGCAGCGTTTGCTTCTTGGGGAATCCCACCCCGTAGCGTATACGGTTGACACCTCCTCCCAACTCACTCCGGCCCTCATCCTATTCCACGACCCTGCTGGTGCCTGGTCAGTGGGAGCGTGAAGACCTTCTGCGTGAACTTGGAGAACGACACGGGGTTACTCCGTTCCTCACCTCCGTTTGCTGCTGAACTTAGGACCCCACTCTTCGCCGGGTTTATTGAGAGTGTCACCGAGTCGGTTCCAGAAACGCTCGGCTCTTATCCTTGCCTTTTGGCCGCAGCCAATAATCCGCGTAGGCTACTTCACCCTAACGACGATTCAATCGTAGGTTCAACTCACGCTTATACATCTTCAGCTCTGCTAGGGGGGATTCCCAGTCGGATTCCGAGTGACCCCCATTTACTCCTTGCACGCGCGGATTGATGGTCAGTCGCTACCGCCAGGAGTACGCTGTCAGCCCGACACTTGGGCAGCGAGAATTACACTCGCACGGAGATGAAGTTATCAAAGATCAGATGATCTTCGTTCCCTATCCTCCACAGTCATCGGAGATTGTAGTTTCAGGGAAACGGATCGCACCCGGATCGGGTGTTAGGCAACGATTGTGGCGGTCAGGCGAGATTCTTCTGCATCGAAATACTTGTTCCTATCATTGGCACCGATGGAACAAACGTATAACCGCACCGTTCATAAAAGCCAACCGCATCGGGCGCTACGTCCGACCAGACATGTAAGCATCCTTTTTCTTGTGCGAAAGATTCCGCGAGAGTCAACAGTACCCGGCCATGACCCGCACGTTGTAAATCCTCACGAATTGCGACCCGACGAAAGATGGCCTGATTGCCGTTGATGTCCACTCGAATTACCCCAATCGCTTCGCCGCCCAGCAATAACAACAATGGATGATTACCTTTGCTATATTCATCAGGATGGTTTTCATCATAGACACCGAATTGCCCACGATTCTCGAATAGCACTTTGCGCCGGATGGAATGGTAAGCTTGCCAGTCTTCCGTACTACTCGGAGTTCTCAATTCATAATTTGGCTTATTGTACATTGGTTTTGTTGCCTAACGCCTCGCATCAGCGGGGCCGGGCTGAAACAATGGTGTTGATAGCATGACAGTGATGGCGCGGCTCCAGTGCATCCGCTAGCTCGGCGGCACGTCGCGACCCTGTCGCGACGATCAACGCAGTCGGTTTGCGTTGATCGCGCATAGCTTAGCGAGGAACGAATTCGAGGGTCGCCAGCTCACGCGCGGGTTCGCCGAATCCCTCCACCCACTTCCGAGACCCCTTGGTGTTGTACTTCTCGCCATAGGCCACGGTCACCGCTCCGCGAAGGCGAGCGCTTCGAGTGAGCTTGGCTCGCACTGGGATTTCGAGCCCTGCGACCTGAATGGTCCCATGTGGTTCTTTTCGGAAGGCGCGGAACCATCCTGTCGGCTTGTCGTTCCAGGACCGGACAAAGGGCCTCCCTTCAACTACGACGACCCAGACGCCCGTGTAGCGGTGCTCCGTCCCCGCACGGACGCCGAGGATCTTGGAGTCGCGCAACGCTTCGACGACATTTTCAGCGAACGTGACATTCTTAGGCATAGCCATTCACAAGGCGGGCGCGGAGCCGCAAGGTCGTTGACGCGAGAAAGCACGGTTCCGATGCCTTCACTTGCGTGTGGTGTCGGTCGTGGTGCCGCCGAACGCTGCGATTGAGCGGCGCGCCCTCAACTTCATCTTTAGCACACATGCTGATCCGCGTCCGCTCGAATCGCTTGTTGGGCGGCTTCTACGCGACAACCTTCCAGCCATCTAAATCTCCCGGCCGATTCAGGTCCCATTTCAAATAATACTTCGCCACAGCTTGCGGCGAGATGAATATTCTCTTAGTCTGTTCCGCGAGCACATTCGGATTGATAGGATGATGCCGTTGCGCCCGATAAATAAGTTGGCAGGGAAAATCATCATGCCATTCAAAACCGCTGCCAAGCCCGTAAATCGGCTGCGCGACTGATTCTTTATGCCAGATTTATTTTGTCCACTAACTTATATATCCATTGAGCTTTGCGCTCGATTACGCCGCCTTCCCAAATGGATTCACCTGGGATAGCGGGCTTCCATTCACGCGGAAACCATGTCTCGGATTCCAGGACTTGAGCAAGGTGACGAACCACATCTGAGAATTTGAGCGCAGGATGAGGCCATAAGCCACGCTCAATTCTTTCGGGCATGCTCAAATGCCCGCCTCGCAGTAAGAATGTGAGTGTTTCTGAGTCCATAGATTTGATTCACCGAGCCGCCCAACGGCAGTATTCAGCGGGGCCGGCCTGAAATGTTGGTAGTAATCGAAGCCTCCGTTGGCTGGCCTCTGGTTACAGTAGACGAGGGGATCGCTCCCCCCGCCTCTGCTTCAGAACCGTGCGTGAGAGTTTCCACCTCACACGGCTCCTCAGTAAAGATGCCCCTTAGCAAAGGCATCCGCCAATTCTGGGCTGGGTGTCAGCCCCGCGCTGGCGGACTTGTGACCTGGGTGTTGGCGCCTCTCCCTGACGGGTTATCCATACATCGCGATTACTCACGTGTTCACGGCTTATTCAGCGTTACTGACTCCGATCACTTACATCTCACCGTCCCCACGTCTGCTTATCCCGCGGCTTTCCCGCAGGCTTTTGCTTCTTGGGGAATTCCTCCCCGGGCCGCTTCCGGTTGACACCTGCTCGAGATCACGCTCCTCCCCTTCGCTTTGTCCCAGAGGGTGTTCTCGCTCCGGGGCGAGCTTGGTGTGATCGTGAGCACGGCACGGGGTTACTTCGTTCCTCATCTCCGTTTGGTGCTGAACTTAGGATCCCACTCTTCGCCGGGTTTTTAGAGAGTGTCACCGAGTCGACTGCAGAAACGCTCGGCTCTCAGCCTTGCCTTTTGGCCGCAGCCTGTTAATCCGCGTGGGCTGCTCCACCGTAACGACGATTCGGACGTGGATTCGTTGTCTATCCATATTCAGCTTTGCTAAAGAGGATTCCCGGTCGGATTCCGAGTTACTCCCATTTATTCCTGCTTTGAGGATTGATGGTCAGTCGCTACCTCAAGGAATACGCTGTCAGCCCGACACCTGGGCGGCGAGAATTGCACTCGCACGGAGATGAAGTTATCAAAGATCAGTTGATCTTCGCTCCCTATCCTCCACAGTCTTGGTAGACTGTAGTTTCAGGGAAACGAATCGCACCTAGCATTGGGTGTTAGGCGCTGCTAGTAAGGAACCGAGTGTCTTGTCTTTCTGCTTTCATTTCTCGCACCTTACGAGGTCATGAGTGAGCTTCATTGATATTATTCCCACGGTAGCCGGGGTAACTTCTTCAAGTTTTTGATATATCGCTCTTCGTTAAAGCTCTCTTTGTGTTTCAGAATATGAAAGATCTCGGTGCTCACAGCACAAGCAATCATCTTTGTCGCCTCTTCCTCTGAGATACCTTCGTCCATTAACCGATCCAATGTTACTTTCGTTTCTGGCGGGTCATTATCTCGAATCTGGTTTTGGACTATATCGAGGATTGCTCCTCTGACAATTTCTGGATCTGGTTCTTCTGGGTCTTTTTTCTCTTCCGCCTTCTTTTTATTCCGGTCGCGCGCGCCTAAAGGCTCAATCGTCAACGACGTCTCCTACGTTTGCCTGAAACCGATGAGGGAGCGCTGGAAGGCTCTGGCCTCTTCACTGCGCGAGCCTCTTCGCCATACGGCGGGATTGCGACGTGAAGCGCGCCATAGACATAAAGGTCGATGTCGCTGCCCTCATTTCCAAAATATCCCGTGGCGCTGTACTCGCATGAGTGGAGATGGGCGATGGCAGGTAAATCAGGGTCTACGGCGGAAGCCCGGCCTTCGACTATGCCTGGGTACATGGTTGGCGCCCAATTGAAGTGCGGCGCCGGATCTACCCATATGACCCCGAAGGCTCTGGCGTCTTCGGCGGTGTCCCGAACAGCCAGCGCGCTCTCGATATCCTCCGGTTCCATTCGATAGCCCAGCGCAGCCTGCTCGCGCGGGGTCGGGAAACGCTCAAGTTGCCAGGTCTCATCGGCGCAGGTTTCGATCATGTACGGGCAGAGAGTCACCTCCAACCCCTCGGCCATAGCTGCCGCCGCAACGTCGTGATCACGTCCCTTCAGGGCAGATACAGTTTGACGGGAAAGCGGTTTCTGCTTGCGCTGAAAGCGCGCGTCCTGGTGATACAAATGGGAGCAGGGGAAGGCAAGCGTCCCGCCCCCGGCCAGAAATCGAGGATCGTCCAGCAGGTTACGAAGTTTTTGCTGTACGAGGGAGTTCAGGGGGGCGTCGGCCTGGGCAGTCGCTGCTTCACTCCTGACATTGGGAGCGTGCCGGATCAGGTAGGTCAGAGTCACGCGCAGACCTCCCCAGACTTTCTCGATCTGGTGGTCGACGTCGCCGAAGAAGGCCGCCCAGTGGATGCGCGTTGGTTCGGCCTGCTCCCTGATCGCGCCCCCCCAGTCGTAGGTCTGAAAGACGCCATGATGTTTGAGGACAAACGCGCCGTTGGAGAACTGTGACGGCAGACACACAACAAGGGTACCGAGCATATCGCTGCCGCGCGGGGTGTCCTTGTGGGGCACAAAGTGGCCCCCCGCCGCGTAGACATTGAGGTTATATAGTTCTGCAGTAGGCGCGTCCGGAACCTGTGACGTCAATTCGCGGCGGATCTGTTCAAGTATGCCCGCCTCAGCGGGGTCGAAGTGAAGAATAGAGAAGGCGCCGCCCTCAGCCTTGATCTGTAGGGCATCGCGGACAGAGCGGTCGTATCTGGTCTTACGCCCCTTGCCGAATGGCGCTGGTTTGCAACGGGCGACCAGGGGGCGGAGAAGTTGCTCTTGTTCGAAAGCGTTCTTCGCGCGCGACACGGGGATTTGGGTCTTGTCCGGGAAGCAGATGGTAACCGGATGTTTGAGTACGAGCGTACCACCACACGCGAATGGCGCGTTAAGACCATGCACTGCGTGGCGGAGACTTTCCAGCAGTACTCGCTCGTGGCTCGTGTTCTTACCTGACGCCATGAATAGAGGGTCCCTTCTTATACTTTTTCTTTTCAGTTTTGCAGCTTGAAGCGAGTTCCAGGTCCCGCCTAGTCGGGTAAGGAGGTGACATTGCTGTCACCCCCTCCCCTAGGAACCGGACGTGCAAGTTTCCCCGCATCCGGCTCGAGCCTTTCAAACGCCCTCTGTGGAGGACGCAGTACCGCCACTGACGAGTGTGGCGGCACCCGCACGTTCAGCT
>Ga0207646_10000594_pt1 | contig 47141 bp, 44 predicted proteins | sample KBSK5502metaG_FD_184343 | JGI IMG/M metagenome (GOLD analysis project Ga0207646, IMG submission 184343) | Corn, switchgrass and miscanthus rhizosphere microbial communities from Kellogg Biological Station, Michigan, USA - KBS K5-50-2 metaG... | ecosystem: Host-associated > Plants > Roots >...
CAATTTTTTGGAGCTGCAATCGGCTGCCGTAATCCGGATTCATGACCAGCACGGTTTGATCGACAATTCCGTTTGTCTGAAACGGCATCGCTTCCTGGCCGGTCCCGACGGTTTCGATTATGACGTAATCGAATCCAGATCGCGCGAGCAGCGCGAGGCAATCTTTTGTCGCCGGAGAAAGTCCGCCGGCTTGTCCGCGCGTGGCCATGCTGCGCATGAACACGCGATCGTTTTGCGAATTGATCATCGTCGCCCGATCGCCGAGCAACGCGCCTTCACCAATCACGCTTGGATCGTGCGACAAAATCGCGACGCGCGATTGTCGATCTTTGTTCAGAAATCGCAGCACCAATTCGTCGATCAATGTCGTTTTGCCCGCACCACCCGGCCCTGTAAAACCAATCACGCGCGTCTTTGACTTCGACATTGAGCGTTGGGCGTTGGGCGTTGGGCGTTTTCTGTTTCCGCTTGCGTCTTCGATCTCGGTCAATTTGTGCGCGAGTTCCTGTTCCGCAGATTTCGGCTTAACTCTCTTCCCGCGCAGCTTTCCGTAACGCTGATGAACGAACTTCACCATGTCATCGAGCGAAGTCCCAGCGAAGAAAATTTCGTCCACACCTTTTCGCCGCATGATTTTCGCGTCGTCGTGCGTAATCGTGCCACCGCCGCCGCCGAAAACCTTGATATCGTCCGCGCCCTTCTTGCGGAGAAGATCGACAACTTCTGCGAAGAATTCGATGTGGCCGCCGTTGTAACTGGAAATGCCGATCGCGCGGACGTCTTCCTGAATCGCGGCCCGCACGATATCGGCGACGGGCCGATGATAGCCGAGGTAAACGACTTCGATCCCGTGCCGAATGAACTCGAGATTAATCGTGTTGATCGCGCTGTCGTGGCCGTCGCAGATCGGGACCGCGGTTAAAACTCGGATTGGCTGAGCCATTGTTAGGGTCAAGAGAATGCACCGACTACTTCAGACTTTCTACTTTCTAATTTCTACTTTTTACTTTGGCCATGTCTGATCTCGATTTCACTGGGAAAGTTGTCCTCGTCACCGGCAGCTCGCGCGGCATCGGCGCGGAAATGATTAACGCTTTCGGCCAACGAGGGGCGAAGTGCATCGTCAATTTTTTTACCGACCCACAGGGTCAAAACAAAGCGGATGCCGAAGCAGTGGCCAAGGAGTTGAAGGAACCGTTGCTGATTGATTGCGATGTCACCAAGCCGGAACAGGTCGAAGCGATGATGAAACAAATCCAGGATCGGCATGGCGGGCTCGACGTTCTGGTCAACAATTCTGGGATCATCCGCGACCGCACGATCAAGAAAATGACGCTCGAGGAATTCGGAAGTATTATCCGCGTTAATCTCACCGGCACGTTCAATACGACGAAAGCGGCGATGTCGATCTTGCGCGCCGGAGGTCGTGTCATCAACATGTCGTCGGTCAGCGGCCAGATGGGATTGTTCGGCCAGGCGAATTATTCGTCGAGTAAAGCGGCGATCATCGCGCTGACAAAAGTTTCTGCGCGCGAGTTTGCGCGTCAGAACATCACGGTCAACGCGATCGCGCCCGGATTCATCGACGTCGGCATGAGCAAAGGCATGCCCGACGAAGTGACTGAGAACTTTAAAAAACAGATTCCGCTCGGACGACTCGGTGACGTGCGCGAGATTGTCGATGCCGCATTGTTTCTTGCGTCGCCGATGGCGAGTTACATCACCGGTCACGTCTTGAACGTTAACGGCGGTTTCTACATGGGCTAGTCGAAGCGCGCGTTACTTCAATGACGCGATGTCGATCACAAAACGGTATTTCACGTCGCTGCGCATCATTCGCTCGTAGGCTTCGTTGATGTAATCGATTTTGATTTTCTCGATGTCGCAGGTGATTCCGCGGTCGGCGCAGAAGTCGAGCATCTCCTGAGTCTCTGCGATTCCACCAATCAACGATCCGGCCAGAGCGCGACGCCAGCGGATTAAACTGAAGGCGTCGAATGGCATCGGATCCGGTGAAGCGCCGACCAGACAGAGCATTCTGTCTCGCTTCAGGAGATTGAGATACGCATCGATAGGATGTTTGGCCGAAACGGTATCGACAATAAAATCGCAGCTTTTCGCGTGCGCGTTCATCGCGTCTTCGTCTTTCGAAATGACAACTTCATGAGCGCCCAGTCGCTTCGCGTCGGCAGATTTGTTGGCTGAAGTTGTGAAGAGAACGACATGTGCGCCGAATGCATTGGCGAATTTCAGCGCCATGTGACCAAGTCCTCCGAGTCCGACCACGCCAACCGTCTGACCTTTGCCAACTTTCCAATGCCGCAGCGGCGAGTACGTGGTGATGCCCGCGCACAAGAGCGGCGCGGCCGCGGCCAGATCGACATCGGCTCGCACGCGCAGAACGAAATCTTGGTTCACGACAATGTTCGTTGAATAACCGCCGTAAGTGACGGCACCCGTGTGTTCGTCCGGGCTGTTATAGGTGAAAACGACGTCGTCGCAGAATTGCTCGAGATTTTCGTAGCAGCTTTGGCAATCGCGGCATGAATCGACCATGCAACCGACCGCAGCCAGATCGCCCTCTTTGAATTTTTTCACATTGCGACCAACCGCGACCACGCGTCCGGCAATTTCGTGCCCGGGAACACACGGAAAAGTCGTGCCGCCCCATTCATCGCGGGCGGTGTGAATGTCGGAATGACAAACGCCGCAGAACAGGATGTCGATCTTTACGTCATCGGGCAGCGGATCACGTCGCGTGAAAGAGAACGGCGCGAGTGGAGATTTCGCGGATTGCGCCGCGTAAGCTTTGGTTTGCGGAGTCATATAAATGACTCGCACCTAACACCTGGATTGCGCGCCGGAAAAATTTTTAATCCCAGGTTTGGACCAACAGCCAGACCAAACCGGAAAGAATTCCGGCAAAAGACGAGAGGACGAGTGCAGCACGCCTCGATTGGCGGACTTTAAATTCCGGACGCGGAACGTCGTCGTGAATATGGCTGCCTTCGTAAAGCTTCATCAGAACAAAGGCGACCACGAAACCGACAACGGCCCATTTCAAGCAACCCAAGACAAGATCAAGCATCCCAAATCCAATCTAGACCGCGAATTTGCCGCGTTCAATTACTTGCCGCCTTGAACCGATCACTGACTCGCTCGCGCCCGCGAGCTCGTACGCTACCCTCGCGCATTTGACCATCTACTCAGCGGCCGCCCTGCACGCTGAGTTCCCAGCGATAACCATCGGGATCATGAAACCATACGCCTATGTTCTCGGAACCGGGCGCTTCCGGTCCGATCTCGTTGCCGGGATCTTCGATGTCGACTTTGAGTTTCTTCAAATGCGCCAGCGCTTTGCGCAATGTTGCCATGTTCGGCAAATGAAATGACATGTGCTCGAACGTTTCGGGGCATGGCTTCCCTTTGAAGAGCGCAATCGTAACGTTGTCATTGCCGACAGCGATTCCGTTTCCGAATTCGAACTCTTTGCCCAGGCCGAGCACGCGTCCAAACCAACGCGCGCTTTTCTTTGGATCCCGCACCGCCAAACCGAAATGACCGACCACGCCGAGCGTGAAGGGAAATTTTATTTTCATATTTCAAATCGTGATTGTTCGTGCCAAAAAGAGAACGCACCGAAAGATGACTGCGCTGGCATTAATTTTATGCGCCGCGATTGCGGCAATGGGCGTGACGGTGATCGTTGTGCCCGCCAAAGCGCACGATCTCGCACAGCTGTTCGCCAACAAGACCCACATGTGGGTCGCGAGCGCGATTCGCGCGGTGCTCGCGCTCGGTTTATTGACGGCTGCGAGCGAATCGAAAGCGCCGATAGTGCTGCGGCTGCTCGGATTGTTGATTCTGATCGTCGCCATCTTGATCCCAATCCTCGGCTTGGATCGACATCGACGGATGATCGACTGGTGGATCGCGCGGCCACGCACGGCCCAAATCTTTTGGGGCGCGGTCACGTTCGTCTTCGGCATCGCGCTCATTTACTTGATCTTGTAACTGCGGCAGGGGGCGCTTGCTGCTGAAAGCGGGTCAGCACGGGAATTGCTCCCAGCTGATTTATGCCTCTTGCCATCAGCGCTACCCTGCCCAAGGCGAAACCGGAACCGAGGCCGACGCCCGCTCTGAGCTCAGCGTTCGGCTCAGTTTATTCCGTCGCCGAAATCAATGCCTACATTGCCATCCGCGATCAATTGCTCACTGAAGCCGAAGAGCTTCATTCGAGCGAGAAGCTTGCGAGCACCGCTTTAGCGAATCAATTCGTAGAAGGTTGCTTGAAACCAGCGCGCTCGCCGTACGAGGCACAGTGTTTGTCGGAGTCAGACGCCGTCCGCGAACGCGAACGTTGCGAAGCGGTGCGAGATCGAATCGCGAAACTCCGCGAAACGCTTCCTAATCGCGGCCCCACAACATCGCCACGGACGTCGTCAGGCTGCCGCCCATGTTAAACGTGAGATAACGTTTCGCGTTTGGAATTTGCCGCTGGCCGGCCTGCTCGGTGAGATGCTGATACGCTTCGACCACTTGCCGCACGCCAGTCGCTCCGACCGGGTGACCGTCGCCAATTAGCCCGCCGCCGGGATTCACCGGAAGTTCGAACGCGAACTTGCCCTTCATCTTTTCGTTGCGCACTTGCGGCAATGCGGTTGCGCCGCTGCTCGCCAATTCCGCGCCTTTGCCGGGCTCGGCCAGTCCGAGAATTTCGTAGACCACGATCTCGGTTACCGAAAAGCAATCGTGCACGTCCGCGCCGTTGAGGTCGCGCGGTTTCAAGTTCGCCATGCCGAAAGCTTTCTCCGCTGCTTTGCGCGCGATCGAAAACGTCGGCGCATCCTTTTTGTCCAGCGGCAGGTAATCCGTCGCGTGACCGAAGCCGAGCAATCGCGGCGTTTTGTTTTTGTCGCGACCGATCTTGTCCAAATATTTTCCGGAAACCAACACGAGCCCAGCCGATCCATCGGTGATCTGGGAGCAATCCGAAACTTTCAACGGCGGCGCGACGCTCGGATTTTTGTCCGAGACTTGCGACGCGCAATCGAGCGTGAGATCGGCATCGCGCATTTGCGCGAGCGGATTCAATTTCGCGTGCGCATAATTTTTCCACGCGACGGTCGCGAGCTCGGCCTCCTTCGCGCCGAACTTGTCGATGTAAATCTGCGCGATCCGCCCGAACAATTTCGGGAACATGAAGTCGCCGTATTCCGGTTTCTCGTTGTGGTAATCGGCTGCCGCGCCAAGAACGTCCGAGCCATCGAGCGACGACATTGTCTTTTGCTGCTCCGCGCCGACGACGAGGACGGCATCATAGAGTCCGCCCATGATCCATTCCGCGCCGAGCAAAACCGAGAGCGCACCGGACGCACAAGCCGCTTCGGTGTGCATCGTCGGAATGCCCCGCAATTTCGGATCGATCTCCGGGATAAACGCGCCGAGTTGCAATTGCTTGGTGAACTGACCGGCGTTGAAATTTCCGACCGCACCCGCTTGAATTTCGCCCGGGTCGATCTTCGCGTCCTCAAGCGCTTTCTTTCCGGCTTCGACAATCAAATGCCGGATGGTTTTCCCTTCCTTCTTCATGTTGCGCTTAAAATCGGTGCGCGCACCGCCGAGAATGTAAACTGGCTCGCTCATAGGCTTTAAATTTAGCTAAACTTCGCGCGCTGTCACGACGCGCAATCAGCCGCCGAAAGCGCTGATGCCGGTGACGTCGCGACCGATCACCAACAGGTGAATGTCGGACGTGCCTTCGTAAGTATTGACCGTTTCGAGATTCATTAAATGCCTTATCGGCGAATAGCGATCCGTAATTCCCACGGCGCCCAAAATGTCCCTGGCCTTTCGCGCGCATTCGAGCGCCATCCAGGAATTGTTACGCTTGGCTAACGAGATTTGTTCGGGACGCACCGTTCCCGCTTCGATCATTCGAGTGAGCCGTAGTGCGAGCAGTTGCGCCTTGGTGATCTCGTTCACCATCCAAACCAGTTTTTCTTGCACCAGTTGGAAGCCCGCAATCGGCCGATCGAATTGCTTTCTCGATTTACCGTAAGCCAGCGCGGTTTCGTAACAATCGATCGCCGCACCAATCACGCCCCAGGTGATGCTCGTTCGGGCTTGCGATAAACATGACAGCGGCGCGCGCAATCCCGAGGCTTTCGGCAAACGATTTCCGGTCGGGATGCGGCAATTCTCAAACCAGCATTCCGATGTTCGCGACATCCGCAGACTAAATTTCCCTTCGATGTCCTGTGCCCGAAATCCGGGCGCGTCCTTCTCGACAATAAATCCACCGACTTTTCCGTCGTCGTCCTTCGCCCAAACAACTTTCACGTTCGCGATCGACGCATTGCCGATCCAGCATTTGCTGCCGTTCAAGACGTAATGATCGCCGTCGCGCGTCGCGCGCGTCTCCATCCCGTCGGGATCGGAACCGTGTTCGTGTTCGGTCAGCGCGAAGCAACCGATCGTCTTGCCGGACACCAATCCGGGTAGCCACTGGGCGTGCTGCTGCGGGCTGCCGAAAGAATGAATAGCGTGAATGACGAGCGCACCCTGGACCGACGCGAGCGAACGCAATCCTGAATCGCCGCGCTCAAGTTCCTGCATCATCAACCCGAACGCTGTGTAGCTCACACCCGCGCAGCCATGCTCTTTCAAGTACGGCGCAAAAAATCCCAGCTCGCCCATTCGCGGAATCAGCTGATCTGGAAATTTTCCAGCGCGATGACAGGGCACGATCTCCGGCATCGCTTCCTTCTGCACAAAACGTCGCGCCCGATCGCGCGCCCCGCGCTCATCGTCGGTTAGAAGTTCTTCAATGCCGTAATAATCAAGCGACGTCATGACTCTGCGGCTTGGTACAACACGCGAGACGCGTGCGCTACCCAGAAATTTCGCTAGAATCGCGCGAAGCAAGCATGGCCCGACTTCACGAGTATCAAGGCAAAGCGATTCTCGCCGCGAACGGATTCAAGATTTCGCGCGGTCGCGCAGTCTCCAATCCTGACGATGCCGTAATTGCGGCCAAAGAACTGGGCGGCCAAGTCGTGACAAAGATCCAAGCGTGGACGACCGGACGCGCGGGAATAGGCGGCGTTGCTTTCGCCAAGAGACCGGCCGACGTCCGCGGTCACGCAGCCCGAATGTTGTCGATGAAAGTCGGACAATTCCCCGTCGAAGTCGTGCTAGTAGAGGAAAAGATCGACATCGAACGCGAATTTTTTCTTTCGCTCGCAATCGATGACGCCGCTCGCGCGCCGGTGATCATTTTTGCAACCGGAGGCGGCACCGGCATCGAGGAACGCGCCGCGTCCACGAGAAAAATTCCGTGCGACGTAAAAACCGGACCGCTCGATGCGGCGTTGAACGAAGCCGTCGCGTCGTGCAATCTTTCGAAAGATCAAGCGCCAGAGCTGGCCGAATCGATTCGAAAACTTTTCGCTGCCGCGAAAAGCGTGGAAGCGCGTTCGCTGGAAATTAATCCGCTTGTCCTGACCAAAAGCGGCGAATTTGTCGCCGCCGATTGTCGGATCACGATCGATGATTACGCGGTCGCGCGACATCCCGAATTGAAAATCGAGATCGCGCGCGAGTTCGATCATCCGCCGACCGAATTGGAGCGAATCGCTTATGCCGCGGAACAAAACGATCATCGCGGAACATTTTATTTCGCGCAGTTGGCCACCGCGGCGGCGAAGGATTCAAAAGGGCTCGTCGGTTTTCACGGCGCGGGCGGCGGCGGCTCGATGATGTCGATGGACGCGATTGTGAACGCCGGATTCACCATTGCCAATTTCACCGACACCAGCGGCAATCCGTCCGCGTCGAAAGTTTATCGTGCCGCGCGGATTATTTTGGCGCAGCCAAACCTAGTCGGTTATTTCGGTTCCGGTTCCGGCGTCGCAAGCCAGGAGCAATACTGGTCGGCTTACGGATTGGCCAAAGCGTTTTGGGAACTCGATCTCACTATTCCCGCGGTGATCCGTCTCGGCGGAAACACCGAAGATCGCGCGGTCGAAATTTTGCAGGGAATGGCGAAGCTGCTGGGCGCGCGGATTGAAGGCTATCGCAAAACTGATGCGCCGGCGACGATCGCGAATCGCTTCGCCGAACTCGTTGGTGAATCAAGAAGCAAAAAATGGAAACCCTGCGCCTCGCGAACGTCGAAGTTTGTCCATGGAAAATCGGCCACGAAGTTTGAAGTAAAAGGTGGCCGGGTTTGGATCGACAGCGAACAATGGTCAAGGATTCGCGGCGCGATCGAAACGAATTCGGGCGGTTTGATTGTCGATCGCAAAGGCGAACCGGCGATTTCGCTGCCAATCGAAGAATTCGCGAACAAAGATTCCGAACTGGTCGCGTGCGACGTGGAATGCCGGCTGGCGGAAATCGATGGCTTCTATTTAGAGCTCGATATCCCTGGACTCACTGAACTCATCGGAGGCGCGCGCTAATGGCGATCTTGATCGACGAGACGAAGCGCGTGCTCGTCCAGGGAATTACCGGACGCGAAGGCCGCGCGCGGACGCGTTTGATGCGCGAGTACGGAACGAACGTCGTCGCCGGAGTGACGCCGGGAAAAGGCGGCGAGAATGTTCTCGGCGTTCCGGTCTTCAACACGCCACAGGACGCTGTCGATTCGTTGGGCAAGATCGACATCTCTGTTCTTTTTGTGCCTGCGGCCGGGGTGAAGGACGCGGCCATTTCAGCAATCGAAGCCGGAATAAAACTTACCGTCCTCGTCCCCGATCGCGTTCCGGTTTGGGATGCGATGGAAATTGCCGCGGCCGCGAAGGCGAACGGCGCAACTTTTCTTGGACCGAACACGCTCGGAGTTTTGAGTCCTGGAAAAGGTGTCGTCGGAATGATTGGCGGTCGCGCGGAGAGCGCGCGGCAATGGTTCAAGCCCGGAATTCCACGCGGCGTCGGCGTGATCAGTCGCTCGGGCGGAATGGCATCGAGCACCGGTTACTATTTAGGACAAGCCGGCGTCCGCATCTCGACCATCGCGCACATTGGCGGCGACGCCGTCCTCGGAATTCGCATTCCCGACGCGGCGTTGATGTTCGAAGCCGATCCGCTCACCGAGGCGATCGTGATCTTTGGCGAAATCGGTTCGTCGCAGGAAGAAGAGCTTGCCCAATTGATTCGCGACAAAAAAGTGACCAAGCCGGTGATCGCTTACATTGGCGGAAAGGCCGCGCGCGAAGGCACGCGCTTCAGTCACGCGGGCGCGATCATTGAAGGCGGACGTGGCACGCACGCCGGAAAAGTGAAAGCGTTGCGTGAGGCCGGTGCGACGGTGGTCGATGCGTTCGGCGAATTGCCGGATGCAGTGGTTGAGATTCTGCGGAGATTAAAAGGAGAAAGCTTGATGAGCGAAGCGGACAAAAACGCGGTCTGGAATAGCGCGATCACAAAGATCGAACCGAATCGTGTGGCCGTGCGCGGCTACGACATCGCCGAATTGATGGGGAGCGTTTCGTTCGGCGCGGCGGCCTATTTAATTTTAACCGGCGAATTGCCGAAGCCTGCGGTCGCAAAATTGATGGATGCTATTTTGGTTTCGTCGATCGATCACGGCGCGACGCCGCCCAGCGCATTGGCCGCGCGAACAACCGCATCAACCGGCGCGTCGCTGAGCGCAGCCGTGGCCGCCGGCATTATGTCGATCAATCGTCATCACGGCGGCGCGATCGAAGACTGCGCGCGCCAATTGAAAGCGATCGCAGATCGCGCGACGCGCGAAAAGATTTCCATCGAAGAAGCGGCCACGCGCACGCTCGCGGCAATGCGCGAAACCGGCGAACGCATGTCGGGTTTTGGTCATCGCGTTCATACAAAGGATCCGCGCACCGTGCGATTGTTCGAGCTTGCACGCGAAGCCGGCGTCGACGGACCGCACATGAAAGCAGCGCGCGCGGTCGAGAAATCGTTCGCCGACGCCAAGAAAGCATTGCCGATCAATGTCGACGGCGCAATTGGCGCGATCCTGGCCGATCTCGGAATGAATCCCGCCGCGTTCAACGGCATTTTCATGATCGCGCGGACGCCGGGACTCATCGCGCACGTGATCGAAGAACAAACGCGCGAGAAACCAATGCGCCGCATCGACCCGGTCAAACACGGCTACGACGGTTCGCCGCCGCGAAAAATTTCATCCTAACCAAGATCGACAATCACCATGGCAACCACGACAAAAACTTACGGCGTTAAGGAGATCGCGAAACTGTTTCCGAGCTTGATGAAGATCAAACAGAAGTCGCTGCGCGAAAAAGTGGCGGCGGTGTGGAGTGAAGCGATCACGACCGGATGCGGAGGGAAAGGCTGGACCTTCGCGGAGCTGCGAGTAGTCAAGTTCACGCTCCTCGCTGGCGAGATCGACATGAAGTTTGTCGAGCATCTAAATTCCTGCGCGCGGCAATGCATTGCGATCGCCGATGTTTTGAAGAAATCATTCCGCTGCAGCATTCCAATCCAACGCGACTATTTGATCGCCGGCTCGTTGCTCGCTGATGTCGGCAAACCGCTCGAGTACGACAAAGACGGCTCGGGTAAAGTGGTTCAGGGAAAATTCGGGCAACAGCTGCGACATCCATTCAGTGGCGTCGCGCTCGCTTACAAACACGGCATTCCCGCCGAAGTGATGCACATGATCGCGACGCATAGCCACGAGGGCGACAAAGTCGAACGCTCGATCGAGTCGATCATTTTTCATCACGCCGATTTCGTCGACTTCGATATCGCCAAGAATCTTGGCAAGCGCGCGGCCAAAAAGAGCAGTTGAGGGTTGAGAGTTGATTGTTGAGAGTCAGATATGGGTCTGACGTTGGTTGAAAAAATTGCGGCTCGTCACGCGGACGGACTTCCTAAGGGCGCGATCGTACGCTCCGGGGATTTTGTTTCGATCCGGCCGCGTCACGTCATGACCCACGACAACACCGGCGCGGTCATCCCAAAGTTCAAACAGATCGGCGCAACGAAAATCGCCGATCCGGCGCAACCGGTGTTCGCGATCGATCACGACATCCAAAACACAACGCCAAAAAATTTGGAGAAATACGCCAAGATCGAAGCGTTCGCGGCCGAACACGGGATCGATTTTTATCCGGCCGGCACCGGGATTTCGCATCAGGTGATGGTCGAGCAAGGTTATGTGGTTCCCGGCGCGCTGGTGGTGGCGAGCGATTCGCACTCTAATTTATATGGCGCGATGGCCGCGCTCGGCACGCCAGTCGTGCGCACGGACGCGGCCAGCATTTGGGCGACTGGAGTCACCTGGTGGCAAGTTCCCAAAGTCGCCAAGGTCGTGCTCAAAGGAAAACTTTCGCCCGGCGTCACCGGCAAGGACGTCATCATCGCGTTGTGCGGTCTCTTTAATAAAGACGAGGTGCTCAATCACGCGGTCGAATTTGTCGGCGATGGCGTGCCGGGCCTTTCGATGTCGGAACGGATGACGGTCGCCAACATGACAACGGAATGGGGCGCGCTCGCCGGCGTCTTTCCGTTCGATGAAGTGACGGTGAAATATCTCGAGTCGCGCGTTTCGGAATTCACGAACCCGAATCGTCCCGGAAAACGCGGCGCGAAGAGCCGCTCCGGTTACAACAAGATCGACATCGACGATTGGTGGAAAAATCGGAGCGAGCTCAGCGCCGACACCGATGCGGAGTACGCGATCGAACTGGAGCTCGATCTGGCCACGGTCGTCCCGCACGTCTCCGGGCCGAATGAAGTGAAGACAATGGTTTCGTTGCCGGAAATGGAACGGAAACGAGTGACGATCCAGAAAGCGTATTTGCTCTCGTGCGTGAACGCGCGCTTCGAAGATTTGCACGACGCCGCCGAAGTCATTCGCGCAAAGAAGAGCCGCGTCGCTGATAGTGTTGAATTTTATTTGGCGCCGGCCAGCGCTGAAGTGCAGGCAAAATCGGAATCGAATGGCGATTGGAAAACTTTGATCGATGCCGGCGCAATTCCGTTGCCACCCGGTTGCGGAGCGTGCATCGGGCTCGGTCGCGGTCTGGTGGAAAAAGGTGAGACTGCAATCAGCGCGACCAATCGCAACTTCAAAGGCCGCATGGGCGATCGCGATGCGTTGGTTTATTTGGGTTCACCCGCGGTTGTAGCCGCAAGTGCGCTCGCAGGATTCATTTGCGCGCCGCAAACATTTTCTGAGCGCCCAGCGGCAATAGCGGTTCGACGCGCGGAAAAAAAATCAAAGCCGGCTGGGTCGGTTCAGATCATTAAGGGTTTTCCGGCCAGCGTGCGCGGCCGGGTTCTTTTCATCGACAAAGATAATCTGAACACGGACGGAATTTACGGCAGCAAACACACTTATCGCGACGACATGACGCCGGACGAAATGGCGGCCGTCACGTTTGAAAATTACGATCCGAATTTCAACACGCTCTATCAAAAGGGAGACGTGGTGGTCGGCGGATTGAATTTCGGGAGCGGTTCAAGTCGCGAACAGGCAGCCACGGCATTGAAGTTCAAAGGAATTCCCTGCGTGATCGCGGCCAGTTTTTCGGAAACTTACAAGCGGAACGCGTTTAACAACGGTTTCGTCGTTTTCGAATGCCTCGAACTAGTCACCTACTTGCGCACGGCGTTGAAGGATCGCAAGGCGACAACCGTCGGTCCCGAAATCACGATCCATTACGCGAGCTCGACGCTCACACTCAATGGAAAATCATTTTCGTTTCCGCCGTTGAGCCCGGCCGCGCAGGAATTGATCGTCGCCGACGGCGCGGAAAATCTGGTAGCATCGCGGCTGCGAACGAAGGCGTAGTTCTTACCGCAGAGCACGCAGAGAACGCCGAGAAAAAGCAAAAGTTCTGGTCTCTGCGAACTCCGCGGCCTTTGCGGTGAGTTCTCTTTCATTTGAATCTTGGCCACGCTTGCGGGTGGCACTCTTCCCGATAAGATCGACATCTTATGGCGAAATATCGAATTGCTTGGATGCCGGGCGACGGCGTCGGACACGATGTGATGGAGGCAGCGCGCCTCGTGTTGGACCGAATCAAACTCGACGCCGAATATGTGCCCTGCGACATCGGCTGGGAGTTTTGGTGCAAGGAAGGCAATGCGTTGCCGGATCGCACGGTCAAAGCGTTGAAGGAAACGACCTGCGGTCTCTTCGGCGCGATCACCAGCAAACCGCAATCGGAAGCTAAGAATGAATTGGCTTCGGAGCTCAAAGACAAAGGGCTCGTCTATTTTTCGCCGATCGTTGGGCTGCGGCAGATGTTCAATCTCCACACCAACATGCGGCCGTGCAAAAGTTATCCCGGCAATCCACTGAATTTCCGCGGAAACAAGATTACCAATCCGAGCGGCGAAGATGTGCCGATCGATCAGGTCGTGTTCCGTGAAAACACCGAAGGCATGTACGGCGGCGTGGAATTTTTTCCGTTGCCGGAACCGGTTTACACCGCGCTCTGCGCGAATCCGAAAATGAAGAAGTGGAAAGACAAAGCCGGCCTGGAAAACATCGCGCTCTCCACGCGCATCATGAGCAAGCAGGGTTGCACTAACATTTGCAAACAAGCCTTCGAATTCGCCAAGAAAACCGGGCGCAAACGCGTCACGTTGATCGAGAAACCAAATGTGCTCCGCGAAACAGGGGGTTTAATGATGCGCTGTTTCAAAGACGTCGCGAAAAATTATCCCGACATTCGCGCGGACGACGCGAACATCGACGCGATTTGCATGTGGATGTTCAAGAATCCGCAGGATTATTCCGTGCTCGTGGCGGAAAATATGTTCGGCGACATCGTCAGCGATTTGTGCGCGGGACTTGTCGGCGGACTCGGCTTCGCGCCGAGCGCGAACCTTGGGGACAACTACGCGGTGTTCGAGCCAACGCACGGCTCGGCGCCGAAATACGCCGGTCAATACAAGGTGAACCCGATCGCGATGCTCTTAACCGCGAAGCTGATGCTCGATTGGTTGAAGGAAAACGATAAAGCCACGCGTTTGGAATCGGCGATCGCGCGCGTGATCAAGGAAGGCAAAGTCCGCACCTACGATATGGGCGGCAAAGATTCCACACTCGACGTCGCCAAAGCCATTGCCGATTACGCTAGTTAACCGCAAGCAATTCGAATTGCGGAATGTCGATCACCGGGAGAAATTTGATTCCATGCGCTGCCTGAACTGTAACGCGGAGATGGTGAATTACGATGTGATCACCAAGACCGGAGAGCTATCCTACGATGTGTGCGAAAAGTGCGGAAGCCTTTGGCTGGATTCCGGTGAGTTAGACAAAATGGCTTTCCAGGTCAGCGGCAGCATTGAGTTCTGCTCGGAAGAGAAAGACAAAACGCCCGAACCGCAGCCGAAGAATTGTCCTCGATGTGATGGCGTCACGTTATCGAGAGTACGATTCCTTGGTGAGACAGGTATCATTTTACATCACTGCAAAAACTGCGGCGGATTCTGGCTCGATGGCGGCGAGCTGAATTTGATTGATAACGAGCTTGAGAAAATCATGCCGGTCAGCGGTCATGGATTTTCTGACTTTGTAAACAACGTTCACATCCCGTACTGGTACAAGCGAATCAGAAGAAACAGCACCGAAACGGATTTTAAGGTCGAAGTGGAACCAATCAAAGGCGCCAAGCATCTAGAACCAACCGATGACAAGTGTCCGGTTGATGGCACGACCCTTGACGGTTATTCAATCTTTTCGATGAAGTTCGAGGGGTGCCCGAAGTGCCACGGCATGTGGTTGGTCAAAGATGAATTACGAAAGCTGAAGAACAAAGCGCTAGAAGGACAGCTGCATTGGCTGAACGATGAGATAGACAGCATCGAAAAAACCGCTGCGATTCCGAGCGAGCGTGCTTGCCCCAAATCCGATGGCGGCAAATTGCTTTCGGTTGTCTTTGGAAAATCATCGGTCGTTATTGACTGGTGCCCAAAATGTCACGGCCTCTGGCTTGATCGGGCGGAATTTGATTCAATTATCGAATATTTGAATACCGAGGCGGGCAATGCGACGCGCAAAGATGTTGAGAAAGAAATAGTCGAGGATCTGAAGAAACTCTGGAAAGGCGGGCCTGAAAGTAGAGCCGCAGAAGCTGCGGACATCGCGGCTGCGGTAATGACCTTAGCTAACTTCACAGTCTTCGAACATCCGGCATTGTTTAGATTTTTAACGAATACTGCAGCCGCTGGCCGAAGTGTCGGAATGGATTGAAAACGGCCGCGCCGCCCGACCGAGTTCATCGTCGCAATCAAAAATCCGTTACTTCACGTTCGCGATCTTTACGATACTGCCCTTGGCCTGCGGGTCTTTTGGGTCCTTGACCACGGTAATGTACAATTCTTTCTCGCCTTCGCTGAAGGCGACGTTGGTGGTGCCATCGCCGGCGGCGATCTCGAATATGTGTAGAAGTTTGCCCTCGGGAGATAGCTTCAAAATTTTTCCGCCGAACCATTGGGCAACGTAAATGTTGCCCTTGCTGTCGATCTTCATGCTGTCGGGTCCGAGCCACCAAGACTTGTTCTTGTCTTTCACAAGCAGATTGAGCAGCGCGAAATTCGATCGGTTACTCAGTGTGCCATCGGCGTTGATCGTAAATTTCAACATGCAGTTCCCGACGGTTTCGCTGACGTAGAGGGTTTTTTGATCAGGAGAGACGCCGATCCCGTTGGCGTAATTGAGATCGTCCGCGACCTCGATCCATTGCTCGTTGCCCGGCGCGAGATACAAAATTTTTCCCGCAACGGCGGTTGGCACTTCCTTATAAGGACCGAAGACCGTGGCGTACGCGCCGCCGTTGGCGGTCACTACGATATCATTGATGCCGCCGTCGAATGGCTTGCCGTCTTTGTCTGCATCCCAATGGCGCAATTGTTTGCCATTCAGATCCAGTTCCATGATGACGCCATGCTCCTCCGTGCACGCGAGCAGGAACGTCTTCTGTTTCGTGAGCGCCAACCCGTTATGACCGCAGCCCGGCGTATAATTTAAGACGGTGCTCGTTTTGCCATCCCATTTCGACAGCGTGTTGGAGACCCAACCAACGTAGTAAAGGTTGCCGTCGATATACAACGGACCCTCGGGTCCAAGAAGATTGCTGACGATGATGGTTTCGCCGGCGTGCGCTGTCGTAGCGACCAACATTGCTGCAACAGCGAAGCAGATAATTTTATTTGCCCTCATCTTGATTCCTTCCTGTCAGCGGCGGCTCGGCGCAGCCTTATCTCCCAGCGAGTAGTCATGATGCCAGTCCGCCTCCGGCTCGTGAGTAAGCCGGAACATAAGGTCGCGAGGCGCGATACTGCGCGATCTGGGTCGCGAGCCATTCGCACCATTCCAAAAATTCATCGTGACCGGTGCGCTTTCGCCTTTCCTCCGACCAGTTTTTCGCACGCGACCAAAAACTGAGAATCGCGCCGCCGGCGAGATCGTTCACGGTTTGAACGTTAACCAAACCGTGAAAAACCATGTAGCCGATTACTTCTACGCGAAGTCCGAACAGAAAAATCTGGCGTCTCGTGTCTGCGTCTAAATTTTCGACCACGGTCGCGGAAGCGCCGTCCGGAATTTCGCTGAGCAATTCTAAAAAGCGCGCCGAGTTCTCACTCAGGGCCGCGGTTTCAATCACAGTCACGGCCGCTTGGTCGCGTCGCGCGCGATTAGCCGCGCGCACCTGCATGCCGGTGAAGATGAGCGCGCCGATCAGCGTGACGGTTGAAACAAGGTTGAGCGCGTTGGCAAAATCGAGATGCATCAAAAAATGATGTTGATACATCCTGGTGCCTCTTATGTCACTAGCGGAAGCGGCTTGAAAAGAGGCACGGGCCAATCAAGTTCATAAACCGCAAAGATCGACATCGTTATGGCAAAGCAAGCGACTGAATCGAAGAAACTCCTCTCCTACACAATTGCCGAGTGGGCGTGCGCGCTAAAGTTCGACGACCTTTCCGCGGAAGCGATCCAGGCCGCGAAATTATTCTGGTTCGATTCAATCGGCTGCGCGCTTGGTGGAAGTCAGCAGGAGGACGCGAAGATTTTGCTAAAGCATTATCGCGCGATGTCCGGCGGTCCCGCCGCCGGCGAGAGCAAAGCCACCGCGTTCGTCTCCGGCTTCAAAACGAATCCGGTCGATGCGTCGTTTCTGAACGGTCACATGATCCGGGCGATGGATTACAACGACATTTATTGGAAGGCTGATCCGTGTCACCCGAGCGATCTCATCGCCGCGCCGCTCGCGCTGTGCGAAAGCGAAGGATTGAGCGGCCAGGATCTGATTCTCGCCACGATCATCGCTTACGAAATTGAAATGCGGCTTTGCGAAATCGGGCGGCCGGGAGTGCGCGAGTACGGCTGGCATCACGCGACGTTGAGCGCGTTCGCCGCGCCGGTCGCAGCCGGCCGCGTTCTCAATCTCACCGTCGATCAAATGGTCTCGGCGATCGGCATCAGCGCGGCGCGAACATTTTGTCCGGGCGCGGTGACGGCCGGAAAGCTCACCAACATGAAGAACACGGTCGATCCGTGGGCCGGTCGAATGGGCGCGGAGAGTGCGCTTCTCGCGCGCGGCGGATTTTCCGGACCGGAACACATCATCGACGGCAAGGAAGGTCTCTTTGCCGTTTTTCATCACGTCAAATACAAAGGCCAGCCCGCGACGTTCGATGGCGAAGGATTGGTTAAAGATTTACCAACGTCGCCGAAATCCCACTACCGGATTCTCGATTGCGGAATGAAAAGTTTTCCGATCGAAGCGCTCAGTCACGCGCCGTTGACTGCGATGATGAAGACGATCTCGGAACACAAGATCAAGGCCAACGACGTAAAGGAGATCAAAGTCGAAGTGATCGCACGCGCTGCGGACATTTTGGGCGATCCGCACAAATATCGGCCCGATTCAAAAGAAACAGCGGATCATTCGCTGCCTTATTGCATGGCGGTCGGGCTCGTAGACGGGATGGTAACGCCACTGCAATTCAAAGAAGAGCGCGTGCTCGATCAAGCGCTCATTCCAATCATGGACAAAGTGAAAGTGGTCGCGAATGAAGAGTTCGAAGCGCTCTTTCCAAAATTTCAGCCGAGCCGCGTGACGATTACGACCAACGACGGCAAGTCACACTCCACCCGGGTCGATGTTCCAAAAGGCGATCCGCGCGATCCAATGACCGAGGACGAGATCGCGGTGAAATTCACCGCCCTCGGCGGCGATGTAATCGGTAAGGATCAATGCAAAAAATTGCAGCGCTGCATCATGAAGATCGACAGCGCGAAGAATGTTACCGAGCTTCTCGAGCTGACGATTGCGCGCTGATTGCGCTCACTCAAAAGCGGTGCGAGGACGCACCGCACTCCAAAGCGCTACGCGCGAAAGGCTGCGCAGACGTAATCCTGCTTTCGCGAAGCTTTCGGAGTGCGACGCGTACTTGCGTCGCTTTCAGATTCGCGAGTTCTACGCAGTTGAACTTCCCGCGCCGCCGCCGAACTGGATTCCCTGCGCGAGCGGGAGCTCGGCTGAAAAGTTGATCGTGTTGGTCTGGCGCCGCATGTACTGCTTCCAACAATCGCTGCCACTCTCGCGACCGCCGCCGGTATTTTTTTCGCCGCCAAACGCGCCGCCAATTTCCGCGCCGCTCGTTCCCGTGTTCACGTTCGCGATCCCGCAATCGCTGCCGACCGTGCTGACGAATTTTTCCGCTTCCCGCACGTCGTTGGTGAAAATCGAGCTGGTCAAACCCTGCGGCACGCCGTTCTGGATGGCGATCGCTTCATCAAAGTCGCGATAGGTCAGCAAATAAAGGAGCGGACCGAACGTTTCTTCCTGGACGATTTTGAAATTCGGTTTCGCGCTGGCAAGGCACGGCTTCATGTAACAACCGCCCGGCAAATCCATGCGCTCGCCGCCGTAAAGAACTTCGCCGCCTTCGGCTTTCAGTTTTCGAATCGAGTCCTGGACGTTGTCCACCGCGTGCTTGTCGATCATCGGGCCCATCAAAGTTTTTCGATCAAGCGGATTTCCAATTGGAAGCGACTTGTAAGCAGAGAGAAGTTTTTGACGCACTTTGTCGGCGACCGATTGGTGAACGATCACGCGTCGCGTCGAAGTGCAACGCTGACCAGCGGTCCCGACCGCGCCGAAGAAAATCGATTGCGTCGCCATGTCCAAATCGGCGGTCGGCGCGACGATCAGCGCATTGTTTCCGCCGAGCTCCATGATTGTTTTGCCAAGCCGGCCATGAACCGTTTTCGCGACGTTCAACCCCATCGCGACCGAGCCAGTGGCTGAGACCAGCGAAACTCGCGGATCTTCCGAAAGTTTTTGCCCGACTGTTTTGCGATCGCCGACGAGCAAACTGAAAATCGCCGGATCGGCGCCGGTCTCGCGACAAACGCGCTCGGCAATTTTCGTGACCGCGATCGCGGTCAGCGGAGTTTTTTCGGACGGTTTCCAAATGGTCGCGTCGCCACAAACCGCGGCCAGCGCCGCATTCCAGGACCAAACCGCGACTGGAAAATTGAATGCGGTGATGACAGCGACGAGTCCGAGCGGATGCCATTGCTCCATCAAACGATGACTCGGCCGTTCGGATTGGATCGTGAGTCCATAAAGCATCCGCGATTGGCCGACCGCAAAATCGCAGATGTCGATCATCTCCTGCACTTCGCCTTCGCCTTCCGCGATAATTTTTCCGGTCTCGAGCGTTACCAATTGCCCAAGCTCACGTTTCAATTCGCGCAACGCGTTTCCCAAACGACGGACCGTGTCGCCGCGAACAGGTCCCGGAGTTTTTCTCCATTTCTCAAAAGCTTCCTGCGCGTGCGCGATCGTTTTTTGATAATCGTCATCCGAAGCAGTCCGAATGCTCGCGAGCTTTGCTCCGTCAATCGGCGAGATTTTGTCGATTTTCGCGCCGCCGCCGCGCCACTGGCCGTTGAAGACTCCTGAATTTTCCCCGCCGAGCGCGAGTTTTTCGAACACCGATTGCATCGCTATTTCCGTTTCCGGCAATATTGCCGGATCAAACCCATTGCTTCATCGACGACTTGCGCCGTGATGTCGAGGGCCGGACGAAAACGAATCGACCGCTCGCCGGAACGGAGTGTCAGCACACCAAGATCGAAAAGACCTTTCCAAAACCGTTCGCGGGTTTCGCCATCCGGCAGATCGAACGCGAGCAGCAATCCGCGCCCGCGCGCGCCGGTGATCATCGACTCGTAACGCTGCAGATCGCGGAGCTGATCCAAAAAGTAGGCGCCCACCTTGGCCGCATTCTCGACCAGAAATTCTTCCTCGATGATGTGCATGTAATGCGTCGAGCGCACCATGTCGGTGAGATTTCCGCCCCAGGTCGAGTTCAAGCGGCTGGGCAAACGGAATGCGTTGTCCTTCACTTCATCCAGTCGCGGGCCGGCCATCACACCGCAGGTTTGCGCTTTTTTTCCGAACGCGAGCAGATCGGGCAAGACATCGAAATGCTGGCAGCACCAACTTTTTCCAGTAACGCCGAAGCCGCATTGGATTTCGTCAAAAATAAGCAGGATCTCGTTTTCGTCGCAGATGTCGCGCAGCTTTCGCAACCATTCGCCGCGGAAATGGTTGTCGCCGCCTTCACCTTGGATCGGCTCGATGATGATCGCGCAGATGTCGATCTTGCCCCGCTTAGCGGGGTCGATCCAATCGCGGATTTCCTTTTCCGCTTTTTTCTCGCGCGCGATCACCTCCTTCTCGCGTTCCGATTCCGGCAGCGAGAAATCAATGTGCGGACAGGAAACGCGCGGCCAGTCGAACTTCGCGAACAAATCCGTCTTGCGCGGATCGGTGTTGGTCAAACTCATCGTGTAGCCGCTCCGTCCATGGAACGCGTGCCGAAAATGCAAAATCTGCGTGCCGCGTTCCCCGTGGCCGGCCGAGATGTTTTTGCGAACTTTCCAATCCATCGCCGCTTTGAGCGCGTTTTCGACCGCGAGCGCGCCGCCTTCGATGAACAAGTATTTATTTAGAGGCCACAATCCAGCGACGCGCGCGAACGTTTCCACAAATTCCGCGTAGGCTTGCGAATAAACATCCGAGTTCGCGACCTTCGCCTTGGCCGCGCGCAATAAATCGCGCTGCACTTCCGGTTTGTCGAAGTGCGGATGATTAAAGCCGATCGTGAGCGAGCCGAAGAAACCGTAGAGATCGATCAAGCGCCGGCCGTTGGCCGCGTCGTAAAGATACGAGCCGCGGCTCTTTTCCAGATCGAGAACGATCTTGAAACCGTCGAGCAAAATGTGCTCGCCGAGCACGTTTAAAACGCGTGAGGCGGAGAAAGATTTCCTATTCTTGCTCTTACTCAAACGCGGCCGCGGAGTGCGGGCCGCCTCGGTGAGCATGGGCGGCATACTCATCCGTTGAGATTAGCTGTCGGTGCAGATTTGGTCAACCGGACGCAGGTGGTGATGCCAGTCCGGCTCGGACCTACTTTGTGCCCCAGAGAGAATTTTTTTCCGCGGTCGCTTTCGCCAGCGCCGCGTTGTATTCCGCGACCTCGGCGTTGTAAGCGATATTGCCCTGCACATCGCTGCGGAGAAGATCGCGCTTCTTTAAATGTAACGCGTCGCTCCATTCGGTGAGTCGCTGCAATTCTGTGGCATTCGCGGCCCGGCGTGCTTCCAAGCTTGGTGCTGCCGTTTTCTGGGAAACTTTTTCTAATCCGTAATGATTGGCCGGCGCTGATGGGACAGCTTTTTTAGCGGACTGGAACGGAGTTCCTTTAAAGAGTTTACCGTAATCAGGCGGACCAGGTCGGAAGACGAAATAGGCGAGAACGCACGGCAGCGCGATCAATCGAAACGTGCGCGAAAGCGGCGCGAGGCCGGGATAACTCAGCCGGAAAATCAACGGCCCAAACGGCAGAAAAATTCCCAGCCCCCACCAAACACTCACGCCGAAAGCCGCGCCAATAAGGAGAATTCGGCCGATTAAGATACAGACGAGACCGATTCCGAGGAAAACAAGAGAAACCACGCCCGGCTTTAAGCAGGCGTAGTGCCATTGCCGACAACTAGCGGAAGTATTGGCGACCTTAGCGAACGATTCCTTCGCGCAACGAGGAATGCTTGCCGGCCAGCAGCTCCTGAGTGAGCTGGTAACCGCGCTTGTCCGCATTCCGACGCGCGCCGGCAAAGTAATTGTCGATCCGCGCCCGGGCCGAGCGGCAGAAATAATTCGCGACCGAAAGCACTTCGTCGATGGGCTCGCCATGATCCATTTTGTATTGCGCGAACGAACAGGTCGCGCTGATCGCGAAGAGTTCGGTCGCGATTCCGACGAACCGGGAAAGCAAAAGTTGCTCACGATCGAGCTTCGGACCGAAGCGCGCCATAGCGTGAAATAATCCGCGCGCCAGTTTTTTGCTCGCGCGGGCAGCGTAATCGACATGCTTTTGCAAATCGCGATGCAGATTGTCGATCTTGCCCGCGCCGGTCGAGAACCATTGCCGTGGATACCAGCCGGCGTAAAATTTTCCGGACGTAAACACCGCTTTCAATCGCTCCGACATCGGCAAAGTGGTGTTGAAAATTGCGCCGCCGACTTTCAAATGCGGATCGAGTGCCTCGCGGGCGATGAACAGGCGCATGATTTCGCTCGAGCCTTCGAAAATCGTGTTGATCCGGCAATCGCGCAGGAAACGCTCCACCGGTATGGGCTCTTCGTTTCGCCCTTTCAACGATTGCGCCGTCTCATAACCGCGCCCGCCGCGCACCTGCATCGCGTCGTCCGAAATTTTCCAGGTCGTTTCGGTCGACCACATTTTGCACATCGCGGTCTCGATTCGCAGATCGCCCGCTTTGCGATCGACCAAACCTGAAGTCAAAAACGTGATCGCTTCCATTGCGAATGCGTTGCCGGCCATCTCCGCGATTTTGCCCGCGATGGCTGAATGTTTCCCGATGGGCCCGCCCCACTGAACTCGTTCGCTTGCCCATTTGCGCGAAATTTCGAGCAAACGTTTCGACAAACCGACGCACGCAGCGGGAATTGTCAGCCGGCCGGTGTTCAAGGTCGTGAGCGCGACTTTCAAGCCCTGCCCTTCCTTCGCGATCATGTTCTCGCGCGGCACGCGCACGTTCGTGAATTTCACGATGCCGTTGTAAAGCGCGCGCAATCCCATGAAGCGGCAGCGATACGTGATCTCGACGCCCGGCCAGTCGACGTCGACGATGAACGCAGTGATTTGTTTGCGCTCCTTGCCGTTGATGATTTTCGGCGGCGTCACGGCCATGACCACGAGCACGCCAGCTTTGATCAAATTCGTGCACCAAAGTTTTTCGCCATTCAAAATAAACGCGGAGCCGTCTTCCGTCGGCTCGGCCTTGCAGCTCATGTTCGCCGGATCCGAACCGGCGTTCCATTCCGTCAACGCAAAGGCGGAAATTTCCTTTCGCGCGACGCGCGGCAAATATTTTTTCTTTTGCTCCTCCGTGCCGAACAAAAGCAGCGGCTGGGGAACGCCAATCGATTGATGCGCAGAAACGAGCGCGGTCAGATTTTCATCCCAGCTGCCAAGCAGCATCGCGGCGCGTCCATAATTGACCTGCGACAAGCCAAGTCCTTCGTACTGTTTCGGAATTTTTACTCCGAACGCGCCCATCGCGAAGAGTTCATCGATATTTTTCTGCGGGATCTCCCCGGTCCGATCGACTTCGTCCGCGTCGACATTTTCGCGCAAATATTTCTCCAGGCTCGTGAGAAACTCCCTGCCCGCTTCGCGGTCTTCTGCGCTTTGTTCCGGCCACGGATGAATTCGGTCGAAATCGTAGCGACCGATGAACAAGTTGCTCGCAAAACTGCCGCGCTCATCCAGCGGATCGCGCGACGCTTCGGCCAGCTCGAGCGCTTCGCGTTTGCCCTTCGACATTTTTGAGGTGTCGATCACTGATGCCGGCGCCGGCTTCTGCGGCTTCGCGGTTGTCTCCTCAGCCACCTGTTTCTCAGGAGCTTCCAATGATGACTTCATGACTCGTAGAATTTCGTGCCGTCGCGCGCGTGCTTCTTCAAAATTTCACACGGCTCAAATTTATCATCCTTTTTCGCGAGACCGCTCATTTCTTCGGCAATTTTTTTCAAACCAAAATGTTCGGCAAACCGCAGCGGCCCGCCGCGATGCGGCGCGAACCCGGTTCCCAGAATCATTCCGTAATCAGCGTCCTCCGGTGATTCGACAACGTTCTCTTCAACGCAGCGCGCCGCTTCATTGACCATCAAAAACATTAAGCGATTCGCAAGATCGACATCTTCGTTCACGCCGCCACTGCGCCGCCACTGCCCGAGCGATTCGTTCGGCGATTGCGACTTCCCCTCATATTTATAGGAGCCCGCGCCCGTTTTCCGACCGAGCAAGTTCGTTTCGCGCATCTTTTTCAGAATCTCCGGAGCGCGATCGCGCCGGCCATAGGCTTTCTCGAGCGTGCTCGCGATGTCGACCGTGATGTCGACGCCGATCTCGTCAATCAAACGCAGCGGTCCCATCGGCATTCCCCATTTCAAAAGCGCGTTGTCGATCTTCTCCGCGGCTACGCCGATTTCGAAAAGCTCCGCCGCGTCGAGCAAATACGGAAACAAAACGCGATTGACCAAAAAGCCCGGACTGTCGCGAACAACCACCGGCAATTTTGCAACTTGCCGGACGAAAGCGAGCGCGTGCTCTTTGGTATCTTCCGACGTTTCCTTCGCGACGACCACTTCGACGAGCTTCATTCGGCTGACCGGATTGAAAAAGTGCAAACCGATCACGTGATCCGGCGAGACGGTTTGATCAGCCAACTCGCTCACCGGAAGCGCGGAAGTGTTGGTCGCGATAATGGTCTTGGGCCCGGCTTGCATCGACAGTTCGCGGAAGATTTCTTTCTTGATGTCGATCTTTTCCGAAGCGGCTTCGATGATGAACGCGACATCGCGCAGTTCCATTGGCGCGCTCGAACACACGATGCGCGAGCGACCCTGTTTCGCTTTGTCTTCGCTCATCAAACCGCGCTTCACCGCGTCGTTGTAAATTTTTTCGACGTTGGCCAGGCCGCGATCGAGGAATTCGCGGTTCACGTCGCGCAAAATCACGGTCACGCCGCGCGAGCTGAGCCATTGCGCGATTCCGGAGCCCATCACGCCGGCGCCGATCACTGCCGCGTGCGCAACTTTCTCGAACTTCTTGCTTGAGCTGCCTTTTTTGTATTTTTCCGCCAGGAAAAAATTCCGAATTAAATTCTGGGTCGATTCGGTTTTGCCAAGATCGACAATCGCATCGAGCTCGAGCTTGAGAGACTCATCAATTGCGTTGTGGCCGCCGGTTGTGATCACGCCGAGGGCGCGAGCCCGCGCAGATTTTGGATCGGCCGGCGCCGGAGTCTTTCCTTTCGACGGCGCAATCGTGGATTCAGGGCGTTTGCCTTGGCTTAATTTTTTCTTCGCAGCATCGAGCAAATGCTCGCGGGACGCGACTTCATCGACGAGACCCAGCTTCAACGCTTCGCTCGCGGTATAAAGTTTTCCTTTCAGAATCACTTCGGCGGCATTGTCTTCGCCGATCAACCGTGGAAGTCGCGTGCTTCCGCCCCACGCCGGAATTAATCCGAGCGTGGTTTCCGGCAAACCGATTCGCGTCGCGGGATCGTCCGACGCCACGCGCCAATCGCACGCGAGCGTGACTTCATAGCCGCCGCCAGCGCACGCGCCGTGGATCGCGGCCACCGTTGGAATTTTCAGCGCGGCGATCCGATTGAAGACGCGTTGACCCTCGGCGATGAATGCGCGCATCTCACCACTCGGAGCTTGCTTGAGCAGTGTTTTCAAGTCCGCGCCAGCGATGAAGATCGACTTCTTCGCCGAAGTGATGATCAAACCGCGGAGCGAATCGTCGCGCTCAATTGCGTCGACGTGTTCGCTGAGCTCGGACATGGTCGCGGCGTCGAAAATGTTCGCGCCGGACTCGGGCCGGTCGAAAGTTAATAGGCACACGCGATCGTTTCCGATCTGGCGTTGAATGAGGGGAAGTGAGGCAACGGCTGGCATGCCTCAATTTGTAATCGTTTCGGACAAATTCCAAGCGCGGATAGCGCGTTGCGCTTGCAAAGCGCGAGTGTTAGAAACGCCAAGGAACGGCGGCGCGTATTATGGTCGGCAAACTTTTAGCACCCGAGATCAAGGCGTTGATCGACGCGCGCGATTTCAACGGGTTGCGCGAGCTTTTTAAAGAATGGCCGCAGGCTGACATAGCGGAAGTGATTCTCGATCTTCCGGAAGACGAACAGGTCATCGTGTTCCGCGTCTTGCCGGCCGCGCTCGCGGCGGACGTTTTCGAATACATCGGCGTCGAGGAGCAACAGAATCTCCTTCGCGCGATGGCGCACGAACAGGTCGCAACCATTCTGAACGAGATGTCGCCCGACGATCGGACCGCGCTGCTCGAGGAATTGCCGAGCGAAGCGGCACGAAAGTTAATCAAGCTGCTCACCCCCGAGGAACGCCGCGTCGCCCAAGCGCTCCTCGGTTATCCAGAAGGCAGCGTTGGCCGTTTGATGACGCCGGATTTTATCGCGGTGCACGAAGATTGGACGGTCCAACAGGTGCTCGATTTCGTCCGCGAATTCGGTCGCGACAGCGAGACCCTGAACATCATTTACGTGGTCGACGAGCACAACAAACTGATCGACGACGTTCGCATGCGCGAATTTCTGCTCCGCCCGCTCACGACGAAAGTGAGCGAGATCCGCGACAAAACTTTTGCCGCGCTGAAAGTGAACGATTCGCAGGAAGAAGCGTTGAATCTGTTCCGAAAATACGACCGGGTCGCGTTGCCGGTGGTGGATTCCAACCGCGTCCTCGTTGGCATCGTGACCAGCGACGACATGCTCGACGTTGCCGAAGAAGAAGCGACCGAAGACATCCAGAAACTCGGCGGTTTGGAAGCGTTGGACGAGCCGTACACGACGATCCCGTTCGTGCGCATGGTGAAAAAGCGCGCGACGTGGCTCATCCTTTTGTTTCTCGGCGAAATGCTGACCGCGACCGCGATGCAGGGTTACAACGGCGAGATCGAGAAGGCGGCGATCCTCGCCATGTTTTTGCCGCTGATTATTTCGAGCGGAGGTAATTCCGGATCGCAAGCCACCACGCTCGTGATTCGCGCGATGGCGCTCGGCGAACTAACCTTGCGCGATTGGTTGCGCGTCGTGGGCAAAGAATTGCGCGCCGGACTCGCCCTCGGTTTGATTCTGGGGGCGATCGGCTTTTTCCGAATTAGTCTCTGGCAGTACCTCCACATTTTTGATTACGGAAAATATCATTGGCTGGTCGCGGTCACGGTCGGCATCGCGCTCATCGGCGTCGTCACCTGGGGAACGATCGGCGGCGCGATGCTCCCGTTTTTGCTGCGCCGTCTCGGACTCGATCCCGCCACGTCGTCTGCGCCTTTTGTCGCCACACTCGTCGACGTGACCGGATTAATTATTTATTTTAACGTGGCGCTGTTCATCCTTCGTGGCACGCTGTTGTGATCGGACGACATCTATGATCTCGATTGGCAGATTCCTCGGACACGACACGAAGTTTTACGATTTGCTGGAGGCGAGCGCGCAACAGGCCGACACCAGCGTGCATCATCTGGTCGATTTGCTAGCCAAGATCGACAACAACGATTCGTCGCGCGATTTGGAGGCGTTTGCGCAAAGCCGGCGGGAGGACAAACGCATCACTCAGGAGCTGACGGAAGAGTTAACCAAGACTTTCATCACGCCGCTTGAACGCGAAGACATCCAGGAACTCGCTGCCTCGCTTTATAAAATTCCGAAGACGGTCGAGAAAATCGGCGAACGGATGCTGATCTGTCCGCAAGATTTGCCGAAACCGAGTTTCAAACGACAAGTGCATTTACTCGATCAGGCGGCCGAAGCCGTGCTCGCGATGGTGAAACAGTTGCGGAAAGGAATGAACCTCCGCACCGCGCGCGAGATGAACGCGAAGCTCCAAACCATCGAAGGCGAAGCCGACGAGCTCGAGCTCGAATTGTTGCGCGATCTTTACCAGGGCAATTACGATCCCAAACACATCATCTTCTTGCGCGACCTTTACGAGTTGCTCGAAAAGGTGATCGACCGTTGCCGCGATGCCGGCAATGTCGTCCTTCAAGTGGTGTTGAAACACACGTAGTCCGGCAGCTGCCGGACGAACATCGACATGTTGCTCTTCCTCATCGTCGTTCTCGCGGCGATCATGTTTGAATATACCAACGGCTTTCACGACGCGGCCAACGCCATTGCGACTGTCGTTTCGACCAAAGTGCTCACGCCGCGGCAAGCGATCGCGATGGCGGCGTTTTTCAATTTAACCGGCGCGCTTCTCGGCGGCGCGGTCGCTTCCACGGTCGGCAAGGGTCTCGTCGATACTCAAGTTGTGACCATGGGAACCGTGCTCAGCGCGGTCCTCGCCGCGTTCATCTGGAACATGGTCACTTGGCTCTTCGGTTTGCCCTCAAGCTCGAGTCACGCATTGATCGGCGGTTTGTGCGGCGCGGCGCTCGCGACTGCGAAAGGAAATTGGTCGGTCATTAAATGGAACGCGGGCGTTTGGCCGAAAGTTGTTCTGCCGATGATCACTTCGCCGGTCGCCGGATTTATTCTCGGCGGAATCGTGATGTTTTTGTTGTTCGTGATCCTGCACAAACTCACGCCGCATTTCATTCATCAGTTTTTTGGCAAGGCGCAAATCCTGAGCGCGGCCTGGATGGCGCACAGTCACGGCACGAACGACGCCCAAAAAACAATGGGCATCATCACGCTCGCGTTGTTCACCGGGACCAAAGCTGGCCAGTTCGATCATCTCCCGGCGTGGCTGCAGTTTTTGCACACGCCCACATTTGTTCTGCCGCTCTGGGTGAAAATTTTATGCGCGCTCACCATGGCCGTCGGAACTGCGGCCGGCGGCTGGCGAATCATTCGGACGCTCGGCCATCGCATAGTGAAATTGCAGCCGGTCAACGGTTTCGCTGCCGAAACCAGCGCGGCATTGATTATTCAAGTGGCGAGCATTTACGGAATTCCGCTTTCAACCACCCATGTGATCTCCACGTCGATCATGGGTGTCGGCGCGGTGAAACGATTCAGCGGTATGCGCTGGACCGTGGTCGAACGAATCGTCTGGGCCTGGATCTTCACCCTCCCCGCTACAGCTTTGATCGGCTATCTCTTCGAACGCCTCGCCGGATAAGAAAACTAGACAGGATTAACTGGATTTTCTGGATTGGTTTTTGAAATCCAAATCAATCTTGTAAATCCTGTCTAGAAGTCGTCCGGCGGCTTGATCCCGAACTTCTCGAACATCTTCTTTATTCGCTCTTTTTTCTCCGGCGTGTCCAACCGCGCTTCCTCCGGATTGTCGGCCCAAAAGAGGACGTCACGGTAATCACGCTTCGCCACCGCGACGAACTCGCGCAGCTTCTCTTCGTTGCCCTCGCTCAATTTCAGGATCGCGAGCTGCACCCGCTCCCGTTCGCGCTCGTACGATTCAACGCCGTAACTATCGAGCAACTCGAGCACACGAGTGTGCGCACTTCCCGGAAAAGTTTCCTGAAAAACTGCAACAACCTCGTCGCGTGAATGCTTCAAGGTTTGCCGATTTTCCTCGCCCGACTCGTACCGATGAAAACATCTTTGGACTTGGAATTCTCAATCAACGCAATAATGCGCTCAGGGTTTTCGCGTGAAATGGTAGTAGTAAGGAATTCGTTTTTGCCATGCAGCTTCTTCTGTTCGACAGCTTTTGAAAAAGCATCGCCACCAACAGGAGACACGCTCAGTTCGCCGAACCAAGAAAAGTGATATTCCGCGAACGCATAACCTTTGGCTCTCCCGAAACGCATCTGCTCACGAGCGATCCTGTCGCGAGCAGTGATGTTTAAATATGTGTGTTTCGGTGTCCTCGTGACAAAGATATCCCAAGAACCAGTATCAATGCCTTTCTTATCGCGTCCGAACGACAAAATTGAAGCGTGCGCGCCCGGGCCGTAGACCACATAAAAGTATTTCCCATCGTCGGTTCTCCACAAACCTTCGAGTCGGGGGTCGCGATCCGCATAACGGGCGGAAGACAGCGGCCTATCCGCCACGACCACACCACCGCATGCTGAAAGCAGTAGCGGAATGAAAAGTAGAAGATGTCGCAGACGGCGCACGAGTCTGGGCGGATTTATTCGAAGTAATCGGCCAAGGTTTCAGCCAACGCCAACAATCATTTCTTAATCGGGACCCATTCGTTGGCGGCGCGGGAATCGGCCACGGCCTGGACGACGCGCATGTAACGGACGCCGTCCTCGAAGCTCGGACGCGGTTTCATGCGGCCTTTTGATTTCACCGCGGAAATGAAATCGTCTTCCACTCGCCATTCGGTAGTCAGTTCTTTCGGAACATCGACATCTTCCATTTCGCGACCGCCGTACTTCACGCTTCGGACGCGTTCGTTGGTGAAATCGTAAAGCAACGCGCCGCGGTCGCCGAAAATTCGTAACCGATCGTTCGGCGCGCCGGCATGGACGCCGCTGAACTCGAGCACGCCTTCGGCGCCGTTTTCGAAAACGCAGAGCACATTGAGCATGTCGGGAATGATCACGTGATAACCGCGCCGCTCGGCGTTCAGAATTTTTCCGCGCGCGAAGACGCCGGTGATGTCGCCGAGCCAGCGTTGCATCACTTCCACGTAAATCCCGAGGGTCAGCACGTTGAGCCCGCTGATCTCGATCTTCTGTCGCCAGTGCGCCGGCGCTTCCGGATTCAAATAAACGCCGGTAAAACTTTGCATGCGGATGTCGTGCGGTTTGCCGATGAAATTTTCGGCGAGCAATTTCTTGATCAGCAGATCGGCCCGCATCCCAAACGGCGGCGGACAAAGCATCGTGACCAGCTCGGGAAAACGTTTCGAGGCGGCGAGCATTTCTTCCGCTTCGGCTAGGTCCATCGACATCCGCGCCTGACAGAAAACGTGTTTGCCCGCTTCAAGCGCGGAGATCGTCACCGCCGAATGCATATAAGGCGGCGTGCCGATCCAGATAATATCGAGATCGGGCAGCGCGAGGAGATCGGCCCAGTTCGCCATCGGCACGGCGCCTTTGCACTCTTCGTTGCAAAACTTTTCGCTGCTTTCGTAAGTCGAGTTGGAAACGGCAACGATATCGACGTCGGGATTTTTCTTGAGCGCGGGCAAATGCCGCGTTTTGACGATGTTCCCCGCCCCGACGATTCCGATTCTTAACTTATTTTTCTGCATCTCTATAAATCAACCACGAATAAACACTAATGAACACGAATAAGGAGGAATGAGGCTTCTGTCACATTAATTCGTGTCTATTCGTGCCCATTCGTGATTGCCAGTTTCCGCGAGCAAATCGGTTGACAACGCAACTGAGCGCGGCATCTTGTGCGCCCCTCCTTTCAAGCACCATGTCGAAAGTTTGTGACATTACCGGTTCGAAATCCGTGCGCGGCAGTACCATTCGCCGCCGCGGTATGGCCAAGAAAAAGGGCGGCGTTGGCCGGCACGTAACTAAAAATGTGCCGCGCTGGTTCGTGCCGAACCTGCACGAACATCGCGTCTGGGTGCCGGAGTTAAAAAAGTTCATCCGCGTTCGCGTCACCGCGCGCGGTCTGAAGACGATCAATAAGAACGGCGCTTACAAAGCGCTGAAAAAAGCCGGCGCGATCTAGCTGCCGCCGATCTGCGTTTCTCCAGTGCGGGCGATTGGGTCAATCGCCCCTACCTCAGCCGGCGTTTCCGGCGAATCTTCCGGCGGTGCGCCGGCTTCAACACGCGCTTCTTTTTCTGCCGCGGACATTTCCGCCGCTGCTGATTCCTCTTTTTCTTTTAGTTTTGCCTTTGGCCGCGGCAGATCGAGCGAGCCGTCGTTGAATTCGATCACGTGGCCGGCTGAAATCAGCCAAATCAAATCCGAGGCGAGCGCGAGCTTCGCGCGCTCGGCTTCTCCGGCGCTAAGATCGACAATAAGTTTATCGGCCAATTCTTTCCGTCCAATTCTCGGGCGCGCAGCGATCGCATCGATGATCGTTCGCACTTGCGATGAGACGGCGGTTTGTTCGTTCGTGAATGGCCGTGGATAAACCGAGGTGACAAACAACATTCCGCGCCGGTGCCGAAAAACGTAGAGGCCCGTTTCGCGAAGGCGATTCCCTAGCTCCTGCATCATCGGTGAGGGCGATTTCATTTCGCGGTTCCATTCGGTCTCGATCAAACGCGTCAACACGCGGTCGTGCATGCGTCGGCTTTCCGGACCATCGATCACGATTTCCGAAATCGCTCGCACGAGATTCGGCAAATAATTTTTCTCGAAATGCTTTTCCACTTCGGTCGCGGATGAAAATGTTTGCGGCGGATCTTCGCGCAAAGTCGAATAGGTCGTCACTTTGCGCGCGTCTTCTTTCCATTTCTCGATCACCGCGGGATCGCTGACGATCTCGATCTTGCGCTGATAGTCGGGAAAGCTCATTCGCCGACTGAAGCGCTGTTCGTAAAGATTTCGCAACCGCCGCTGATAATCGTGATGATTGGTCGGCCCGAGCACGATGCCGCTCAAACGATCACGCGCGACGTTGGTAAAATTTCCCTTGATCGGCTCTGTCTCAGTGATGTCGATCTTGTAAAAATCCTTTTGGTCGAAGCGAAAAGCGTTTCGCTCGAGAAACTGGCGATCGGTCGAGATCGCGCCGTTTTCGCCAAGCTGAAAGAGAGAAATCTTCGGCGGCGCGACCAGTTGCACATCGTGACGGGTAGCTTTTTCCAAAAACAATCGCGCGAGCGCGAAAAGCGAATAGGCCACGGCGCCCGATTTAATTTGGGCGACAACATTTTCAAACGCCGCGACGCGCGGCAAAAATTTAACGGCAATCGGCGGCAACGGCCTCTCGACCGGCGGCGGACGGTGATGATGTCGACCTTGGCGATGTCCATCGTGACGTCCGCGTTCGCCCTTTTTTCCTCGAAATCGGTCTCGCCTTGGCTGCTCGCCTTCTTTCGGTCTTTCTAACTTCGGTGTTGGACGGTCCGAGCCGGACTGGCCTCTGTTGGGCGTTCGGCGTTTTCCCCTGCTATCGCGACGATCTCGCCCGCGGCGCTCCTGTCGATCTTCGCCAGCATGATCTGCGAAACGATCGCCTGGCGGTGGTTCGTTCACCCACGCCGGCAGCATCTTCAGATCGACCAGATCGTCGAGTTCAACAGGCGCGTCAGGCACGCATCTGTTTTACGCCAAGCGGGCTCAAATGTCATGCTCGCTGCGGCCCTGCAACAGCGCAAAATAAGGCGAGAATCTTTTACTTGCGGTGCGGCAGCGCGTGGGGTAAGCGTTGCCCTCCAACCCAAAAATTTGCTATGGCTGACAAAACGATTGAGGAAAAGGTCAAGGACATCATCGTCGAACAGCTCGGAGTGAATCCGGAACAGGTGACGCCTCAGGCGTCGTTCATCGAAGATTTAGGCGCCGATTCGCTCGATATTGTGGAACTGGTGATGGCGTTCGAAGAAGAATTTTCGGTTGAAGTGCCGGACGAGGACGCGGAGAAACTCCAGACCGTCGGCGACGTGATCAATTACATCAAAGAGCGCGCGAAGTCGGGCGGTGGCGGCGAGGCCGCAGCCAGTTAGCAGTTAGAATCTCTGCTTCCCTTCTTAAAACCGAGACGCTAGCAGCGGCTCCTACAGTTTCGCGGTTGCGCGAAGGCTCAACGCGCCCAGACTAACGGCAATGGATTTCGGTTTTCTCGAAAAACCGTTGCTTCACGTTTTTGGACATGACGTGTCTTTTCTCGGACTCGTCGCGTTCGTGATCTGGTTCGCGCTCGGCATTTTTGTCGCGCGCGCGCTGCAAAGCGATGTCGTCCGAAGATTTTTCAGCCGCTTCAAGATCGACACCAACCTGATCGCGATCCTGACGACGATCCTCAGTCTGGCCGCGATTGTCTTTTTCACAATGAGCGCGGTCAACGCCGCCGGCGTGCCGCTTTCGTGGAACGCGCCGTTACCGGGCGTGAATCTGAGTTTGTTTCAGATTTTCCTGCTGATCGCATTCCTGACCGCAGTCTTCTGGTTCTCGTCGCGCACGAAACGTTTTCTCTTCAACCGCTTTCTCGCCAAAAGCGGACTCGATCGTTCCTTGCAATACGCGATCGCGCAGATCGTCAGCAACGTCGTTCTCATCGTCGGCATTTTCATCGTTCTCGATAACGCCGGCATTCATCTTGGCGCGCTGACCGTTTTTGCGGGCGCGGTCGGTGTCGGCGTCGGCTTCGGCCTGCAAAACATCGCCAGCAATTTCATCAGCGGCCTGGTCATTCTCGCCGAGCGACCAATCACGGTGGGCGACCGTGTGGAAGTCGCAGGGATTGCCGGACAAGTGCAACACATTGGCGCGCGAAGCACCGTGATCGTAACGAACGATAATATTACGATGATCGTGCCGAATTCGAAATTCATCGATTCGCCGGTGACGAACTGGACTTATGGCGATCCGCGGGTGCGATTTCGTTTGCCGGTAGGCGTGGCCTACGGCAGCGATCTGAACAAAGTGCGTGACGCTCTCGTCGCCGCGGCGAACGAACATCAGGCCGCTCTCAAGGATCCTGCGCCGAACGCTTTTCTCAAGCAATTCGGCGACAGCACGATCGACTTCGAGCTCATGGTGTGGAGCCAGGAAATGAGCCATCGTCCCAGCAGGTTCAAGAGCGACATAAATTATTTGATCTACAAACATCTCACCGCTGCCGGCATCGAAATTCCAAATCCCCAACGCGATCTCCACATTCGCAGCAGCGGAGTGCTGAAGGTGCAGAATGTAGCCGGGAAAAATGCGTGATGAGATTGTCGTTCCCTTTTCTGGAGGAACGGGCCGAACCCTAACGCTCGATGGCGTTCGCAATCTGGACGCGTGGAAACACGCGTTTCAGAACAAATGCAAAGACCACCGCTACTACGAGCTGATCGAAGAAACGCTCGCGAACGATTTCGAATATCACTACGTCGTTCTCGAGGAGAGCGCCGGGAAAATTCGAGGTATTCAGCCGATTCTCTTCGTTCGCCAAAACTTGATCGAAGGAATGCGCGGACCGTTTCGCGCCGTTGTCGATCTTGTCCGGAAAATTTTGCCGCGCTTTCTGACGATGCGCGTTTTGATGGTGGGTTGCGCGGCCGGCGCCGGCGAATTGGGCGCACTCAGCTCCGAAGATGAAAAGTTTGTCGCCAAAGGATTAGGCGAAATGCTGCGCGATTATGCGAAAGCGAACAAAGCGTCCCTTGTCGTGTTCAAAGATTTTCCAGCAAGCTATCGAGAGACATTAGCGGTTCTTTCCGAGCGCGGTTACGCGCGGGTCCCGAGCATGCCGATGACGCGAGTCGGCCTTTCGTTTCAAAACTTCGACGAGTATTTGGGAACGCTCGGCTACATCAGCCGCAAAAGTTTGCGGCGTAAATTTCGGAAGACGGAACGCGCAGCGAAGATCGACATAGAAGTCCTAAACGACGTTTCGCCGATCATCGATCAGATTTTTCCGCTCTATCTCCAGGTTCACGAGAAATCGTCGATGAAGTTTGAAAACCTGAGCAAGGAATTTTTTGTCGACATCGCAAAAGAAATGCCGGAACGGACGCGATTTTTTATTTGGAGAATCGAAGGAACCATCGTGGCTTTCAGTCTTTGCCTTGTCTGTGGCGACACAATTTACGATGAATGCCTCGGGCTCGATTACGCGGTCGCGCTCGATCTTCATCTGTATTTTTACACGATGCGCGACGTGATCCGCTGGGCGATCGACCAAAAGTTGCGCTACTACGTCAGCGGTCCGCTCAATTACGATCCGAAACTGCATCTCGGTCATGAGCTCGCGCCGCTCGATCTTTACGTACGACACACGCGCGCCTGGTTGAACCCGATTTTTTCGATCGCGCTGAAATTCCTGGAACCGACGCGGCACGATCCGATTCTGAAAAAGTTTCCAAACGCCGATCAACTCTCGTAAGAAGATCGACAATATGCGGGATAGGCGTTCCGGTGTTGCTAATCCGTGGTTCATCCTCGGCTTGGAAGTGATTTGTGTTCTCGTTTACGAGCTGCTCCAGAAACGCGGCGCCAGCGAGACGGTCAGCCTGTCCCAAACCTGGTCGTGGATCGGCGTCACAGCGTTGACTTCACCAATGGTCTGGCTCGCTATGCTTCTAATGATCGTGAGCCTGCTTAGCTGGCTCTACGTGCTCCGTTACATTCCGCTTTCGATTGCGTTTCCTCTTTCACGAGTTGTTGACGTTCTGATTCCACTGAGCTGCTGGCTCATTCTCGGTGAAAACATCTCGCCGCGGCGCTGGTTAGGAATCGCGCTCGTAATCATCGGACTGATGCTGACGGCCAAGCCGGTCGCACGATTGGAGGAAAAATTATGAATTGGATCGTGTTTATCCTGATTCCGGCCGCGCTGATCGCGTTCGTGACCGGCCAGCTTTTCCTCAAACACGCGATGGAATCGTCCGCGGAAAAAGGATTTCGGGACGCGCGCGTGATTTCTTTTCTCATCTATGGCGTTCTTTCAATGAGTGTGAATTTTTTTCTCACGCTCGGTCTGCTCGCTCATCTCGATCTCAGCTTTGTTTATCCATTTCAAGGCTTGAGCGTCATCATCATCAGTCTGGCCGCGGCAATCGTGCTCCGCGAACGACTGAATCTTCGCCTCACCCTCGGAGCGTTACTGATCAGCGTGGGAATCGTGATCGTCTCACTGAGCTAAGGCCGGCCAAAGTCGGTCGAGCGTTGCGAGATTAATCTTTCGAATCTCAAGCGCGTTTGCCAGCTCGAGCTTGGGATGATCCCACTCTGAGGCAAACTTTTGTTTCCAGCGCGCGTACTTCGGCTCCGAGTACGCGCCGCAAATGTCGCCGCCAATGATGCGCACATGTTCGCGTAATTTTCCAAGCGCCCATTCAAGATCGACAACTTCGAATCGGCCGTTCTCCCAATTTGTGACAACGTCTTCCTTGCGCAGACAGTCGAGATCGATCGTCACGTAAACGTTCGCGCCGCGGAGATTCGCCGCGAGTGATTCGAAATGTTCCCGCCAATTGTCGCGCAGGATGGCGCCGGGACGTTGTCGATCTTTCATCGGGCGATCGTCGACCCAGGGATAAACTTCGAGACGACCGGTGCGTTCGGCGCAGCGATTCGCAAAAATATTGTGCGGCCACCAGCATTCGAAATTCCCGCAGCCCCAGATCGCAATGTGCTGCACGTGCTCCAACTCGAGCGCGCGATTGATCCAACCGCCGCAAGTCCACTTCGGCGGCGTGATTGCCCAGTCCGGATGATTATCGAATGAGACCAAAACAACCGGCTCGGTAAATCGGCGCAACCAAAGCGCGCTCAAGTAATGATAATCGCCCGAGCCGTAAAGAATGAACGGCGCTAAGCGCGGCTCGAATTCGCGATAGAATTTCTCGACGATTCGCGGCGGCGCAGAGAAACGTAATTGCGCTCCCCAATCGCGCGCATCGAGCGCAGGTAATTGCAGCGGCTCATCTCGCCACGCGTCGTCGAGATTGAGATGAATCGCGCCGCTCAGAAAATTATTTTTGCGGGCGCGATCCGAAGCGGGTGTCGCTTTGTTTTGCGAGCCGAAGATTCTCTTCCGCTTCGGTCAACTTCGGATCCAAGCGCAGCGCTTCTTCGTATTGCAAAATCGCCTGCGAAGTTTTGCCTTCGCGCAAAAGCAAACTGCCGAAGTTACTGTGAATGTCCGCGCGTTTGGGATCGAGTCGGGCCGCTTCGAGATAATGCGCTTCGGCTTTTTGCAGATCGCCCTTGGTGAAAAGCGCGGTCGCCAATTCCGAATGCGCATCGGCGAGATTTGGATCGACATCGAGGGCGCGTTGATATTGCGCGATCGCGGCATCGAGCTCGCCGCGTTTATCGAGGAACGCGGCGTAAGTGTAAAAGAGGCGGGCCGATTTCGGAGTAACACGAATCGCGTTTTGGTATTCCGCGCGCGCCTGCTCCGCTTCGCCAAGCCGTTCTAAAAGATAAGCGTAGCCGGCATGCGCTTCGCTGGTTCGAGGGTCGAGCTCGATCGCCTTCTCATAATATTTTTTTGCTTCATCCAATTTGTCCTTTGAAACAAAGAGCTGCCCGAGATTGATGTAAGCTTTCGTGTAATTGGGGTCCAAACGGAGCACGGAGTTGTATTCCTGCTGTGCTTCGTCGAGTCGGCCTTGTTGTTGCAACGACGCGCCGTAGTTGTAATGCGCGCGCGCGCTCGAAGGCAGATCCGCGGCAACGTAACCACTGCGATCGACTTCCGGACCAGCGCGATAAACTTTGCCGAGCGACATTGCAGCGAGCGGAATCACAAACGCGACCGCCCATTTTGTCGCGTGGAGCGCCCAGCCCGGTAAAAATCCGCCGAGTGTGACGTCGGCCGTGCCGCCGGTCAGTCCAAGTGATTGACGCGTCGATTTCTCGCGGACCTTCCAAATAAATCCGTCGTAATAAAAATGGAGCAACCCCGAAGCCGCGACAATGCCGGTGAGCAGGCGCGTCAGATTCTCTACTCCCATGTGCGAATTGAGATAGCCGATCGAGCCGTAAGCAAAAACCAACCCGACATAAAGCCCGATCAACGATCCGCTCCGGCGAAAAACAAAACGCATGAATCCGCCGATGGAGCTGTCTTTCTCGACGCGGTTCCGGTTGTAAATCCAAACGATCGACAGGTATTGGACGTCGTGGAAAACTTCGAAGAGCGCGATGCCGGCGAGAATATTAGCGACGCCGTTGTTGCAGTACCACCAGAACGCGATGCTGGTAAGAAAGAGCGCGATCTTCACCGGATTTTGTCGACTGCCGGAGATCCACGCCCAAACAAAATTGGCGAGCCACACGCCTAAAACCGTAATCGCCGCGACGAGCATGGTTTGTTGCAAAAGATGAATTGCCGGCGGCGAGATAAACGGCAGGCCGGATTCGTAAAATCCACTCAGCGTGTCGGTCATTCGGGCCGGCGAAAGAAGCACGCCTGCGGCAAACCAGATTGCGCATACCGCGAAGTCCAGACGCCTGCTGATCGTGGCAAAGGAACCGACCTTCGCGTCATAAATCCGGCCGAACCCGTAGGTCTGCATCATCCCGTGCCAGACGCCCCACAGAAAAACGATCATCACCACCGGATTCGTCTTGATGTCCCAAAAATAAAAGCCGACGCAGACCGCGAGCAGGAAAACCGGCGCAATGATGAAACGCCATCGGAAACGCTCGAACAATGCGCGATCGCCGTATGCGCGAATCATTCCCGGCAAATGATGGCCGAGCGCACCAAAGGCCGCGACGAAAATGTAAATCTCCTGTGCGCTCCAGCGTGCTTGCGCGACCGCGAACAACGGGATGATCAGGAGCGGCGTCCCGACATAAAGAATCAAGTCGCGCCAACTATTTAGAATCCAGAAGTTTCGTTTCGGGACCGTGGCGGGAACCGGCGGAACTGTCTCTGGACGCGAGAAAGCGGTGACGTGCTGCATGGGCGGCGGGGGTTCTATTTTCCTCAGATCGGCGGGAAAATCAATCCCGGGCTCTGTCTGACTCACAGAGAAGGATCAACATCTTCGGTGCGCGCATTCGCCGGCCCCAACGCGAAAATAAAGTGAGAATTATGAATCGCTCGCAAGCCGACGAATTAAAAAAGCACGAGCAGGAGCACGATATTTTTTGTGTGATCAGCGACGCATTTCGTGTCTTCGCCCGTCGCTCTGCCGTTATGCTCGGAACGGCCTGGGCTTTTGCCGTCGCTGTTTTCATCATTCTGGTTTGGCTTGTCACCGGTCCAACGTTTCATTTTTCCGATACCTGGCAGCTGATCATCAATACCGGAACAACTATCGTCACATTCCTGATGGTGTTTCTGATTCAGAACACCCAGAACCGCGACGCCAAGGCGATGCAGCTAAAGCTCGATGAAATCATTCGCGCGTTGAAGAAGGCGCGCAACGAACTTGTCGATCTGGAAGATCTCTCCGACGAAGAATTGAAGAAACTGGAAGAGCAATTCAAACACCTTCGCGAAAAAGCCGAGCACGATGGAACTCAAGAGTCGCGCCATGCTGAGCCGAAGGAAGTGCGTTGAGTTTCTTAATTAATCATCTGGTCTGCGCGCGACCCCGGTCCGCAAAAAAACTTTGCCGCTCGGGCAAAGCTTGAACACTTCGCAGTTCGCGCAATCCGGTTTGCGCGCATAACAACGCCGACGCCCGTGCCAGATCAGCCAGTGACTCCAAACCGCCCAATATTTTTGCGGCACAAGTTTCATCAGATCCTGCTCGATCTTTTCCGGATCTTTCTGTTTCGTCAGGCCAAGCCGCTGCGATAGGCGGATCACGTGGGTGTCGACAACGATCCCTTCATTTTTTCCAAACGCGTTGCCGAGAACCACGTTCGCCGTTTTACGGCCGACTCCCGGCAGCTCGCGCAATTCCTCCATCGAATCCGGAACTTTGCCGCCGAACTTTTCCGCGATCACTGCCGTCGCGCCGCGAATACTTTTCGCTTTGCTGTTGAAGAAGCCGGTCGATTTAATCGCATTCTCCAACTCGCCTGGCGGCGCCTCCGCGTAATCTTTCGCGTTCCGATATTTCTCGAACAAATGTGGCGTGACCATGTTCACGCGTTTGTCCGTGCATTGCGCCGACAAAATCGTGGCGATCAGCAGGTCAAGCGGCGTTTTGAAATTTAATTCTGTGTGCGCGTCGGGATAAACTTTCGGCCAGACCTTGATCAATCTTGTGGCGCGTTCCCGCGCGGTCATGGCTTTTCCTCCACTGCTATTTCCTCAACGCGCTCGGCCCGCGGGCGACCGATCATTTCTTTGGCGCGACGCAGTAATTGACGCGCCCAGGCAAATTCACTGCCAAGAATGAGGAGACCCAGCGGGATCACGATAAAAGCCGGGCCGGGCAAAACGAGCAGCGCGATGCCGATCAGCACAATCGTGCCGCCGATCACGCCGACAACAACCCGTCGCAGCAGTTTCGGCAACAAATCCCAGCCGAACCTTGTTCGAAGATTCTGCGTCCACCTCACACCAGCGCTCTACCGCAGGCGAGCGATGTTGCAACTACGCCGTGAACTTCGCCAACTTTTGTCCGAGTTCGGGAGGAACGTGCGCAACGATGATCGCGTCGTTGCCCTCGTATTTTAATTCGAGCACGTGACCGACGCGGTGGATCTCCGCGATGAGCGCCGATTCGCTCGCGGGAATTTTGAAATGCGAACGCAATCGCCATGCGCTCAGCGCATCCTGCAACGCTTGCACGAGTTTATTAACTTCCTCGCCCGTGCGCGCCGAAATCGCCACGCTTCCCGGAAATCTTCGCAGATAGGTGTCGATCAATTCCCGATTCGCGAGGTTGTCGATCTTGTTGAACACAATCAGCGTCTGCTTGCCAAAAGCATTGAGTTCCTTGATCACGCCCTCAACCGCTTCGATCTGATCGTCCACCCGCGCATGTGAAAGATCGACAATGTGAATGAGCAAATCGGCCTCGCTCACTTCTTCGAGCGTCGCTTTGAACGATTCGATCAGCGTGTGTGGAAGTTTTCGCAAGAATCCGACGGTATCGGTGAGCAGCACGCGCTGTTTGTTCGGCAACATGAAACTGCGCGTCGTCGGATCGAGTGTGGCGAACAATTTGTTCTCGGCGACCACGTCGGCGCCGGTGAGCAAATTCAAAAGCGTCGATTTGCCCGCGTTGGTGTAACCAACCACGGCCGCGACCGGCCATTGATGACGTTTGCGGCCTTGGCGCTGGACCGCGCGCGTTTTGCGAACGGATTCCAATTCGCGTTCGAGTCGTGAAATGCGCTCCTGAACGCGACGCCGGTCCACTTCCAACTGTGTTTCGCCGGGTCCGCGCGTTCCGATTCCCCCCGTTTGCCGGGACAAGTGATGCCACATTCGGGTCAGCCGCGGCAGCAAGTATTGCAGCTGCGCCAACTCGATTTGCAATCGTCCTTCGCGGCTGCGCGCGCGTTGCGCAAAAATATCCAGAATCAGTTGCGTGCGATCGAGCACTTTGCGCGACAGAAGGTTTTCCAGGTTGCGTCCCTGCGCCGGCGAAAGTTCGTCATCGAAAATCACCGATGTCACTTGTCGATCTTGCAGCGCCGGCTTGAGCGATTCCGCTTTGCCTTTGCCGATGTAGTACGGCGCGGTCGGCTTCGGTAATTTCTGCGTGACAGTATCGACCACTTCCGCACCGGCGGAATTCGCCAGCTCGGCCAGTTCTTCAAGCGAATCCTGCAGCTCCCATTTCGAGACGCCTTGCTTTTCGAGGCCGATCAAGAGAGCGCGCTCGTGGGTTTTTTTCGGACGTGTTTCAATCATTCCCCTGCGCCACTTCCAACGTTTTCGCGAGTTGCGAAATCCGTTTCACCGCTTCGACGTGATTTAGCTCCGACAAATTCAGCGGTTGAAAATTAGTTTGCCGCCGAAACCAGGTCAACTGCCTTTTGGCGTAACGCCGAGTGGCTTGCTGAATCGCGGCCACACATTGCAAGATCGACATCTTCCCGTCCAGCAGCTCGCGAATCTCGCGCAGCCCGATCATTTTCGACGCGGTGTCGCTCATCGCGCCGGCGTTGCGCACTTCTTCGATCACATCGTTTTCAAACATTTCTTCGACACGAGAGTTGATTCGCCCGTAGAGATCATCGCGATCGCGAAACACAAAGACCCCCTGCGTCGTTTCGCCTTTCCAAGTTCGCTGTCCGGACGCGGGCTTGCCGCTGAGCAGACAAATTTCGATCGCACGGACCACGCGCCGCCGATTCTTGAAATCAACAGCCGCGTGCGGATCAAGAGTGCGCAGTTTTTTTTGTAGATCGGCGAGACTCAGTTCGTTCAAGCGCGCGCGTACATCGGGATCGGCAGCGGGCGCGATGGATAGGCCATGCGTCAGCGCCTTGATGTAGAGTCCGCTGCCGCCAACAACGATCGCCAGTTTTTGGCGTGAATGAATCTTGCTGATCGTTTGCAGCGCGAGTTTCCGGAATTTTTCCGCGTTCATCTCTCCCAAGATCGACATCGTCCCGATGAGATGATGCGGCACTTTCGCGAGCGTCGCTGCGTCAGGCTTCGCGGTCAGTAAATCGAATCCGCGATAGATTTGAAACGCATCCGCGCTGACAATTTCCGTCCCGAGCTCGCGCGCGACATCGGCCGCGATCTCGGATTTGCCGGTCGCCGTCGGACCGACGATAAAAAAAACGCCGCGCATAAAAAAATCGGGAGACGCGCGCTTCAATTAGCGCTTCGTCTCCCGACTAAAATCACGAGCTCTTTTTACTCGCGAGAATGTTCGTGTTCGCTCGATTTCGCGCCGCTAACCACCAGTTTGCGGCCGAGGAATTCTTTGTCGTGCAACTCCTCCACTGCGCGCTTGGCTTCATCGATCGTCTGCATTGAGACGAACGCGAAACCTTTCGAGCGCTGGTTGTGGCGATAACTCACGACCTCGGCGTTTTGCACGTGGCCGACGCCGTTAAACAGTTCGAACAGGTCGCTCTCGGTCGCGTCGAACGACAAGTTACCGACGTAAAGACGCGGCGAAGTGACTTCGACGGACTCGGGTCTACGCTGCGGCCGCGGTTCGCGGTCGCGCTGTTGTTGCTGTTGCTGGCCGTTACGCCCTTGCGGCGCTGGTTTCCGTTGGCCGCCGCCGTTGCCACCAAAAAATGCGACGATGCGTTGCCAAAATGTTTTCTGCTGCTTCGGAGTCTGTGCGCGTTCGCGTTGATCTTGAAAACGTCCGCGCCCGCCCCTTCGTCGAGACCGGCCGCGCCCATGGCGCTGGCGTCTCCCGTATGAATGCGAGTTCATGTTGATCCTCAATTTTTAAGTTGTTCAATAGGTGGAGCGTTCGCATGTGGCGAACACAGTCCGCGGCGCGCGAACTCTTCAAATTGCAATCAGTTTGCGACGCCGTTGGAAACTCCGCCTCGTCATGCCGGGAATAGAATTGTTTCAGGGTGCAGCCGGTCTCGGTCAGCCAATCAAATCGCGAAGATGACGAACCTCGCTTCATACTTTTTAGCTTCGAACGGATGCGAGATCGAATTAGATCCCCGACATCTACGGCCCGATTATCGCCCGCTCGCCCAGCCTTTGCAAGGGGCGGTTTTTTGGGGTGGCGGATGTCGACCTTAATGGCGAATCCAGGCATCTCGGAGCGAATAGGCGCGGGATTTTAAATACTCGCGCGGTTGTTCGCCCCGGATTGGTTTTGTGAAATGCCGTAACGCACGATCGCTCAAGCGCGGCTCGTATCCGAATTCGGGCATCAAGTCGCGGCAGTGCCATTCCACCCAGCCAATCTCGTCGTCGGATAATTCCTTTTCCCAGCGCGACGCCGGCTCCGCGCTAATTCTGGAAAACGCGATCCGCGCCGCGGAGTTTCCGCCCCACGGCTCGCCGATTTTCGTTGGCGTCAAAACAATGTTGAGATCGAATCGCACTTCGAGATAATCGCAGACGTCCTTCATCACGTTTGCCGGCTCGCTGACAAGTTGCTCGAATTGCACGAACAAACCTGGGGCGTCCCCGGCCCGAACGCGCCGCGCTAATTTCGCGGCCACGCGCCAGTGCGCGATGACGTAGTAAACCGAGAACCGTTTTGTCTTTCGCGTTTTCTCCAGCGCGATCTGGGTCGCGAGAATTGCGCGCGGATCGCGCAAAGTGACGAGCAACTTCGCGTTCGTAAATCGCACAAAGATTTCATCGATATGACTTCGATTTGCAGGCGTCTTCTCAATCCAACGTTTAATGCGATCGCGCGGCACGCCGATCGTTTCCGCGTACGCTTCCGCCATCAGCGCGAGCAAATCGCGTTGCTCGTTCACCGGATCGAATGCGACGCGCTCGAATGTTTCGAGAAACTGCTGCTGCGGAAAATCTTTGTACTCGTGCTCGCGCCATTTCGCGTCGCCGCTGAACAAAACGCGCGAGAAGGATTGTTTGGTCAGATAATCGAACTGCGCGCGGCGGCCGGCGCGGCCGTATTTCGTTAGAACGGTCGGGAAGTAAGCCGTCTCCTGCGGCAAAACCAGAAGTTCAGGATGATTATCGAGCAGCGCCGCGACAAGCGTTGTCCCCGATTTTGCCTGACCGGCGATGAAACAGGCGCGCTGATCGAAAGGAAGCATTATTTCCCGCCGCGCGATTTCAAAAACCAATCGACGAACTTCGGGAGGCCGTCCTCGAATTTCGTTTTCGGATCGTAACCGAGGAGTTTGCGCGCTTTCGAAATATCAGCGCAGGTCAGCGGCATATCGCCCGGTTGTTCCGGCAAACGAGTGATCTTCGCTTTCCTGCCGAGCGCTTTCTCGATCGCAGAGATCAACTCTTTCAGCTGAATGGTCTCGCTCTCGCCGAGATTGAACACGTCGAACAAACCGCCAGTCCGGCTCGGACCGCCGTCGTATTTCAGCGCCGCCATCGTTCCCTGAATGATGTCGTCGATGTAAGTGTAATCGCGACGCGTCGTGCCATCGCCGAATTGGTCGATCGGTTCGCCGGCGTGAATTTTTCGCGTGAATTGATGGATCGCGAGGTCCGGTCGCTGACGCGCGCCGTAAACCGTGAAATAACGCAGCGCTACAATCCGCATTTTGTAAAGGTGCGAGTAGGTCGAACAAAGAAACTCGCCGGCAATCTTCGTCGCGGCGTACGGACTCAGCGTTTGAGTGAGATGTTCTTCTTCTGAAAACGGAACCTCTTTTGCCGCACCGTAAACCGAAGAGCTCGAGGCGAAGATGAATCGCCCGGCTCCGCTCGTTCGCGCACCTTCGAGCAAATGCAAAGTGCCGGTGACATTCGTGTTGTAATAAAGCTGCGGCTGCTGAATCGATGGCCGAACTCCCGCGCGAGCCGCCAGATGGAAGATCGCGTCGAATTTTTCTTTTCGAAACACATCCGCGACTTTGTCGCCATCGCGAAGATCGACATCATGCACCGCGATCTCTTTCGCGACCGCGCCGATGTTGGCGCGTTTGATCTTCGGATCGTAAAAGTCGTTAAAATCGTCGAGGATCGCGACGTTGTGACCGTCCGCGAGCAGTCTTTCGACCAGATGGGAGCCAATAAACCCCGCGCCTCCGGTGACGAGAACTTTCATTGGCCTGTAAGATTAGCCACAGATGAACACAGATCGACACAGATTTCAGAATTACTCTTATCAGTGTTTCATCCGTGTTAATCTGTGGCCCGAATGAGGCTTACTATTTCGGTCGTTCTCGCATTTGTCGTGGCGTTCGCTGCGACGCTTACGTGGAAGCTTTGGCCGGAATTAACGCGGCCGAAGTATGTTGATCCTGCATTTCGGATTCCGTCAGCACTCGAGCTCGAAGCGATTCCCACCGCGTCGCACTTTGATTTTCCGCTCGGGAACGAGAACGGCGCGATGGCTTACAACGCGCAACGTTTCACCGAGAACAAGCATCTCGGCGACGATCTCAACGGAATCGGCGGCGAGAACAGCGATCTCGGCGATCCGATTTACGCGATCGCCGACGGCCCCGTTCTCCTCGCGCGCGACGGCGGCCCCGGTTGGGGCAACGTCGTTATTTTGTTGCACGCGTATTTGGACAATGGCGAACGCAAATACGTGCAGTCGTACTACGGCCACGTGCAAGACATGCTCGTGCATCCGGGTGAACTCGTGAAGCGCGGCCAACAGATCGCGACCGTCGGCACGGCGAACGGCCGTTATTTCGCACATCTGCATTTCGAAATGCGCGAATTTCTCACGCCGTTCATCGGCCCAGGGTACCGCGAAGACACGCGCGGCTGGATCAATCCGACAAAGTTTATCGAGGCGCACCGCTAATTTGTCATTCCGAGCGAAGTCGAGAAATCTCTTATTGTTGTCTGGCATTGTTGTCTGGCCATTGTTTGATCAGAGATATCTAGAGATGTCTCCACTTCGGTCGACATGACAAAATGAAAATCCGCGATAGCTACGGAACACTTTGGTTAATTATCGCGATCGCGATCGGTTTCGGAATCGAAGTCGCGACGAACAGTGTTGGAAATG
>Ga0207646_10000595_pt1 | contig 47101 bp, 29 predicted proteins | sample KBSK5502metaG_FD_184343 | JGI IMG/M metagenome (GOLD analysis project Ga0207646, IMG submission 184343) | Corn, switchgrass and miscanthus rhizosphere microbial communities from Kellogg Biological Station, Michigan, USA - KBS K5-50-2 metaG... | ecosystem: Host-associated > Plants > Roots >...
CAAAGCTATAAATGTGCAGTTTAATCACTGGGGTTTAGTCCCACTTGTTCAATAGCTTAATGGCCTTTTTCCCAACAATCATTGCATCAGTGCCGGAAAATGAAACTCTTCCTCCATGTCGTGATTTCCTGACTCAACCCTCCTCAACCCTCCGCAAAACTTCAGGTGTATTCGTTTGATCATCAGATCGCAACGGCTTGGCCATAACGTTTCGTGGATAATGCCCTGGGTTGATCATATCGAATGATCGTCCTTGAGATCCCTTGCTCCGAACGCTGGCTGCTGCCCCTTCCGCCAGACAGATGATTTGCCGAGACATTGACCCGCGGACCGTCAGACGGGGACTGTAAGCTTATGGCTTTCATGATCAATTTTCATCGAGCATTATTGAGCCTTGTCATCCTCCTGCTGCTCGCCGGGGTTGGATTCACGCAGCAGCAGGGTGCGGCCAGCGAACAGCCTCGACCGGAGGGCGCCTACCGCATCCGCAAGGGTGACAAGCTCAGCATCCGGTTCCTTTACCAGCCCGAACTGAATGAGCCCTCGGCCGTCGTCCGGCCCGACGGCATGATCAGCTTACAGATGGTGGACGAGGTCAAGGCCGAGGGACTGACCGCGGCGGAACTGAAGGCGAAACTGGAGAAGGCCTACGGCGAAACGCTGCTCAACCCGGTGATCTCGGTCACCGTCCTGGAGTTCATCGCGCAACGCGTCTTCGTCGGCGGCCAGGTCACCAAGCCCGGCAGCTACGACCTGCGGAATGGGGAGACCGTGTTGCAGGCCGTGATCCTCGCCGGCGGCTTCACCCGCGAAGCGCACCGCAAGATGGTGCTGCACGCCCGGCCGGTCGGCGACCGCGAGCTGAAGGTCACGGTCGTGGATGTGACGAAGTTAGTGGCCCACTCCGGCGGTGACCGCGAGTTCGTGTTGCAGGACGGCGACTACGTCTACGTCCCGGATTCGAAGCTCTCGAAGTTGACCCGCGTGATAGACGCCTTCCGGTTCGCGGTCCCAGGTTTCTCGATACGTTAAGAACAGCGATGAGTGATGAGTCGTCAAGCCCTGGAACTCAAAACTGAGAACTCAAAACTTTCTTGAGGGGAGTCGCAGAGATGAACAAGCCGGCGGACACATTCCGCGAGTTGCTGACCGTGCTCTTCGCACGCAAGTTCCTAATCGCCATGATCTTCGTCGCCATCGTCGGCGCGGGGATGGCGGTGACGCTCCTGACCCCGCCGACGTATGAGTCCTCCATGAAGCTCCTGGTCACGCGTGACCGCATCGACCCGCAGGTGAGCCCGGCCGAGAGTCGGACCGACGTGGTGCGGGGCGAGATCAGCGACGAAGATTTCAATTCCGAGATGGAGATCCTCCAAAGCCGGCAAGTACTCGAGGCTGTGGTCAATGAACTCGGGCTGGCTCGCGGGCAGGCCGACGGATCAATAGACTGGCTCTCGGCGGCGCGAGCCCGCGCCGCCAGCTTCTACCGCTCACTTCATAAGCAGGGGGAGCCGACCCCGATGGAGCGCGCCGTCAACCGCGTCGCCGACAGCATCGAAGTCATTTCGGTCAAAAAGTCGCGCATCATCAAGGTGACTTGCCGCGATAGTGAGCCTGAGCGTGCCGCACAACTTCTCAGCGCGCTCTACCGCAGGTACACCGACTACCACCTGAAGCTGCACCAGAATTCGCAGGCCGCCCAGGTCTTCCACGAGCAGACCGAGGAGTTCAATCGCAAGCTCAATGACGCGACCGAGAAGCTCAAGCGCTTTGACGCCGAGAGCGGCGTGACCGTCGCCGCCTCGCAAAAGGAGATGCTGCTCAAGCAATTTTACGAGACGCAGAGCCAGGCCAACACCACGCGCACCGAGATCCGTGAGACCGAGAAACGGATCACTACCCTCAAGGCGCAACTGACGACCCAGCCGGAACGGATCGAGACCGAGGCGCGCACCCGGTACGTGGCCGCCCTCGACAAGATCAAGGGGGAGCTGGTCGATCTGGAGTTGCAGCGCACGCAGCTCCTCCAGAAGTACAAGCCTGACCAGCGCCAGGTGCGCGACATCGAGCAGCGCATCGCCCAGGCCAGGGAACTCCTCGCCCGCGAAGAGCAGACCCCGCCGCAGGAGCACTCCGTCGCTCTCAACGACGTGCACCGCCGCTTGATGAATGACCTCTTGAGCGCGCAGGCCAACCTCACCGCTCTCACCGAGCGCGAGAAGAGCCTCTCCTCCCTCGCCGCCGAATATCAGGCCCGAGTGATCGAGCTTGATCGGAAGAGCTATGAGAAGAGCGACCTCGAACGCGCGCGGACAGTCAGCGAGGATGCCTACCTGCTCTACCGCAAGAAGGCGCAGGAGGCCGAGATCGTCAACGCGCTGAACCAGGAGAAGATCGTCAACGTCAGCCTGGCCGACCCGGCGAGCGCTAACTACCGCCCCGTCGCCCCCAAGCCCTTCACCAACCTCGCCGTGCTCGTCGTGGTCGGACTGATCGCGGCGCTCGCCGGAGCCTTCATCGCCGAGAGATTCAACCCGGTGGTGCGCGGCGAAGAGAGCGTACGCAGGTTCGGGATGGAGGTCCTCGCCTCGATCCCGGAAGTGAAGGAGTTTCGAGCTTCAGCTTGAGGACGTGGAGCGGCCCAGGCTGACTGCGGACTTGATACCAAGGGGAACTGAGTATGGCCAAAGTCTTTGAGGCATTACAGCAATCGAGCGTGATCGAGCCGGAATACGCCGGGCGTTTCTTGCAGACCTTCAACTTCACCCACGTCCTCGAGGCGCCAGCGGATTACAGGCCGCCCGCCTTGCTCCCGGCCGCCACGGAGCACGGCGCCTGCGATTGCGATATGTGTCGCCGGCAGGCTGAGGAGGTGAACTCTTACATCGACGCCGAAACAATTGACGGGCTTGACGAGGTCGATGAAGTAGAGCCGGCGCCGGATGAATTTGAGGGGACAAGGCCGGCGAGCCAGGTCATTCTCCACCCTTCGGCCACAACCTTGCTCAACCCCATGCCGCAAGAGCTGCGTGAAGAGTTCAGGCGGTTGCGGGGCAGTGTGCTGCTCGCCGCCGAGTCGCGGCGCCTGCAGGTGGTGCTGGTGTGTGGCGTCGAGCCGGGCGACGGGGCGAGTTTCGTCGCCGGCAACCTGAGCCTCGCCCTGGCGGAGTTCGACAAGCTGAACGTGGGGCGATTCGAGCTGGCGGGTGAGGCGACCTGCGCTCCGGTTGAAGTCAGCAGTCAGGCTCAAGAGGGTTATCAGCTCACTCTGCGCCGGACCGAGATCCCGAATCTGCGCGAGATCACCACCCCACAAGGGGGCATCAAGCTGCATGACCTGCTCCGGTTGTGTGACATCCCCGCCATGATCGAGAAGTTGAGGAGTCGCTTTGATTATGTGTTGATCGACGCGCCCGCCGTCACCGCCCATGCGGAAGTCGTCCTGCTCGCCTCGCAGGTCGATGCGGTGATCCTGGTCGCCCAGCAGGATGAAACCAAGCACGCGCAACTCGAAGCCGCCCGCTCGGCGCTCGAGGGCGCGCGGGCTCAGGTCCTCGGGGTCGTGCTCAACCGCCGTCGCGAGTATCTGCCCAAACCTTTCGCGCGAGTGGGATAAGAGAGTCATGAGTGATGAGTGATGAGTGATGAGTAGGGCAACGTTTTACTCATCACTCATCACTCATCACTCATCACTCATCACTCATCACTAGTTTAAGGGACGACGATTTCATGACTTCCTCACAACGGTCATCGCTCATATTGACGCACAAATGGCTTGACCTGGTGGGGCTCGTCCTGTCATTCATGGCCGCCACCGCCTGGGCATCGCATTGGCACTTGGATCAGATCAAGGAAGCGATCCTGACGAGCCGGCCAGGACACACTTTTTTCTTCGGTGTGCTGCTCATCGGCTGGAACGTTTGTCTCTCGTCTTTGGGGCTCTACCAATCCAAGCGCTTGGCGAGCTGGTGGGCCGAGCTGACCGACACGATCAGAGCGGTCGGTTGCTGCGCGCTGATCTTGGCCGGCTTGGCATTGGTCGCGGAATGGAGATCGGTCGGCCGGGGGGCGCTGCTGGGTTTCTGCCTGATCGCTGCGGCCGTGTTATTTGCGATTCGCGTGCTGAAGCGAGTGGTGCTGCGCCAATTCCGATTGCGCGGGCGCAATCTGCGCCGCGTAGTGATCGTCGGCACCGGGGCGCGGGCGCAGCAGATGGCCAGCCTGATCAATGATCATCCGGAGTTGGGCTACTACCTCATCGGCTTCATCGACAATGTCAAGGAGCCAGGTGTGGTCGGGCCGCTCGACCGGATGGCCGAGATCCTCTCCTCAAATGTCGTGGACGAGATGATGATCGCGCTGCCGATCAAGACCTTTTATGAAGAGATTGCCAACATCGTGCGGGTCGCCGAGGACCAGGGCGTGACGGTGCGGATTCACTCCGACCTCTTCAACGTGCGGCTGGCGCGGGCCGTCGCCGAGCAGTTGGACGACACGCCGATCCTCTCGCTCTACACCGGGCCGCCGGTCAACTGGCTGCTCACGATCAAGCGAATCATCGACATCATCGGGTCGTTGGCGCTGCTCTCGCTGCTCGCGCCGCTCATGATCCTGATCGCGGCGCTCATCAGGCTGACCTCGCCGGGCCCGATCTTCTTCGTCCAACTGCGGCTGGGTTATAACAAACGGCGCTTCCCGATGCTCAAGTTCCGCACCATGGTGGTCAATGCCGAGAAGCGGCAGGCGGAGGTCGAGCACCTCAATGAGGCCCAAGGGCCGGTCTTCAAACTTCGCAACGACCCCAGGGTCACCCCGCTCGGCGCCCTTCTGCGCAAGACAAGCCTGGACGAACTGCCGCAACTGATCAACGTCTTGCTGGGGCACCTCTCTTTGGTCGGGCCGCGGCCCTTGCCGGTGCGCGACTTCGAGCGCTTCAACGAGTACTGGTTCAATCGCCGCTTCAGCATCAAGCCGGGGATCACCTGCATCTGGCAGATCTCGGGGCGCAGCGAGACGACCTTCGACGAGTGGATCCAGCAGGACCTCGACTACATTGACAACTGGTCGCTGGCCCTCGACCTGAAGATCTTGTTCAAGACCATCCCCGCCGTGCTCCGCGGGACAGGGGCGGTGTAAGAAGGCAGTAGGCAGTAAGCAGTAGGCAGTAGGCAGTGGTAAATCATCAGATAATACGTAACGTTCGAGGGGCAGCAGGAGAAAAGCGTCAGGCAAGAGCGACTCGCAATGCTGTCAACTGCCTACTGCCTACTGCCTACTGCCTACTGCTCGCTCTGGCCCTCGGCGCCGTGATGGCTGTGGCCTCAAGCTCCCCCGAGGGTGGCGTGGTTCTTCTTTGCCTGGGAGTTTGTGGCGTGCTCGGCCTCGCGGCCTGGCTGTCGGTGCGCCTGCCCTTAGTGCCCGCCCTGCGGCTCGCTTTAATCGCGAGTTTCTCCTTCCGGCTCGAAAAGAACTTCTTCCCGATCTGGAGGCACCACGAGAACCCGCCGGGGATCCTGATCTCCTTGATGCTGATCTTGAGCGTCATGCTGGCCGTCGCCTACCTCTTCAGGCGATGGCAGGGGAGCGGGGGCGGTCCGGTCTTCCCGAAAAGTTTTTCCGTCACCCTCGGGCTGCTGTTTCTGTGGTGCTCCCTCTCGGTCGTGTATGGGAGCGAGAAGTGGCTGGGCGGTTACGCGCTGTTCGGGCTGGCCTCCTCATACTTGATGTGCTTCGTGGTGGCCGCGCACTTCAGCGACCGCCGCGCCCTGCGCGCGGCCGTGGTCTTGATTGCCGTCGTTGTCGGGTTGAGCAGTGGGCTGGGTCTCCTCCAGCAGTGGTTCGGCGGTCTCAACAATTGGGCCCTGGCGGGTGGGGCCCGCGAGGATTTCAGACAAACGATTGCTGAGGGTGAAGTGTCACGCGTAACAGGGCTGCTCGAGGTCGCCAATGCTTTCGGGTGGTTTCTGGCGACCTTCACGCCGGTGATCATCGCGATGCTGCTCATGCGGGTCGGGGGCTTCCACCGCCGGGTGCGAATTCTCCTCTGGGTTTCTTCCAGTCTCGGGGTGGTGGCCCTGATCCTGACTTACGCCCGCGGCAGTTGGATGGCGTTTGGTTGCTCGATGATCCTGCTCTCGTGCTTCGCCTACCGCGCCTTGCCGCCGGAGGAGCGCGGACGATTTAGCTTGAAGCTCACGGGCCTGCTCGTGCTCCTGAGTCTCATCTGCCTGCCCTACGCCGGTTCGATCTACACGCGCTTGACTGAAGATGACCGAGGTTCGGCCTCCGTGCGCGTGCCGTTGATGCAGGTCGCCTTTGAGATGATCAAGGATAACCCTCTCCTCGGGGTTGGGCTGAGCAGCTACGAGACTGAGATGCGCCGGTACGATCACACGCCCGAGAACATCACCGATGACTTCGACTATCCGGTCCACAACATGTTCCTCCACATGACGGTCGAAGCCGGCATCCCCGGCCTGCTGTGCTTCTTCGCCCTGCTCGCCATCGCCTTCTGGCAGGGGAAGCAAGCCTGGCAGGGCCGCGACCCATTTCTGCGGGCACTCGCCCTCGGGTTGATCGGTGGCTTGGTGGCCTTTCTCGGGGCGAGCTTGAAAGACCCCGGCTCGTTCGGGGGCGGGGAGATGAGCCCGTGCCTGCTGTTTTGCGGCCTGCTCATTGCCACCGGCCGCGCCAGCCAGTTGTCCCGCGACCTGCCAGGTTGCGGTTGACTCGGCAGAGGACCCTTTCGGAGGCAACCGCAACCTGGCAGGTCGCGGAACATTTCCTCACCTGCATGATAGCTTTGCGTTAACGCACCGCCGGCTTGAGAGAAATATCAGCCTGAAGCAACCGGGCAGTGACACTCTCTGCTGACAATCCGAGAGATACATCCCCGGAGCCCGCGAGTGACCAACTCGGCGTGTTCCTCCGTGCAGATTACTGTGACGCGATTGAGGTAAAACCCTGATGGAGTCTGTCAAGCGAGTCAACGTCTTGGGCTGTCCCTTCGACGCCATCTCATTTTCTGACACCGTAGCCTGGATCAAGCGGGCCGTCCTTGAAAATAAGCGCCTGCAGGTCGTCCCCGGAAGCATCGACTTCGTGATGAAGGCGAAGCGTGACCCGAAATTCGCCGAAGAATTGTGGCGGGCCGATTTAGTCATTGCCGACGGGGTGCCGATCGTGTGGGCTGCCTCGCTGCTCGGTGATCCGATTTGCGGCCGCGTCAGCGGCACCGATCTGGTCTGGCACTGCGCTGGTGTGTCGGCCGAGACCGGGTGCGCAGTTGCTTTAATCGGGGCTATGCCTGGCGTCGCCCTGCGCGCCGCTCAGAAGATGCAAGCGCACTTCCCCGGAGCCAAACTCCATGCCATCCCGACGCCCTTCCCGCTCGGCCCGCAAGAGAACGCCGAGCTAATCGAGCGGATCAAAGCTGTCAATGCCAAGATCGTGCTGGCCGCCCTGGGCGCCCCACGTCAAGAGCGGTGGGTGCAGACTCACCTCGCCAGTTGTGAAGCTAATGTCGGGATCGGATGCGGCTCGGCCTTCGATATCATCTGCGGGGACCAGCCCCGCGCACCGCGGTGGATGCGAGACAACGGCCTGGAGTGGCTCCACCGCCTGCTGCTCGACCCCAAACGTTTGGGCCGGCGCTACCTGATCGAAGACACCCCATTCCTGTTTCATCTCCTCGGCGCCATCGCACGCCGGAAATTTCAAAGCGAAGGGAATCACCTATGAGCAAACCTACAGCACTCGTGACCGGTGGCTGCGGCTTCGTCGGCCGTCACTTTGTGAACTGGCTCCTGAGGCACGGCTACCAGGTCACCGTGGTCGATAACCTCTCTACCGGGCTCGCCCCGGAAGCGTGGCCTGCGCACCTGCGCATCTCCGGCGGTCATGAAAGCAGCGTGACTTTCCAGCTCGCTGACTTTCGCGATTACGCGAAAGAGGCCTCCCCGGATTTTGACCTGATCGCCCATTTCGCTGCGGTCGTCGGCGGGAGGTTGACCATCGACGGCGACCCGCTGAGCGTGGCCACGGACCTGGCCATCGACGCTACCCTCTTCAATTGGGTCGTGAAGCAGCGCCCGATGCCGCGCAAGGTGCTCTACTTCAGCTCTTCGGCCGCCTACCCGATCAGCGAGCAGACGCCGGATAACAACTACCCGCTCTATGAAGGCTTGATCGACTTTGACGGGAAGCTCGGCCTGCCTGATATGACCTACGGCTGGTCCAAGCTGACGGGTGAATTCCTGGCGCGTCACGCGGCGGAGAAATACGGCTTGGATGTCGTGGTCTATCGGCCTTTCTCAGGGTACGGGGAGGATCAGGACTTCACTTACCCTTTCCCGGGTATCATTCGCCGGGTGGCTCAGGGCGAATCGCCCATCGTGGTGTGGGGGAGCGGCGACCAACTCCGCGACTTCATCTACATTGAAGACGTAATCGAGGCCGTGTTTGCCACCGCGGACCGCCTGCAGCCGGGCGAAGCCCTCAACCTGGGTTCCGGCGAGGGGACCTCGTTCCGGCAACTCGCGCAACTGGCCTGCGAAGTGATCGGTCACGAGGCGCAGATCGTCAACGACGCCTCGAAGCCGGAAGGCGTCTTCGCCCGCGTCGGGAACTGCGAGAGGATGTTCCAGTACTACCGGCCAGTCACCTCTTTGAGGCGAGGGGTCGAGCTTGCCTACGATTACCAGTGCTCAAGCGGGCTTGTCCCGCCAAGGGTCTATTCATTTTCGTGACTCGTAGCGGTGCGGTACGGGGAGCGTGAGCGACCTGCCGCTCGGCAAACAGCTTGATCTGAGAGGCTGCGGGTCGCTCACGCTCCCCGTACTGTATTAGCTATGACCATTCGCATCGAGGCGCTCACGAGCTTCCCCAGCGGAGACGGATGGGCTGAAGAGTGGGAATCACTGCTTGAGCGGTCGCAGATTGAAGAGGTCTTCTGCACCTACGCCTGGTCACAAGCCTGCGCCGAATTCGACTGCGACCGCCAGCCGTTGATCCTCGCCGGTTATGACCAGGGGCGCCTGGTCGGTCTGGCGCCTTTGGCCAGGCGGCAGGTGAGTCGCGGCCCATTCACGAGCTGGCGGCTTGAGTTTCTCGCGCTCCCGTGGGCCGATTATTGCGATGTGATTGCCGAGCCGGAACGGCGGGAAGAGTTCTTCAAGGGCTGCCTCGAATACCTCGAAACGAACCACACCCAGTGGGACGAGATTCGATTAGCCAATCTGCCGGGGGATTCGCCGACTGCCAAACTCTTCAAGGGTCTCGCCGGAGTCCGCGGGCTGCACGCTAGCCTCCGTTGTACCCATGCCGGGCCGGTCCTCGATTTGACTGAGGCTGAGCCCGCGGCCCTTGATCGGTTGCTCGAGAAGAAGGGCGTGGTGCGCAAGGCGAAAGCCCTGGCCCGCAGAGGGCAGGTAGAATTCAAGGTCCTGCGCACAGAGGTGGAGGTGAGGCCGCTGCTGCAGGACTTCTACAGTCTCCACACGGCCCGCTATCTGATCTGCGCCCAACCCAGCTCCCTCGACCCCGAGCAAGACTCCAGCCTGTGCCGGCTCTTCGACCACTTGACCGCGAAGTTGTCTCCTCTGGGGAGAGTGTGCGTGCCCGTCCTTTTCCTCGACGGCCAGCCGATCGCGCTCTTTTTCGGCTTCGAGTACCGCGGCTCTCTGACGCTTTACGCCACGACCTTCGACATCGGGCTGCTGGGGACTTCGCCCGGTGAGATTCTGGCGCTGGAGGTGGCCCGCTATTGTCGAGCGGTTGGGATCGAGCGACTCGACTTCGGCGTCGGTGAGGAGGCCTATAAATTCCGTTTCACTAACACGCTCCGACGCAACTGTGAGCTGACCATCCACCGGAACGCCCTGGCCGCGAGCGCCTCAGCCACCTACGCGTGGGCCAAAGCCAAAGCCAAAGGTTGCCCGCCGCTTGCTCACCTGGCGAGGGCCGGCCAACGCCTCTGGCGGGTGGCGAAGATGGAAGCCCAGAGAGTAGGCGTGCGGCGTGCTGTCGGATCATTCCTGGTTGAGGGCGGGCGCTGGCTGGCGCGTGCGACGAATGACCGTCCTCGATCCGAATCAGACCTCGCGCTAGATGACCGGCGCGAGGTATCGCTGCCGGCGGGGATCGAGTTGGTCGAGTTACAGGCTCGCGATCTGGTCGCGGCCGTGATGAAGTACCGGCATGCGTTGCCCGCCTGGCATTTCAAGCGGGCGCTTGAATACTTGCGGCGGGGCCACCGTTGTTTCCTCGCCCTTGACGGCGAGCACCTCGTTCAGATCATTTGGTCGTGTCAGCCCGGCCGCAGTGGGGAAGGCCAGACCTCAATGGGAAGTCAGCCGGAGTTTATGGTGTGCGAGCTGTGGCTGGCGGAAAGGCGAACGATTGACGGGCGGGTGCTGGACTACCGCCTTGGTACTCATCAAACTCTAGGCAAGAGTCACTGATCTTCTCTCAGCTTCGGACCCCACACTAACCCCCCGGCCATTGCCAGCCCTCAAGTTTCCAGTCGTGTCCCCTGACGGCCAGCGCCGCTACGTAATCGGCCCCAGGGGAGAGTGCTACTAGCGACCAACGGGAGGCCTCCTGCGGGTCGCCCTCGGTCCTTAACAAGGCCGCCGGCTCTCCGGGGGCGAGGGACACATCGAACTGGTCCAGGGGGAAGGAGAGACCTTCGCCCCTGGCTTTGATGTAAGCCTCCTTGCGAGTCCAGCAATTGAAAAACGCTACCCCACGCACACCTGTCGGGAGCGCAGAGAGCGCCGCGACCTCTGGAGGCGAAAAGAACCGCTGGGCGATCCCTTCGTCTGCTAAGTCACAGCGCAGGTACTCAATGTCTACGCCTAATTCCCGGTCGCGGGTGACGGCAAAAAGGGCGAGCCCATGAGAGTGAGATAGGTTGAAGCAGAGTGAACCTCCACTGCACTCCCGGTCCAGGCTGGGCTTCCCATAAGGGCTATAGCAAAAGCGCAGCCGGCTCGGTTCCAGATCCAAGTATCGCCCGAGAATAGTCCTGAGCACCCCGCGGGCAACAATGAAGTGGTCGCGATCTTTCGGAAAGCGGAACCGCGCCGCCCTCGCCAACTCATCCGACGAAAGGATCTGTTTGAGGTGCTGGACCTGGGACACCGTTAGATCCAAAGCGGCACGCCACACGTGGACCTCATCGTCGTTTAGGATGAGATTATCTGGAGGAGGATCCCACATATAGCTGCCAAGAACATGAATGAAGTCTGCCCATTGTCCCGCGACCTGTCAGGTTGCGGAAGCTTCCAATGAGAGGGCTGATGGTTATCAAAGGACCGCTGGCCCACGCCGCCGCAACCTGACAGGTCGCGGGACATTTGCAATCAAGCCGCGATCTCGACATCAGGAGAAGGAGGCCCGGGTGTTTGGTTGTTGCCCGATATATCTTCCTGTGCCCGGTCGAGGCAAACCTTCAATCTCTCGGCCAGGATAGTAACATAAGGCTCCTTGACGATATTGAGGTGGTCGCCCGGAATCTCGTGAATCTCCACTCCGCCAGTAGCCAGCTCGGCCCAACAGTGCGGGCTTTCATGCGCATCTCTGTACTCATCGACGGAGCAGAAGTGTGTCACCCGACCGGGGTAGACCCGAGGCGTGTATGCCTTGGCGGCCAGATTGCTGGCCGCTTCTATGTTGCCGAACGTGTGAGGCGATGACGACCCGGCGCCGGGAAGAGATGTTTCAGCGGCCCGCTGGATTTTATGCTTGATCCTTTGACCCTTGCCCTCAGCTTTGTTGAGGAGGTAGTCGAGCCTTTCTTTGGCGCTCAGTGGTCGCAGGTTTTTGAGGTGCCACTTGGCTCTGAGCACGTAATGACGGATTTTGTACTGCATCACCTTGGCTCTGGGCAGTAACTTGAGGTACCCGATTGGGAAAGCATCCAGTAAAGCCACCAGCCCTACTTGTTGGCCTTGGGCCTGAAGTTGGTAAGCCATCTCGAAGGCGATGTTCCCCCCTAACGAGTGGCCGCCGATCAAATACGGCCCTTCAGGTTGAACTTGACGCATGACCTCGAGGTAGTCAGCCGCCATGTCTTCGATCCGGGTGTAGGGCGCCTCTTTACCGTCCAGGCCCTTGGGCTGGAGCGCGTAGAACGGTTGGTCGGGGCCCAGGTGACGCGCCAGGTCGTAGTACTCAAGCACATTGCCGCCGGCAGGATGAATACAGAAGAATGGCGGCTTGGAGCCACCCGGCTGGATGGCGACCAGCGAAGACCAGGGGGCTTGCCACCCCTGCTCGCGCAGGACACCGGCCAATTGCTCGATCGTCGGCGCCTGAAAGAGGGTGGCCAGCGGGAGATGCTTGCCGAACATCTGCTCGATCTCCGTGAATAATCGGACGGCAATCAGCGAGTGACCTCCCAGGTCAAAGAAGTTGTCACGTACTCCTACGGGATGGACGCCTAAGACCTTCTCCCAAATCCCGATCAGCCGCAGCTCCAACTCATCTTTGGGGGCGACAAAGTCCCTTGCCACTTCCGGCCTGATTTCATCGGGCGCTGGCAGCGCACGGCGGTCCACCTTGCCGTTCGGAGAAAGGGGGAAGGCAGCCATCAACACGAAGGCCGAGGGAACCATGTAATCCGGCAACTTCTCCTTCAGGAAGCGGCGCAACTCGCTCGCAATCTCTTCCGCCTTTTGGGAAAGGGTGAGATATGCCACCAGGCGCTTATCGCCGGGCGCATCTTCGCGAGCGATGACCACGCTCTCCCGCACCAGCGGGTGCTGGCTCAGCGCCGCTTCGATCTCACCCAGCTCGATTCGGAAGCCACGAATCTTTACCTGCTGGTCAATCCTGCCAAGGAATTCGATGTCGCCGTCCGGCAGGTAGCGCACTAAGTCACCGGTCCGGTAGAGGCGATCTTCGGCGCGGGTGGAGAAGGGATTGGGAATGAAGCGTGCTTGAGTGAGCTCTGGGCGGTTGAGGTAGCCGCGGGCCAAGCCGTCGCCGCCGATGAAGAGTTCGCCGGGCACGCCGACCGGCACCGGTTGGAGATAGCGGTCCAGGATATAAACTTGAGTGTTGGCAATCGGCCGGCCGATAGGAATCGAACCCTCGCGGCGATCATTGCTCGTGATGAGGTGGCAGCAAGTGAAAGTGGTACTCTCCGTCGGGCCGTAGCCATTGATCAACTGGCATCCCTTCAGCTCTCGGAGGACCTTCTCGACGTGCGGGACCGAGAGCACGTCGCCGCCGGCCAGGAGCTGACGGACGTGTCTTAAATACTTCAAGTGACCGTCCACCATCAGGTGAAAGAGACTGGCCGTCAGCCACAGCGTCGTGACCTGGTGCCGCTCGATGGCTTGGCCCAACTCATCTAGCGAAGGCGTATGTGCGGGGAAGACTACCAGCCGGGCGCCGTTGAGCAGGCAGCCCCAGACTTCGAAGGTCGAGGCGTCGAAGGAGATCGGGGCGAACTGTAGGAAGACCTCGTCCGAAGAGAGGTTGACGTAATTGGTATTCTTGACCAGCCGCACCACTCCCCGATGAGGCACGGCTACGCCCTTCGGTCTGCCGGTAGACCCGGAGGTGTAGATCACATAGGCCAGGTTCTCCGCTGTTGTCCCGCTGATCGGATTCTCCTCGCTCTCTTGAGCAATCGCCTGCCATCCTGTGTCCAGGCAGATCACCTGCGCTCGGTGTTCGGGCAGCTTCCCGATGAGCCGCTGCTGGGTCAACAGCACAGGGACCTGGGTATCCTCCAGCATGAACGAGAGCCGCTCCTTCGGGTAGGCGGGGTCTAAAGGAACATAGGCCCCACCGGCTTTGAGAATTCCTAAGAGCGCCACCACGGTCTCGATGGAGCGTTCCAGGCAGATGCCCACCAGTGCCTCCGGCCCCACGCCTTGTTTCCTGAGGTAGTGCGCCAGTTGGTTGGCCCGCCGGTTCAGTTCCCGGTAAGTCAACTGCTGCCCCTCGAACACGACCGCTACCGCCTCGGGCGTCTGCTCCACCTGCGCCTCGAACAACTGGTGAATACCCGCGTCCTTCGGGTAATCAGTTCGGGTCTGGTTCCATTCCACCAGCAGTTGCTCTCGCTCGGCTTCAGTCAGCCGCGGCAAGTCGGAGAGGCGCCGGTTGGGATCGGCGGCAATGGCCTCAAGCAAGTTCTGAAAGTGGCCGAGCAGGCGGGTGATGGTAGCGGCCTCAAAGAGGTCGGTGCTGTACTCGAAGGAGGCCCGCAGCCCGTCGGCGACTTCGGAGAGCGAGAGCGTCAAGTCGAATTTTGAGGTCTGAGTGCTTAAGCTCAGGAAGCTCAAGCTCAGGTCACCGAGCTGCCGCGTGGGCTGCGGCGCGTTCTGGAGGATGAACATCACCTGAAACAGCGGCGTGCGGTTCAGGCTCCGCTCCGGCTGTAGCTCCTCCACCAGTCTCTCGAACGGCACGTCTTGGTGCGCGTAAGCTTCCAGGGCCACCTCGCGCACCCGCCCGAGCAATTCCCGCACAGTGGGATTGCCGGAGAGGTCGCTGCGCAAGACCAGCGTATTAACGAAGAACCCGATCAGCCCCTCCGTCTCACTCTGAGTGCGGCCCGCGATGGGCGAGCCGACGACAATGTCCTGCTGGCCGCTGTAACGGGAGAGCAGGATCTGGAAGGCCGCCAGGAGGGTCATAAACAGCGTCACCCCCTCTTGCTGGCTGAGCGCCTTGAGTGACTGGGCCAAGCTCTTCGGCAGCAGCAGAGATTGACGTGCGCCACGGTAACTGAGCGCCGCCGGCCGAGCGTAGTCGGTCGGCAATTCGAGGGCGGCCGGAGCGCCGGTCAGTTGCTGCTTCCAATAAGCGAGCTGTTGTCCTAGCACCTCGCCTTGCAGCCACTCGTGCTGCCAGAGGGCGTAATCCGCGTACTGAATCGGCAACTCCTGTAGCGGTGACGGCTCAGCCTTGGAGCAGGCGTCGTAAAGAGTGGCCAGCTCCTGATAGAAGATGCCCATCGACCAGCCGTCACTCGCGATGTGGTGCATCGTCAGCAACAAGACATGCTCCTCTGCGCCGAGTCGCAACAGACTGGCCCGCAGGAGCGGGCCACGGCTCAGGTCGAAAGGTCGCTGCGCTTCCGCTTGAGCCAGCCGCTCGACCTCGGCTTCGCGCTCGGCCTCCGGTAAGTCGCTGAGGTCAGTCACGGGCATTTCCACCGCCTGACGCTCGGCAATCAACTGGCTCACAGCCCCGTCAATGAGGGCGAAGGTCGTGCGTAACGACTCGTGGCGGGCGACGATGGCTGCGAGGCTTTGCCGGAGCGCCTCTGTTTTGAGGGCGCCGCTCAGGCGGATCGCCTGGGGGATGTTGTACAGGTGACTGCCAGGTTCCAACTGATCCAGGAACCACAGCCTTTGCTGGGCAAAGGAGGCTGGAAAGACGAAGACTTCTTTTTCGGTTGCTGCCATGGCTTGATTCCGTATCAGTACCGCGAGCGGTAGCGAGCGTGCTGCCCTTGATCGGCCGCTATCGGAGGCGACGCTCGCTACCGCTCGCGGTACTGACTCGTTTTTACCGGTCCACTTTCAGGCGGCGCGATTCGCGCGAGGCGGCGATGATGGACGGCGCCCGGAGTTGAGCGCCGTTCTTCTTGGCTTGCTCAATCGCCTCGCAGAGCGTCGCTACGGTCGGCGCCTCGAAGAGGCAGCGCAACGGCAACTCTACTTGGAAAGCCTCTCGCACGCGGGAGATGACTTGCGTGGCGAGCAAGGAGTGGCCGCCCAGCTCGAAGAAGTTGTCGTGCACGCCCACCCGTTCTCGCCGCAAGACCTTGGCCCAGCTCGCCGCCAGGATCTCTTCGGCGGGCGTGCGCGGCGCCGCGTACTGCTCCTCCAACTCAGGCCGCATCTCATCGGGCGCCGGCAAGGCGCGGCGGTCCACCTTGCCGTTGGGCGTCAGCGGCAAAGCTTTCAGCAGGACGAAAGCAGCAGGCACCATGTAGTCGGGCAACTGCTGCTTGAGGTAGCTGCGCAGCTCACTGTTGGTCGGGCCCGACTCGTCGGCGGGGGTAAGGTAAGCCACCAGGCGCTTGTCGCCGGGCACATCCTCGCGGGCCACGACCGCGCTCTCCCGCACCAGCGGGTGCTGGTTGAGCACTGCCTCGATCTCCCCCAATTCAATCCGGAACCCGCGCACCTTCACCTGTTGATCCACCCGGCCCAGGAACTCGATCTGACCGTCCACCAGGTAGCGCACCAGGTCGCCCGTCCGGTAGAGTCGATCTTCGGGGCGGGCGGTGAAGGGATGGCGGATGAAACGCTCTTGGGTTAACTCCGGGCGGTTGAGATAGCCGCGGGCCAACCCGTCGCCGCCGATGAAGAGTTCGCCAGGCACGCCGACCGGCACCGGCTGAAGGTGGCGGTCCAGAATGTAAGCCTGAGTGTTGGGAACCGGGCGGCCGATGGGCACTTCGCGCAGCGGGCCGTCTGTCGTCCACCCCGTCAAGTCGCAGAGTGTGGCCCCGATGGTGGTTTCAGTCGGGCCGTAGGTATTGACTAAGCGGACCGTGGTGCCGACCAGCTTCTGCCACAAGGCGAGGCGCTCGGGCAGTGCCCGCTCGCCCCCGATGATGACCAGGCGGACCGATGGCGGGAAGCTCAGCGGGCGCTCGTCGAGCCGGGCGAGGAGTTCATGCCAGTAAGCGGTCGGGAGGTTGAGCACGGTGATGGCCCACTGCCGGCAGTGATGCAGGAAGGAGTCGGCCGATTCCAGCATCTCGTCGGTGCGCAGCACGAGCGTCGCCCCGCGGGTCAAGCACGAATAGATCTCTTCGGCGCTGGCGTCGAAGCTGATCGAGGCGAACTGCAAGGCGCGATCACCAGGCGTGATCTCGTAGACCTCACTCACGGCTTCGGTGTAGTTGACCAAGGACCTGTGCTGGATGAGGACTCCCTTGGGCCGGCCGGTCGATCCTGACGTGTAGATCACATAAGCCAGGTCCTCTGCCTTCACCTCGCAGACAGGATTCTGCTCGTCCTCTCTGGAGATCATCTCCCAGTCTGAATCCAGACAAATCGCTTTGGCTCTTGTCTCGGGAAGGCTGTTGACCAGGCGGTGCTGAGTCAAGAGCACCGGCATCGCGGCGTCTTCTAACATGTAAGCGAGCCTCTCTGTGGGGTAGGCCGGATCCAGCGGCACGTAGGCCCCGCCCACTTTAAGAATACCCAGCATCCCGACCAGCATCTCCAACGACCGCTCCACGCAAATCCCGACCAACACCTCCGGCCCCACGCCTTGCTTCCTGAGGTAGTGCGCCAGTTGGTTGGCCCGCCGGTTCAGTTCCCGGTAAGTCAACTGCTGACCTTCGAACACCACTGCGACAGCCTCGGGCGTCTGCTCCACCTGCGCCTCAAACAACTGCTGAATGCAGGCCTCCCGCGGATACTCGGCCTGAGTCTGGTTCCACTCCACGAGCAGTTGCGCTCGCTCAGCTTCGGTCAGCAGCGGCAAGTCGGAGAGGCGTCGGTCGGGGTCTGAGACAATGGCTGCGAGCAAGTTCCGGAAGTGGGCGAGGAGGCGAGTGATGGTGGCGGCCTCAAAGAGGTCGGTGCTGTACTCGAAGGAGGCCCGCAGCCCGTCGGCGACCTCGGTGATCGAGAGGGTCAAGTCAAACTTCGAAGTCGTGCCGCTGAGCTTGAGAGAACTCAGACTCAACCCTTCCAACCCCAACTCCGCCATCGGCGCATTTTGGAGTGAGAACATGACTTGAAAGATCGGGTTGACGCTCAGGCTCCGCTCCGGCTTCAACTCTTCGACGATTCTGTCAAACGGCAACTCCTGATGGGCATAGGCCCCCAGAGCCACTTCCCGCACCCGCGTGAGCAACTCGCGGAAAGTGGGGTCGCCCGCAAGGTCGGTGCGCAGCACCAGGGTGTTGACGAAGAAGCCGATCAGGCGCTCGGCCTCGACTCGCGTGCGGCCGGCGATGGGCGAGCCGACGAGGATGTCTTCCTGGCCGCAGTAGCGAGCGAGCAAGGCGTTGAAGGCGGCCAGGAGGGTCATAAACAACGTCACCCCTTCGTGCTGGCTCAGCGCTTTGAGTCCTTCACTCAGTGCCTTCGATAGCAACACGGATTGCTTTTCGCCCCGAAAGCTTTGCACGGCCGGGCGCGGCCTGTCGGTCGGAAGCTCGAGCACGGCCGGGGCGCCCGCTAACTGCCGCCGCCAATAAGCGAGGTGCTGCTCCAGCGTCTCCCCTTGCAGCCACTCGCGCTGCCAGAGGGCGTAGTCCGCATACTGGATCGGCAACTCCTGTAGTGGTGACGGCCGTCCCGCGCTGAAGCTCTGATAGAGGGCTGTCAGCTCCCGCAGCAGCACTCCCATCGACCAGCTATCGCTGATGATGTGGTGCATCGATAAGAGCAGCAGGTGGTGCTCCTCTTCCAGCCGGACCAAGGTGGCTCTGATCAGCGGGCCATGCGCCAAGTCGAAAGGCCGCTGCGCCTCTGCCTCGAGCAGTCGCTGCGCCTCCGTCTCCCGCCCCACCTCCGGCCGCCGGCTGAGGTCCACTACCGAGAGGCTCATCGCCTGCGGCTCGGCAATCACTTGCACTGGGCAGCCGTCGATGGCGGCGAAGGTCGTGCACAGCGCCTCGTGGCGGGCGACGATGGTATCGAGGCTCTGTTGCAGCGCCGGGAGGTTGAGGCTCCCACGCAGGCGGAGGCCTTTATTGATATTGTAGAGGGAAGAGTTCGGCTCCAATTGGTCGAGGAACCATTGGCTCTCCTGACTGAAAGAAAGGGGTGCCGCGTCGCGGTTGGCCCTTCGGAGAATGACCTGTTCGCCGGCCGCATCCCGCTTTTTCTTGAGCAGCTGTTCGAGCAGCGCCCGCTTGGCCGGTGAGAGGCTGTTGATTCTTTCAGTCAGATCGTTCGTCGCCATGCTTTACTCCAGGTAATCGATGAACAGCGGCCCCGCCCTACTGCTGAAGCTCGTCAGCGAAGAGACGCTGTGCTTCATCCTCTGACAGACCCTCCAACTGGGCCAAAAGCGAGGCGATCTCTTCCGTCTCGACTTTCTGCGCCAGCATATGGCCGACCGCTTGGGCCAGGCCCGCGACCGTGGGCGTCTCAAAGAGGCAGCGCAGGGGGAGTCTCACGTCAAACGCGTCGCGCAGCCGTGAGATCATCTGAGTCGCCAATAAGGAATGCCCGCCGAGTTCGAAGAAGTTGTCTTCGACGCCCACCTGCTTGAGACCAAGCACTGCGGACCAGATTCCGGCTAACACCTCCTCGGTCTGATTGCGGGGAGGCACGTATGACTTTTCCAACTCGGGCCGCGCCGAATCGGGCGCCGGGAGCAACCGGTGGTCAACTTTTTTGTTGGGCGAGAGCGGGAGCGCCGCCAATGAGACGAAAGCCGATGGCACCATGTAATCCGGCAGCCTCTCCTTCAGGAAGCGGCGCAGTTCACCGGCAAGCTCTTCTCGTTTTTGCGCAGGGACGATGTAAGCCACCAGCCGCTTGTCGCCGGGCACATCCTCGCGGGCGATGACCACGCTCTCCCGCACCAGCGGGTGCTGATTCAATGCCGCTTCGATCTCCCCCAATTCGATCCGGAATCCGCGCACCTTCACCTGCTGATCGACCCGGCCCAGGAACTCAATCTGACCATCCACCAGGTAGCGCACCAGGTCTCCAGTTCGATAGAGGTAGTCGCCTGCCTCGGCGGAGAAAGGATTGGGAATGAAACGTGCTTGAGTGAGTTCCGGGCGGTTGAGGTAGCCGCGGGCCAACCCGTCGCCGCCGATGAAGAGTTCGCCGGGCACGCCGACCGGCACTGGCTGAAGGTGGCGGTCCAGGACGTAAGCCTGAGCGTTGCGGACGGGGCGACCGATGGGCACTTCGCGAAGTGCGCCGTCGGCCGGCGTCCAATGTGTCAGGTCGCACATCGTGGCGACGACCGTCGCTTCGGTCGGGCCATAGGTATTGACCAACCGGACGGTAGAGCCGACGAGCTTCTGCCACAAGGCGAGGCGCTCGGGCAGTGCTCGCTCGCCGCCGATGATGACCAGGCGGACGGAGGCGGGGAAGCTCTGCGGGCGCTCATCAAGCCGCGCTACCAGTTGGTGCCAGTAAGCGGTCGGGAGGTTGAGCACGGTGATGGACCAACCTCGGCAGTGCTCAAGGAAAGCATCGACCGACTCCAGCATCGCGTCGGTGCGTAGCACGAGCGTCGCCCCGCGGGTCAAGCAAGGGTAGATCTCTTCAGCGCTGGCATCGAAGCTGATGGACGCAAATTGCAGTGCGCGATCACCGGATTTTATTTCGTAAACCTCACCGGCGGCTTCGGTGTAGTTGACCAGAGAGCGGTGCCGGATGACCACGCCCTTGGGCCGGCCGGTCGATCCTGACGTGTAGATGACATACACCGGGCTCTCCGGAGTCGCCGTATGAGGAAGATTGACTATGCTGGACTGAGCGATCTGCTCCCAGTCTTGATCTAAGTACACTACCTTGCCTTTGTGCTCCGGCAACTCGTCGGCCAAATGGCGCTGTGTCAGCAGCACTGGCAGGTCGGCATCCTCAAGCATAAGCGCCAGCCGCTGCGTGGGGTAAGCGGGGTCTAGCGGAACGTAGGCGCCGCCGGCTTTCAAGATGCCGAGCATCCCGATCACCATCTCTACCGAACGCTCCACGCAAATCCCGACGAGCACTTCCGGCCCGACCCCGAGCGTCTTCAGGTAATGAGCCAACTGGTTGGCCCGGCCGTTCAACTCCCGGTAGGTTAAGCGCTCTTCCTCACAGACCACGGCCAAGCCGTCCGGGGTCCGCTCGACTTGGGCTTCGATGAGCTCGTGAAGGCAGCGGTCCCGCGAGTAATCAGCGACCGTGGCGTTCCACTCCACCAGCAGTTGACGGCGCTCTGCCTCGGTCAAGAGCGGCAAGGCGGAAACCTTCTCGCTTGGATTGGCGACGACGCCTTCGAGCAGAGAGCGGTAATGTTCCATCATCCGGGTGATGGTCGAGGCGTCGAACAGCTCGGTCTTGTACTCGAATAAGCAACTCAGGCCATCAGGGGTCTCCCTGACTTCAAGCGTCAAATCGACCGGAGATTTTTCCTGGCTGACCTGTTCCAGGCTCAGGCAAAGTCCCGGAATCTCCAACCGAGGCTTGGGCGTGTTTTGGAGGATGAACATCACCTGGAACAGCGGTGTGCTGTTCAGCCTCCGCTCCGGCTGCAATTCTTCGACCAGCTTCTCGAAGGGCAGGTCTTGGTGCGAGTACGCCCCGAGTGCCATCTCCCGCACCCGCATGAGCAACTCGCGGAAGGTCGGGTCGCCCGCAAGGTCGGTGCGCAGCACCAGGGTGTTGACGAAGAAGCCGATCAGGCGCTCGGCCTCGACTCGCGTGCGGCCGGCGATGGGCGAGCCGACGAGGATGTCTTCCTGGCCGCAGTAGCGAGCGAGCAAGGCGTTGAAGGCAGCCAGGAGGGTCATAAACAGCGTCGCCCCTTCGTGCCGGCTCAGCCCCTTGAGCGCCTCGCTGAGGCTCTTGGGCAGCAGGATGGTTTGCCGCGCGCCGCGGAAGCTTTCCACCGCCGGTCTCGGGCGGTCAGTGGGTAACTCAAGCACGGCCGGGGCGCCCGCGAGCTTTCGCTTCCAGTAAGCGAATAGTTGCCCGAGCATCTTGCCTTGCAGCCACTCGCGCTGCCACACGGCGTAGTCGGCGTACTGGATCGGCAGCTCCGGCAGCGGCGATGCTTGGCCCGCGGCGAAGCCCGCGTAGAGCGTTATCATCTCCTGCAAAAGCAGCCCGTTTGACCAGCCATCGCTGATGATGTGGTGCAGTGAGAGCAGGAGCAAGTGCTCTTCTTCTCCCAACCGGAGCAGAGTGGCGCGCACTAACGGGCCGCGGGCTAAATCGAAAGGCCGTTTGGCCTCCGCGTCGAGCCGCCGCTGGGCCTCCGACTCCCGTCCCGCCTCCGGCCAATCGCTCAGGTCGATCACCGGAATGTCTATGGCTCGGGGCTCATTGATCACCTGGACCGGGCGGCCATCGACCGCGACAAAAGTGGTGCGCAGCGCCTCGTGGCGGGCGATGATCGTATCAAAGGTCTGCTCCAGCGCCCGGAGGTTGAGCGAGCCGCGCAGGCGGAATGCCTTGTTGATGTGGTAGAGGTAGGAATTCGGATTAAGCTGATCGAGAAACCACTGGCTCTCCTGGCTGAAAGAGAGCGGCAGATCATGCTCTCGCGAAGCGGGGAGGATCGGCGGAAGTTGAAGCCCTGAATCTACCCCGCGAAATTCCTCGATGCCTTTGGCCAAGCCGGCGACAGTCGGCGTTTCAAAAAAAATCCGGAGAGGCAGCTCAACTTGGAAAGCCCGGCGCAGTCGTGAAATGACTTGGGTGGCCAGCAGCGAGTGCCCGCCCAGGTCGAAGAAGTTATCGTTGACCCCCACCCGGTCGAGCTTGAGCACTTCGGCCAGAATCCCAGCCGCCACCTCCTCGACCGGATTGCGGGGGGCGACGAATGCCTCCTCCAAATCAGGCCGTGCCTCATCAGGCGCCGGCAGGGCGCGGCGGTCTACCTTGCCGTTGGGCGTCAGCGGCAATGCTTCCAACTGCACGAAGGCCGAAGGCATCATGTAATCAGGCAACCGCTGTTTGAGGAGGAGGCTGATTTCGCTGACCGGGGCTGATGAGCGCTTCGGGACGATGTAAGCCACCAGGCGCTTTTGGCCGGGCACATCTTCGCGGGCAATGACGGCGCTCTCTCTGATCGCCGGGTGACTGGTCAGGAGGGCCTCGATCTCACCCAACTCGACGCGGAAGCCGCGGATCTTCACTTGATAATCCTGGCGACTAAGGTACTCGATGTTGCCGTCTGAAAGGCGGCGTGCCCAGTCCCCCGTCTTGTAGAGCCGCGCCCCAGGCTCATCGACGAAGGGGTTAGTGATGAACTTCTCGGCCGTCAACTCCGGCCGGTTGAGGTAGCCGCGGCCCACGCCAGCGCCGCTGATATACATCTCGCCCGGCTCGCCCGTCGGAACAGGGTTCAGGTCGGAGTCCAGCAAATAAATCTGCGTGTCGGCGATGGGCCGGCCAATGGGGACGACTTTGACTTGATCGTCGGGCCGGACAGAAATCCGATGGAGGGCGACGATCCCGCTGGTCTCCGTTTGGCCGAACATATGGACGTGATGCGCGGGGTGCTTGAATTCATGGGTCCAGGTCCGCGGGAGATCGGACAGCAGCGGCTCGCTGGCCGACAGGATCAAGCGCAGCTGGTTATCCAACAAGCCCCGTCTCGCTTCTGTCTCCAGGCTGGCGAGCTCGTTGGTGCAGCTTCGCCAGAATGAGGGGACGGCGTCCATGACCGTCACGCCACGCCGCTTCATCATCTCAAGCAGCGCCAACGGATCCTTCCGCTGCTCGGCAGTCGCAATCACGACCGTCGCGCCTTGAGAGAGGGGGAGCATCAATTGCCTGCGGGAAGATGAAAACGCGATTGAGGCCATGTGGAGGTACCGGTCCTCAGGCGTAATGCCCAACTCCGCCTGGAGCGCGAGCACGTAATGACTCAAATTGGCCTGCGTCAGCATCACGCCCTTCGGCTTCCCGGTCGACCCCGACGTGTAGATCACGTAGGCCAGATTCTCGGGCCTCGCGTCACCGCCCAAGTTCTCACCGCTCTGCCGAGAAATCATGGGCCAATCTGTATCCAGGGAGACTGCCTGTGCCCCGTGCTGAGGCAGCGCCTGAGCGATGTGCGACTGAGTGACCACCACCGGCGCCTGAGCGTCTTCGAGCATGAACGCCAAGCGCTCCTGAGGGTAGGCCGGGTCGAGTGGGAGGTAAGCCCCGCCGGATTTGAGAATGCCTAGAATCCCGACGGCCATCTCCAGGGACCGCTCGACGCAAATCGCGACCAGCACCTCCGGCCCGGCGCCTAAGGTCTTCAGGTGGCGGGCCAACTGATTAGCCCGCGCGTTGAGTTCAGCGTAAGTCAGTTGCTGGTCCTCGCAGATCACAGCAATGCCATCGGGCGTGCGTTCCGCCTGGTCCTCGAACAATTGGTGGAAACATTTGCTTGTGAGGTCGCTTGTCTTATCTTGGAGCATCGATCTCTCCCCTTCTTGCCAACCAGAAAGCGGTACGCCGCACGATGATTTGAGAGGCTTTGATCTCAGGCTTCAGAGTTCCTGGATTTCAAGAACCGGAATCTGAAATTCGATTTGAGCTTGTCGATCGGGAAGTCATCCCACCGCGGGCGCAAACACTCCCACAGGTTGATCTGCTGCCTGTGGACCAGCCCATACAGGGCCACAACGAGCATCGCGCCGTAGCCGGCCAAAGAGGCTAAGGCCGCCCCCACAATCCCCCGCGAAGGGAGCCAGAGGAGTAACGCCGCCACTGTGACGACGGCCGAGACCAGCCGCGAGATCGTGACCAGCCCCGGATGGCCGAACCCGTTCAGACCACTGATCACAATCGCGCTGGCGCTCCAGATCATCGAGGCGAGGAAGAGCAACCGCAGCGTCCCGGCGGCGGCCAAGAAGTCCGTCCCATATGCCACGCGAAGAATGATGGGCGCTCCGATCCACAGAGGGATGAGGGCCACCAGGAAGGTGTAGAGCGTCAGGCGCAGACTCTTGAACAAAAGTTGCACCGCATCCTTCGCCCGCTCAGACGCCGCTACTTCCGGCATCACCGCGTCAGCTACTGAGGAGGCGAGAACGGTGGTTATCTCAGAGAGCCGCACGGCGACATAATAGAGTCCGATGGCGACACTCGAGGCCATCCCGCTGAGCATCATCTGGTCAAGCCGCAAGGTGGTGAACGAGGTCAAGATGCCCGGGTAGTAGCGGATGGCATAGCCGAACGCCATTTTCCATGCGGCCCATCGCGGCTGCCAACGGGGCCGGAACTCATACCAAACGGCGCTGACCGAGAACAATGTCGTACCAACTTCCAGACCGAGCAGCGTCAGGGCCGCGCTCCAGACGGTCAATCCGCCGCCTAGCCAGAGCGCCAGGTAAATGCCAACTTGGATAAGAGGGAAGACCCCTCGGATGACCCCGACCCACCTGAAACGCCGGCCCCCTTGGAGCAACCCGATCATCAAGTCGCAGAGTAGGGCCGCAGGGATTTTTAAATTGAAGATGCGCACCAGCGTCATGACTTCCGAGTTCCGCTCGGAGATCAGGTGCGGGACGATTAGTTCGGCCAGCCCGAGCGCGGCGAGCCCGGCGATGAGGGTGAAGATGACGGCGTTGGAGAAGAGCGCCGAAACGGATTCGGGCTGGCGGGCTACCCAGTAGCGATTGGCTTGGGGGATGCCAAGTGCCACCAGCATGGCGAAGACGCCAGGCCAGAGGAGAATGATGGCCAAATCACCGCGCCCGGCCGGCCCCAGTGCCCGCGCACTCAACAGGCTCGTCACCATCCCGGAGAGCAGACCTAGAGCGCCAGCGCTGAAGATGATCTGAATATTGCGCTTCATTATCTTGATCTTTGATTTCGAGTTTCAGTGATTAAGTTAGTAACAAAGTCGGTTTTTTGAACTCGAAAGTCTTTGCTCAGCGCCCCCTACGGAAGCGATGCGGCGATGGCCTGAATCAAGGCCGGGGTTACCGAGTGGTAACCACCACCGGCCACGGGGCCGGGAATACCGCCCCTCTCTGTCAAGCTGCTCCGAAGCGGCGGCTTCTGCTCTGCCTGAGAGCTGAAAGCCTATGTGGCCGCAAGAGTTATTCGGGCCCGGATCGTGTCAAGGGCATGATAATCATAATGATATTTATGAAGATTGTGTTGCAAGACAATGACAAGTTCTCGTCGCCCTCTCAATCAACGAGGCGAGTTTGGTCCTGAAGAGACACGAACCAAAGGCGAGGAAGGACATTTGATCGATTAGTTACTGCCTGTCCTAAATCTCCAATGAGGGCCGGTGGTCGTAATGAACCCGTCGCTGACGGTAACATACCATTCATAATCGGTGTTAGTGGATAAGCCTGACCAGGGAGCAATAGTGACGGTGCCGGAAGGCACACTCGTGTTTCTCCTGATTATATTGAAGCTACTCCCTTGCATGTCATAGGGCAGGGTGAACTGACTGTTAGCATCGGTTTCGAATTGCTTGAGCGTAGGCGAGTAGGTCTTGACGCGAATCTCGTTGTTGGCGGGCGAAAATTCCATGATCCTCAGCCACCCGTTGCCGCCGTTAGCTCTCCCTTGGTAATCAGAAAGCAGGGTATACACTGTCTTCCCGTTGTACGTATCTTGCCTTTTACCTTCGGCCAGAATGTGGCCGCACAGCATTAAGAACAGGCTGGGGTTATTCTTGAGGGCGCTGTAAATTGCCTTCCCCTGGATCCCGAAGCTTCCGGGGTCACCGCCGTTGATGATGTAGTGGCTGACCACGATCCCTCGTCTGTTACTGTAGGTCTTGAGTAAGTTGTCCGCCCAGGCGAGAACGGCGGTATCGGGAGAAGGATTGTATTCCAGATGAATGACGATGAAGCTCAGCCCGCCGGCGCTGAAGAGTTCGTAATGGTTATCGTTGTTTGAGCCGTAGTGGCCGCCGTAGTAGTTCCTTGAAAAGAAGCGGCCCACGCCGAAATACTGATTGAAAAGCGCCGTGGACTCACCCGTCGGGTCCCCCAAAGGTGATTGGTCATGGTTGCCGACAGCAATTCCGTAAGGAATGCCCCCCGCCAGTTTAGTTGTCGCTGGGTCCTCCAGCAGACTCATAGCCGCGTTGGCATAATCCCACTCCTCGGTATCCCCGCCGTTATTACCATTCTCAACGCAGTCGCCTAATTGTGCCACGTAGGCGATGTTCTTAGCGGCTCTGTTATCGACGATCCATTGCGTTTGGGCATTGAAAATCGCCGGGCTGCCTCCGAATAGGCTGGAGACATAGTATTGCGTGTCAGGCAAAGCTATGATCGTAAAATCAGGCCCGCCGGAGGTCGCCGCTTTCCCGTAGAAGGTAACTGTCAGATTATCCCCATCCGGGTCTGAAACGGAGGCGCTCAAGGTAGGGGAGGTAGAAATATTCGTCGCGCCGTCAGCAGGTGAATTCAGGGTAAGTATGACGGGAGGGCGGTTAATGGCAAAGGGAGTCCCACTGACCCAACCCCAGTTGGACCCACGAATCACTCCGCCAACCGTGTTGCCGGAAGAATCGATAACCGAAGTCCCGTTCCCCTCATTCAACCCCCAGCGCCCCACCAGGCCTGGGGCCGAAGCTATTTCCACCCCCATCCCGTCTTTGATTTGTTGGGCTGTGCGGGCGTAATTCCAAATGCGTACTTCATCGATGGTCCCGTTGAAAAAGCCTGAGGCCGCGCCGGTCGAGTCCATCGCCGTCCCGAGGCCGGCATGCTGGATGCTGTCTGATCTGGGGGGCTGGTTGACGGTGAGTTCTGCCTCAAGGTTGCCGTTCAGGAATAACTGCCACTTCGCGCCGTTATATGTTGCCGCCGCATGATTCCAGGTGTTATTGAGAATGGGCGTGACCCCGGCGACCGGATGATTGAGGCCGGGGCTGTTGCCAGCAAGTCCAGTCCTATTCTCCTCAAAATCTGCCACCAGCACGCCGTCAGACGCACGGATGCCGAGGAAGTAATTCATATCTACGTTACTACCATCTTGCTCAGCCCTCCCTTTGGTGACGAGGGGAATCGCATCGACCCCACCGACCCCGGTATAGGCGCTTACTCCGGCGCCTTCACGCTTGAACCAAGCCTCGATGGTAAAAGTAGGTAACCCTAAAGCAGGGGCCGGCCCAAAGGTGACATAGCTATCGGTCCCCCCGAAGTGTAGCGCATTATTGGCTTGGGCCTTGGACGTGAGATGCATGGAGGTGAAAGCAGGCCGCATTGGCAGAACAGGTGGCAGGCTTAACGCTAAGCAACTGATCAAGGCGAGGATCAAGGCTAATCTATGGTGGGCCCTTGGCGGACGGATATGTTGGTTCATGATTGAGGCTCCTTAGCCGCGTGGCGTAGTAACGAATTTATTCGTTGTGCACTGAAATTACGCGCTTGCGGGCCGAACGAATAGATCGTTACTACGTGAGTGTTACGGTACTGCTGCCTGCCATGACAAAATGCAATTTCAACACAAGCGCAATCAAAGAAAAATTCCGGCGGGCAGCCCTGACACCAACCCCGTCTGCCCAGCCTCGTCACAACTTCATATTCGGAACCATCAAAGTGACTAATTTTGGCAGCCAGGTTACAATAATTGTTACCAGCCAGGCTACTCTCTGCTATATCCGCGCTATTCGTAGCTTGTCGCTAAATCGGAGCCTCCCCGAGGTCTCACCAGCATTCTCGGCTGGACTTGGAATTAAAGTTGGAAAATAGCGGCAATTGAAACTATCACCCCCGAGAGAAAGTAGCGCCCCGAAGTTTCAGCAGAGAAGCAATTGAAAATCTAGCCTGGTTCCGAGATCAATTGGCCTGGCTTATGCTCCAGCGCGGAGCCCAATCTGTTCTCTAATTGAATCTCGGGCGATTTCAGGGGAGGCACAGCTTTGATTTATCAGGTCACTCTATCGTCCGTGTTAGCGTTATTCCCAACTTGGCTGGCGGACCTGAGCGGGGTCCTCTCTCAAATCTTCAACGGCCTGGCGGGGCACTCGAAGGCGTTTGATAAGCTGATCTCGCTGCCCCTCGAAAATTCTCTGATCAAAGCCGCCGTCATCGGCGCCTGCTTCTTCGCGGCGTGGTTCGGGAGACAGACGCCGGCCGAGACCCAAAAGGCGCGGAAAGCCCTCCTCATTACCCTGATCGCCTCAGTCTTTGTCCTGGCCACGACGAAGGTGGTCTCCCATACCGTCTTCCTCCCACGCCCGTTCATCCAGTCCCAGAAGTTTTATCATCTGGAGGGAGACCGCTTAATTGAGAATAAGCGGATCGGGTACCGCGTGCCGTTGGACTATGCGAGCCAGGAGAACTACGAGAACCTTTTGAAGGGGAATATCCAGACCGATGACCTCGGCTCCTTCCCCAGCGATCATGCCGGCTTTTTTGTGGCCATCTCGCTGGGCATCTGGCTCGCTTCGCGTTCCCTCGGCCTGATCTCGCTCGGGTGGACGTTTTTGATCGTCCTGCTGAGCAAGCTGGTGACCGGGATGCATTCCCCGGTCGATATCGCCGCCGGGGCCGGGATCGCGGCGGTGGAGCTTTCGCTCTGCTGGTACTTGGGTCAGAGGTATTTGGGCGGGCTGCTTGATAAAGTGTCACTTTGGACTCTGAAGAACAGCGCCCTCTCGAGCGCCTTTGCCTTCGCCGTCGTCTTCGAGATCTCCAGCACTCTTACCCATCTGCAACCTCTCCTCAAATTGGCTGCTTCCGCCGGGAAGCACGCCTTCGGAATCGGGAGTTAGAGGTTGTCAGCGTGGCCAACCGAGAAAGGTGAGATTTGTCCATGAGTCGTAATCGGATCGCAGTCGTTCTGCTGAGCCTGTTATTCCTGCCCTCCTGCGCCATCAATACCCTCAAGAATGAGGGGCTAGTCCTGTTAGTAGATGATTCCTATCAGGCTAGTGTGTTTGAGACTAATAGAGACGGCATCTCCTCTCCCGATGGGCTCCTTTGGAGGAAGGGAAAATTTTACCTCGCCGATGAGGGCGGAATCGCTGTTAGAGTCTGGAGCAAAGAGGAAGGGATGAAGACGCTCTGTGATGCCCGCCTCGGGATCCTATCTCCCGAAGACCTGGTCATAGACGGAGACGGGAACATCTACTTCACCGACGATGACGCGGGAGGGGTCTGGGAGATTGAGGCTAACGGGAAAGCGCGCCTTCTCGCCGGCAAAGATAAAGGACTCATCTCGACCGAAGGGATCGCACTCTCCCCGGAAGGCAACATTCTCGTCGGCGACGGCAAGCGGCATGAGGTCTTCAGCGTGAGCAAGAGCGGTGAGGTCTCGGTGTTTCTAGGACCTGAGTACGGAATCAAGAAGCCGGAGAGCATGGTGTTTGACGAGCAGGGAAACTTATACATCGCCGATAACCAGCAGGCGATCCTTTACCTGCTTGATACCAAGCACGAGCTCCGCCGTCTGATCGAACAAAAGGATGGCTTCTCACCGGAAACGATCTTCTACTCCCAGGGAACTCTCTACATCACGGATAGCGATGCGGGGAAACTCTATCGGTTCACCGCTAAGGAAGGGCTCCAGACCATCGCCGTCTTTAGCGGGAAGCTAAAAAACGTACAGGGCATTACGGCCGACGACCGGGGAGACCTGTATGTCTCGGTACAATCGGACCTGAAGCATAAGGTTGGCTATGTCGTCAAAATCTCCAAAGGGGCTACTGAAGAGAAGTCAGTAGCGCAAAACTAGGGCGCCTGGCGTGTAAGGATGATCCTCACCCCCAATGGGCGCAGAGCCGAGTCTCTGCGTCCTCTGAGTCTTTACCCTGGGAGCGCAGGCATCCTTGCTTGCTTAGGTTCATCAGGCGCTTATTCCTGGCCAAGCATGACCTGCGCAACCAAGCAGGCAAGGATGCCTGCGCTCCCAGGAGGTGGTCACTCGATTCCTTTTTCTTGAATGCTATCGAACTCGCAGTGAAAGCTACTTTGCAGCCGGGTAGTTTGGCTACCAATCCATCTTCCCCCTCAGAAGAAACTCTGCTTCTGAATCCGAAATAAAAATTTAGTGTTACCTGGCACTCGGGGCTGATTACTTCTTTCAGGAATTTGAGGCTCTATTTGGCTCATGGGGCGACTACCGGTGCTAAGGTCTGAATAACCCAGAATACCAATCATATGTCCAAGGTAACCCGTCGAAGGTTCATACAGAACGGCTTTGGTGCCATGGGCGCGGGGATGGTACTGCCGATCCTTAACAGAGGTGTGGCGGCCAATATCGTCACTGCGGTCGATAACCCGATTGCAATGGAGAACCTGAAAGAGGGGGCTATGGATTGGGAGCTCACTGACCCCGCAAACAAAAATGAAATTGAAGGCTATGCCTCGGACACCAGCATTAACCGCGGTGAGCAGATCAGCTTCTACGTAAACACCGCAGACCCTACCTACACTCTCGAAGTATTTCGTCTGGGCTGGTACAGCGGCAAAGGGGCGCGCCGGATGATGGGCGCGGTGACGCTGCCAGGGATTAAGCAGCCGCTCCCTCAGCCTGACCCTACTACCGGACTGATTGAATGCCGTTGGACCAACCCTTACGTTTTAGCCGTCCCTTATATGCCGGGTGACCCGACGGATTGGGCGAGTGGCGTCTATCTCACGAAGCTGACGGGCAGTGTGAGCGGCAAGCAGAGCTACATCATCTTCGTGGTCCGCGACGATGCGCGCGTCTCCAATCATCTATTCCAATCGAGCGTCACGACCTTCCAGGCCTATAACAGTTGGGGCGGCAAATCCCTCTATGACTTTAACAGCACCGGCGGGCGGGCATTCAAAGTCTCCTTCAACCGCCCTTACGATGACGGGGGCGGCACGGGGAACTTCGTCAATGGGGTGTCCGGCTGGGAGCACAACATGCTCCGCTTCCTCGAGCGCGAAGGCTATGACGTGACCTACTGCACGAACCTCGACACGCACGCCCAGCCTAATTTGCTCTCGAGCCACAAAGCCTTCCTCTCCGTGGGCCACGACGAATACTGGTCCTGGCAGATGCGCGAGAATGTCGAGGCGGCGCGTGACCGGGGCGTCAATTTAGGGTTCTTTACCGCGAACACCTGCTACTGGCAGATTCGCCTAGAGCCGAGTGCCACGACCGGCGCCGCGAACCGCACCATCGTTTGTTACAAAGACTACTGGCGAGACCCGCTCTATGCCAGCGGCGACCCGAGTAACTACCGGCTGGTTACCACCACCTGGCGGGATAACCCGGTCAACCGCCCTGAGGATGCCCTGGTCGGCGTGATGTATGACTACTACCCGGTGGATGCGGACATGGTGATCGATGCCGCCTCGCATTGGGTCTTTGCGGGCACGGGCTTGAGTAGCGGCGACCGGTTGCCTGGGTTAGTCGGTTATGAGGCGGACCGGTTGTTTGCCAACCCGCCGGCGAACATCGTGCGCCTTGCGCATTCGCCGGTTAAGGCTGACGGCGTGACCGGATATTCTGACATGGCGATTTATACGGCGCCGAGCGGAGCTACAGTCTTCGCCACCGGTTCTATTCAATGGAGCTGGGGGCTGGACGACTACACTGCGGGCGGGTATGCGAAGAGCATCGCGTACCAATTTCATGCCCCGCGCGTGAGCGCCGCCGCGCAGCAGATCACTCGCAATGCCCTGGCCCGGTTCATCGGCTCAATCTCACCGCCCTTTGGCGGCGGGACCACGCAGCAATTGCTCGGCAATCCGGGTTTTGAGAATGGGGCCGCCAACCCGGCGCCGTGGGTGGTCTCCCCAGGCGTAATTGATAATTCGACGGGCCAGCCGCCACACACCGGGACGTGGAAGGCATGGCTGTGCGGCTACGGAGCGACGCACACCGATACGCTGTCACAGGTGGTGACGATTCCGGCCGCCGCCACTTCAGCTACGCTCTCCTTCTGGCTGCACATCGACACGTCGGAAATCACCGGGACGAAGGCTTACGACACGCTCAAAGTGCAAATCCGCGACGCCGCGGGCGCTTCAGTCTTGGCCACGCTCGCGACCTTCTCTAACCTCGATGCCCACGCCGGCTACAGGCAGGTCGCCTTCGACATCTCATCTTTCAAGGGGCAGACGATTCAGGTTTACCTCGTAGGTTCTGAAGACTCATCCTCCCATGCCTCTTTCATCGTCGATGACTTTGCGCTCAACGTGACGATCGCCGGTGGCGCTGACACCACCCCCCCGGCGATTTCGTTGAGTTCTCCGGCGAACGGGGCGGCAGTCTTAGGGATAGTGACAGTCGCGGCGTCAGCTTCTGATGGTGCCGGCGTGACCAAAATGGAGGTCTACCTCGACGGCTCGTTGAGGGCCTCCAACACGAACGCGACCTCGCTCACTTACAGTTGGAACACGAAGACCGCCTCCAACGGCGCTCACACGATTGTAGCCAAGGCCTACGACGCCGCCGGGAATGTCGGCACCTCGTCGGTGACGGTGAAGGTCACGAACCCGGTGACCACCGAACTGATCTCCAACGGCGGTTTTGAAGGGACGCTGTCGCCCTGGGCACTGGGCGGGGCACAGAAACCCGGCCTCTCCAGTTCGAGGAGGCATACCGGATCGTCTTCGATGCGGCTCGGGGCAACTACCGGGGCCGGCGCCGTCGAGCCCAACGGAGACTCATGGGCGTATCAGAGTGTGACCATCCCGGCCAACGTGACCGCCGCAAGGCTCTCGTTCTGGTATTCCACTGCCACGGCCGATACGATCCAGAACGACTGGCAGGAGGCGAAGGTCCTGGACGCGAATGGCAACACCCTGTGGCAGGTCTTTAAGCTCGCGGCAAACGATTCGTCGTGGACACAGCAGACCGCAGACTTGAAGCCTTTTGCCGGAAGGACGGTCCGCGTCTACTTCAATTGCCATTGTAACGGGACTAACCCGACGACGCTTTGGGTCGATGATGTGTCGGTCAAGGTAACTCAGTGATGAAACGGTAGTGTCGTGGGTACAGTCCGGGGAGCGTCAGCGACCTGACGCCTGCCAAGGGCGCCTCTCACGAAGCCGTCAGGTCGCTCACGCTCCCCGGACTGTACCCCGCCCGGAGACGGAATCATTAAATGAGCTGATTTTTCCCCCGTAGCTGTGCAAGAAAAAACAGCCCCTTCGTTCCACCAGCGGTCGGCACCTGATGACTGTAATGCTGGGATGAAATTGAACCATAACAATGGGGGTAAACCATGAGAACCTGTCCACTCTGTCAGGCTAGCTTTCCGGATGACTTTCAATATTGCCCGAACGATACGCAGCCTTTGTCAGTGAGCGAGGAAGAGGGCTCACACACAAATCCGATTGTCGAGCGGCACGAAACCAGGGCTCAAGTCACACCGCTTGACCGGCGGCCGACATCACCCGCTGGCAAGACTCCGACTTCGGGCATCAGCTTCTCGGTCCCGAAGTCGGAAGGTCTGATCGCACGCCTCGGCAGTGCCATTCGTCATTGCCTCAATGACCTCGGCCATAAAACACCACCCTTACGCCCGGCAGCGCCAGGCGAGTTACGACTCTTACTCAAGGACGAGGCGTTGCTGACGCGGCTGAAGCGTGAGTTTGTGACGGCTGCCGTTGATTTCAAGCGCGACCCGCGTGGGTTCCTGATTGAGACTTTGCGGGGAGAGCGGAGCAGTCAGCGCCGCCGCCGTTTGCTTCAAGCCGGGTTTGCGATGGCAGTGATCCTCTACGCTTCGGTCTTTACCACCCTCTTGCTCGCCGGGCTCATGCCCGTCAGGGGGAATAAAGCCATGGCTCAAAGGCCTGGGGAAGGTAGGCCAAAAGAAGGCCCCCTTCCACCTCCAGTCTGGGTGATAGATGCCCATCAGCAGTATCAAGACCTCCCCAGGGGTGATGGCGGCTTTACCGGCGGGAGTCTCCGGCAGATCAGACAGGCTCACGGCGGTGGCGGCGGTGGGCGGAATCAGGTGACTCCGCCAAGCCGGGGTGTTTTGTCCGAGGCCTCTTTGCTCCAACAAGTCGTCCTGCCTGACCCGGCGCCGCCGGTGATCCAGAATCCCACCCTCCTCAGGCCGGCGACGATTTATGCCGACCCTCAGGCATTACGCACTATCCCCGGTCTGATTGGCGACCCGCACGGCGTTGACAGCCCGCCTTCGAGTGGCCCGGGGAAAAACGGGGGGATCGGGACGGGGAACGATGGGGGAGTGGGACCCGGTGATGGCGGGGGCTATGGGCCGGGCCGGAGGGGCAATACTGGTGGCGGTGATTTTGGCCCAGGTGGCGGGCTCAGCCCGGGTAACAGCGGGGGGCTTGTTCCGTGGGCCGGCACGAATGGCGTCGGCAGACCGATCATCCTCTACCGGGAGAAGGCGAAATACACCGAGGAGGCGCGACAGGATAAGATCATGGGCGTGGTCGTGCTGAGCGCGGTCTTTACTGCGGACGGCCGCATCGCCGAGATTCGGGTAGTGCGCTCATTGCAAGACGGGTTGACGGAGAAAGCGATTGAAGCGGCGCAAAAGATTCGGTTCAAGCCGGCCACCAAGAACGGCGAGCCGATCAGCGTGCGGATGCAGATCGAATATAACTTCGCGATCTACTGACCAGCCAGTACCGGGCAGCAGCAATCAAGGCGGGGCCTCCACAGGTCCCGCCTTTTTTATTCGCCAGGTAGGGACAGCCCTATTTCGTGGAATCAAGCTGCAATTGGCTCTGTCCAGGAGGTGAAGGGGGATCACTTGGAATGGCAAGGGAGTTTAGTATGGTATTCAAATGGCTGTGCGTCATCCTTTTGCTCGGCGGCAATGTCGCGGTCTATTATGTTTGCTACCGGATCGGCTTGCTGAGTCTGCTCTTTATCGTCTGCGCGGGGGGCTGGCTGTTTCTTCTCTATCAGGACTCACTTCATCATAAGACGGATTCAGGTGACTCGACCCAATCCGCCCTTCAGGCTCCGAAGGCGGCCAGCAAAGACATCCTGCCCAGACTCCAGTAGCCGTGTGGAGCGGCCTCAAAAGACCCCCATACATCTTCTACCCTTTTCAGCTCACACCCGAGGTGCGGAAGCTGGGTCTCTGCGCCGCCCGGCAGTGTGCGTGAGGGAAATGTTACGGCGGCATCATCGGACGGCGATAGGCTCCTCGGAGAATCCTCCTCCGCGTTGCGGGCCAGCAGGCCGCTGATTCGTTACTCGAGAAAGGGAGGTTGGATTTTAGGCGATGGTATCGCCCGCCCGAGGCCGACAAGTTGGGACGCCGGAAGCAGAGCCGGGGTGGCAGTCGGCTGCCGCCACGCTACGGCCGCGCGTCTTAATGGTGGGAGCCCACCGGACCAAGACGCTCGGCGGCATCAAAACGCTGATCGATGATCTGCTCCGCTCGCCGCTCGCCGCGGAGTTCGACTTCCTGCACATCGCTTCTCAGGCTGATGAGTGCGGCAAAGTTGGCAAACTCGGCCTGGCGCTGACCTCACTCGCCCGATTTATCCTGGCCCTTTGCTGGTGGCGGCCTCACCTGGTCTATGTCCACGTCGGCGGCAACACGAGCGTCTTCCGGAAGGTCCCTTTCATCACCCTCGCGCGCCTGTGTGGCCGGCGGGTGCTGACGCATTTCCACGCGGGCGATTTCGAGGCGAATTATGCGCGCCAGCATCGGCTCGGCCGCCGGTTGATCCGGTACGGGCTCAATCAGAGTCACGGATTCATCGCCGTCTCTCAGCACTTGGCCCGGCTGCTTGGCCGTCTGCTGCCGGAGGCCAGGATTTCAGTCGTTCCCAACGGGGTCAGGAACGCGGAATTCGCGGGCCGGTGTGACGCCGATGATTCATCCGTGCGCCTCCTGTTCGTCGGGAATATGGGGCGCTTGAAAGGGGAGCGGGATTTGATTCGGGCGCTCGAACGCGCGATCAAGGTGGCTCCGGAAATCCGAGTGGACATGTTGGGGCACGGGGCTGAGACCATGACCACGCTCTGCCGCGAGTCCGGCCTGTGGCGACGAGTTGATCACCTCGGCCCCGTCCCCCTGGAGGAGCGGGCATCGTTTTTCAAGCGCGCGGACATCTTCGTGCTGCCGACCTACGCCGAGGGCATGCCGATCGCCGTGCTTGAGGCGATGGCGGCCGGGCTGCCGGTGATTACTACGCCGGTCGGCGGGGTGCCTGAACTCGTCGAAGAGGGCGTTGAAGGGTATCTGGTCAATCCCGGCGATATCGACGCCTTAGCAGACCGGATCGTTCGACTGGCAAATGACCTGGACCAGCGCCGCCGCATGGGCCGGTGTGGCCGGGCGAAAGCACGCCGGTTTGATTTGGACCTGACACTCAAACAACTAGGGGCAGAACTGCGCCGGGCTGCCGGTGCGGCCTGTCTGATGAGCTTTGACGAGAGAGGCTAGCACTCCGTGGTCAGTGGTCAGTGGCCGACCAATTACCCTCTCAGAGGCGCGGCAAATGGGCCGCAGCTAGAGCGAGGCCACCGCAACGGACCACTGACTACTGACCACTGACGGGGATAGATAGAGAGATGTTGAGCAAGCTGCGTAAACTTGGCAAACGGTCACTCAAGTCAGCCGTCGCGCCGGTCTCGTGGTATCTCAACCCCAGGCTGAAAGGCGCCGGTGGCAAGAACCCAAGCGCAGGGCAGATTTTGATTCTCGCTTACCATCGGGTGGTCGCCGACATTGCCCAGGCCGAGCGGGAAGCGATCTTCGGGATGGTCACTTCGGCGGAGACCTTCCGCCGGCACCTGCAGTTCGTCCGCGAGCGTTATGAGGTGCTGACACTCGCCGAAGCCGGCCGTGTGCTGCGCGGTGAGAGTCGAGTCAACAGGCCGGCCGCGGTGGTGACTTTGGATGACGGGTACCGCGACGTATACGATCACGCCTGGCCGGTGCTCCGTGCGCTGGGCATCCCGGCCACGGTCTTTGTGCCGACGGCTTTCATCGGGACCTCACGAGTGCTCGATCATGACCGGATTTATTGGCTCATCCTTCAAGCGCGCGCCTGCGGGCTTGAGCCGCAAGACCTGTTTGTGGAGTCAGGGCTCCCGCCGGAGAAAAAAGAGTCGTTGCGCTCAATGCGCGATCCGCTGAGTCTCGCCGACCACATGATCTATCTGCCTCTGGCAGTCCGCGAGCGTGTCTTGGCGAGCATCGAGTCAGCGCTCGGTGACGGCTTCGGCCGATACCCATCCGGCTTCGAGTTGCTCGACTGGGAGATGGTTTGCGAGATGGCCGAGGCCGGCATCGACTTCGGCGCGCATACCGACCACCACGTCGTGCTCACGCTTGAAGCGATGGGCACCGCTAAGCAGGAGATTCTGGGGAGCAAGCGGGCGCTCGAAGAAAGGCTCGGCCGCCCGGTCCGCCACTTCGCCTACCCGAACGGGGAGTATCACGGGGCGATCAAAAGCCTGCTCGCGCAGGCGGGGTTCGACATGGCTGTGACGACCGCGCGCCGGATCAATCGGGTCGGCGATGACCTGCTGTCGCTGGGGCGCATCAGCCTGTGTGAGGAGTCGACGCGCGGGGTGATGGGCCGGTATTCCAACGCGGTCGCGCGGCTGCGACTTGCCGCTTAAAAAATCCTGGGAGCGCCCGCGTCCTCGCGGGCAGGTCTCCCACCGGGGACTGCCCGCGAGGACGCGGGCGCTCCCAGGATTTCCTGAGGAGCCAAGGCCATGATCAGTTCATCCACCGAGAGCCAGGTCGATCTCGTCGTCGCGGTGACACTCTACCAACAGGGCTTGATGCCGCTGACGAAGGCCTGCCGGCTGGCGGCGATGTCAGAAGCCGCCTTCCTCGAAGCTGCCTGCGTGGCGGAAAAAGTGGCGGCCGAAACCAGCCCGATGATCGTCCCGGAGCGGCGCCTCCATCTGCCGCCGGACTTCAAGCTCTCCGTCCTCATCCCCGTCTATAACGAGCGCCAGACGATCCGGGAAGTCTTAATGCGCGTGGGGGCGGTCGAGTTGCCCAAAGAGATTATCGTGGTGGACGACGGCTCGACCGACGGGACGCGCGACACCCTTCGCGAGATCGAGGGGGAAGGCCTCGAGGGCGTGCGCATCTTTTATCATCGGCGAAACAGCGGCAAAGGCGCCGCCGTGCGCACGGCGATCTCCCAGGCCACGGGCACCGTTTGCCTGATCCAGGATGCCGACCTGGAGTATGACCCGCGTGAATACTTCCAGCTCTTGGAGCCGATCATCGACGGGCGGGCGGACGCCGTCTATGGCAGCCGCTTCATCGGCGGTGGGGCGCACCGCGTGCACCTCTTCTGGCACTACCTCGGCAATCAAGCCCTGACCAAGTTCTCCAACATGCTGACCAACCTCAACCTGACCGACATGGAGACGTGCTACAAAGTGGTGCGGACCGAGCTGCTGCAATCGCTGGCCCTGCGGTCGAATAGATTCGAGCTGGAGCCGGAGCTGACGGCGAAACTGGCCAGGGCCCGGGCGCGCATCTACGAAGTGCCGATCTCTTACAGCGGCCGAGACTACTCGGAGGGGAAGAAGATTGGCTGGCGGGACGGCGTCCAAGCCGTCTGGTGCATCGTCAAATTCCGCCTTTGGGATTAATCGCAGTCAGCGCCCCGCCAGTGCCTTGGTCGGACCATCAACCGCGGTCTGAGAGAGATTATTCCTGACAAGAGGCATCGCCCTTCGGAGAGCCTGTCAGGACCGAGATGTAGGCAAAATGTTCCGCGACCTGTCAGGTTGCGGTTGCTTCGGCAAAGTACTGATCACGAGGACTACCGCAACCTGACAGGTCGCGGGACAATACAAGAAGTCAGCATGCTGATCAAGAGCGAAGTAGAAATCAAAGCGCTTGACCTATCGCCGGTGGCAGAGGTGATCCGGGGCGGGGTCGAAGTCATTGAGCAGCTCGCGGCCGAGTGGCGGGAGTTGTGCGCCGAAGGTCCGTGCGATGAGCCGTTCTACCGGCCGGAGTGGATTGCGGCTTATATGCGGGCGTTCGCCCCTGAAAAGCAGTTGCTGATCATCACGGTGCGGGTCGGCGGCCGTTTGCGCGCGGTCCTGCCGCTCGTCGCAGAGCGGGCTTGGTTCTACGGCTGCCCAGTCAGGAAGCTGCGCAGCGCGGCGGGGATGCACTCCGGCCGCTTCGACCTCGTCCACGGGGCGGGTGATGAAGGGGAAGCGGTGCTGGCCATTTGGGAATGGCTCAGGACGAGATCGGATTGGGACCTCATCGAGCTGCAAGACGTTCCCCCGGGCGGCGCCGCCGAGCAACTGCTGCTGGCCGCCAAGATCGATGGCTACCCGACGGGCTTATGGGAGTCGTTGCGCACTCCGTACATCCCGCTGCCGGGCTCGGGCGGAAAGCCAGCGGCGGCGCTCTCGCGCACGGACGCGAAGTTTCGCGGCAACCTCCGCCGCCGGATGCGGAAGCTCGAAGCGAAGGGGCCGGTGCGGCTCATCCGCGTCGAGAGCGCAGACCGCGCGGCGCTGGATCGTTTCTACGAGCTTGAGCGTGCGGGATGGAAAGGTGAGCAGGGGACGGCCATCGCCTGCGATGCCGACACCCGGCGTTTCTACGATGAGGCCGCAGGCGCGGCGGCGGCGTTCGGCTACTTCTCACTTTACGTGCTCGAATGCGGCGGCCACCCGGTGGCGATTCACTACGGCCTCACGCACCGCGGCCGTTACTTCGTGCCCAAGCTCGCTTACGACGAGAACTACAAGGAGTGCGCGCCGGGGCACCTCATCGTCCACGAAATCCTTCGCGACGCGGTCGAGCGCGGGCTGACGGAGTTTGATTTTTTAGGCCCGTGGATGGAGTGGAAGGCCGAGTGGACTTCTGAAGTGCGCCCGCACGCGTGGTGCTACGTCTTCCGCCAGGGGCTCTTCGGGCGTGCGCTCCACGCGACGAAGTTTCGGCTCATGCATGCGGCGAGGCAGATGAAGCGCAGGCTTGGCAAACTGAATCAGTACCGCGAGCGGTAGCGAGCGTGGCTCCCACCATCAGCCTCTAGGGGGAGCTACGCTCGCTACCGCTCGCGGTACTGATTCGCGGTAAGAGCGAATGAAGGTACTAGTAGAGAGCACGCAGAGAGCAGGGAACGAAAAACAACTGCCAACTGCCACGGCAGCTCGGCCCGCTCGTGTAGGACAAAAAATACGGCGGGGCGGAAGGATTTTTGCCACGGCCATGCCCACCTTGTGGCCGCAGATGATGCTGCCTTGGGTCAGGCGAGAGGCTTTGCCGTATCCGTTCGAGGAGCCGGGGGCGCACTACCTCTACTCGACGCGCAACGGCATCTACACCGTCGCCCGGATGATGGGGCTCGCAGGTCAAGAGGTGCTCTTCCCGGCCTACTTCTGCGGCGTCGAGCTGGATGCGCTCTTAGCGGCCGGCGTGCGGCCCCGCTTCTTCCCCGTGCACGGGCGCATGCGGATCGATCCCGATGAAGTCGCCGCGCAAATCGGCCCGGAGACCAAAGCCATTTACTTGATCCACTACGCGGGCTTTCCTGGGCCGGTGGAGGAACTCAAAGAACTCTGTCGCAATCGCGGCCTGCGGCTGATCGAGGACTGCGCGCTCGCGCTGCTCTCGTGCCTGGGCGCGAAGCCGCTCGGCTCGTTCGGTGAGGCCGCAGTTTTTTGCCTTTACAAAACCTTGCCGGCTCCGAATGGCGGCGTCGTCTTGCTGCGCGGCGGCGAGCCGGTGAATTGGCTGGAAGGGCAGCGGCCTTCACTCACTTCCCTCGCCGCGCGTCTGGTGCCCTCACTGCTGATGAACCTTGAGATGCGTGGGAGCGCTGGGGGAAGACTCTTGAGGCAGGGCGTAGTCGGGTTAGGCAAAGCCGCGGTGCACACCGCAGGCACGGAGCGGGTGGGTGTGGGCACGCAGGAATTCGATCCGTCGCATGTCGGGCTCGGGATGAGTGACTGCTCGCGTGTGGTGCTCAAGGCCCAGGATTTCCCCGCGATCACGGGGAAGCGCCGGAATAATTACTCCCATCTGCTGGAGCGGCTGCGCGGTCTGTCAACGCCGATTTTTGGCGAACTCCCGCCGGGCGTGTGCCCGTTGTTTTACCCGCTCCAGGTACGGAATAAAAAGGCAGTGCATGCCGAGTTGATGGCGCGCGGAGTGGAGGCGATTAACTTCTGGAGTCTCCATCATCCGTTACTGCCGCCGGGCGTGTTCCCGGAAGTAGACGAGTTGCGGCAGACAGTGCTCTGGCTGCCGTGCCACCAAGACTTGACCGAATCAGCCATCGACCGGTTAGCCGCGGTCATGCATGAAGTCGTGAGGGAGGTCAATTGAGCAAGCTGACGGTCGAGGAGGCACGCGGCGTCGAGGCGCTCCAGGCGTTACGCGAGGAGTGGCAGGCGCTGTTCAGGGCTTCGGGGGCGCCGCCTTTTCTCTCCTGGGAGTGGATCGCCGCGTGGCAAGCGTGGTTCGGCCGGGGTAAGACCCCACGAGTGTTTTGCGCGCGTGAGGCGGGCCGGCTCATCGGCCTCCTGCCACTCTATGAAGAACAACGGCGGCCGAGTCTACTGCCTTGGCGTGTGCGTAGGCTGGCCTTTCTCGGGGAGCGGTTCGGCGGCGCAGATTATCTGGATGTGCTCGCGCTGCCCGAAACGGGGAGGCAAGTCGCGGGGGCGATCTTCGAGTACCTGGCGAAAGATGATGCCTTCGACCTGCTCGACCTCGACGGCCTCGCGGCCGATGCGCCCAGCTTGCCGCTGCTGGCCTGGCGCTTTGAGGAGAGCGGGCGCTTCACCTGCCGGCTCTCAACGCGCTTCGTCTGCCCGCAGGCGAGGCTTGCGGGCGCGTGGGAGCAAGTGCTCAAGCGCAGCCGAAGGGCGGATAATTTCAAGCGCCGCCTCCGCCACCTCCGCACGCTCGACGGTTTCGACCGGCGCGTGATTAAGGGGCCGGAGGAGGCCGCAGACGCCTTCGACCGCTTCCGCATGCTCCACGAAAAACGCTGGGCCGAGCACGGCGGCTCCAGCTTGACAGGCCACCCTACGCTTATGACGTTCCACCGGGATGTCGTGCAACGGCTCTCGCACGCCGGGCTGCTGCGCTTCGAGGAGCTGTGGGTCGAGGGCGCCTGCCGCGCTTCGATCTACGGGATCGAGGCAGGGGAAAAGTTTTACTTTTTGAATTCCGGCTACGACCCCGACTGGGCCAAGGCGAGTGTCGGCCTGGTCTGTCTAGGTCTCTCGATCGAAGACGCCGTGCAGCGCGGGGTGAGGTGCTACGACTTTCTCGCGGGCATCGAGAGCTACAAGTTTGACTGGGCGAACGAGACGCGGGCCACCGTGGCAGTGCAAGTAGTCAACCATAATCTGGCGGCCATGCTGGTCAGCAGCGGCGAACAGATCGAAGCCTCACTGCGGGCAGTCGCGAAGGCACTCTTGCCGGCCAAGGCGAAAGAATTTTTCCGCCGATGGCGGAGAGCCAGGCAGTGGGGGCAAGAGCTGGTACACAACGGCCGAGGGCTAGATACAAGGGAGCAGAACGGCTCAACCACACGGCCAAGCGAAGGCCCAGGGGCCATTGATCCATCCGGTTCGATCACTACGTCGCCTCAACTCCCGATCTCCATTCCTTCCCCCGACCCCTGGCCCCCGATCCCTGGTCCCTGATTCAAGAGGCGTGATGTTTTCACTATCGGTTGTCGTCATCAGCAAGAATGAAGAGGCGCACATCGGCCGCTGCTTGCGCTCGATCCTGGCTGCCGCGGAGGAGGTCGGCGGCGCAGAGGTCGTGTTGGTTGATTCGGCCTCGACCGACCGGACGGTTGAAATCGCCCTCTCCTTGGGCATGCGAGTCCTGTCGTTGAGGCCGGAGTGGGAGCTGTCGCCCGCGGCCGGGCGCTACGTCGGTTTCCACCACACCCGAGGCGATCTCATCATGTTCGTGGACGCCGACACCGTGATCGAGCGGGATTGGTTGCGCCACGCCGTCCCGTATTTTGAGCGGCCGGAGGTCGCGGGCGTGGCAGGCTTTCTCGATGATGTCGATGAGCAGGGGCAGCCGCTCCCTTATGTCGGCCAGCGTAGCTCACAACCATCCGAAGTGAAGCGTCTGCGCGGCATCGCACTCTACCGGCGGGCGGCGCTGGTTCAGGCCGGAACATTCAATCCCTATCTTATTACTGAGGAGGAAGCCGAACTGGCCTTCCGCCTCCGCGGACGAGGCTTCCGGCTGCTGCAACTCCCGCACCCGATGGGCTGTCACCTGCGCGGGGCGGTCTTGCACAACGAGCTGCTCCGGATGTGGCGGCTCGGCAGATTCAAAGGCGACAGCCTCACGCTACGGTATGCCCTCCGCACCGGAGGCGCCTGGCAGTTCTGCTTCGAACTCCTGAAGCCCACGCTGTTTTTTGTCCTCGCCTGCTGCTCGCTCTTCGGTTTGGGGATCGGCCTGCTGCTGGCCGGGAATTTTCGAGTGACGGAGGCGGTCTTCTTTTCGCTCGCTGCCGGGTTCGTCGCGCTGGCCATCAAGAAACGCAGCCTCCTCGGCCCTGTCACCTACGCCGCCACACACCTGCTCGTCCTTTACGGCTTGGTCAGCGGAGCGCTCACGACCAGAGTCAAAGACCCGGAAGATTACCCGCTCGAGGTGATCGAAGAGAGCTTACTATACCGAGGACGGTCACCAATTGAGCTTTCTCAACACCAAGGGTCAAAGGTTCCAAGGGTCAAAGGAAATCCTTTGAAAGTCAATCTTTGAACCCTTGATCCTTTGACCCTTGGTGTTGAGCTGTTCGTTGGCCAAAAGCTCAATTTGCTCCCGTGCAAAGTATAAAACGTCAGAAGGCGGCGTCTTAACCCAGTTTGGAGTACCGGAGGCGGGCTTTTGATTCCGGCGAAAAGCCCGCCTCCGGTACTCCAAACATCATTTTTTTTGAATGCTATAGCGCCAGTCATTGAACACACCCCGGTTTCATTTCCGGGAAACGGCAGCTTTAGCTCTCAAAGACCCGCCGGAACAACGCCACCATCTCACCGAAGGCCTGGTCAGTCGCTTCAGGATCGTAGCGCGGCCCTTCATCTCGCATAAAGGCATGCTCGGCAGGGTAGAGGCGGATCGCGAACTTCGTCCCAGCCCGCTTCAACGCCGCTTCGATCTTCGCGCGGCCCTCTTCCGGCACGTGGGGATCGCGCGTCCCAAAGACCAGCAGCAACTCGCCTCGAATCTCGGCGGCCCGCTCCAGCGACCCGGCATCCGCATCTTGCCCTAGCGCCCCGTTCTGAATTCCGGTCCCGTAAAAACAGGCCGCCGCCTGCACCTCCGGCTGCAACGCCGCGCGAAAAGCGAGATGCCCGCCGAGGCAGAATCCGGCAGCGCCTAACTTTCCTTGAGCCACCTGAGGATGCCGACTGAGATAGTCCAGCGCCGCCCGGCAATCGGCGTCAAATTGAGCGACTGAGGTCCTGGCGGCGTTGTTCAGTCCGCGGGTCCGCCCCTCGTCGTCGAATGGGATCACGGCGCCTGATGGCTCGAGGCGGTGATAAATCTCGGGCGCGGCGACGACATAACCGTATCCGGCCAAACGCGCACAGGCACGCACCATCGGCCCGGTGAGTTGAAAAATGTCTGAGTAGCAGAGAATCCCCGGATAGTTCCCTTGGGCTGTGGGTGTGGCGACGTACATCCGCATCGGGCTGCCGTCCACAGGGATGTCCATATATTGGGTAGTAATGATCATTGTCCTCTCCTATTTCTTCTCCACCTTGCTTGAGTGCCGCGCCGCTACGGCAGTTTTTCGCTACCCGGTAACCAGTCTTCTCGGCCTCTGGCAGTCGGCATAGCGGTAATTATAGCCCTTGTCCGCTGGTGGGCAAGGTCACCTGGCGGCCGTCGCCGTTCACCTGATCTGTGTCAGATCCGTTGCATCACTCATCATAGATTTATGACATCTTGCCTGATAATGGCAGGCGGGTAACTTGGCGGGCGACGCGCCGCGAATTATGATCCACGAACTACTCACTTCTTTGCGCCCGGCGGCACCTCAACCCGTATCAGGAAAGAGGGCAAGCTCATGACACAACCTAAATTAGCTGAGGAGCGGCGGACGGCGAAGCGGATTTCCTTCCGCACCGAGATCGAATGGGTGGGCCCGGACATGCCCGTCCTTAAAACCAGGACCCAGAACTTGAGCGCGGGCGGGACCTTCATCGAAGCCATAACCAATCTGCCGGTCGGCACGGTCTTGCGACTGAAGTTCTACGCGGGCGGGCAAGCGGTCCGGGTGACCGGGCAGGTCTGCTACCGTCTGCCGCAGAGAGGCATCGGAGTCCGGTTCCTGGACCTGAGCCCTGAACAGCACTCCGCCATCGAGGGCCTGATTCAGGAACGCTCAAAGTAGCCCCCGCTTTGGCGAAAGCCGGGGAGGTGGCTGAGGGCAAGTGCTCGCCGGGCGTCAACTTTGGAAGTGGCACACCGCTGTGTCTTCTCCAAGAAGTATGACGGCGCCCGGATCCTTCAGAGACCATGGGGCTCACGAAATCGAAGCAGACAACGATGGGACAGATGCACACCACAGAGGACGCAGAGGCACGCAGAGGAACTTCATGTTGAGACAACCTCTGTGATCCTGCGGTGTCCTCGGTGGTGAACTTTTCTGTCCCCAGGTCTCGTGGTTTGATTGAGGGCCGCGCCTGTGGGGTCGGTGGTTGGCCCGTCCGAGGGAGGCTCGGGCGAAGATCGTCCGCCTACCGAGTCTCTCTGATCCACGAGAGATGAAACGGCTCTGCGCTTCTGTTAAGCTATCGACAGGCAGTATCTCACCTAGGGGCTGAAGCTTTATCACATTTCATCTGAAAGGAGAAGGTCCATGCCGGAAAGCGCAAAGCTAAGTGTCAAAGTCGGGGTGCAAGTCAAAAGACAACTCAGCGGGAAAAAGAAGCAAGGCACGGAGCGAGAAATCCCGGAGCCTCTCAAGCGGATCATCCTGGCCAATAAATGGGACCAGTGGGAGTTCGAGGAGCGGGAGTTGAAAGGCGCCGACCTCAAATCATACCTGAGACTCAGGCAGAGTCTGGACGCCTTCGGGCTGATCGCGGTGAACTTTTACCTCACCGGGAAGACCGTCGGGGAGAGGGCAAAACGGGCCGAGCAGGTGGTCAGTTTCGTGACTGCTTTCATGGGCGACCGTTTCGAGGCTGAGTGCGACTGCCCGATCGGGATGTATTGCTGTAACGGCTGCTGCCAGTCTCAGCCCTGCGGCAGCCTTTGAAGAGGGTTGCACCTCCGCAAAGATTTTGAAGTGGAATCGTTTTCCATTTTCCATTTGCCGTTTTCCATTTTCCATTGGTCATTGCGTTACTCATCGCTCGATCAATGACCAATGGAAAATGGAAAATCGGAGCTGCCGCAATATTTTTGCCTAACTGCTTGGCAGTCACTTGTCATCTCCCGACGACGTTGCGCGCGACGTTGGAGACCTGCGGCCACCAGCGCACGACGATCCCAACCTGGCCGTGGCCGAAGACGCGCAGCACCACGCGGCGCCACCGGTTTTGCGGGCTGGGCGGCTCGACGAAGGTGACGCGTTTGC
>Ga0207646_10000596_pt1 | contig 47016 bp, 55 predicted proteins | sample KBSK5502metaG_FD_184343 | JGI IMG/M metagenome (GOLD analysis project Ga0207646, IMG submission 184343) | Corn, switchgrass and miscanthus rhizosphere microbial communities from Kellogg Biological Station, Michigan, USA - KBS K5-50-2 metaG... | ecosystem: Host-associated > Plants > Roots >...
TGGCTTACCGAGATGAAAACCGGCCTGGAATTCCACGGGAACTGCGATCATCTTGTTATTCTCGATGTAAAAGAGCTCACGTCCGTTTTTAGCCCACACCGGGTCAAAGCCTCCTCGAGTCGAAATTTGCCATCTGTGGTATGGGCTCGAATACGTCTGTACGTACACTTCATAGGTTCCTGAGTCGTTCGACTCATAGGCTATAAAGTGACCATCCGGGGAGAATGTGGCGTTGAATTCATCAAACGGCGTTCTACGAAGCGAGATTGGGCGAGCGTCTTTGTGCGGCGATAATGTCCACAGGTCGCCAACCGTTCTTGTATCGACCTCGGTCCAAAGCAATACATTATCTTTTGACCATGAACTTGGAAGTTGGGCAAATTGGCTTGAAGTCAGGCGTTCGGGTGAATCATTGCCGTCTGCCGAGACAATATAAATGTTCGCTGGACCGGAGAGATTCGAGCTGAATGCGATTCGCTTACCGTCCGGAGACCAAACGCCAAGTGCGCTACTTTTCTCATGGGTCAAACGACTGAGCGTGCCCCGTTCGAGATCATAGATCCAAATCTGATAATTCCCACTCTCCAAGATGCTGACTGCTATTCGCTGTCCATCCGGTGAGATGCGCGGGGAAGCATAGGGCCGATGCAACGTCTGAAACCGGTACTGCGACGCCCTTCCTGTTCACCCATAAGCATCGGTTCAGTCTGAGTGGTGCAAGAAAGAGCTTTCGGCAGGTTTAATGAGAGAGCTTGAGGAGAAATCGACAATCGTCCTGCCTGTCCTGTTGGAGAAATGCCAGATTCCGCCTTTTCTCAAAGAAAAAAGATATGCTGACTTCACGAAGAGCTTTGACACTGGCCTGAAAGAAATCGTCGATGGCATTGCGAATGTCACCAATGCCAACCAGGGGCGGATCGAGGACATCCAGTATCACGTCGATTGGGCGCAGGACTGGACATTTGAGGACGGCCTGTTTGTTTTGCGGTATACGCTCGTCGAGCACAGCAAGGAACTGCCTTTCACGATACTCACAGAGATCATCGTTCTCTGTAACGAGGACGCGACGGCGCGGTATCGGAAATATAAAGACGCCGGTCTAGATTGGGTTGGGCGGCTGACGATTACGGCGGCACTAGATGAGTACGCAGGGCATAATGAGTTGAAGTTTCTTCTGACGGATCAAAGACAAAAACTATTCGAATTCTCAGTAGGTGATCACGCGGACAATCGGCGCTACGACGTTCTTGTGAAATCCAGGTGGGTGGGAGAAGACACAGGAAATGACATTCTGGTGAATGTCGGGAACCATCTGGGCATGCTTAAGACTTACATAAAATCTATATGCCGCCCGTTAACTCAGGAAGAACAAGAGAAGGTTCGCAGCATCATTAACTCCTGATCTGCGAGTTAACCCGTTAACCACTGAGCATAGGCGCGAATGTCGATCATCGGCACGGTAGCGCTGCTTTGAAGACTGGCGATCAATTCAAATAGAAATGCGGTCGCAGGCTTGCCGGCAGGCGCGATGGCGTAACAACCGTCGGGGTCACAGCCGAACATGCCGTGCGCGGCAATGCAGCCAAGGTCCAGGCGGCCGTCCGGATCGCCGCTTGCGAGCGCGTCGGACAGGGGTTTCCCGAGCGGCGGATTCCAGTCGCTTTCAAGTGTGAGAAGGCCGCCGATGATGGCAGGCAGGGGTTTCGGTGGATAGGTGCCGCCGGCGTGCGGTATGGGAAGGCTGGTCCGGTGCAGCCGCCTTACGCTGGCAACTTTCTTCTGGGCGTAATCGATCTGCCCGGCGTTGATGGCCTGCTTCGCCTCAAAGACGGCATAGATGCTTTCCGCCGGCACGATGGTCTGGCCTTCATAGTGAAAGATGAACGGCGAATATTGGCGGTCAAACAGGACGACGTCGATCTGGTCGCTGAATGTTCCCTTGCTATCGACGACATGCGCGGATGCCGCCTGATAACGCTGCGGAAGGTATGTCTGAAAGAGCTGAAGCCAGACGCTCTCGCTCGCGTCGCCCTTGGTGCCGGGGTGGCCGAACGCCTTTCGTGCGGTCGCTAGGCGCCGCTCGATGTCGTCGTGCAGGCCGGCGAGAAGTTGGGGCAGGGACCAGTCTGTCATATGAGTATCTGTGACCAGTTGGTCGCTTTCAATGCCAGGCCGGCCGCTGTTTTGATTTTCGTTTTATCGGCGGCGGACAGGTCGTCGGAAATTATGTTGTTGGTGTTGGCGGGGTCCACGACGCGGGCAATCTGGAATCTGTCGCGCAGGTATTCAAAAACCTTCCAGACGTTGCCGGAAATGCCGCCGCCATACTGTGCCGAAAGGGCACTAATGACGGCCATCTCAAGATAGAAAGACGGGAAATCGAGTTTTTTCTGATCTCGCCAGAGCTTGATTATGCGGCTTTCTTTCAGGCGGCCGGCGCGCGTGACGTGGCTGATGTGCGTCACCACGTTGGTCTTGGTCCAGGTATCGGCCTTGCGGCGGTAAAGACTGTGATCGTCGCCGTAGCTGTTTTGGCGCTTGCCCGGAACGAGGTCCACGGCATAGCCGTTCGCCCTGACGTTGATTGAAACATTCTGGCGGGTGGGCGTGTAACCGTTCGCCTTCATTGTGTTAAACAATTTATCGTAAATCTCTTTCAGCGTTTCCGTCGTCTGTTCGGACAGCGATATAAAAAGATCGATGTCGGTCCCGCTCATGTTGGCGGTGCCTTTCATGAAGGAGCCGCTGGGATGGACGCTGAGCAAGCGGTTGCCGGCCCATTCTTGAATGATGGGATAAAGCACGGCCTGCACGCCGCGCACCGGCGAAAATGGGCCGGTATCAACGGCCTCGCGGGTGAGGATGGCCTGCAGGTATTCATCCGGGGTCATAAGGCTCGGTCAGCCCTCTTCTTCCGGCTCCGCCGGGGTGGGTTCTTCCGTTATCACACCGGTCAAAAATGCTTCGTACCTTCGGGGCGCTAATCATACTCGCCCGCCCCCTACCTTTGCAGCGCGAGAACTGGCTGCGGATGGAATCGTCGTACTTCAGGTCATCGCATCGGATGGATGTCCATACAGCGTTGATCCGAATGAAGGTCCTTGCAATGTGGCCGGATTTGAGGCTGCCGTGGCGCAGTTGGCTGCCGATGGAGTGACAGATCCCAAGCGCGTCGGCATCATCGGTTTCAGCCGTACATGCTACTACGTAGTGGAGGCTCTGACGACGAGCACGTTGCACTTCAGGGCCGCCTCAATCACCGATGGCCATCTGCCCGTAGCGGCAAGAACAGAGATCTAAAATGGCCGATGTCGGCAACAAAACCGTAGAAGTATTACAGTCGCGGCGCGGGTTCAAGCGATACGCGCATAATCCTAGCCTGGTAGACCGACTGCCCGACACCAGAATGCGCCCGGTAAGGATTCCGGGGGCCGACAAGGGAGTGCTCTTCGCAGACGGCGGTACAGGGGAGCTGATTGGCCCAGGCGTTCGGCATTTCTTCAAATTTGAGGAGGGTTGATTCATCACGGTTCGTTAAGCTTTTTCTCGATGGCATGAAACAGGCAGCGGGCCTCTCCAAAGCAGGTATGCAGGTATTCGAGCTGGTTTACCGGCAGATGCAAGAGAAACCCAATGCCGACGAAATAGCGCTTTCCTTGCACCTGGCAAAAACGCTTGGCCTCAACATTCCCGAACGTACCTATAGACACGGGTTACGTCAGTTGCTCGAACGGGAGTTCTTGTTCGAGAGCTTGGTGGATGGCGTTTACTTCGTGAACATACGATACATGTTCAACGGCGCCCGACTCGCGTTCATCCGTGGCTACAGGCTCAAGGACGCGAGTAAGCAAGGTGAGCTGCCTTTAGAGGAACCGGCCAAGGTGCCTGCTCTGGCGAACGGCTCCGCAGGCTAATCAAAAGTGGCCTACAATAACGCCACCATGTCGAGTAGTGGTGTCTACGAGGCAGTAAAAAAGGCAACGGTTGCGATTGTTGCAGAGTATCCCAATGCCTTTCCGAAGCGACCCTTCACGATTATCGGCACAGGATTTTGTATCGACCCGGAGGGCATCATCGTTACGTGTCGCCATGTATTCGAGGCCTTTCTGCCTCAGCAATCGAGTTTAGCGCCCGGAACCCCACAAAGGGTTGTGGCTCCCTATGCAATGTTTTACGGCGGTGTCCACGGTAAAGAACTACACATGTATCCGATTGGAATTCACAACGCCGTAACTGTGAAGAAATTTGATTTGTGCGCGGGGAAATTAACCAAACATCCGGCCTATCCTGATGGTTACCCGGCATTGGCGATAGCCGATTACAGCGAGCTGTACGAAATGATGGAGATTGCAACATGTGGCTTCCCGTTGGGCGAGGTACTGCACGACCAGCTCGGCACAGTCACCAGCTCTTTCACGAAGGGCATGGTTAGCTCCATTATTCCGGCACAGGGAGTCAGCATCGAACACTTGCGAGGCTTCCAATTCGACTTGACGGCGACAAACGGCAATAGCGGCGGGCCGGTCTTTTCTCTGAATACAGGCAAGGTATTCGGAGTGCTGCAAGGCGGGGCAGTGCGTCCTGAAACAGGTCATGCGGTGCAAGGACTGACGAAAGCCGAACCTATCTATCCGCTATTCGCTGACGACGTTTTAGACCGCCTTAAGCGTATGCCTCCGCCCCCGCCGATGTTCCGGTAGCCCAACATAAAGGACGTTATGTTGTACTACTCAGTGAACTCTGCTAGCTTCCTTTTCCATGGAAGACGAACGGATAAGAATCGAGTTGTTGCCTGCGCCTGATGAAAAGATGGAGAGCCTTGACTACCAACAATCTCTCCGTGACTTTGCTGATTCTTTACGCGCGAACGGTATCAGTCGGGTCGGTGGGCATGAGGACAATAGATGCTGCGGGCGGTGTCTCCCTTGCCGTTTGGAACGGAGGTTTCGGACTGGCTGCTGCGTCATTGCCGCTTATCACCGGGTTTCTCGGCGCGTGGCTAAAAGGGCGATATGGGCGCAAAGTGCGTTTGAAGATTGGTAAGCACGGTGAAATTGACGCGGAGGCCCAAACCGTCGAACAAGTAAAGGAACTGGTGAAGGCCGCCCGAAAAGAACCTAAACGGAAAAAGAAAAGCAGCAGTGAATGACTTGAGCATCATCCCCTTCCCTTCCGGGCCTGCGCTTCCGGCGCTCATTGATGCAGCGGGCGAGCGGGCCGCGTGGCGCTTCGTCGAATTCTTCAGCGTCAACATTCACAACCCCAATACCCGAGCGGCCTACAAACAGGCGGCGAGGTCGTTCCTGGGCTGTTGCCAGAGAAACGGCATCACTCGCATAGAGGCTGTGCTGCCGGTGCATTCGCGATGATCTGCGCCAACCACGTTCAATTGTCGTCGTTACGCGGTCGTAACCAACTGGCATAGGCTCTTACGACTGCGACAGCTCGGCAGCATACCGAGCAACGAAGTCCAACATGAACTCTCGTGTCGCCGGAAGTGCTTTGGCGATGCCAATCTCGAAAAGCTTCTTCTTCGCCGGAACCATGTCCGACTTCGGGTCGGACATCACGTACTGCAACAAACCCCATAGCTTCTCGCGATCTTCGAGCGACAGCTTGTCATCGTGCCATAGAAGTTCCCTGGCGGTTTGGAGACGATCCTCCATCCAAGGGTACGGACGACCGCAGCTATGGCAGAAATAAGGAAGCTTGTAGTCTGTTGAGGACGCATACACTTCGCCTCCGCGAATAGAAACCTTGCAGTGTTGACAAGTGTCGATGCAAATCTCGCCGCATTGTGGGCAATGTTCCCCTCGTTCAAAACCCATGCCACTCACATTTAGAACATGTCCCCGCAGGCAAATCTGGGCAGCTACATAACGTCCGTCCGGGTTTGTGCCTGACCTCCAAATATCTGCGTCGAGTTTCCGCCGTTCCAATTCTGCCGTTACCTCTTCGATGATGAGACCGCTGCGCCCATCTGTAACCAAGTTTTCGGCACCAAAGCTTTCTTTGCTCGGTTGACGCACTGAAAGATGCTTCAACCAGTCGAGAGCATTACCAGTTGCCTTCGGAGGAGCCAAGACACGGTATTCTTCGCCGCCATCGAGGTAAACGGTCGCCACTCTTTGTAAGAACTGCTCCTGCGGAGACCCGCGCAAGATTGCGTTCTCGATGACAACCTTTGCCGCCATGAAGAAGATTCTATAGGATTAGGACTGGATTTCCATTCTGTCGTAGGTTTGTCCCGGCAGCCCTGTCTGATGAAGTGGTCATGTCCTACCGCCAATCGAACAATGCGGGAATATTATCTTTGTCTGCCATGCAATTGCCCAGAGGTGTTGGCTGCCGATGGTCGTGTTCTCTTCCATGGCACCTGCCCACAGTATGTGCTACCCGAACTGCAGGCCGGCCCATTTGTACTGACCGCGGTCTACGGAATGGAAGCGCTCGCGCGGGACATTCAGTTTCCCACGAACTTTCTTGAGCTTCGCGGGAGGTGCCTTCTTCAGTTTGTTCTCAAGTTCGTCGTAATCGACGCCAAATGGGAAGCCCTCGGGGACGGTCTCTTCTTCGACCACCTTCGATAATTTGTTTCTTTGTAAGCACGGACCTTTTTCAGATCACGGTCTGTCCAGAGACGTATCTTCTGACCCCCATTTGCGAAAGCTCTTGGCTCAGAAATCTTTCCAGCCCAGAGCCAGCGAAGTAGCGTCTGCTTGTCCACCCCGACCATTCGCGCGACCTGGATCGTCGAGTAACGCGTAATCATCGCCTATACCATAGGGGCGTATTTATTGACTGTATGTCAAGACGTATAGCAGAACAACAAACACGTCGCCGAAATCCTGGTGGCACTTCTGGTGGCACTTCGCTTTTGGATTTGGTGCTCAGCTATACGCACAGGTGCGTTTATAAATTCTCGGAAAGCCTTGCCGGTATTGAGGTTTTGCGTGATTATGCACGACTGTGCGTTTCGGTGCGGTTTGGCTTGGAATGGATTAAAAGGGCATTGCTCTACCAACTGAGCTACGCGCCCACAGTTATTTCAATCTAACAGAAACGCCAAGAGTTAACTGGCATTCCGCACAACCCCAGATTCTTGCTCAAAAGTGCTGGTGTCAGTTTTGGTGTGAGTTGGCCGATCCGTCTGCCACCCCGCCGCCAGCTTTTCGACAGCAGCCAACTTGTGAGCGGGTGCGAGATGTGCGTATCGCATCGTCATCTGGATCGTCTTATGACCCATCAATTCGGCCACCGTGCGAAGGTCGACGCCGGCCATCACCAAGCGGCTCGCGAACGTATGCCCCAAGCAGTACCAAGTAAAGAAGGTGACGCCCGCCTCGCGAACTGCAGGGTCAAACCAGTGCTTGTAGCCCTTCAGCGGCTCCCCTTGCATATTAACAAAAACTCGCCCCTGCCCACTGGAGCGCGCGAACAGCTCCTGAAATGCCGCCAACGCGATAGAGTTCAACGGAATGTGCCGGGTGTTCCCGTTCTTGCTCTTAGGGATCGTAATAAGCTTGCGAACGAGATCGACCCTGCTCCAAATCAAACCGTATTGTTCGCTCGGTCTCATACCCGTGTGCAGAGCAATCTCAAACTCCGGCATATGGGCCGGATAGTTGGCAAGGATCACTGCGCGCAATCGTGATTCCTCGTCTGCGTGGGGCTTGAGGTAGTCCACTTCGGTTTTGGCGGGCGCGAGTTGATTCAAGAATCGGACTCGGCCGTTGTCTTCGCGTTTCCGCTTTAGCGACCTTGCAGGGTTCGTCGATGCCTTCTTGTTCTCGATCGCCAACCGAAACATCAAGGACAGCGTCGATTTGTATCGGTTGTGCGTGCCCGGCTGCCATTCCTGCTCGCTGAACCATCGCCGTAGATCTTCAATAGGCATTTCCGCGGCGTAATTCCCGAACTCATCTCTGCTGTCCTTGATTGTTGGCCTTGCAGTAAGCCAGTGCGTCGTCCGCGATTTCAGCAAAACGGACTACTCTGCCTCGCAACTGCTCGGGAAGCTTCTTCCCTTCTAAGATTTCAGTCTTGCGCTTTTGATAAAGCTTGACGGCAGCGCTCTTCACTGCCGCCTTTTCACGTCGGATACGTCCTGCCGCGTCGGCCCAGCAAAGTTGGTAGTGATATACGGGATCCTTCACGCGAGCGTTCTCATTCGCCACGCCGCGCATCTCCGCTGCGGCTGTCTCTAGCGATAGCAGGTTGGCAGACAGGACTATCTCTCCCCGTGGTCGGATTTCTCCGGTCTCGGAATCGACTTCCTGCACCAGATAGTCCTTGAGGGCACGAAAACTGCTACGGCCATCCTTCCGTGTGCCTGAGATGGGCGCGAGCATCTTACTTACTCTCTTTATCCAGCTCTTTTATCGAGGTGAGAAGCGCTGCCAACACTTCCTGATACCTCTGTTCATTTTCTGGATCTTTCAGCGCGAGATATTTCTGCAAGCACCCAGCCGCCGCAGTTCGTTGATCGCCTGCTCCGACACGCGACTCTTGACCGCCAGGCCAAGAGCGCGACGGCGAACGTACTCGCTCATCGTCAGGCCAGCTTTCTTGGCCTCGCCCGACAACTTTGTCTTCTCCTCGATCCGGAAACGAACATATAGGCGAGAATTCTTGGGATTCTTTACGGTACCGAACGGCATACGCGGTGGCTCCTTCGGGGTCTCGGGGCGGAGCCCTGAGCAAGTCGTGTAGCGCGAACACCGAGTAGCCGAATGCGGATTGGTGAACGCGCGGTGGGCAACAACTCGTCAGAGTTTTACGCACAACACGCGACTTGCCCTGAGGTTTGCACCCATCCGGGCGCAAACCCACCGTAGCACATTGTCGCTAGCGCTCCAATGTGGAACGGATAGAAACCGCACTGGGAAGCAGCATGCAGCACTGCGCACCGACGCGGTGTGCAGATTCTGAGGTGCTACATTCCGATCGGGGAGAAAAAGGTGACGATGACGGTTATCACCGAGGTACCGACGATGCCGTAGGTCTTAAATTGTGAATCCTCGTCACAAGAATCGGAGTGCCGAATTTGATCGTTTGACCGTGTAAAGGGTGTTGTAACGCTCGATGGCTTCGCACTTCGGGGAACAGGGACATTCAATTAGATCTAATCTGTACTGCTCCAGTGCGATATGAACCAGCTGACTCCGAGTGCGCACCCCGGTTTTGGAGAAAAGCTGCTGCAGCGTTGCCTTCACCGAACTCTCGATCCGACGCGCCGGCGGCTGCGTAATCAAAAGCATTCTTTGAAAGGAAAGACCAAAAGCACAAACGCCGAGTTCCGGTGACTGCGTTAATCGCCTGGCCCAACTTCATTCTTCGAGACGAAGAGAGGTCGCCAAACAGCTGGCAGCACCCGGCTGAAACCAGAACGCCCAACTTGCACCGAGCGAAACAATCGCTCACTGAAGAGTGCGGATGGAAGGGTGGCGACAGGGGCAGCTCGGCAGATCCGATTAGGGAAGGTTTGCCGACGATCTGGACATTGAAGACGCTCTGCGCGGGCTGGGGATTTCAAGTGGTTCCATCGACCTGCTGTTTGCTCTACTCAACCGCCCCTCGCTCCCGCAGCAGAGTCACCGTTCTCCTCCGACTCGCGCCGCCAAACAGCAGCGCGTATCCCAATGCCGTGCACTCAACGATCTCACCCGGCCGCTCGTAGTCCCCCCGAAGCTTCGTGCGCACGGTGAGGTCTGCACCGCGCTCTATCAGTAACTGCGTTGCCGGCAAGCCGTCATCATCGAACTGCGTTACCGCATGGAAGATTGCCGTTTGCCCACCGACGCCGGCATCATCAACTGTCGCGCGGGCATTGACGTCGCCCCCACGGTCCAGGAGCAGAGCGAGAGCTGCGAGGTTGCCGTATTCCGCGGCCACATGCAAGAGAGTTCCTCCCTGAAGCGTGAGGCTGCGGCCGCCGCTCATGCCGCAATCGAGCTCTGAGAATCGCATATTCACGAGTGCGGGATCAGCATTAATCAGCTCCGCCAGGTCGTCCAGCCGTCCGCGGAGCAGTTTCAGCACAGCCGGCGCGTCGTACTTGGTCGCGCCACCGGCCTCGAGAAGGATGTCTATGCAGGCGCTCAGTCGTTCTACGGAACGCGCGTATCCCGCAATGAGGCAGTCGAGAGCCGTGCCGGGATATGGATGGCCGCTTATCTCATACCCATGGTCGCGACAGTTCGGATTTGCGCCGTGATCGAGAAGCCATTTAAGAGCGGCCGGATCCATCGACTCGCAGGGCGCAAAGATGATAGGGAAATGTCCATGCCACAGGGCGTTCACATCGGCGCCGTGGGACACGAGAAGTTCCATCATCGGGATGCGATATCCATTGAGTGCGGCTCGCATGAGGGGTCCGTCGCCCCCCTGATGCACGTCTGATCCATGCGTGATCATCCATTCCGCCATGGCCAGCCTCGCAGGACTCGGTGATTCCCATGGCACGCGACATTCGGCAACCCACGTCAGCGGCCCGTCTTTGCCGTAACCTAGTGGAGCGCTGTGCAGCGCCGGGTTGCGCGTCATCAGGGTGTTGACGCGAACTATGTCGTTGGTGTCGATAGCCTGCTTGAGCTGCCCGATCTCCTCAAACGATTCGACGTGAGCCTTGAGCTTCGGCCAGCTCGCAAACCCGTAGAGAAGCGCGATCTTGAACTGCGCATCGGTGATCGATTTCGCCGCGCCGCTCTTGAGCAGGTCCTTGGCTTGGTCCTTCAGATGGCGGAGACTGGGACGGTCGGGAAGTGGACGTTTCCCTGGTTGTGGATCGGTCGACATTGCGACCTCCTTTCATCGAAGCGCCCGGTATCCGCACAATCGGGCTGAAAGAAGGTTGCTGAGACTGACACTGAAAGGTGGGCTTCTACCCTTTCCGCGGACAGAATGCGTCCTTCACGCTCAAGCAATCCTATCATGTAGTTCCAAATCTGGCCGGTCAAGGGAGGACGACTCCGCGGGTGCAGGGAGCGATACTGTACTTTTGCGAAGAGGTTGGCGGACACGGTGCCGGGAATCCGCGCATTTCCGAGGGGATCACGGCCAAACCGGAGATTGACCTGATTAGGTAAGGTTTGCCGACGATCCGCCCGCAATCCGTAAACGCTACGGCGCTTTAGCGGAACTATTCTCCTACCGTCTGCTCGCGGGCCGGGAATCTGACTGCCGGTGTGTTCGTCACGTCGACTGCCGACAAAAAGAAGGTTCTGAAGCCGACATGCCTCGGCTCACCGTGAAAGGTCGCACTTGCCCGGGCGGCCTTCTGATTGATCCGCCTGGCCCCTCTCAGCGCGATGCCTGCTCCCGCCGTTGTTGCGCCTCGCGCAGCCACTGCGCCATCTTCTCGTCCTTCACAGCGTAAGATGCCCAACCCTGGGCAGTAGAGCGCCAGCGATAATCGACGATCGTCATATCGATGCCGCGATCGATGAGGAATTGCATCGCTTCGTAATTCTTGTGGAACACCAGCTCATGCAGAATGCTGGCGGGCTCGTGGGAGCTCCAGTTCGTGTTGATATCGGCCCCGTGACCGAGAAGAAAGTCGGCGATCTCGAAATGGTTGTTGAGGACCGCCCAGGCGAGCGCGGTGTCGAGAACCTGCTGCACACTGGGCTCGCCCCATTCAGGTTCCCGCGTGTGTACGCTGTTGGCGGGAGAATGATTCGCCAGGTCGCCCATTGCAGGCTTGCCCTCCGCGTCGAACCAGCTTTTCACGCGTGCCAAGTCTCCATTCCCGGCTGCGTGTGGCAGATCGTCGGGCAGGCGCCAGATGCGCAGCAGCGTCGGAAGCAGACGGGGCTTCGCATACGTGAACGCGAATTCAATGGCCTGCGATGGCGGCGGCTCGCGACGGCGCAGCACAGCGGGATCGAGATCAAGAAGAGCAGTAATGAAAGCTTCGCGATCGCGCAGTACCGCCCGCTCGATCAATCCGACCTGGAATTTCACGCATGCGTCTGCCAGCATCCATGGCTCGCCGCGCAATCCGCCGACAAAGGATGTCAGGTCGCCGTCGTTCAACGCGCGCACGACCTGTCGCATGGCAAAAGCCTGCCAGGGGCCGGCCGGATCGGCGTTGGTGAAGGCGAGCGTCTCACTTTCCGCCATGATGTATTGGACAAATGCGGACCGTCCCGGCCCACCATCGATCTGCCTTCCCAGCTCGACATCGAGCGTGATGGACCGATCCAGCAGCAGCCCCGCTGCGGTCGCGTGCCGGAAACGGCAGGCACATAGAAAGGCTTGGTTCACCGCTCCAAGATCGTCGCCATTCGCATCAAGACAGGCGCGAACGCCATTGACGTCGCCAAGCACGGCAAAGAACCGGAGCGATTGAGGAAGAAGGCCTCTGCGATGGAAGAGATCGAGCAGTCCCTTTGCGCGGGAAGCGATGAGGCCATCGCATACCGACGGCGCGACGACTGCGCCGGCATCGATCAGGAACTCGGCACATGCCGCGCGCGTGAATATCTGCTCCCGGGATGGGTCAAAGCTGTCGCCGTAGGACTCGGTAGCCATCCCGAGCAGCCCGCCGTCGTTTTCATCCGCTCTCCACGACCATAGGGCCGGGTACTCAGCCAACAGCAGCCGCAGACGTTCGATGTCATTGTCATGGATGCAGCGGCGGACTTGGGACACGGCCCACTCGAGTCCCCGGCCCAGGCGTTGCTTTACTTCTCTCACCAGGTCCTGCCAGCCTGCAAACCCATATTCGCGCGCCAGCACCAACTGGGCATCACGTTGTGACATCGGCAGCTCGGCTTGCGGCAGCTGGGCCCGCGCCCGGGCAATGGCGCTTGCATGGCCGGCTACGATGCCGCGCGCCAGTTTCTTGGCTTGCTTGCGCAGGGATTCCAGGGAGGGACGAGCAGGAAGCTTAGATGTGGTCATTACGACCTCCTTTCATGAGCGCCTGTGACCCGCTGATACAGGCTGAAAGAAGGTGCAATGCACGCTGTCTCAATCGAAGCAGGTGGGATTGTTCCCTTGCCGCGGGTCGGTGGTGCCCTGTGGCACGCTGTCGGTAGTATCCGCAACTTGCCACGGCACTGTCAAACCAGGGTTTGCCAGGCCAGCCGTTTCGGAAAGAGAGGCTGAAGGCGCAAGGAAAAGACAGCAGGGGCCAAGTATTCGGTGGGCAGGCAGCGAGTTGCCGGATGAGTTGAATGAATATCGGCTCATACTTCGCGGATAGGTCAAAAGTCGCCTAGTGTTTACTGATTGGGGGTGGCTGACGAACCACTCTGAAGTTAGGGTTGACGCAGCACTTCGATCATTGACCGGTGGCATGGAGGCCACTGGTCATGAAGAAGAAGTCAGGCTCAAGGACCAAGCGCACCACAACAAAGTCCGTCCTACGCTTGCCCGATCTCGAGTATGCAAAAGCCGCGGTTTTGAACAGTCTCGCCAGCCTAGATGCCCAACGAGGCTATCGACACGCGATCAACGAGTTCGTCGACTGGTATTGTTCGGAACCCAGATTGGCGTTGAACAGAACGGTCGTCCTGCGCTATCGCTCTCATTTGGAATCCCGACAACTCGCTCCTGGGACGATTAACCTCCGCCTCGGTGCGGTGCGCCGTCTCGCCTGTGAAGCAGCCGATTGTGGTCTTCTTAGTGCCGACTTGGCAGCCGGTATCCGCCGCGTTAAAGGCGTGAGAAAGTTGGGCATACGCCTCGGGAACTGGCCGACTTCGGAACATTGCCAGAGCCTCAAAGGCATACGCGACCGAGCGCTGCTTCGAGCGAAGATGTGGTGGCTTGTTCGAGCGGAACATCAAACTTCTGTACGGTGGACAGCGATTCCCCCAGCTTACCCCGTAGCTTGGAGGCAGCTTCGCCGAGCGCCTCCAGCACTTTCGCTTTACCGGATGCCGTAACCTGCGCCTGCGCGAGCGTGACATTGGTATGGCAATTCACCGCCTTAAGATGCAGCTCATATTCGCTTCCCACGCTGACAATGGCTCCCACAATGTAGGCCTTGCTGGCCGTGCGCTGACAGATCTCACGAACAACTTCGGGTATGAGCCTGGCATCGCGCGACCGCGTCATCAGGCTCAAGGTGTCAGCAACTTTGCCGTCGGAGAGCACATTCAAGAACGGCGACTGGCTGAGAGACACACTTAGCGCGGTCTTCAGCGTGTCGTCGAATACCGGGTCGCTGGTATTGTTGATGAAATCGGCGAGAACAACGGTATCTTTGTCGGTGAGTTGCTGGGCGCGATGGGACCAATAGTAGAAGCCGCCCGCCGAGAGCGATCACTACTGACCAAAGCACGAGCTGCCCGATTTTTCTTCTTTGAGGTACAGAGACCTCACCTAACCGCGCGGCGGTCGAGCCCGAAATCACCACAGCCGGTGCGGAACCTGAAAGTGGCGTCGCCTGCCCGATTGCCTCTTGCGGCCCACTCCTCGCCGCTGAGGGCAAACCGCCGGAACTTCCCGGCGCCACGCGTCTGAACTCTGTGTCGCGCTTCAGACGCTGCAACTCAGCCCGCATCTCCTTAGCGCTTTGATAGCGCAGGTCGCGGTCTTTCTCCAATGCCTTATTAATAACGTCTTCCAGCTTTTGCGGAATGTCGCTATTAAAGAGCCTCGCCGGTGGCGGATCGGAATCGAGAATTGCTTTGAAGATGAGAGCCGAAGTTGCCCCTTGAAACGGCAATGCTCCTGTTGCCATCTCGTACAACACCGCTCCGAACGAAAACAGATCGGTGCGTCCGTCGAGTTCCTTCCCTTTCACTTGTTCCGGCGACATGTAGGCGACTGTTCCGAGTGTTGCGCCGGGGCTGGTCAAGTGCTGTTCATCGATTGTTTCAGCCAGCGCAATTTGGCTCGAAGAGACGGCTGAGGGCGTGATCTTTGCCAATCCGAAATCGAGAATCTTGGCATGACCACGTTTGGTCACGAAGATGTTGGCGGGCTTGATATCGCGATGAATGATCCCCTGAGCATGCGCCGCGTCGAGAGCGTCGGCAATTTCGATCGCGAATGAGAGGAGCAAGCCCGTGTCCCTCGGAAGGTTGTCGATACGATGCTTCAGCGTTACGCCGTCCAGGTACTCCATGACGATGAATGCTTGCCCGTTTTGCTCATCGATCTCGTAGATGGTGCAGATGTTCGGATGGTTGAGAGCCGAAGTCGCTTGTGCTTCACGCTTAAAACGGGCAAGAGCTTGGGTATCTTTGGCGACATCCTCGGGCAGGAATTTGATCGCTACAAAACGGCGTAGTTTGAGGTCTTCCGCCTTGTAAACCACACCCATATCGCCACCACCGAGTCTTTCGACAATGCGGTAATGCGAGATGGTCTGTTCGATCATGGTGGGGGAATCGAATAGATCATAGGGTGGCGGTGTTTGCCCGTCAATTTCCTGGATCTGCGCTACTTGAAGGCGCGATTTGCCGGCGATTCGGAAGTAATCCAATTCCGGTTTGGTTGGATCGATACCGGCAACTCAGCTGCTGAGAATCAATCCCCAACCACTCCCGGATAACGGGCAAACCTGAAGTTATCCGAAAGCGGACACTGGATCACATCGGTGGTTCTCAGCAAGCGAAACGTGACGTTGTCCAGAAGTCCGCTTGGGGGAAGCGTCGTGCGGTGGAATGCGGATCCGCGAAGCTCGTTTCTGGGCCTCGTATTTGATTCACCGTCCTCTAAGGTCGCGATTCGATTCGAGCTCCGGAGGAGCGCCACAAGGCCTTAAGAGATTGTCTATTCCCCTTGCCCCCACCATCACGATTCGCGGCGTGGGCACAACGACCCCTGCTCCCGCTCTACCGTAATCGCAAACGTCTTGGCCTCCACCCCTGCCGGCAGCGGCGGATTAATAACAATCGCGCTGCCTTGGGCATCGGGCTTGAACACCCCAGCCGGAATCGGCGCACCGCTGGTGGGAACCAGCCTCAGCTCGTAGGCCTTCGTTGGAGGCAGTGCCGGCAGATTGCTGGCCAGGAAAATCAAGCTGGCACGATCTCGAACATAGATCGCTTTGCCTTGGGGTTGAAGCTTAGTCTTGGTAACGACCAGCGTCACCCGCATCGCATTCGTTGCGGTGAGCGTTTCCACAACCTCGCGGGCGTGCTGCAGTTGCGCCTGTTGCCCGGCCAGCACCTTTTCTCCAACTCGGCTACACGCTGCGCCCGCTGATCGCTCTGCCGCCAGAACCAGCCGGCCACTAGGACGCTGGCCGCGGCTGCCAGCCAGGGTAATGGCGCCCACCAGGAACGCCGTGTCCGAACCGCACCCGCGCGCGGTTCGCGCGCAACGGCATCCAGCAAGCGTTGCCGCGCCCGCCGTGGCGGAGTCGGACCGGTCGTCGAAAGCGCCATCAGCGCCGTGTCCCCGCGGAGTTCTTCCAACTCGCGGCGGCACGCGGAACACTCCGCCAAATGCTTCTCCAGCCTGACTCGCTCCTCCCCCTGCAACCCATCCAGGGCGTAAAGCGCGAGATCCTCGGCGAATTGTTCGTGTGCGCTCATGAGTTAAAAGCCTTGCGCAGAGCCAGCAATCCAGCGCGAATCCGAGTTTTGATCGTACCCAGCGGCTCGCCTGTCTTGGCTGCAATCTCGGTATGGGTGAGCCCTTCGAAGTAGCCATCTCCACGGCGCTTCGTTGCGCAGGCGGCATGGCACCCAGGGCGCCTCTTACCTTCTCCGCGTCGCGAGTCCGTTGCGCATTTCCAGCCATATCGGGTTCCACAGAGACGACCACATCGGTGATATCAGTTTCCGGATGGCGCTTGCGCAGAATATCGATCGCACGGTTGCGGGCGATCACCGCCAGCCACGCCCCCAGGTTCCCGCGGGAGGAGTCGAACAACCCGGGATTGCGCCACAACTGCATGAACACTTCTTGCAACACGTCCTCAGCGGCACCGGTGTCCGCCAGCACCCGCAGAGCGACCGAGTACACGATAGAAGAGTAGCGGTCGTACAGCAGAGCTATCGCGTTTTCGCCCTGGAGCGTATGGCCGACTGCAAAGTCGGCCGCGCCCCCTTCTATTTCAGCGCTGGACAAACAGTTATCTCTTCCTCTCTGAAGTACGGCTGGGACGGCACCGCGGATTGCCAGTCGGCTCATCCGGTTTCCATCCGTTTCCCTGCAGCCCGTTACTTAAGGGGGCGGCAGGCTTCGCCGGGAACGGCTCGGGCGAAACCATAACAGCATTCTCGGGCCTTCGGCAAGCTGCCGTAAAAACGGGAAAAAATCACCTCTCAAACATCCGAAACAAATCCAATCTGCGATGCCCTGCGTACTTAGAGCAGTAGACGTAGAAGCCGTAACTGTCCAGCCTGGCGCCGCGCACGGCAGGGCAATCTCACGAAGGCTTACGTCCACCAACTTCACTCCCAGAGGCAATCTCCATGAGGAAAATTAAAAAAATGGTGGCCTTCGCCATGGCGCTGTTCATGCTGGTACCCTCCAGCCTGTTTGCGTCCAGCCATCGCGAGGCGCCGATCACGGCATTGGATCGTACCGCGGACATCACCGACTGGTACGCCTTTGTCAGCTACGACCACCCGGACCGGGTCACCATGATTTTGAACGTTGACCCGTTTCTCGAACCTTCCAACGGTCCCAACTATTTCCCGTTCGATCCCAATGTGCTGTACGAGATGAAAGTTGACAACAACCAGGACGGAGTGGAAGACGTGACCTTCCAGTTCCGTTTCACTACGGAGATACGCCAACCCGATCTGTTCACCGGGTTTGTGGGTGGCATCGCTGGAATCCCGCCGATCACAGCCTTGGACGGTTCGGGCTCGGAAGGTCTAAGCCTACGCCAGAACTACACCGTGACCATGGTCAAGAATGGCAAATCGACATCCTTGAACAACGGGAAGACGCTGTTCGCAGTCCCGTCCAACGTGGGTCCGCTGACCATGCCGGACTACCAGTCTCTGTTCAACCAGGGAATTTTTGAGCTGGGCAACGGTGTACGCGTCTTCGCGGGGACGGTGGATGATCCATTCTTCATCGACCTCGGCGCTGCCTTCGACTCCCTCAACTTCCGCATGGGTGTGGGCGGTGTTCTGCCTGCCGCAGAAGATGCCGACGACACCCACAACTACGCGCCCGATGCCGTGGCCGGGTTCAACGTCAACTCCATTGTGCTGGAAGTCCCCATCACCATGCTCACCGTCGACGGCAAGATTCACGGTGCCGGCGACAAGCAGGCGGTTATCGGGACCTACGGCGCGACGTCGCGGCATCACATCACGGTGCGTCGCTCGCCCAATCCGGAGCAAGACGTCGGGCCCTTCCAGCAAATACAGCGCGAAGGAAATCCGCTGATCAACGAACTGATCATCGGCACCGGCTCCAAAGATCGTTTCAGCATGGACGATCCCAAGAACGATGCCCAGTTTTCGAATTTCTTCCTCAACCCGGTACTGGCGGGCGTGTTCAGTTCCATCGGCATCCCAGTGGCACCGAATCCGCGTAACGACCTGCTCATTCTGGCCCAGTACGAGCCACCGATTTGTCCGGGCTGCGGTCCGGGCGATACGGGCCCGGTGGCTGATCTGCTGCGGCTGAACACCGGGATTGCTCCCACTCCGGTCGGCAGCCAGAAGCGGCTCGGCTTCCTGGCAGGCGATCTGGCAGGCTATCCCAACGGACGCCGGCCTATCGACGACGTGGTGGACATCTCCTCACGCGCGGTGGCCGGAATCCTAGTGGATCCCTTGAAGTTCGGCACGCCGATCGGGGATGGGGTTCAACTTAACAGCGAAGGCTATGGCACGACGTTCCCATACATCATGCCGGCCAACAGCGGGCGCAACGGCCATCACATTGGCCCCGGGCAAGCAGGCTGCACGGGACAACCGACCGGCATCTGCCCGGTCAACTAAGTCTTGTGGCCGCTGTGTAGGCACCGCGGCCACAATTCGCCCTTCAGAAATCGAGGAATGTCATGAAAAGAATGTTTGCTTTCTTACTACTGATCGCTGGCCTCTGCGCATCGGCGCAGACCAATAACACCAAACCCGACCCCTCACCAGCAGAGCGGAGCATCGCGGAAGCCCGAAAGTCAATCGAGAAGAAACCCACACAATACGCTGGGTATAACCAGTTGGCGATGGCCTTGGCTCGCCGTGCGCGTGAGACCTCCGAGGTCACGTACTACGCTGAGGCGGAGGATGCGCTAAAGAAATCATTTGAGCTGGCCCCCGCAAATCTCGATGGCGAGAAAGTCCATGTCTGGCTGCTGCTGGGAAGGCACGAATTCCCCGCCGCCTTGGACGCCGCCAAAATACTCAACAAGAGAGTGCCCGACGACGTCCTTATCTATGGCTTCCTCACCGACGCCAATGCCGAACTCGGAAACTACAAGGAGGCTGAAACGGCCGCGCAGTGGATGTTGAACTTGCGTCCCGGCAATCTTCCCGGTATGACCCGCGCGGCATATCTGCGCGAGTTGTTTGGGGACGTGGATGGCGCATACGAATTGATGGACATGGCCTACCAGTCCACGCCACCCACCGAAGTTGAGGACCGGGCATGGATTCTTTCGCAAATGGGTCACTTGAAACTGAGCGCGGGAAAAACCAGTGAGGCGGACACGATTCTGCAGCAGGCACTGGCGGTATTTCCCGGTTATCACTATGCGCTGGGCAATCTGGCCAAGGTGCGCATCACCCAAAAGCGTTACAGCGACGCGGTAGCTCTCTTACAGCAACGCTATCAGGCCGCACTCCATGCCGAGAACCTCTACGACCTGGCCGAGGCGCTGGAATTGGCTGGACGCACCGAGGAATCCCGGAAGGCCTTCGCAGAGTTCGAGATGAAATCTCTGGCCGAGTCAAACCGAAAAGATAACTCCAGTCGCGAGCTGGTCTTCTATTATGCCGACCACGCGCATCAGCCGGCCGAGGCATTGAAGATTGCGCAGCAGGAATACGCCTGGCGGCATGATGTGTACACGCTGGACGCCTATGCCTGGGCCCTGCACGTCAACGGCAAAGATGCAGAAGCCCGCAACCAGATTGAGACCGCGTTGGCCGTGGGCATCCGCGATGCGAAGCTGCTGCGCCACGCTGGGGCGATCGCGCTGAAAGTGGGAGATCCCATGGGTGCAGAACGCTACTTGCAACAAGCAGTCACGTTGCACACCGGGGGCTCGGATCAAGCGCGGGCGCTTTTGGCTAGCTTGGCTCAGCATGCGCGACGGTAGGAACCAATGCGGCGATTGTGCTCCATCATCGTGCTTGCGTTTCTGCTGATTGGCCCTGCCTGGGCGGTTGACGACGCCAACGCCCCACCGTCCCCGCTGCTGTCGGGAAACACAGCCCGGGTCAGCTTGACCGGGGAGGTCACTACCGGCCGCGGAACTCCCATCCCCGGTGCGATCTTGCAGGCCGGAGTGACCACCGCCATCGCCGACGGACAAGGAAACTTTCGCCTGAGTCTGGACCCTGACGACTACAAGCTGCAAGTCTCGGCACAGGGTTATTCCCCGGTAACCGTGCTTCTGACCATCAGCGCGGACACGGAAATGAGAATTCAGCTCGGAGAATCTTCGACCGTGACGGTCGGCGCCGGCAGTGACGAAGTGGCTGACGATCTGCCGGCGCAAGTCTATTCGAGGGAAGATTTAATCGAAGCGAACCCCGGATTACCGGGTGTTCCGGTTTCCTTGCCGGGTCTTCCCGTCGAGACCGCCTCCGGAGGAGTAAAAGCGCCCCAGTACTTCGCGCCCGGCGTGGCGGGCGACCACGGCGAACCCATCGCACAGTACATCCAGATCGGCGATTTTCTTTTCCAGAACAATTTGCCGGCAAACGCGCACGGCAACGGCTATGCCGACCCGAACCTGCTGGTTCCCGCCGCCATCGGCAACGTCGAGGCCGACGCTGGTGCCTTCGATGTGCGGCATGGCAACAACGCCGTCAACCTCGCGGTCGCCTATGGTCTTCGACCTCGGATAGAACCATTCGCCCGAGTCACCGGAGACATGCACGATTACGATTTCGTCACCGGATGGAGTCCCGAAAACCCACAAACCGGGGCCTGGCTCGCGCTGGAGATCGCGGGCGGAAACGGGTTCCTGGCCCTGCCGGAGAATCGCAAGCAATACAAGCTCAATGGACAGCGGTCTTTCGCTCTGGGCCGTCACCAGTTCACACTGTTCGGCACGGCCTACTATGGTTTCTCTCATTTGCCGGGACTGTCACCGATCGCTGTGCGCTTGCCGGGCGACACCATTGACCCGCGGCAGCAGGACCTGACCCACACTTCGCTCTTTGTTGCCAGCGACACCTGGCAAGTCTCGGCCCGGCGTCAACTGCAGTTCTCCGGATTCTTTCGCACTTACAGTCTGCGGTTGCAGTCCGATTTTGGCGATGGTTTGATTCGCCAATCAGAGTTTCGCACCGTCACCGGAGGCAACACCGCGTTCAGCCAGCAAGTCACTGGCAAGCTTTCGTTTACCGCGGGTCTGGACCTGCGACAGGACGCGCCCCGCAACGTAGAACTGGCGCGGGCGAACGCGGCCGGATTATTCGAAGCCGTGACGCTGAACACGTTCACCATTGGGGACGAGGCGCCCTATGCCTCTCTCAATGGATCCTGGTCGAAGTTCCTGACCTACAACCTGGGCGTGCGCCATGACCAAATCTTTTTCAACAATACCGATCATCTCTTTCCTGTGAATTCCTACCAGCGGAACTCCGGCTTTACTTCTCCGCGCTGTACGCTAGCCCTCCGTGCTCCAGAAAAGACCCACACTCCGCTGCTCGCTTTCAGCTACGGCGAAGCTTTTCACACAAACGATCCGCGCCTTGGCCTGGGACAAGCGCAGGGAACTCCCATCGCCACTTCCCGCGCTTATCAACTCGCCGCCACCGAAACCCTGGCATCGACGCAATTTCGCCTCACCCTGTCCCGCGTGAGCAACTCGCAGGAGCTGGCCAGAATCGATCCGGACACCGGCTTGCAGCAGGACGTCGGGCCGTCGGTGATTCGCGCGCTAACCTTCTCGGTGCGTCATCGTTTTTCATTTGCGTCTCTGCAGGCAACATTCGCGCGCGCCAATGCCCGCGAAACCCTTACCGGGCAGGATGTTCCCGAGGCCCCGCGCCTGATCTGGGACGTTTCTGGAACAAACATTCGCCTGCCCTGGAAGCTGCGCGCCGGGACGGAACTGGAATCCGTGGGCCGTAAACCGCTGGGCGACGGATTTCGTGCTGTACCGGTCCGCGAGATTCGAGGCTCGGTAACCCGCAGCTTCCGCGATGACCTAATTGACGTCGGCGTGAACTTCCTGGCCGCCAACGGCTATGCCGGGCAAACCCTGGAGACGCTGCAACTGCCTGGCGAGGCCGCTGCGTTCGAGCGTATCGTAGGCGTACGCAAAACATCTTGTGCTGGATTCAGTCTGACCTACCATTTCCGCCGAGAACAACCGTAAAGCGCCCGTAGAGAATGCCGAGGATTCCTCAATTCCCCTGGTCGTGCACGTCTAACGACATGTGTTTGGGAAATTCCTCCCGAGTCACGGGCAGACCTTACTCTGCCGATTAGGGAAGGTTTGCCGACATAACCGGCCAATCTCTGCCCGTTCTTATTGCGTGTGGAGTTTGCGCACTTCGGTGACGATCTTGGTGAGCCGGTTAGAGAGTCGATCGAGGCAACTGCGAGAAGCGTCGTTGGGCAGAGCACGGCGGAACATCTCCAGCACATATGTTGAGGTGGCGTTGACTGACAAACCATCCAGAATCGTCGGAGCGGACTGACGCTCTCCCCACGAGTTGGGGCAGCCGAACGCAGCCATCACCCTGGTCGTGAACTGGACCGCGGATGTGAAGAAGTGACGCTGGGCAGCGCAAGTGAAACACGGGCCGGATGAGATTGTTCCTGAGTGACGAGCAACTCGGAAGTTATCCTTCAGCAGCGGCTCTGCGGCGGCAGTGAATGTTCTTCCCGGTGTCAGTTCTGGTGCCAGTTGGATTTCAACTTTTGTGCAAGTCAGTGCCGAGTGGTTCCTGGAAAGAATTCGCGGAAAGCCTTATCAGTATTGGGTTTTCGGGTGGTTGTGCAAAAACGAGCGACACCGTGCGAAGATCGAAAAAATGATTAAAAAGGCATTGCTCTACCAACTGAGCTACGCGCCCACAATCACTGAATGCACCACAATCAAAAGCAGTTACTGCAACGGCGACAACATGGTCTCCGATCCTATTTCTAGAGTCGGTGGCTGCTTTGGTGGCTGTTGCTTCCGAAGAATCCGTCGGAGTAAACAAGGAAAGCCTCTCGACCGCCGCCAAGTTGTGCTCGGGAGCCAAGTGTGCGTAGGCATCGTCATCTGGATTGTCTTGTGTCCCATCAACTCAGCCACAGTGCGAATGTCCACGCCTGCCATAACCAGTCGGCTGGCAAATGTGTGCCGCATACAGTACCAGGTGAAATCCGCGATTCGAGCGTCCGCCACCGCCTAGTCAAACCAATGCTTATAACCCTGAAGCTTCTCTCCCTTTAGGTTAACAAAAACCGGGCCCGTTTCGTTTGGGGATCGCTGGGCAAGCAATTTGAAGGCCGCCAGTGCTTCTGAATTTAGCGGAATGTGGCGCGGCTGGCCACTCTTGCTTCTCGGAATCGTGACTCTGCGACCGTGGAGATCCACGCGATCCCAAGTTAGACCGTATTGCTCGCTAGGACGCATCCACGTGTGCGGTGGAAGCGAGAGCGTAGGGACGCGCGGAGCTGCGGCCCGGGGGAGATTGGGGGGGTGGGGCGACGGAGATCCGGCGTAAATTTAACAAACGGAAACGAGTCGACCCCGCGGCCGACATCCCGCTCCACTAGATTTCTGGGGCACTTGGCGTTACCCTAGCCAGCCATGCGGTTGTTTGCAGTTGCGGTGGTCTTGCTCCACACGGTTCTCGCGCCAGGGCAGCAGAACTGTCCAGTTCCGCCCGGAGTCGGGGCAGTATCGCATGATATCGACATCTTCTCCGACCAGCAGGAAGTGGATCTGGGTGACGCAATGGCGGAACTGGTGGCGCACCGCGTCAAGGTCCTCGACGACGACCATCTAAACGCTTACTTGCGGGTCCAGGGCGCGCGCCTCGTACAGCACCTGCCGGCGAACAACATGAGCTTCCGCTTTTACCTGGTGGAGCTTCCCGAGTCGAATGCCTTCAGCATTGCTGGAGGGCGAGTGTATGTTGCCCGGAAAATGGTGGCATTGGTACAGAGCGACGATGAACTGGCGGGCGTGCTGGCGCATGAACTCGGGCACATTCTGGCGCACCAGTCGGGAATTTTTCTGACCCAGCGCTTCCGGGAGTTGCTGGGAGTTACCGAGGTCAAGGACCGAGCGGACATTCTGGACAAGTTTCATCTTTTCATCGAGAACGAAGCGCGCAAGCCCTCCCACTCGCGCGGGCCCAACGAGGAGAAGGAACAATACGTGGCAGACCAGGTGGCTTTGTACGCGATGGCGCGGGCGGGGTACGCGCCGCATGCGTACGTGGATCTGTGGGACCGATTTCAACAAACCCATGGCAAAACCGGCAGCTGGTTTTCCGATCTGCTGGGGTCGACCAAGCCTCCCGAACGCCGCCTGCGGGAGATGTTGAAGGACGTGCAGGCGCTGCCTCTCGGGTGTGCTGATATCCCGCCCGGAGCTCGGAGCAAGGAGTTTGCCCAATGGCAAGCTGACGTCATCGCGTACAGCGGTACCGGGAGCAAAGAGTCACTGCCCGGTTTGATCTCGAAGCAGACGCTGGCGCTGCCCTTGCGACCCGATGTGGCTTACATCCACTTCAGCCCTGACGGCAAGTACATACTGGCACAGGATGAGGGCGGAATTCACGTGCTCACGCGTGAACCTCTGGCATTGCTGTTCTACATTCCCGCCGTCGATGCGCAGCATGCCTCTTTCTCGCCCGACTCCAGATCGGTGGTATTTCACAACCGGGCGCTGCGCGTCGAGAGCTGGTCGATTGCCGATCAGAAACAGACCTCGGTCCATGAGCTAACAGTGGTGCGGCCTTGCATTCAGAGCGCCCTCTCGCCCGAAGGAGCCACCGTGGCCTGCCTGGACTCGGACCTGCAGTTGTCGCTGATTGATGTGGCCTCGGGCACTAGGATTTCGACGAAAAAGGGATTTTTCGAACCCACCTTCTTCGATTTCTTTCTCTTGCTGCTCGCTGGCGAAAGCCCGGGTTCGGTGCAAATCGTGTCCATGGGTTTTTCCCCCGACGGGCACTACTTTCTAGCTGGCTCCCGCACCAGCCATTTTTCGTTCGATGTGACCAGCCGGCGCGAGATGAGCCTGCCGGGATCGATCAAGGACATTCTGCGGTACACTTTCGCTTTCGTCGGACAGGACCGCATCGTGGGAGTGAATGAGTCAGATCCTAACAAGTCGCCGCTTCTACGCTTTCCCTCGGGAGAACGCATCGACCAGTATCGATTGAGCAATACGATTCATCTCGATTCGGCCGGGCACGGGGACTATGTTCTGGTTCATCCACTCAAGGAGTACCCAATCGGAGTTCTTGACTTAAAGAACAAGCAAGTACCTGCAGCCATCAAGCAATCAACCCTCGATGTCTACGATGAAATTGTTTTGAGGGAACGCATCAATGGAGAGATTTCAGTGGAGAAACTGGGAACCAAGGAACAACTGGCGCGGGTGCGGCTGCCCCAGGCCCGGCTCGGACGGCTGCGCGCTGCGGCGGTTTCACCGGATCTTTCCTGGATGGCCATCTCTTCCCGATCGCGAGGTGCGGTCTGGGATGTGGTGCACAACATTCGGACGCTGCATGTGCGCGGGTTTCAGGGTGCGTGGTTTGGAGACGATCAGGCTTTTTACGTCGACTTCGCCAAGTTTGACAAGGACCCTCGCACGATCGGCCGTCTGGAGACACTCACGGGCAACGGGCAGCAGGGCCGAAAGTTGGAGGATGCAATTGCGGAGCAGCATGGAAGGTATCTAGTTCTCACTAATTCCAAGGGCAAGAATCCGTTCCTGAAGCCTTCGAATGCGGATGTGGAGGTGAGGGATGTCCGCGACGACCACCTGGTGTGGACCCGCCACTTTCCGCATGAGGTGCCCAAATTTGGTTTCAATGGAGACACCATGTTCTTGATCTGGCCTTTGAAAGAGTCCGGAGGCCAGCAGGAAATCCAGCAGTATCCTGAGCTCAATCAACGCGCGGAGAAGAGCGACTTTTTTTGCGAAGTCGTCGATCCCGGCAAGAACAGCGTCGCCGGCAAGCTCTTGATCAAGACCAACAAAGGCTCGTTTCAGGTGGAAGGAGTTTCGCTGGCGGGAGAGTGGGCAGTCGTGGGCGCCACAGGCAATCAGGTCTTGGTCTATTCGCTCGCGAGCGGGGAAGAGAAAGCCCACTTCTTTGGTACGAATCCGATGGTTTCGGCAACCAACGCGCTGCTGGCAGTTGATAGTGATGCATCTCGGGTCAAGATGTATGACCTCGCGACTGCCCAATTGCAGCACGAATATGAATTCCCTGAGCCGGTAGCGTTCAAGCAGTTCTCCGGAGACGGCAAGCGGATGCTAGTCCTCACCGTGGAACAAACGGTGTATGTCCTGGATGTAACGGCACAGCCCTAAGGTTGAAAAGTCGGCAACGCCTGTTTCCGCGGCCGCCTGACCGTTTGGGCCGGGTTAGATATGGCAAGCCGTTCGCTATTGTTGACGTAAAATCGCGCACTCATCGACTCGGTCGGGTGTCAGTTCTGGTGTCAGTTCGTTTTGAGATTGCCTGCGTCCTGCTGCATCTCGCTGCACTGGGCTCTATGGCTAACTCTTTGTGGTTGCAAGACGATGCCACTTGATGCTCTTAGGTGCGCGGCTAGCGGATGAGATTAAGAGTCAATCCTCACTAACGCTCCAATCCTTCGTTTCAGCATTCTTTATCAACAACTTGCCGAGTTGATGTTTTTACGGTGTGCCGTAAAGTGTGCCGTAACCTTATTACTAGGTCCCGGCCGTAGCGGAGCCGCCAGGTTGATTGAGCGCGTGGCGCACCACCTCGACCTCGGGATGCTGATACCGCATTGCAGTCTTCACATCCTTGTGCCCCATCGTGAGCATGACAGCCTTCAGATTGCCGGTTTGCTTCAAAACCCTAGTGCCGTAGTCATGTCGGCCACAATAGAGAACCAGTTCTTTCGGAAGGCCAGCTTTTTCCCTGGCCTCACGAAAGCGACTCGCCATAGTGGTGAGATGACCCGCGCGAGAACGCTTCGAAGGAAATACCCATCCCTCGCGCCTGCCTGCGCAACGTGCGCGCAACGGACGCTGGCTGGCGTACAGCTCCAATGAGTCGGGAAGTTCCCAGGTTTATGTGCGCGCGTTTCCGGGCACCGGCGGTCAATGGCAAGTCTCAAGCAACAACGGAACTTCGCCCATCTTTTCGCGAAACGGCAAGGATCTGTTTTTCTTTGATGTCCTTCATGATCGGATTATGGTGGCCAGTTATTCTGCAAAAGGCGACTCGTTCGTGGCAGAAAAGCCGCGTGTATGGTCGGAAAAGAGTGTAGCTCTCCCGATGAGTGGCTCAGTTGGAGCCCAGTATGACGTTGCCTCCGATGGGAGGCGCATCGTCGTCGCCACCTACGCCGGAGGCTCAAGTCAACAAGACGCGGGCCACGTGATCTTTCTGGAAGACTTCATCGACGAGCTGCAACGCAAGGTGCTGCTAAACGGCGATTGATCGTTCCATTCCGACGGAATAAGTTGCGAAAACCACCTGCATTAGATTCCTTTTGAAGAAGCGTCCCTTTGGATCCCGTCATCCACCCACAATCTCGGTAGCCCCAAAGGTAGGTTCGAACTCCAAACCGGGGGATTGTGACTCAGCTATGAGATTCGTTCGATTTGATATAAAGTCGCTTCCACTACCGGAGCATCGTTGTAGAGGAGAAGGGTGAAAGGAGGTAAAGCCATGACAGAATCAACCACAGGGCGGCAAGCAATCATCGAAGCCTCGCCTGAGCCGATCACGATCGATACGGCCCGGACAGCGGTGATCGTCGTCGACATGCAGAACGACTTCGGGAGCAGCGGCGGAATGTTCGACCGCGCCGGGGTCGACATCGCTCCCATCCAAAAGGTTGTTGAGCCCATTTCAAGGGTCCTTGAATCGGCGCGCCGTGTGGGCATAAGGATCATTTATCTAAAGATGGGCTTTCGTCCGGATCTTTCCGACGCCGGTCCTGCGGATTCTCCAAACCGGCTGAAGCCTTCGCGCCTGCGATATGGAGATGCAATGCGCGCTCCGGATGGAACCGAAGGCCGGATTTTGATTCGAGATACCTGGAACACGGAGATTGTAGATGGGCTCAAGCCTCAACCTGGGGACATTGTCCTTTACAAGACTCGGTTCAGCGGCTTTTATCAAACCGGATTGGATAACATCCTCAAGACACTGAATGCCCGCTATCTCGTGGTCACCGGATGCACTACCAGCGTGTGCGTGGAATCTACTGTAAGGGACGCGATGTTCAGAGATTATTCCAGCTTGCTCCTCGAAGACTGCATGGCCGAGCCGATCGGGAATGTCGGTAACAATTCCGCGAGAAGCAATCATGAGGCGTCTCTTCTGGTGATCCAAGCGCTGTTTGGTTGGGTTTCCCGCTCGGACGAGTTCATTGGGGCTCTCAAGCGGCGCTCCGGGCGAGCGTCGGCATCGCGAGCGTAGGAAACGCCACTTTGTACTTGTTTCTAGCCGCATAGCGCCATGGCGACTTTCCGGCCATACGAGACATCGCCGGAAGCTGTGTGCGGAACCTGAGTGCTACTCATTCTGGTTGTTCAGGTGGATGGGCGGCAAACAAGAAACTGAGAGTTTGGACCGATAGTTAGTGCTCGCGGACGGAGAGCGAAGGAGATAATTGCACCATTGACGGACCGGACATTCGCACACTCAACTCCCGCGCTTTACGACCGCTACATGGGCCCGCTTTTGTTCGAACCCTATGCGAAGCTCGTCGCCGAGCGCTGCGCGGCCCTCCAGCCAGACCGAATTCTCGAGACTGCTGCCGGCACCGGTATTGTCACCCGGGCAGTGCATCGCGCGGCTCCGCGGGCGCAGGTCGTCGCCACAGACATCAATCCCGCGATGCTTGAGTTCGCAAGGCACGCGCTGCGTTCCCAGCATGTTTCGTTTCAGCCCGGGGATGCACAAAATTTACCGTTCGCCGACCGAAGCTTCGACGTAATTCTCTGTCAGTTCGGAGTGATGTTTTTTCCCGACAAGATCCGCGCCAACCAAGAAGCGCGTCGTGTGATTCGTCCCGATGGCAACTACCTGCTAGTCACATTCGACCGGCTTGAGTTGAACCCGATAGCGAAAGCTGCGGAAGACGCGGTCAGTGCGCTTTTTGCCCACGATCCATTTGACTACATGGAGCGTGGCCCCTTCTGCTACGCCGATCCGGCGCGGATCAAGCACGATCTGCTTGCCGCCGGCTTCACCAACATCGAGATCGAGACGACCAAGTTGTCGAGCCGCGTGAATGCGCGCGATGCCGCTCAGGGCTTGGTGTTCGGCTCTCCATTCCGGTCAGAAATCGAGCGACGGAACCCATCAGCTCTTGACCGCGCCGGTGAGGCTGTTGCTCAGGCGCTGACACGATGGGACGGTAAGGACGCCCCGATGTCAGCACATGTGGTTACCGCTAGAACCCTCGTCGCAACGTAATCATGTCAGGACGCGGTTACTGAATAACTCGCGGTAGCGCTCACGATTCCACAGTCAGCCTTTCCGCGGACGAATTGTCGGCAACCCTTACCTTGGGATTACTTCAGGGTTGTCCGTGACACGTCCAGTTCCCGACCGGCCAGTCCCGCTCGTGAGTGATAACGCCTGTGGTTGAAAAAGCGCCATTCCTAAAAGACACTGACAATTTGGACCGCCTCTTACACTCGCCAAGGCTCGCCGCCTTAGGATGTCTCGATGGGAAATTTGGGGAGCGTTGGGGAGCGCGTCTCACCTTTGCCGGAGTCCGTCCGGGAATCAAATGGTAACTTCTCCGAATCGCAATTCATGAGACCATGAGACCATTAGCCCATCTCCGGCACCGCTAGGAGTGAGCCATGCACACTTTGTTTCAGGACCTCCGCTATTCCGCACGGCAGCTCATCAAAAGTCCAGGATTCACGCTAACGGCAGTGATCTCGCTGGCGCTCGGCATTGGAGCCGCCACCGCTGTATTCAGCGTGATCTACGCGGTGCTGATGAATCCTTATCCCTACCCTGCGGCGGATCGAATTGTACGACTCACGACGCAGAGCGTAGCGGGTTCCGGCGATCCCGTCTATCTAAACGGCGACCAAATTCAGACCTTGCGGCAATCACCAGTGGTCGAAAGCGTTCTGGCGATGGACTACCAGGCGTTGATGCTGACAGGGCAAGATCTTCCCGAGAACGTGAACACTGTGAGCCTTATCTCGAATAGCTTTCAGGATCTCGGCGTGCCCCCTGTGCTTGGACGCGGACTCTGGCCATCGGACGCAGTAGACGGCCAGGACCCAAAACCTGTCGTAGTTCTTTCTTACAGATTTTGGCGGGAACATTACCTGTCCAATCCGGACGTATTGAGCCGCAAGCTGCAACTCGATCACAGAAACTTTGAGATCGTGGGCGTCGCGGCGCCGCGATTCACTTGGGGTGACGCTGACGTCTATCTCCCGCTGAAGCTGATGCGAGATCCGGGGCGCACCTCTATCGTTAATTTGCTCCTGCGGCCGGGCGTCAGCCGTCCCACGGCTGACGCCGCCTTGCAGCCACTCGTGGAAGAGTTCGCCAAGTACATGCCAAATGATTTTCCCGACGTCTTCAAAGTTCACGTGTTAGGACTGAACGACTGGGTCGTTGGCTCCATGGGCGGAACACTGTGCTTGCTCTTTGGCGCGGTGATGTTACTGCTCGTGATCGGATGCGGAAATGTCTCGATTCTATTGCTGGCACGGGGCACGGTGCGGCAGCATGAATTGGCGGTGAGAACCGCTGTCGGCGCAGGCCGCTTCCGGATTGTTCGCCAATTACTCACTGACTCTCTCCTCCTCGCGACGATTGGAGCGATGTTAGGCGTTCTGACTTCTTACGGCGCTCTAACGCTGATTCGGCGTTTGCTTCCGCAATCTACCTTCGCGTCCGAAGTCGTGATTCGCATCAACTTGCCCGTGCTTCTTTTCAGCGTCACGGTCGCGCTGGGAACGGGCGTGCTCTTCGGGCTTTGGCCGGCGCTGCAACTCTCGCACACTCACATCGGCCAGATCATGCAGTCCGGCGCGCGTCGGGTAGCAGGCAGCGTCCGCGGACGCAGGGCCCATAGCATGCTTATCGCCACGCAGGTGGCGCTGACATTATTACTGTTGGCAGGTGCGGGATCGTCAATTAAGGGGTTCGCTCAGTTGATCCACGAACCCCTCGGTTACGACCCGCACAATGTGATGGCGGTAGGAATTCCCTTACGCCAAAACTCCTATCGCACTTGGTCGGCGCGTGCAGCTTATTTTGAGCAGCTGCGAGAGAAGGTGGCGGAAACATCCGGCGTGACTACGGCGGCGATTTCCACGAATGCGACGCCGCCCCAGAATGGATGGATCATCGGGTTTGATATCTTGGGCAAACCCGCTACCAACCCTCCGACGGGATCGGTCAACCTGATTAGCCCGCAGTACTTCGCGGCCCTTCGCATTCCCCTGCTGCAAGGACGGATTTGGAGCGACGCCGAGAATTCCAAAGGTGCCCATGTAGCCGTGATCAACCGCACCCTGGCCCGGCACTACTTTCCGAATGGCGACGCCATCGGACATTCGCTGAGAATGCCGGGTATCGAAGGCAATCCGGCTACGGTGTTGTCGCCGCCAAATATTGGAGCTTCCTGGTTGCAGATTGTAGGCATCGTCGAAGACGCGCACAATGATGGGCTGCGAAATGTCGCAAGGCCGGCGGTCTTCGTGCCTTTTACGCTAAGCATGGGAGAGGACATGGAAATTCTTGTTCGCTCCCAGGCTCCGCCCCTTACGCTGTTACATGCGGTGCGCGAGCAGTTGAGCGCAATTAACCCGGATCAGCAGATCGCCAGTAGCGTCAAGGATCTTGAAACTCGGCTCACCTATGAACCCGAGTGGCAGCAGGAGCATCTCGCAGCGTGGATCTTTGGCGTTTTTGCCTGGCTCGCCCTAACCCTCGCCGCCGTAGGACTACACAGTGTCGTGTCCTACACGGTGGCACAACGGACCAATGAATTCGGGATTCGCATGGCACTGGGAGCCCGACGCGGAGACTTGCTGCGAATGGTGTTTAGCTCGGCGTTGGGAAGCCTGGGCACCGGAATCTTCGCAGGTGTCGCGCTTTCGCTGGCCCTGAGCCAAATCATTGCGAAGTGGGCACAAGGGAACCCGCGCGATCCCGTCATTCTCTTAGCCGGAACGATTCTCTTGGGCTTGGTGTCTGGGTTGGCCTGCGCGATACCCGCGCGTCGCGCCTCCAAAGTCGATCCGATGATTGCACTACGTAGCGAGTAGCAGCAGCGCCCTCTGGACCGCCCAAGAAACTTCGGTGCCAATCAAGGGATCTGCAGCGGTGAACTTCATGGGTAGATGACTTTGGCGAAGCATTCGCCGCACTTGAACCGCTACTGTGAATCCATCACGCCCGCTGCAACTCCTTTTAAGAGCGGAACACCCAGCCGGTAGCTGGCGAAAAATCGCCATTCACTCACAACACCAGAATCGGACCGGTCACTTGGAGGGTTGTCGGCAACTCTTACCTTATTGAGCTACGTATAAATAATGCAATGACTTAGTGCAAAAAAGAAGGCAGTTCGGACTTCTCGATGCAACCCCGTAGCTTCTTCTGCGATCTTCTGACTCCGTTTATCGACCGGATGACGTCCTCCATGAGTTCGTCAATGTCCTTGGGACAACTATTGGACAGTTTTCGCTTCGCCTGAGACCAAACCCCTTCCTCCGGATTCAGCTCTGGGGCATAGGAGGGAAAGTTCTCAATAGGGAGACGGGGATTTCGCCGGAGAAGCTCCTGCAGAGGCTCGCCTTTGTGGGTACTCGAGTTATCCAGCAACACCATCACGGGACCGTGGAGATGTCGAAGCAGGTGGCGGAGGAACAAACACATTTCTTCCTGCCCAATATTGTCATAGAAGAGGTAGTAGTAGTGGTTCAGCCGCTGCCGTTTCGGGCTGACCGAGATGCCGGAGATCACGGAACTTTTGTCGCGCCGATAGACATGACGATGAATCGGAGTTTGCCCTACCGGAGCCCAGGTCTTGGCGACATGGGGATGAGGAGAAATCCGGACTCATCGGCAAACACTATGTGGGCGCCCAGCCTAGCGGCTTTTTTTTTATCCGCGGCCACTGTCGGCGTTTCCATTGCTCGACCGCTTGGTCGTCACACTCGATCGCGCGCCGTTCGGGTTTCTGATGACTCCACTTCAGACGATGCATCAACCGCCCAATGTGATTGGGGTGGTAGTCGTCTCCGAACTCCTCGTCGATGAGCAGGGCGATGCGCGCCGTCGTCCACAGGTTCGTGCGGTAACCACGAGCCATCGGCCCTTTGAGCAGCAGCCTGATCAGGCCCCGCAGCTGTTTCGGCCGCAACTTAGGCGGTCGCCCCGGGGAGAAGCGAACGCGCAATGCCTTCTCTCCGCCGCGCCGCCGCGCATGGTACCAGCGCATGACCGAGCTGGCCCCGCAGCCAATGCGCCGCGCCGCTTCATTGAGTGAACAACCAGAATCCACTAAGGCCAAAGCTCGCCGGCGACGGTCTTCCAGCAGATCGGCACTTCCCTTTGGTCTGGCCATAGCTGTCCAGGCGGAGAAGCAGAGCACATACATTATTGGATTCTTTCTAGAGGAAAGCTATTACATTCTTTATACGTTGCTCAATAGGGATTACTTCAGGATCGCCCGTCAGCCGACCAGAACCCACCAATTGTCTGGGAGCACTTCCTAGAAGGTAGTTTTAGCGAAGAGTTTTCGAGTAGGGCGTAATCGCCTCGTTTTCTCCGGAAGCGTGGGTTGAGGACCACCCTGCCATTCTCACATGGCATTAAGCGACAAAACCAGGTTGACGCGCAGACCGCGAGGTGCTAGTTTTCTAGCACATATGCTATAAACATAGCACGCAACTATGAAAAAACCGAAGCCAAACACTCTTTCGCGCCGCGAACGCCAGATCATGGACGTTCTCTACAAATTAGAGCGGGCAACTGTTGCGGAGGTGCTCGGCAAGCTCAGCGATAAACCAAACTATTCGACCGTGCGCGCCCAGCTGCGGGTCCTTGAGGAAAAAGGACAGGTGCGACACGAAGAGCACGGTCTACGGTACGTCTATGTTCCGACTGTGGCGCGCGACATTGCGCGACGTTCCGCTCTGCGCCACCTCGTCGACACTTTTTTTGACGGCTCTGTGGAAAAGGTGGTCGCTGCGTTGCTCGGTGGAGAGGTTTCGCGAATCTCCCAAGAGGAATTGGATCGGCTAGCTCGCTTCATCACCAAAGACCTAAAGGAGAGCTGACAATGAATGTCCTCCGCAGCTCCGAACTGTCGCTTGCGTTGTTAGTTGGGTGTTCTGTGAAAATGACCTGTCTACTCGGTTTCGCGTGGATTATTGCGAGGGCTGCGCGGCGTCAATCCGCCGCCGTTCGGCATCTGGTGTGGTCCTTGGGAATTCTCGGCTCGCTCATCCTACCTTTGCTTACGCTGCTGCTTCCCGGATGGCATCCGGCCACGCTGTGGCATGCCTCCGAACTTTTGAGTTCGCCGTATGGAATGGCTGCCAGTCCCGGTGCCAGGACATTGCCTTCGATGATCGTCGACGCAGGTGCGGCCTCTCCGCTGTCCAGCAAGTTAAGCAGCTTGGCACTTTTAGTCTGGGCAGCCGGCTTCATGGTCATTTCAATGAGGCTCGTCGGAGGAATCGCGCGGCTTGCGTGGGTGTCTGCACAATCAATGCCACTGTTGGAGCAGAATTGGATGCGCGCTGTATTGGAGATTTCGAAGCGCTCCAAGATCGCGCGTCCGGTGCGGGTATTACAGTGCGGCAATCAGGCAGTAATGCCACTAACTTGGGGAATTTTTCGACCAATCATCATACTTCCAGCGATCGCTCGGGAGTGGCCGGAAGACCGTAGGCGAATTGTCATTGGCCATGAACTTTCGCATGTCGCCCGCGGGGACTGGCTTGTGCAGGTGTGTGCCGAGCTGGCACGGGCCTTTTACTGGTTTCATCCGTTCGCTTGGATGGCGGCCGGGTGCCTGCGGCAAGAGAGTGAATGCGCCTGCGATGATTCCGTCTTGAATTGCGGAATCGAGCCTTCCGATTATGCGAATCAATTGCTCGATCTTGCGCGGACTCTCAAAAACTCCAGCCGGGCCCGGTCCGCTGCGCTCGCTCTTGCACGTCCGTCCAATCTTGAAAGGAGATTCGCTTCCATGCTGAAGCCGTCTATGAATCGTAGCCCCTTGTCGCACAGAGCCAGGTTGCTCACTGTTCTCTCTGCTTTATGCTTGCTGCTTCCGCTCGCCGCTTTACGTCTTCCGGCGCAAAACCCATCGGGAAAATTCACTGGAACTATCTATGATCCTAGTGGTGCCCTCGTCCCCAACGCGACCGTCATTATGACCAACCACAAGACGAACAAAGTCGAGATGACCACGTCAGGCACTGAGGGAAATTTCAACTTCGCAGCTTTGGCTGTCGGCGAGTATGAGATGAAAGTGGTGAAGCCGGGATTTGAGGAGTACAAAGGCGCCACAATCGTCCTCGAGCCCAGCCGAGAATCATCTCAGAACATCACGTTGAAGATAGGGTCTTTTGTGGAGGAAGTGAACGTTGTGGCGGAAGGAACGGCCAAGCCTCTGCCTGCGGAAACGTCGGGAAAACCGGCACGATTCCGCCTTGGCGGCGACATACAAGCTCCAAAACTTGTGAACAAGGTGCAGCCGGTCTACCCGCCGGCATCGAAGGCCGCTGGCATCGAGGGTACGGTCATCTTGCATGCCATCATCGGGATGGAGGGCAATCCGCTGTCACTGCGGGTGATGAACAGCCAGGTCGATCCTGAACTTGCGCGTGCCGCGGTGGAAGCTGTCAGCAAGTGGCGTTATAGCCCAACGGTACTGAATGGGGAGCCCATCGAAGTCGATACAACCATAATGGTGAATTTCAAACTGTTGTCCTAATCGACTGGGACGCCAACTCTCCAAAGACGGGGCTAGCCTGCGCCAACGAATTAGCGAATGACAAGATCCACTGATTCTGGGCGGGTGGTCGGCAATTCGGAAATGGGAATTGTCCGTTGGTAAGTTCCGGTTTGCTCGTCATCCACGCGCGAATCAATGATTAGCGCCAGGGTTCGCAACTCAGGTACAGACATCTGCAGACATCCTTCCGTGATTTTGGGCGAGTCAAACCGGCACCTTCCGGAACTAAAAGCCTTCCAGCATCGCACGTTCGAAGTTCCCGCGGGCCTTCCAGAAAGCAAGATGCTTGCCATCCGGCGCTGGAATCGCCCACCCAATCGCCATCTGTGTATCCTCGAGCATTGTCTTGGTCCGCCCCTGCAGATCAATGTTCAGCAGCGCCCACTTTCCGGTGTTGGTGTAGGCGGGCGCCCAAACGCTACGGCCGTCCGCTGCGAAGTCAATGCTGTTGATTCCGGCCCAGGCTTGCGCGGTCACGATGCGCTTAGAACCATCTTCCAGAGAGGTGAACGTGATGCTGGGATCCCTTTGCAGGATCTTACCCTTTGCAGTCGCCAGCATTTTCCCATCGGGTGCCAAGGTCCAGTTGTAGGCGTAGGAATTTTCATCCTGGATGCCGATTTGCGGCAATTCTTCACTCGTGCCAGTCGCGGAATCAAAACGGAAAAATGATACGCGCGTGGGACTTCGCAGGTCATACAGGCATAAGTCCGATGGGTGTCGGGCACACTGGATGTTGCCAATACCATCATGCTGCAATACTAGCTGCGGTGGGCCGCCAGCTACCGATACCCGCATCACTCGACGGGGTGACGCAGGCTCTCCTAAACGCGGCCAGATTTCGAAAAGTATCGTCGAGTTGTCCGGAGCGAGACGAGGCAACGATGTCTCCTCGTTTCCTCCGATCAGCAGATCAGATGCGCTCTGATCAATTCGTTGTTTGAAAATATGAAAGGTCCCATCGCGATCCGATGAGAACAGGACCGACTTACTATCCGCCGTCCATGAGAAGGGATAGTCCCTCCAGTTGTCGAGCGTCAGTCGCTGCGGCGTGCTGAGTCGAGTACCACCAGAGTTCAGTTCTGAAACATAGACGCTTGGATTCAAGTAATTCTTCGTATAAGTAATTCGTTTACCGTCTGCGCTGGCGCTAAGCCCGGACACCTCGTCCGGAGCGGCTGTCAGACGTACTGCAGCTCCGGCAATGTGTCCGTGGGCATCGAGCGGCACAGACCAGACGTTGGAGTCATCCTGATTCGGCGCCGGCTCGGACATCGAATAGACCAAATGGTTGTCCGAGGTCCAGACCAGTGCCGAACCAAGTTCCATCTCAACACCAATGTCAGCTTGTCGACCGCCTGAAGAGAAGATGGTTTCTTATCGACCGTTCCGCAAATCGAGCAAGGCTATGCTGGTGTTGGCTTTCCAATCCGGCGCATACTTCGTGATCACATAAGCGATTCCTCGTCCATCGGGCGACCAAGCAGGCACGCCAAACGTGCACATCTGACAGCTAGCCAGTCGAATTGGATTCTCTCCATTGCCCTCCATCACCCACATCTCCTCGGCGGCTTCGGCCCTTTCACGAACGCGATCTGCGATCCGTTTGGGGAAACGGCGGGCAACTGGCCATCGTCAATCAGCTTGCGCGGCGCACCGCCCATGATCGAGGCCTGCCATAGGCTCAGAGGCGAGGTTGGCCCTTCGACCCAGGTCGCGACTAAATGACTTCCGTCCGGATACCACGCTGACGGGATAGCCCTGAACCCGGAGGGGAGGCTCAAGGAGTGAGTCTCGCCGCCATCTATCTGCCGTAAATAGGAGCCTGTTTTGTCGGCAAATGCCAAGTACTTGCCGTCTGGAGAAATTGCGGCTCCTAGAACAGGATTTTCTTCAGGATTCGCGGTAAGCCGCCGCTGCTTGATCCGTATGGGAGTGGCCTGCGCAGATTGCCGTCGCCAATGCGCAATCCCCCATCCCAGCAACACTCCGGCCAACAGCACTGCGAGAGCCACTGGCAGAAGCCATCGCTTCGGGCCCGTCGTGGGCTTGTGAGCTGGCCGAGGTGTAACGGTGGCGGAGACTCCGTTTACCGGAGCCAGAAACCGGTATCCTCGCCGAGCCACGGTTTCCACAAAGCGTGGATTTTCTGCTGAGTCCCCAAGGGCATCTCGCAACCGGCGAATGGCTGCATTCAGACTGTGATCGAAATCGACGAAAATGTCTGCCGGCCTGCAGTTCTTCGCGGCTGACCACCTCGCCCGGACGCGCCAGGAGCATGGTCAATATTTGGAAGGGCTGTTCCTGGAGTTTTACCCTCGAACCATTGCGCCGAAGTTCCCCTGCATACAGGTCCACTTCGAAAATACCGAACTGGACAGAACGCGACCCCTTTTCACTGACAGCCGCTATATCCCCACTCGTTGTTTTCGCAGTCTAGCAGAACGCGACTGCCACCCCTGTGTGATGCACCCGGCTAAGTATATGACGCAAGAAGAATTACTTCGTTATCGGGCTATGAGGTGCAAATTACCCCCAAAGGGTTGAGGTACTTCCTCGCTGGGCGGATGCTCGCCTTCATTCCGGAGGTCAATGGCGATGCATCGCACGTTCAAAACCATCTTCTTTCTAGTAGTTCTCACAAGTTTGATTCTCTCGGTCCTCCCGCCGATGAGTCTTGCCGAAAATCCACAAGTAACTGTTTCTGTCTATGACGATGCCCGCGTTCCCAGATCCTCGCCCGTGCGGAGGGGCAAGCCGCGAGGATATTCGGACAGGTTGGTGTCAACGTGAACTGGCTCGACTGTAGTTCTGCAATCAGCACCCGTTGTACCGCTCCCCTTGAGACCGGCGGCCCTGCCGTCTCAACTTGCGGATTACACCCAACGCCGCAGTCTCAACCAGCGACCAGATTTTCGGGGCTGCCTATCTGGCGCCCGACGGAACCGGGCAATACGGCGATGTGTTCTGGCAACGGGCCAAGGATCTCCAGACCAACTCGAAGGTGAACCTGGCGTCAATTCTCGCCAGCGTCATGGCTCATGAGATGGGTCATCTGCTGCTCGGATCGAATGCCCACACCATCAGCGGCATCATGCAAGCGCATTGGGGTCCCAGTGAACTTCGACGTATCAGCATGGGGTCCCTTCTGTTCCTGCCCGAGCAGGGCCAGCGAATGCGTGTACGGGTAACCCAGCGGAGCAGCTTCTTCATGTCGAGTGGCAAGGGCTCGGAGACGGAAAATCTACCAGCCTCCACGACGCGGTGAAATCCTAGTCGGAGATTCTGGACCAATACCGAAACGCGTGTTTGAGGGGGCCGCTGGCGGATAGTCGGCAACTCTTACCTTGGGATTACTTCAGAGTTGCCCGTCGTCCAGAAACACGGATTGCTCACTTCTAATATCACCAGAGTCCAACTCGAGGCTGAATCTAGATCTGCTCCGCTGCAATCGCAATCGGGGTGGTTCTAAGGCGCAGGAAGATTCATTCCACGGTGAACAACTGCAAACCCTCGATTTCTTCTTCCTCCTGACAATCAGTATAAGAAGCGTATTCTTCCTCTTGACGTTCAGGAGATACGCCGTTAATGCCCAACGAACCCAGTGATCTTGTCCAAGGCACCTTGGATATGCTCATTCTAAAAACACTGGCACTCGGTCCACGCTTGTATTGCCCGCGCTACGTACCCTTCGCGATTGTGTCCGGATGGTCGACAACCCTTACCTAATCTGGTTACGTCAGAGTTGCCCGTCCCTCGTCCAGAGCCAGGGCTCGCCTCTGACCAAACCGGTAAACTGACGCTGTTGCTGTCGATTTCAGCCTCTGCCGTTCGTCTTAATTAGAGGAGAAAATGAAATTGATTACCGTTTTGCGGCTCACGGCAATCCTTGGGCTTGCGTCGTTAGCCTATGCTCAATCTATGCAGTCGAGCGAGTCTCGATTTCCGGTAGAGCTGGGTCGCGGATTTGAATCGAAGTTTGCACAGGTAAATGGCACGCAGCTCCACTATGTCCGTGGCGGGAGTGGTCCAGCCCTCATTCTGCTGCACGGATTTCCCGAAGATTGGTACGAGTTTCGCCTGGTTATGCCGCGGCTCGCGAACAGGTTCACGGTGGTCGCTGTGGACCTCCGCGGCGTGGGCGACTCTGCGCCGGCAGAATCTGGGTACGATGCAGCCAACTTGGCCAAAGACATTTATCAACTCATTAGGGCCCTTGGCCTCGAACACGTCTACGTTTTTGGCCATGACATTGGAGGAATCGTGGCGTACGCTTTCGCCCGCCGCTATCCGCAGAGTGCGCGCGGGGTGATGATTCTCGACTCAGCCGTTCCGGGTCTCGATCCTTGGCGGGACATTCTCGGTCATCCAGCTTTCTGGCACGTGCGATTTCACCAGACCAATCTGCCAGAGAAACTCGTGAGCGGACGACAAGCCGAATATTTCAGGTACTTCCTGAGCCAGTTCAGCGATGTCGATGTGGACCACTATGCGCACGCGTACCGCGATCCCGATCACCTGCGTGCGGCATTTGAGACCTATCGTGCTTTTCCTGCGGACGAAAAATTCTTCGCAGCACAGCGGCGCCGCCTCGACTTGCCTATCGTCGTCGGCTCTGGTGAACACGACGCGTTTGCGGAGTTTCTGCCGCGTATTGCCGCTGCCATGCGGGCATATGGGTGTGCGAATCTAAAGGTCGAAACGGTCCAAGGCGCACACTACGTCGCGGAGGAAAAGCCCGAGGCGGTAGAGGAACTCATCGAGCGTTACGCTGGGACTGATGCCGCCCAGCCACAGTAGCATCGTGTGGGCAGCCCTTCCAAGAGAGACGGAGATGAAACGGTGAGCAGTAGCTACGCTGATGTGAACGGCATCAAGCTCTATCACGAGATCTACGGCCAGGGCGAACCTCTGGTGCTGATCCACGGCGGGCTGACGACGATCGGCGAGATGCAAGGATGGGTGCAGCCACTGGCGAAGACGCGGCGGGTAATCGCGGTGGAGATGCAGGGCCACGGTCGCACGGCGGACACGGACAGGCCGATGAGCTTCGCCACGATGGGCGACGATATCGCGGCGCTGCTGGAACATCTCAAGATTCCGAAAGCCGACCTAGTCGGCCATTCGTTCGGCGGCGCCACCGCGATCCGCGCGGCGATCCAACATCCGGACAAGGTCCGGCGGCTGGTGGTGATCTCGTCGCCTTATGCCAGGTCCGGCTGGTATCCGGACACTCAGGAGGGCATGGGCCGGATCAGCGCGTCGATGGCCGAAAACATGATACAGACGCCGACGGGCCAACTCTCCCAACAATGGCCTGAGCCCCAGCGCTTCCCGCAGTTCCTCGACAAGATGGGGAGGATGATGAGCGAGGACTATGACTGGTCGGCCGACATCGCCAAGCTGCCAATGCCCGTGCTGCTGGTGTTCGCAGACAACGACTCGGTCTCGCAGAAGCACATTGCGGAGTTCTTCGCGCTATTGGGCGGCGGCGTGAAGGAGCCGGGCTGGCAGAACACGCAATTATCGAAGTCGCGGCTGGCGATCGTGCCGGGCTACAGTCACTACAATTTCATAACCTCGCCGGAGGCGCCGCAGATCATCCGCAAGTTCCTGGACGATCCGCTCACCAATCCGCCGGCAGGCGCAGCAGCCGCCTCGCAGGTCGCGCCGGCGCCGGAGAAGACGCTATAGGCCTGGATCAGAACCCCGAGGGGACAGGCCGCCTGATCGGTCCGCTTCAGCTCCACGGCATCGAGTGGGCGCAGTGGCCGCGGATTCTACACCCGACATGTCTGGGCTTGGAAAAAATAATGCTAACGGCGCTGACCGCGCAGGTTCTGTCTGGATGGTCGGCAACCCTTACCTTGGTATTACTTCAGGATCGCCCGTCATCCGTCCCCAGCGGGAAAGGAGTGAACAGGCGACTGGCTTGCCTACCGACGGCTCAGGCATGCCACATCGGGTTGCCAACCTATTGCAGTCGCACAGGCTGACTCTTGTGTGCGTTGTCCTTGATGCGTTCTGTCGCTAGCTTGATTGCCATCTCTAAAGCTTGCTGGGCATCGATCTTCACGTCTGGTTCGACACCAGTGCCTTCCCAATCGGTGTGGGTGACGGGATTGATGGCGCGGGCGAAGGGCACACCGATGCCGAAATGCTCGGTGATCCGATGGCTGCGCACGGGATGCGCGCCGCCGGTGGTTTCGCCGACGATCATGGCGCGCTTCAACACTTTCAGATTGTTGGTGAACTCTTCCCCGCCGGAAAAAGTGTTCTTGGAGGTGAGCACGAAGGCCGGTTTGCCGTCCAAGCGTTTGCCGAGAACGTAAGGCTCGGTCCAATACTGCTCGGTGACGTCGCCCTTACGCGTCCACAGGTCGTTCAGATGGGTGCGCTCCGCAAAGAGATAGGATGAGACGAAAGCGACCATCTTGGGATCGCCACCGCCGTTTTCCCGTAAATCGAAAATGATGGCATCGACGTTGGCCAAAAAATTCATCGCGGCGACCACGGTGGGCCCGCAGATGCCGGGGTCGGCAAAAAAGTCGAACTTCAGATAGCCGATGTCGCCTTCCAGAATTTCCGCTTTTTTGAAGCCGCAATTCAGGCGCTCCATCTGTGTGCGTTCTTCGGCTTCACGCTTGGGGTCGGGCTTCTGGTTGTCAAAATCGGGCAGCGCGGCGGGGCTGAACATCACGTGCAGGTGCCTATCGTGGCTTGTGGCCTGGAAATCGTCGGTGAGGCGCTTGGTGAAGTCGTCGCCGTCGGAGATGGTACCGTAGTCGCCCTTCTGTTGATGTGCGCGGACGGCTTCTTCCATCTTTTGACGGTTTCCGGGAAGACATAAGTATCGTTCAGCGCTGCGACGGCTCCGTCAATCACTTTGGCGCGTGTGGCGGCGTCAATTTTGAAGCTGAGGTCGGCGGCTCTGGTCCCGGGCGGAACGGCACGCAAGCCGAAACTGGCCACTTTGGCGGGCTCGCCGGGTTTGAGCTCCATCTTGCCGATGGCGACGGTGTCGCTATTGCGCTCCTTGACCATGAATTCGATGCGTTGCGGATCGCTCTTGAGGATCTGCGTGAGGATGAAGCCGCCAGTCATGCCACGGAAGCGCATTTCGTCGTCGAGCGAGCGCTCGGGATCGTAGCTCTTGAGGTACTTCTCTTCCGTGGCACGGTCGCCGCTGTTGAAAGCATCGAGCCAGGCTTTGAGCGTATGCCCGGCGGGCGTATCGGGAATATTTACGCTTTGGGGCTGTGCTGCAGCCAAGAACGCAAACACGATCAAAAGAGTTCGAATCAGCATACCTCTCTCCAGCCGCCCGTCACATTAGCTCTTATTCCGCGCTTCGCAGTAATCAGCGCGATGTGTCCGAATTCGCAAACTCACTGTCAAACCTCACCTCAACTCGACTAACTACCTGGCAAGGGCGATTCTCATACTCCAGCGGCCTATATACCCACTCTTCGATCGCCGATTGAGCAGCGCTGGCAAAGGGTGTCGGTCCGGAGGTTCGTAGAACCTTTACAGATCCGTCCCGCATGACTAGGTATTCAATGAATACGGACACTGCACCTCGGGTATTTGTTCCGCGGGGATACTCCGGCAGCACACGTCGAACAATGAAGCTTTCTAACGCCTGACCCGGCCACACTCGCCATTCAGCATCCCCCACGCGATATGTCGCTCCGATGTCTGGGAGCGACAGGAAGTTGATTCCTACACCGTCGGCAACGTAAAGACGAACCGCGTCTCCCTGGGCCTCCATTCCAAGCGGCAGCGAAGAGTACACGGTGACTGCGTTTGGAAAAATGCGAGCATCTGTCACTTGGGGTGGCGGGTCAGGGGGCTGGGGGAGGCTGCGGCGCAGCCGCAAAATGCAAAGGCATCGGAGTCACATAACCCAACGCTGCCCATAGGACGAGCGTGATCATCAGTGCATGTACGGTCAGCGAAACGACGACGGGCAGGCGCAAAGTCATTGGCGACACTGATGCCAACACTACGCATGGATCAATAGATGTAGTCGCACGCACTCGCAGCACGTCCCCTAGCACGTTGCACAGGTCTCCCAAAGAGGGAGAGATGTCGTCGAGAAGCGCGTCGAATTCGGCGGCATATCGGTTGCGCCATCTTGCCGGGTACAACCTGGCCGCCCAACGGATCAAGGTTCTCATGCTTCTCTCATGCGCCGGTTTCCGGTCCGTACAACTTGTCCCAACAGCGCCAGCTGTTCCTTCAAATGCTGGCTGCCCTCGGCGGTGATCCTATACGGCTGCCGGCGAGACTCGGATTTCACAGCTCGAATCCAGCCGCGCTCCTCCAGACGGCAGATCGCGCCATATAGCGTGCCTGGGCCGAGCCGAATGCCCGCGAAGACCAGGATGTCTTCCATGATTGCGTAGCCGTGCTTATCCCCATCGGCTAGGCTTGCGAGAATGAGAATGGTTGGGTCTTGCATGATTACTACGCCTCGCGTACTAACGTATCGCGTAGTAGACTGCTCGTCAAGCGGAGGATTGCTAGATTCGTACGCCCATGTTCTTTCAGCCGCATGCTTGCTGAGTGGTCGGCAACCGTTACCTTGGGATTACTTCACGTTTGCCCGTCATCCGCCCGCAATGTCTGAGCGAGATGGGCGAGCGACAACCGTGGGCAACTCAGAGAGGCTGAGCGCGCTATTATCTGATTCATGCCGGATTCCTCATCAGAATTGAGCTTGTGGAAGAAGCAGCTGGGGCGTGTGCCAGATTCCGTCTGGGAACAAGCCGAACTCGAAAGCTTGGTGCTTGCTGAAAATGGGCTATCCGAAGTGTCCGAGCAGATCGGTCGCCTGAAACAGCTTCGCATGCTCGATCTCGGACATAACAAATTAACGCGGTTGCCCGAGAGTCTTGCTGACCTCGAAGGTCTGACTGATTTCCTGTATCTTCACGACAATCGATTAACCTCGCTGCCATCGTCACTTGGAAGGCTGACAAAATTGCGCTATCTAAACATAAGTGAGAACGCCTTCGAAGTGTTTCCAGAATGCGTGACCAGTATGTCCAGCCTGATTGAGCTTAGGATGTCTGACAATCGCCTGGCATGGCTCCCTGATTCGATTGGGCGTTTGTCACGCTTGCGAGAGCTGCACCTCAGAAACAATAAGCTAAACTTGTTGCCAGAAACGATTGGGAAGCTGCTGGAATTACGGCAGATTGATCTCCGGGGCAACTCGCTGACACAATTGCCCGCCGGGATTGCTGCCCTACCTCGATTAGAGAAACTAGACTTGCGATGGGTGGTTACGCTGATACCACCCTTGTGGATTGCAGATCTCGAAGCACGCGGATGTCTGGTCTATCGTTAAATCACTCTCGCCGTGACTGGCAACGTGCTAACTTTAGGGATTCGCATGAATGGCCAATCCCTCGGTTCCGCCCCCATCCTCTGTGCTCACCTTCTGCGCAGAGTGGACGAAAAACTGGTAGAGCTGTTGGGTTCGCTCGAACCGGGCGAATGGGATCTGCAGACCATTGCACCATTATGGAAGGTTCGCGACGTCGCAGCCCATTTGCTCGATACCGTGCTTCGCAAACTTTCCATGGTTCGGGACTCTTGTTATGTGGAAGCCGTTAATATCCGTTCGCCCCAAGATGTAATCGCTTTGGTGAATCGTCTGAACGCGGAAGGCGTGACGGTCTACCGCCGTCTCAGCCCTCCGGTGCTAATCGACATAATGAAGGCGGCCTGTCAACAGAGCGCCCGTTTTCACGAATCTCTAGACCCGTTTGCTCCTGCTAGGTTCGCTGTTAGCTGGGCAGGAGAAGAAACATCTTTGAACTGGTTTGATACTGCTCGCGAATTGACGGAACGCTGGCATCATCAGCAGCAGATTCGACTCGCCGCAACTCGGCCTGGCATTATGACGCCCGATCTGTATCACCCGGTCCTTGATTGCTTCGTGCGGGGACTGCCGCACGTCTATCGAGATGTCGATGCGCCTGCCGGAACAGTACTTCTTTTGGAGATTTCCGGCGAATGCGGCGGGCAATGGTTTCTGTCAAGGGGATCGACACGATGGAATTTCGTGAGCCGATCGGCGGGGGAGTTCGCCTCCCGAGTGAAGATACCACAGGAGTTGGCTTGGCGTGTTTTTACAAAGGGCATTGATCGTGATTCGGCCCGGGCACTCATTAAGATCGAAGGAAATCAAGACCTTGGAGAAAAGGTTCTTCGTCTCACTGCGATCGTTGGTTAGGACGCGTTCCTGGTGGATGGTCGGCTACCCTTACTTTGGGACTTCGGGATCGCTCGTGATCCGCCCATAGTTAGTTATCTCGGACCTAGCAGAGCTGTAGTCTCTGACAATCCATTCGGATTCGCTACGCAATTACCTCGTATTGACTTGTCACTAGGCCACTCTTGTACTGACGGGTACTGATGTGCCGGAGCTTGATGTCTTTTGGCACGCATCCGAACAAAGGAATGCCGTCCCCAATTAATACAGGTACGCGCGTGATCGTGAGATCGTGGATCTGGCCAGCTCGCAGGAATTCCTGAATTGTCAAACCGCCATCGACATAGACGTGCTTGGCACCACTGGCAGAGAGTCTCTGGGCGATTTGCGCCGGCTCCCCGCTCATTTGTTCAACGGGCACGTTGATCTCCGAAAACTTCAGCGGACGATGGCTTAGAACTACGATGCGCCTACCGTGATAGGGCCAGCTCGGAAGTTTCGCAACTACTTCGAACGTGTTGCGCCCAATCACGATCGTGTCGACACTGGCCATG
>Ga0207646_10000598_pt1 | contig 46947 bp, 32 predicted proteins | sample KBSK5502metaG_FD_184343 | JGI IMG/M metagenome (GOLD analysis project Ga0207646, IMG submission 184343) | Corn, switchgrass and miscanthus rhizosphere microbial communities from Kellogg Biological Station, Michigan, USA - KBS K5-50-2 metaG... | ecosystem: Host-associated > Plants > Roots >...
GCACACGGAACCGGAGATGACAATGTGCATTTCGCGAACACTCTGTCATTGCTGGACAAACTCATTGAGGAGGGGAAATCGGTCGAAGTGCTGCCATTTCCGGGGCGAGGGCATGGTGTTTCGGATCCGCCGGCGCGGATTTTTCTTATGGATCGAGTAACACAATTTTTCCTGGAGAATTTGGGAAAGCCAAACTAGCTTTCATTTGCATCCCCTGTCACAAGGCCGGGAGGGAACATTTCCGGAGTAACAGACGTTCTGACAGATAGGTCTGCGAGAAACAGGATAGGAGAGAACGATAATGGTCCGTTTTGACATGAGGGTTTTGGCAAAGGTGTTGTTGGTTTTTGTGGCTCTGATTGCCGGCGCGAGTGCGCAAACGACGGCGCAGTCGCCTGGACGAAAGCTGCCGACCATTCCGTTTGAGAAATACAAGCTGAAGAATGGACTGGAAGTGATTTTGTCCGAGGACCACACGCTGCCGCTGGTCTCGGTAAATCTTTGGTACCACGTCGGGCCGGCGAATGAGCGCCCGGGAAGGACAGGATTCGCGCACCTGTTCGAGCACATGATGTTCGAGGGCTCGCAACACGTCGGAGGAAAAGCGCACTTCGCGTACCTCGAAGGGGCGGGCGCGACGGACATTAACGGAACGACGAATTTCGATCGAACGAATTATTACGAGACGATTCCCTCGAATCAGCTGGAACTGGCTCTTTGGCTGGAAAGCGACCGCATGGGATATCTCGTCGGCACGCTGGATATCGATAAGTTGGCGAATCAACGCGACGTGGTGCGTAATGAGCGCAGGCAGTCCACCGAAAACACTCCATACGGTTTGGCGGAAGAGGGCTTGTTTCACCTACTTTTTCCGAAAGGGCATCCGTATTATCCCGCAGTGATTGGGTCACACGCGGATGTGGAAGCGGCAAAGCTTGAAGATGTGCGGGAATTTTTCCGGCAATACTACACGCCGAACAACGCAACGCTTGCGATTGTGGGAGATTTCGACAAAGCGAAGATCAAAGCGCTGGTGGAAAAATATTTCGGCTCAATTCCAGCAGGGCCAGAGGTGCCGAAAATTACTGCGACAACTCCGCCGATTACTTCCGAACACAGAGCCGTCGTGACCGACCAGGTCGAATTGCCGCGCGTTTACATGGGATGGATCACTCCGCCCGTTTTCCAAAAGGGAGATGCGGAGTCCAATTTGTTTTCGCAGATTCTGGGTGGTGGGAAGAGCAGCCGGTTGTACAAAAGCCTGGTATACGAGAAGCAGATCGCGCAGGATGTCTCGACAAGTACCGAAGAAACGCGGCTTGGATCAATTTTTGAACTGACAGTAACGGCAAAGCCGGGAGTGAAACCGGAAGATCTTGAAAAGGCGATTGATGCGGAGCTGGCGAAGTTGCAGGCAGAAGGACCGTCCGCAGCCGAAGTGGAGCGTGCGAGAAACGTCACGGAGACCGCACTGGTGCGGGGCCTCGAACGCACGAACGGCGTGGCAAACCGGCTGAACTATTACAACCAGTTTCTCGGCAACCCGGATTATTTTTCAAAAGACTTGGCGCGATTCGATGCAGTAACTCCAGCGGATATCAAGCAAGCGGCGCAAACAATTTTCAAGAAGGACGCGCGCGCGGTGGTGTACGCAGTTCCAGGGAAGAAAGTGATTGATGACGTTCCGAAAACATCCGACGAAGAGAACAAAAAACAAGCGAAAGAAGCAGGCCAAAGCAAAGTAGCGATGGCCGATGAACCGTGGCGCGCGAAGGCGCCGACGCCTGGACCCTTACCGAAATTCAGTTTGCCGGTTCCAGAGAAAGCGCAATTGGCGAATGGACTGACAATTTATCTTGTGGAGCGGCACAATCTTCCATTGGTGGCAGCGACGCTGTACACGATTAGCGGAAGCGAATTGAATCCACTGGACAAGCCGGGGCTTTCCGGCTTTACCGCGGACATGCTGACCGAAGGAACGGCGGCGCGTTCAGCGCTGAAATTCGCGGAGGATACGGATCAGATCGGTGCAACCATCGCTACTCAGGCTGGCTACAGCAGCGCTTCGGTTACGCTATCGGCGCTCAGCTGGAACGCGGGCGGTGGGTTCGATCTGCTCTCGGACGCGACGCTGCATCCGGCATTTGACGCAAAAGAAGTGGAGCGCATACGCAATCAGCGCGTGACTGCTGTTTTGCAAGAGAATGATGAACCATTCTCCCTGGCGCTGCGCACCGCGAACCATGTGCTGTTTCCAAACAGCCCTTACGGATTTTCGGTGCTCGGCACGGAAGCGTCGAACAAGTCGATCAAGCGGGATGATTTAACGGCGTTCTGGAAACAGGGATACGTTCCGTCGAATGCAGTGCTAGCGATTGCTGGCGATTTGAATCTTGCCCAGGCAAAAGAGCTAGCGATGAAATATTTTGGGGCGTGGAGCGGAAATACGACAAGCAGCCAGGCGCTGGTCACGCCGTCACCGCCTGCAAAGTCCGTTGCGCTCGTCGATAAGCCAGGCGCGCCGCAGACAGCGTTGCTGCTTTCGAGCCTGGGCGCGAGCCGGAACACTCCGGACTACGTGCCACTGGAAGTGATGAACACTGCGCTCGGTGGACTTTTTTCCAGCCGAATTAACATGAACCTTCGCGAGGAACATGGCTACACCTACGGGGCGCAGTCGTTTTTCCAGTATCGACGCGGCGTCGGCCCATTTTTTGCTGGCGGCGCGATTCGCACGGATGCCACAGCGCCAGCGACTCAGGAATTGTTCAAGGAGGTCACGCGAATCCGCGAGGAAGAACTGAAGCCGGAGGAATTGCAGAAGGCCAAGGATTCGTTCTCCAAAACGCTGGTTGGACTGTTTGAAACCACGCGAGAGACGGCCTCGACGATCGGGCAGCAGTTTGTGTTTGGGCTGCCGGTCGAATACTACCGCGACCTGCCAGCGCAGATTGACAAGGTGACGGGCACGGATGCACTACGGGTTGCGAAACAGTATTTACATCCGGAAGCGACCATCGTAGTGGGCGTCGGAGACCGCGCGAAGATCGAGCCGGCGCTGAAACAGCTCAATGTCGGGCCGATTAACGTTGTCCAGTAAGGACATGCGGTAAGAAATTTTCGAGGAGGAACCCGCTTGTTCGGGGCCTCCCTCCCCCTATTTTCCCAGGCGGGCCGTTACGCGTGACTATTGTCGCTGGGAGCAGCCCTGGCTGCAGCGACAAGCAATGAAGTGCGGCGAGGACAAAAACCTTTCATCCGCACATTCCCGTTGAGGGTCAGACTTTGATGTTCTGGGGGCCCTTTGACACCCAACGGGGCGCCGAATCTATCGTCTGACGCAGCAGCATGTTCAGTTGAGCCGCGTGATGTTGCACGTGCCGCATGTTGTAGAGGAGCAGTTCACCGTTGCTCATGTCGCGATACGGGAAGGGGCAGGGATTCGTAACCCAGGCTTGCGTCATTCCCGACATCACGGTCTCCAACTTTTTGCGGCAGTGCTCGAGGTAGCCAAGCAGTTCGTTCTTTCCGTAGGCGCGCTCCGGCGGGACAACCTCGTCCTCGAGTTCGGTGAGACCGAACGGTGATGGCGGATGGAATCGGGATTCGTCTTCTTCCGAGAGATAGAGGTCGAGGAAGAAGAGCACGTGAAAGGCCAGGTACCAAAATGCGCGCGGTGCCTGACCGGACCACACAGAATCCGGGCAGGCTTCGATTGCGTTGGCGAGCATGTCGATCGCGGCATGGAACTGCTGCCGGATCGCAGATCTCCAAAAGTCCATCATGAAGCCTTGCGTTTGGAGGCAAAGAGCCTGCGGAACTTGGACTCTTTGTCCGGGATTTCCATTTTGCCTTCCGGTTCCCAGTCAAGATATCACAGATCGCCAATCGATCTGAGCATCATAAGTCCTCACTTGCCCGACCAAAGCCAAAGCCAGAGAAAGGCCAAAAGGAGCACAATAGAAGCCATTACGACAGCGAAGGTGGTCACAGTCCTTTTCGCTTCTCTTTCCATCGAGAAACTCTACGTCATTTCGTTTTCTTTTTTGCGAAGTGAATAATCACCGCTAGCGGCTGCGGATCAATTTGCATGCAGTCTCGGCCCTCCGCCAAGCAACCCGTGGAATTATGTGAGGGCCAAGCGAAAGAAGGTCTGGAAAACGGGTATCGATGAACAGTAGCCGCCAAAGTGGTCAAAAGGGAAAAGGCCGAAGAGAAGAGGGATTCCTGGCTGCGCAAGCCGACCGTCTCGCAGGAGCGAGGCGGAAAGAGAAAGCGTCGGCTTGCTCCGTTCCGGAATCACTAGATACGTGGTGGCGTGATGTCGAAGCTAAGTCGTCAGACAGAAAGGGCGCAGCCTGCCTCAGACAGGCTGCCGCACCTACATGACAATTCCTCAGCGTCTGAAGCCGCAGAGAAAACAGGCGTCCGGTCGGAGCTGAAGCTCCTACCCCTGAAATGCATTTATGGGACGGCCTTTAGCGGACGCCGGAGAATTCTACGTGGACGGAGCGGCCTAGCCTTGCGTTGAAGAGCAGATACCAGCCGGCGTGGTGGTCGTCATCGTAGACGTAGACATCGTCACGATCCCAATTCCAATCGCGACAGTGAGGCACGTCGTAGGTGGCGACGATCCAGTTCGAGCGGTCGTAGAGGACGATGTTGCGGGTACGAACATCGTAACCGCGAAGCGCGTAGTGTTGCTTCACGTGTTCGTAGCGGCCGTGTGGATAGTGGCGGCCAGGCCGGATGCGATCGTGATCGTAGTCCCAGTTGGAGTAGTGGGGATTGTGAGGATTGTCCCAGCCTTTGTGTCTTCCGTTGTCGTGGCGGTCGCGATCACCGTGACGATCATCATCACCGCGGCGATCGTCGTCGCGGTCGTGCTTTTGCCCGCCGCCGTGCTTGCCATGGTCATCGGTAGGCGCAGCAAGCGAAGAACTACCGGGAACGAAGCACACCAAGCCGAAAAGAATTGCACCTGCAAAAAGAGTCCTACGCATTATTTATTATCTCCGTCCGGCGGATTGACCTGAACGCCGGTTGCGTTATCAAAACTAGCGACCTGGCTGGAACGAGGTAGCCCCTACAATCTAATGCAGTTCTACCAATCTAGTGTCGCCCTACAAGCCAATTTTGAGGGAAAAGCACGGAGCATTCTCGATGTTCTTTGCGGCGAGATGGGAAAAAGGGAACTGTCCTAAGGGGCAATAATGTCTTTGGGATGGGCTTTGACTCGGATGGCGGCGAGGCTCGAAGCGTCCCAGCCGCCGCCGAGGGCTTTCACTAAGAGAACGCTGGTGACTAGTTTTTGGCCTTGCAGGACGGCGAGCTCCTGCTCGTTGGTCAAAAGAGTCTGTTGCGCAGTGACAACATCAAGGTAGCTGACGAGGCCGCCTTTGTACCGGCTGGTGGCGATATCCAGATTGCGGCGTGATGCGTCAACCGCTTGTTGCTGAGACTGGAAGGCCTGATCGAGAACCACGAGGCCGGTAAGGCCATCCTGAACTTCGCGGAAAGCTTCGAGGACCGTGCCACGATAATTGGCGACGGTGGCGTCGTAATTGGCTTGCGCGAAGTGAACCTGAGCGCGGCGAGCGCCGCCGGTGAAGATGCTTTCCGCGACGTTTGCGCCAATCGCCCAAAACGTGCTTTGTACGTTGGCGAGTTTAGCCACGTCGGCAGCCTGCCAGCCGCCGGTGCCAAAAAGATTCAGCGCCGGATAGTAAGCGGCTTTAGCGATGCCGATTTGCGCGTTGGCGATGGCCATTTGACGTTCGGCTTCGGCGATGTCGGGGCGGCGCTCCAGTAAATCGGAAGGCAAGCCGGCATTGAGCGCGGGAGGTTCGCCTGCGAGGTCGCGTGGCCCGACGTGGTAATCAGGAGCGGATTTGCCGAGAAGGACGGCGATGGCGTCTTCAAATTGTTTGCGCTGCTGATTCAACAAGGTGAGCTGGGTGCGCGTGGTGTAAAGAAGAGTTTCTTCTTGCGCAACATCGAGGCCGGACGCCACGCCGCCGTGGTAACGGGAGTTGACGAGGTCGAGGCCTTTGGTGAGCGCATCGACAGTACGCGAGAGCAGAGTGATTTGCGTGTCGAGCTGGCGGAGGGAAAAATAATCTCCTGCCAGTTCGGAAGTGATAAGGAGACGAACGTTTTCAAGGTCAGCAGCGTTCGCTTGATAGCTGGCTTCGGCGGCTTCAATGCTGCGGCGGCGCCTGCCAAAGAGGTCGACTTCGTAGCTGACGGTGAAGGGCAGCGTGTAACTATTCTGCGAGATGGGGCCGACGACGGTGAAATTGCTGTTTGGCGGACGGTTGCCAGAAAGACGTTGGCGTTCAGCGGTAGGAGTAGTGCCTAACTGAGGGAATTGCGTGGAAATCTGGATGGCGGCAAGAGCTCGGGCCTGTTCGAGACGAGCGACGGAAATTTTTATGGTTTGATTGGACTGCAGCGCTTCGTGTTCGAAAGCATTCAGCTCGTCATCGTGAAAAACCGTCCACCACTCGCCTTTGCCGAGTGCGTCCTTCGGAGCGCTTTCGCGCCAAGGTTCGGCGACATCCCAATGAGCGGCCGCAGGCGCACTGGCGCGCTGATACTTCGGGCCCACAGTGCAGCCGGCAACGCAAAGGACTGTCGATATCCCAGAAACCAAAAATAAAGAGGAGCGCTTCACTTCTTCTTCTCAGATGAAGGCTGGTTTCCGTTCGTGGACGAACCGGAACCAGGTGGTGCTGCCGAAGGAGGAGCAGCAGGCTTTAGCGAAGCTTCCTTGACGTTGACATGTTGACCCTCTTCGAGCGAGTCAGCCGGATTGAGAACGATCCAGTCACCGCCACGAAGACCCTGCAGTACTTCGAGCGTCACTCCGTAGTCGCGGCCGATGGTAAGCGCTTGCAGATGAAGCTGATGATTCGCATCCACTGTAACCGCGCGAAGGCCCTCAGAGCGGAACAGCAAGGCGTTTACGGGAACCTGCAGGCGCTCGCCTGCGACCTGGACCCCTAAGTGAACCTGCGCGTAGCCGCCGGGCAGCAGTTCGCCGGTTTTGTTGGGAACGTCGACTTCCGTGAGAAGCGTGCGCGAAGTCGGGTCAATTGCTTCCGCGGTGCGGACAACTTTGCCCTGGAATTTGCGGCCAGGGAACTGCGTCAGCTCAAGGTGAGCAGGAAGGCCGGCGTGGATCGAAGGCGCCGCACTCTCCGGAACATTTACATAGACGCGAATGGGATCGGTTTGCGCGAGAGAGAACAAAAGTTGAGTCGCGCCGCCGTTGCCGGCGTTGACCAGCGTTCCGATATCGACATTTCGGCGAGTGATGACGCCGCTAAACGGCGCGTAAATATGTTTAAACGATTCGAGTTCATACAGGCGATGAACGTTTGCCTCTGCCGAAGCGACCGTCGCCTGCTTTGCAGCCAAATCTCCTGAGGCATTGTCCACTTCCTGCTTTGAAACGCTGTCTGATTTGAGGAGATCTTCATATCGAGTCGCAGTGATGTGCGAAAGATTGGCGTTCGCTTTCGATGTTTCGAGATCGGCCTTCGCCTGTATCAATTGTTGATCGACCTCGGGCGTATCGATATCGGCGAGAAGTTCTCCCCGACGAACGCGAGAGCCGATATCTCGATACCATTTTTTCAGGTAGCCGTTGGTTCGCGCGTAAATCGGCGATTCGACATAAGCCTGCATCGAACCCGGAAGCACGAGTCCCTCGTCAGTCGGTTCCGTGACCGGATGAATAACGGCAACCGTGGGAATGGCACGCGTCTCAGTTTCCTTGGCGAGGGCCTGGTATTGAGAGCGGCGCTGAATCAGGGTGAATGCTCCGAGCACGACCAGGGCGACCACGGCGAAAACAAGGACTCCGAAAAGTCCGCTTTTGCGTGGCCGGGGCTGACTGTCGATTTCCGATGCCATAGAAGCTGTACCTTTCCCTACCTGCTAATTTTGCCGCAAAGCGATTTTTCAGGCCGTCGCGGCAGAATGATGCCTGCGGCGTTCCAGCCGTGTGTGAATGATCGCGAAAACGCACGGCACAAAAAACAACGTAGCGAACGTCGCGAAAAGCAATCCGCCGATGACGGCGCGTCCCAAAGGAGCGTTTTGCTCGCCGCCTTCCCCGAGGCCGATGGCCATGGGCACCATGCCAATGATCATGGCGAGCGCAGTCATGAGCACGGGGCGGATGCGCACGTAGCCCGCCTCGAGAGCCGCATCGATCGCATTTTTCCCTTCCGCCATCTGTTCGCGCGCAAACGACACCATAAGAATACTATTCGCTGTGGCGACACCCATGCACATGATAGCGCCGGTGAGCGACGGAACGTTAAGCGTGGTGCGGCTGATGAGAAGCATCCAGCAGATGCCGGCAAGGGCTCCGGGCAGAGCGGTGATGATGATGAAAGGATCAAGCCAGGACTGAAAATTGACGACAATGAGCAGATAAGCGAGAACGATCGCACCGACAAGGCCAATACCCAGTCCGATAAAAGAATTACGCATCGTTTGCACTTGACCACGAACGACGATGTGACTGCCGCGCGGCAATTCTTTTTCGACCGCACTCACCTGCTTGAAAACTTCTGCGGAAACGGCGCCCAGGTCGCGTCCATTCACGGAAGCATAGACGTTGATCATCGGCTGCGCATTGTAGTGGGAGACGGAAGCGGGGCGCGCGGTAGTGGTGGTAGTCACCAGATTTCCAAGAATTTGCGGAGCCGAGCCCGGGGTGCTGGCGTTGACCGGAGTGTTCTGCAGCGCCTGATAAGTATCAACGCGATATTGCGGCGTTTGCACGGCGACGTTGTAGTTGATGCCGTTTTTGGGATCGAGCCAGAACGTAGGCGCGGTCTGAAAACTGGAGCTGAGCGAGACGAGAACGTTTTGCGCAACGTCGCGGGCCTGCATGCCGATGGACTGCGCGCGTGTGCGGTCGATATTCATGTAGAGCGTTGGCGAATCAAAAGCCTGTTGAACGTGAACGTCCACGGCGCCGGGAATGTGGCGCATCTCAGAAGCAAGTTTCTGTGCCACCGCGTAGTTACCCTGCTGGTTCGCGCCGGTGATGGCGACGTCAATGGGAGCGGGAGTGCCGAAGTTTAGAATCTGTGTGACGATGTCCGCCGGCTGGAAGAAAAACTGCACGCCGGGATATTGCTGCGCGAGCACTCCGCGAAGGTCATTGATGTAATCGCTGGTGCCTTTACCACGCTCGCCCTTAAGTTGCACAAGAATCTCGGCGTCCGACGAGCCAATCGTGCCGGCGTTGCTGTAGCTGAGATTGATGCCGCTGTATGGCAGGCCAATGTTGTCCAACACGGTGACAATATCGTTCCTGGGAATCACCTGGCGAATCGTTTGATTCACCTGGTCGGCCAGGCGCGCCGTTTCCTCGATACGAAGACCAGTGCGAGCGCGCATGTGGAGGCGAATTTGGCCGGCATCTACGCTCGGGAAGAAATCACGGCCCAGGACTACCACCAACGCTGTTGAAAGAATGCAAAAGCCCAGGAACGCCGCCACGAACACTCGTGGAATCCCGAGCGCCCATTGCAACGCGTTCCGGTAGCCATCGCGGAATCTCTCGAAGCCATGTTCGAACTTCTGCTGGTAGCGGCGGAAGAGGCCTTGTTTTTCGCCTGCGTGCTCTTCATCGTGGTATTCGTCTTCCGCGCTCAACAGATACATGGCGAGCGTGGGAACGATGGTGCGCGACCACATGTAAGACGCCAGCATGGCGAAGATCACGGCTTCGGCGAGCGGAACGAAGAGATATTTCGCCACGCCTGAAAGAAAAAACATCGGGATGAACACAATGCAAATACAAAGAGTCGAAACAAATGCGGGAACAGCGATCTGCTGCGCGCCGTCAAGAATGGCCTGAACGGTTTCCTTCCCCATCGCCAGGTTGCGGTTAATGTTTTCGATTTCGACGGTGGCGTCGTCGACGAGAATGCCGACGGCGAGCGCGAGGCCTCCGAGCGTCATGATATTGATGGTTTCGCCGAGCGCGCTAAGCAGCAGGATGCTGACCAGGATCGAGAGCGGGATGGAAATGGCGATGATCAGAGTGCTCTTCCAATTGCCCAGGAAGAGAAGAATCATGATCGCAGTGAGGACCGCGGCAATCAGAGCTTCGCGGAGCACGCCCTGAATGGACGCGCGAACGAACAGCGACTGGTCAAAGAACTGCGTGACCTTGAGACCCTCGGGATAGGAAGCCGCGTTGTACACGAGCATGGCCTTGACCTTGTCCACGATATCCAACGTGGAGGCGTTGCCGGTCTTGTAGATACTCATCAAAACACCGCGTTGACCGTTGGCAAGAACTGCGTTGGTTTGCGGCGAAAAGCCGTCGCGGATGTGAGCCACATCCTTCATATAAATTGTGGCGCCGTTGACCGTCTTAACGGGAAGGTCATTCAGCTCGTTAACCGTGCGTGGACTGCCGTTCATCTCGACGGTGTATTCAAGCGTGCCGAGCTTTGCGGTGCCGGTTGGCAGAATGAGATTTTGCTGGTTGACGGCATTGACGATGTCCACCGCGGATAGACCTTTGGATTGCAATGCGGCGGGATCCGTGTCCACGGAGACCAGGCGCTGCTTTCCGCCGTAGGGAAAAGGCGTTGCCGCGCCCTGGATGGTTGCGAGCTGTGTTCGGATGAAGTTATTGCCAAAGTCGAAGAGCTGCTGTTCGCTAAGTGTATCGCTCGTCAAACCGAGCTGGATCACTGGAACCGTGGAAGCCGAATAGATGATCACCAGCGGAGGCGTAGTTCCCGGCGGCAGGAAGCGCAAGAACGTCTGAGAGATAGCGCCAGTTTGCGCGAGCGCCGTCTGAATGTTGGCGTTGGGCTGAAAGTAGATCTTAATGACGGCGATACCATTGAGCGATTGCGACTCTGTGTGTTCGACGTCATTCACCAGCGTGGCGATTCCGCGCTCGACATTGCCGGTGATGCGCTGTTCCATCTCCTGCGGCTCGAGGCCAGTGAAGGTCCAGACGAGACTGATAACGGGAATATTAATCTCCGGAAAGATATCCGTGGGCGTGCGCATCAGCACAAGCGGCGTCAGAAGGACGATCACGAGGGCCATAACGATAAACGTATACGGCCTTTGTAGAGCTAAACGAACGATCCACATACTGGTATTCGAATTCCTTCAGTCGGGAAATTTCGTGGTGTCCCAGACTCTTCCGGTAGCGGCGCAGAAAAGCCTCGCTGGTTATTAGACTGTGACAGCCATGGTTTTGGTTACGCCGTTCTCGGAAACCGCCTTGGTTGAGTACGATACATCGTTATCACTGAAACCTCATAGAGACCAGAATTCGGAAAGCAAAACCGCGCAGGCAAAAAGGTTTGTTAACCTAATCCACGGCACAGCCGTCTGAAAAATTTGGATGCGGGGGAGATTAAAGAGGTGACGTGAGAAAGCGCCGCCAATTTGGACTGAGCGACTCTGTAGCCTGTAGCGATAACTCAGCGGTCGACTCTTTCTGCGCGAGCGGAACGTTATTTGTGAGTCATCGTAAAAACGCCGTCCCAATTCGTGGAAGGCTCGTCGAAGAGATACTCCTGGCAGCGTTTCCAGTAGGCGCGCGCAGGGCCGTCATTCGGCCATTGATCGAGAATGGATTGGAATGCGGTTTGAGCTTCGAGCCAGCGGCGTTGCCGGTAGAGCTCGCGAGCTGCGCAGAAACGGTCGAGGAGCGTTTGCATCTCGGCGGTGAGATCGGATGAGAAGGCGACCAGTTCATAAATGACGATCGGTTGCAGCTTGCCCTTAACGCGAATGAGATCGAGCTCGCGAAAAATGAATCGGGAATTCCTGGCGGCCAGATACGTGGTTTCGTTCACAAGGATGTGCGTGCCGTAATCCTTGTTGAGACCCTCAAGGCGGGAAGAAAGATTCACGGAATCGCCCAGCGCCGTGTAGCCGTAGCGCAGGGATGAGCCCATGTTTCCGACGCTGGCGACGCCGGTGTTGAGTCCAATGCCGATGTCGAGACGCGGCTTGCCCTGGGCTTCCCACTGTTTTTGCATTTTGTGAATTTGCGCCATCATGTCCAGCGCGGTCTGACAACCCAGCACCGCGTGGCCCTCTTCCTCAAACGGCGCGCCCCAGAAAGCCATCACTGCGTCACCGATATATTTATCGAGAGTGCCGCGGCGTTCGAAAACGATCTGAGTCATATCCGAAAGATATTGATTGAGGAAAACGGCGAGTTCCTGAGCATCGAGTTTTTCCGAAATGGTGGTGAAGCCGCGGATATCGCTGAACATCACGGTGATTTCCGTCTTGCGCGGTTCGACCAGCTCAGGATTGAGGAGCAAGCGGCGAACGACCTCGGGACTGAGGTATTGGCCGAAGGCCGTGCGTACGCGCCGTTTTTCCTTTTCTTCGATGAGGGCGCGGTAGAGAGAAACAAGCAGGACATTAGCAGTAATCGTGAGCGCCGGAATTGTAAAGTTCAGCCACGAGCCTTTCAAGAATGCGAAATAGTCGACTGCAACCAAAACCGCGAGCATCACGATGCCGAATCCCATCCACCGGGGAGACACGAGAGCCATCCAGATGCCCAGCGGAACGCCGAAGAAGAGGATGAGCGCTAAATCCCACAGAGATTGCTTCGCGCCACGCAACAAGAAATTCTGATGGAGAATATTGTCAATCACGTTGGCATGAATCTCGACACCCGGGTAATCGAGTCCGCCAAACGGCGTGGTTCGCAGATCACCGATGCCGGTTGCGGTGGCACCAACGAGGACAATCTTTCCAGAAAACGCACCGGCCGGCGCTTTATGTTCGATGACGTCGGCCATCGAATAGTGCGGATAGGTATAGCTGGGACCGTGATAGTTGATGTAGACGCGGCCGAGGTCGTCAGTACGGACCTGCGCCTTGTCGCCAAAAACGATTCGGTAGGCACCCACCGGACCAAATTCCAATGCCACTTGATCGTTCGGAAGGCTCAGGAACGAGCGGATGGTTTGTACGTCGAGTGAGGCGTAGATGTCCCAGTCCGCCAGATCTTTTGAACGGCCATACGGAATGATGAGATTGGAGCGGCGAACGACTCCATCGACATCGGGATAGACGTTGAAGAACCCCGTGGACGAAGTCTCCTCGCTCAACGCGCTCGTCAATAGGGAAAGATTTGCTTCGGTGCCCTGCGGCAGCAGACGGTCTGGACTGAATTTCTGAACCAACGCGATGCGGTCCTGCTTGCCTGTGACTGGATTAAGCGGGCGAACACTGGGGAATGAGTAGAAGGCAATTTCGCTTGCATACTCATCCAGGGTTTTTGGATCGAGACCGCGAAGGTCGGCTTCGGTATGGAGAAAGAAATTGCCAAGAACGACGGTGCCAAAGTTCTGAATCGATTTTGCAAACTGTTTGTCGGCATCGTAAACGGCGATGGTTTTTTGAAGTTCAGCCATGAGACGAGGATCAACAGGTTCGCCGCGCTTCCGGCGGGCTTCAAAATCCGCCCACAAGGTTCGCAGCGGCGCTGACGATTGGTCCGGTTTGCTAAACGTGATGTCAAAGGCCGCGACCTTGGCTTTGCCTTTGTGCAAAGCATCAAGCAGATGCGCGAAATGGACGCGAGAGAAGGGCCACTTGCCGAGAACTTCTTGCGAGCGTTGATCGATGTCCACGATAACGATGCGCGGATCGACTGGCGTAGCGCTGGGTGAACGATACCGGAAACGGGTGTCGAGCGAGGAGTATTCGAATCGCTGCAGGAAATTGAAAATGGGCGTCGGACTCTCGCCAAAGAAGGTGAAGTAATAAAGAGCGAGCGCAGAAAGGGTGATGCCAAGACTGATCAGGAAGGAAACACGATGCTGCCACCAGGAGAGGAGAAGCTCATAGACGCCAAAGCCGCTGCGACCTTGTGACCATTTCGGCGTGGTGTTGGCCATGAACTGTTACGCGAAATCAGCACCGCGACTCGGGCGGATAAGATCGGAGCAAGAAGCGGCCAAGGCGCGCATTGCTACTCCCGGACGATGAAGTTCAAACGAACGCCAGAAAGTTCTACAAGGTCGCCGTCATTCAGGCGGGTCGGTCCCGGGATTGCCACGCCATTCACGATGGGAATCTTGTCGCCCGAGCCGATGTAGTAGCCGTCGTCGCGCTGATTAATCTGAGCAGCCATCTGCGGCTTGAACCAACCGCGAAGTTTGATGGTGGCCATCGCGGACTTGCCGATGGTTGTGAGCTTGTTGGTCAGCACGTATTCCTTGGCGTCTGTTCTTCCGGAAAGAACCACAATTGTGGGAACCCTGATACGGCCCGCGGCGAATTGCGTGCGTTCACCCATTGCGGCGGCTTGCTGAAGCATGTCACGACGGACTTTGGTATCCAGGACCATCGTCTCGTTGATCATGGGCGCGGTCGTTTTGCGCCCGGATTCATACGGGAGAGGCGCGTCGCCAGTGGCGTCAACTTTGATGTGGTGTTTGCCGACCCAAATGGAGTCGCCGTCGTGTAGTGTGGCTCGTTCAACGCGCAGGTCATTCACGAAAGTGCCGTTGAGGCTGCCTCGGTCTTCGACCACAAGGCGGCCTGCTTCGAAATAAACCCGCGCGTGGTCATTTGAAACGGCAAGATTATCCACCACGAGATCGTTATCAGGCGAACGACCAATGCGCACGGGTCGCGAACCGACGGGAACCTCTTTGACCAATTTCTCCTCAAACATCAGCGACAGTTTGGCCATGTCATTTGCCTCCGGCGGAACCATTTCCGCCTTCAGATTTTTGCGCCCCACGGCGCAGCCACGAAAACCAGCCCTTCGGTTCGGGCCTGAACGAAACGACGATTACAGTCACGTTGTCGATGCCGCCGCTTTCATTCGCGAGTTGGACGAGCTTTTCTGCGGCGCTCTGCGGAATGGGCTCCGCCTGGAGTGTTCCAGCGATTTCGGGCTCGGTGACCATGCGCGTGAGTCCGTCTGAGCAGAGCAGCAAAACATCGCCCGGAAAAAGTCCAACCTCTTCCACGTCCACTTCGACCTGAGCTTGAGTGCCAAGCGCGCGAAGCAAAACGCTTTGCAGGTTACTCTGTTCCGCTTCGGTCGCTGTGAGAAGTCCGCGTCGCACCTGTTCAGCGACAAGTGAGTGATCGCTAGTGAGCTGTTGAAGCTGCCCGGTACGGAGCAAATAAACGCGGCTGTCACCGACATGGCCAACGCTGAGTTGAGGGCCATCGATCCACGCGGCTGTTAAAGTCGCGCCCATGCCTTGTTGTTCGGGATGCTCTTCCGCAGATTGAAAAACCTTTTGATTGGCGAGATGAATTGCGCTCAGAAGACGGCGGCTCTTTGGCGTCAGACCAGGTTTCGCTTCGCCGAGCAACGGCGCGGAAGGATTTTCTCCACCCTCTATGCAGTGCTTCACAACCGTTTCCACGGCGAGCGCACTAGCCACTTCGCCATGAGCTTCGCCGCCCATTCCGTCCGCGAGCACAAAAAGGTTCAGCGGCGAAACAATCCGGAAGCAGTCTTCGTTGTTGGTGCGTACCATGCCCACGTGCGTGGCGCCACCGCTCGAGATTTGCAAGGACACTCCCCCGGGAGGCGGACAAAGAAACTTCCGCAACCAACCTGACGGGTTCTCTAAATTCAAGCTATCAGAGCCATTTAAGGGGCGAAAGGCGGTGAGCCCTACTGATTACTCACTACTTGGGAACAGGGTCTCGCTGGGTCTGCCGTTCTCGAGAGAAACTGGAGAAGCTCGTAGCGGCGAGTTTGACTGTGTTGCACGGATCCCAAGTGTAGCCGCAACTCTATGTGGAGACTGGCCTTAGGAATCTTCCTTTCCATCCTGCCACAGCGTTGGCGCGACGCGCTGCGGCTGAACGAGTCTGTCCCTTGGGAGCCGGCTACCGTGTTGAGCGGCTTCGCCGAGAGCCTGCTGGCCCTAATTCTTCTCCTCTACTGGTATTCGCGCTCGGTTACGACTTGGGCCGCAAATGCGCTGGACTCGGCGTTGCGCGATGGACCAGAGAGCGCGGTTCCCGGACAGGCCATTGGCTTCAGCGCGCTAGTCCTTTGGACCTTGCATCCACTGACGTGGCTCATCGCGTACTTCATCCTCGAAGGCTTGGTTCGGCTGCTGGCCGCCGCCTTTACCGACCAGATCTTCGGAACATTTCCGTTGGCTTTTATCGACTGGTGCTACGGCAAAGCGACGCGGCGTCCGCCAGAGGGAGACTCCCTCCACACTCCCGGCACACGCGCGCAACTACAATCCGTCTTTTCGACGCTGAAAGAAAAAATCATCGTCAGCCGTTTGCCGGAACTCGAAGACGAATTGGTGGAGTCTACTCGCGCCGGTGAGTCATTTGTAGAGATCCACGCTTCGCGTCCCAAGCCGGAATGGGTTCCGCCGAGAGTAGTTCGAATCGGAGACGCGTACTTCCGCCTGGAGCAATTATCACAGGGCAAATCACCACGCCCGTTTGTGTTTGCGCTCAGGCGGCTTGCTGCGGGAGTGCCCGGCCGTTCCGTGATTCTGTATCAAGCTCCGCGAACGTTGGACTGAAACTTACGACGCACTACCTTGCAGTGCCGTTCTCTCCTACAATGGCGGTCATGAATTCGCGGTTTATGCAGGTCGCGCTGTTGGCGCTGTCCGTTTCGTGGTCAGGACGTGCAGTAGGGCAGCAAGTCCCGGCGGCGAAGAACGCGCGAATTCTGTTGGTACCACGAAAAATGATTACGGGCGACCGCACGACACTTGCGGCGCTCGATATGAACGGCAGGTTGACTCCAGGTGTAACGATTGCATTTTCAAACGGTGACCGTGTCACGACAAATTCGACGGGACGCGGACTTTTCGTTGCCCCACTGACACCGGGAGTGTTGTACGCAACAATTCAGGGAAGACCGGGCCGGATATCAACACTGATCATTCCGCCTCCCACTGACAGAAGCGACTCGCAGGCAATGCAAGGCCCGCACTTTGCTTCACTCAGAGACCGGTTCGAATTGCAGGGCCACGGATTTTGCGGCGATGCCGATAAGAATGTTGTGCAGGTGAACGGGCGTGCAGCGTTTGTGCTCGCGTCGTCATCAGAGGCCATGACGGTCCTTCCACCGGAAGAGCTGGATGCGGGTCCCGCGGATGTCAGCGTAAGCTGCAATAAGAACGCAGCGAGTTGGTCTCGCGTCACGTTCCTCTCGTTGTCGCTGGAAGCGGACAGCTCGCCACTACAGCCGGGGCAAAAGCGCACGCTAACCGTCCGAATTGGTGGAACGCAGGAAAAAGTGATGCTCGAAGCGCGTAATCTTGCGCCAGAAGTCGCTGACCTTGCGGGAGGAAATCCCGCGCGAGTGACTTCCAGCGGCGGCACAGAAAATCTTGCCCAATTCCCGCTAACCGGTAAGCAGCACGGAAATATTCTGGTATCGATACGTCTACTGCCTAGAGCAGTGCGAACCAAGCCGTAACATCCGCGCGTCAGCCGTCGGACTTAGCGGAGGAAACTGAGGAGAGCGGAAGCTCCGCTTGTTCACCGGTGGATGCATCGCCGCTGATGAGCATTCCTTCCAGGGCCAATTCGGTCTTGTCGAGGCGCTTGTCAGCTTCCTGATAGCTTTGCTGCGCGTTTTTCAGGTGCGTGCCAATCTTTTCGAAGGTCTCTGAAAAATTCCCGAGCTGCTTCTGCAGTCCAGCGAGCCCGTTTGCGATCCGACGAGCGTTCTCTTCAATCTGCATTCCGCGCAAACCCATGGCGATCACGCAGAGGTGCGCGTAAAGCGTATTCGGTGAAACGGCGACGATACGCCTGTCGCGGCAGTAGGCGTCCAGTGCCTGGCCCTTGTTGTCCGAGCATTGCAGCAACTCGTAGTAGACACTTTCAGATGGAACAAACATCAACGCCAGGTCCAGCGTGTTTTCCGCCGGCAGAATATACTTCTTCGCAATGGCATCCGCGTGGCCTTTCACGGCGGTGACAAACGTGCGGCGCGCTTCTTCGCCATCAGCCTGAATGCGGCGGAAGGCATCGAGTGGGAATTTTGAATCGATCGCAAGGAGTTTTTTGTCGCGCAGAAATATCGCAGCGTCGACGGCTTCGCCGCTCGCGAAGCGGTATTGCGTTGTGTATTGCGAGGGCGGCAGGGAATCCTCGAGTAGGCGTTCCAGAGTGACTTCGCCCAGGATGCCGCGCGTCTTGGCTCCGCCCAGCACCGATTCAAGCGACTGTTGCGCGTTGCTGAGCCCGCGGCTGACTTCCTGAAATTCGCCAAGCTGTTTGTAAATGCGCTCCATCATGCCTTGCGTGCTCTTCAACTCCTCACGCATGGCGGACTGACCCTGGGCTGAAATATCGGCGGATTGCACGACCCCGTCGGTAAGCGACTTGCTGACTGCATCAAGTCGTTGTGTGACGGTGCTGGCAAGCGTTGTGATTTGGCCGGTAGCCTGAGCTTGCGAGGTCGCGACGGACTGCAAGTCGCGCCGCAGTTCGGTCATCTGTGACTCGATGGCTTCGCTTTTCTTCTGCGTTCCAAGGGTTTGCACCGCAACCCAAATCACAAGTGCGGCGACAACCAGCAGACCTGCAACAAAAATTCCTGACATTTGATCTCCGCGAGATAACGGGAAACGGTACTTCTACTCTACGCGGATGAGAGATTTCAGCAAGTCCGCAAAAGAAACGGCCTTGTAGTTGGCCGGTCTTCAGACCGTTTCATTTTCTCGGGAAGCAAGTTTCCTTCAGTTTCGAACGATATTTCTAACTGTTCCTACCAGTGCAGCTTCACAGCGAACTGGAATTGCCGCGCGTCGTAAGCGGCCGTGGGCTGTCCTGCCAGGCAAGTTAGACCCGCGGTCGGATCGCAGAGCTGGTTCACCGCGGCGACGTTTGTGCGGTTGAAAAGATTGAAGCCATCCGCGATCAGTTCAAGCCGAACCCGCTCGCCAAACGGGATCTGTTTTGCCAGTCTCAGGTCGAATTGGAAGAACCCTGGCGTAAGGAAACGGTTGCGTCCGAGGCTGCCGTCGCATCCGGCCGGTGGCGTCACAAAAGGCACGGAAAACGTGGAGCCGTCGTTGGCCAGGCAGACATCCGCCACTCCAAACTCCGCGCCCGAAATGTACGGGGAAGTTGTGCCGCTCGACACGAGAGATGGGCGCGCTTCAGAAGCGCCGAGATCCAATCGTGTATCCCTGCCGGTGATCACGTTGAAGGGCCTGCCGGAAGAGACTTCGATAATCGGCGCAACCGTGAACCCGCCAGCAAAATGTTTCCACGCCCCGTCGCCACCCTTGGCAGTCGCGGTTTGGAAGATCGCGCTCGTCACCCAGCGATGCCGCTGGTCATTGACGGAATTCGACCGCTCGAAAAATGGGAAGCGGCTGTCCTGTGGCTCGAGTGTGGACTGCAGGTCCGTGCCGTCGTCGATCGAATGCGACCATGTGTAGCTAGAGAAGAGCATGAATCCTTTGGAGAAGCGCTTCTGTACATCGACCGTGAGCGCGTGATACCAGGAGCTCGAATCGGAGAGTTGCGCGTCCACGCTGTTGAAAGGAACCGGAACTCCAAAGCCGGTTGGATATCCCGCGAGGTGCGCGAGCGCAACCTGGGTGCCGTAGCCACCGGCGGCCGCGGCGAACGAGGGGTTGGGACCGGAAGGTCGGAAGAAATTGAAAAATGCCGGCGTGCCGACGAAGCCCACGGCGGCTGCTGGATTGCAATTCGCAGCGGCAAAACCCTGGCCCAGTGCTCCTGGCGCAATCAGGAAGATACTTCCGGTACTTGTGTTCACGCACGAATTCGGGGCGCCTGTCGGGACTACGACGGTGACTGGATTACTGACGCTCAGACCAGAAGCTGCTGCGTTAAAGGCGTTTTGCGCAAGCAGTTTGGGATCGGTGGAGTTGATGTCTACTGGCCGGTTCAGGTGGAGGCCCTTCGTGTATTGGTACCCGACGCTCATTTTCCATGACTTGCTGATCTGGCGTTCGATCGTCAGATTCCCCTGTTGCGCATAGCCATATTTGAAGTTTGCGGCCACTGGCAAAGTGAATGGCAAAATCGGCAACGGGAAACCGGCAGTCAAATAGTTTTGATTTGCGAAAAGTGAATTTGCCGCCAGCGGATCGAAACGCTGTTGGCCTGGAAGATATGCGAGACTCAACGGCGAAAAAACGGCGTCGGCCGAGCCTGTGTTGAGGACACCTTGGAATATGGAAGAACCGTTTAAATTAGCAGGGCTATCCGTGCCGGGGCCGCCCGCCAATGCACAATTCGGTGTAACGAGTCCGCATGCCGAAGGAGTTCCTCCCGCGGAGAGAAGTTGCACGGATCTCCCGCCGTCCGCGGTGACCGAGTTAAATGCAATCGCCAGTAGCGGGTGGTCGTAGAACAAACCGTAGCCCAGGCGGACGGACGTCTTCCCGCTTCCGGTTGGATCCCATGCGAGACCCACACGTGGAGCGAAGTTGTTGTAATCCCTCGGAATTCCCTCAACCACGCCAAGCGCTTTTTCCGCGGCGGCGTTCACACTAGTCGCCGGAGCAAACAGCGGCGTGATTTCCACGTCATAGCGCACGCCATAGTTGAGTGTCAGCTTGCGATTGATGCGCCAGGAATCCTGCGCAAAGAACCCGATAGGGAGATTATCGAACGGCTGATTCGAGTTTCCGATTCCCTGAATGTACGTCGTGGGAATTCCCAATCCGTAGGCCTGCAATCCCGTCGCGCCGGGCAACCCTGCGAACGCGCTGCTAAAGGTAGATGCGGAGATCCCGCCAAAGTTGACGTCTCCGCCGAAATCAAGCTCGAAGATCTGCGCTTTTGCCGAGCGCAGCTGAATGAGGTTGAAATCGCCGCCAAACTTAAACGCGTGGCGGCCCCAGGTTTTCGCCAAGATGTCGGTGAATTGATACCTGCGTTCAATGCGGTCCACCGTTGAGTACGGTTCGCGCCCAAAATACGCGACACCGGGAATGTTGACTCCGATTTGATCGCCCCCGGGAAGCTGCGAAAAGCCGAAGTGCAGCCCACGCCGCGCGAATTGGAATCGAAAGGTATTCACGGAGGAAGGACTCGTGACCGTGTCGTGCTGGAACGTGAAGTTCAAGTCACGCGACTGGTTGTATCCCGCGCGCGAACCGGAATTCTGCCCAAACACCTGGTTTTGCGAAGTCGACGGCAGGCCGGTGACAAGAGACGGCGAAACTCCGACGCGAAGGAACGAGCGATTGTTGTCGTTCCAGATTTGATCCAACCGCAGCGACCAAAGGCTGGTTTTCTCCGTGATAGGATAGTTCCCACGAATCGAATTCAAGCCGACGTAGGAAGCAGGAAGCGGTGCGACGTAAATTCCCGCTCCAGAGCAGATGGCGCCGTTGTTTACGGCCGCACCGGCAGGGCAATCGACAGGGAGCGGGAATTGAGAGCCCGGTCCAGGTTTAAGAAACCCGCCGGTCAGACCCGCCGATACCAGTCCGTAATCGAGCCTATTCAAGGCGACACTCGACGCCGAGCCCATAAAGACGCCATACTGCACGGCAAGTCCCTGCAGGGAAGGATTTCCGGAAGCGAGAAGTGTGTTCACCGCATCTGCCTGTGGGCCCGTGAGTTGTACGGGGAACGGCCCGGCTGGAGTTGGCAAAGTTACCGTTTGCAGACCAAAATTGTCGATTCCGATGCTGGAAAATCCCGATTCTTCCCGCTGCGTGTATTCGTACGACCCGAAAAAAAATGTCTTGTCCTTCTTGATTGGGCCACCGATGGTCAGACCGGTTTGAACCCGCGTGTAAGGTTGTTTGACGGGTACCAACTCCCCGCTGGTGGCGCTGCCGGGGGTGGTATCGATCTGCCCGGAAAAAGCGTTGCGCGCCTGAAACGATTTGTTTCGAAAATAGCCGAACGCGTCTCCATGAAATTCATTTCCGCCGTTTTTGGTAATGATGTTGATGATGGCGCCCGTTGCCCGGCCGTATTCCGCGTTGTAGTTGCTCATCACCACCTGAAATTCCTGAACAGCCTCTTGCGAAACCGTCGCGCGGATTCCGTTCACTGAATTGTCCACCGCGTCAGCGCCGTCGACCAGCACGCCATTTGCCCGACCTCGCGACCCTCCGAAACTCAAACCGCTGTCCGGAGCGGGGCCGATCGTGGGAGCAACGGCGCGCCTTCCCCGCGAATCCAGCAGGCTGAACTTTTCGAACGCGCGCCCGTTGATCGGCAGGCTTTCCACTTGCCGCTCGTCAATGGTGTTCGAAGCTTCGCTCTTTGTGGGCTCGATCAGGCTCGTCTCCGCTGTCACGGTTACCTTTTGCTCTCCCCCGCGGAGACTGAGCTGCGGGCTGAATTGCGCCTCCTCGCCCACCGTCACTACCAAATCGTCCCTCTCAACGATACTGAAAGCCGTTCCCGCATCCACGCTCATCTTGTAGGTCCCGGGCGACAACAAGACGAACGCGTAGCGCCCGTCTTCTCCGGAGTTCGTCGTCCGCACCGCCCCGGTACTCTTGCTGGTCAGGGTTATTTTGGCCTCATTGACGCTGCCCCCTTGTGGATCCGTAATCACACCTGAGAGCGTCGCCGTGTTTTGCGCCGCGGCGTTGTTCGCAATTCCTAAAATCAAGGCAAGCAAAATTAACAACGCGAACACAAAGTGGCTGCGTTTCATCACTGCCTCCGAATTTGGACTTCTAAAGCTCCGCTACCCCTAGCGGTTGGCGGGGTGTGGCCCCGCATGCATAGTTCTAACTGATTGGCTACTCGGCTTTTACTTGATGCCACGGTTCAATGCAACTGCAAACTTCACGGACTTCCCCCTGTCAGTCACGCCCTGTAGTCCTGTTCCGCGTGAACTCAAACTATTTCCGCACAGCGAAGCTGTTCAAGCGACAGACGGCGTCAATGGCTCCATGACGCGCAATATCGCGCCTGCGAAACCGGAATAGCCCCTCGGACGTAGACGTCGATCGAACCTGATCGCCTGTTTCCGTGCGAATCGCAATCGTCCCGAATGTGTATTTGTTTTATTGAATGCTACTTAGGATTTGAATGGTGACGTATTGGAGGACCGCGAGATTGTCTTCGTTGTTTCTCGGCAAGAGAATGCAGTCGCTTACAGGTGCTTTTGAACCAGCCTCCGCAGCTTGTCGCGGTCGTCACTCTTCATGTGGACGAACTCCACGCCGTTGCCATCGGGTCCGGCATTCCGTACCACCGCCGTGAAATGGATCTTTCGAAGTCCTGAGCGGACTTCCAGCTGTATGGTGTCGCCGACGCTGAGTTTTTTTGGAGATTCAAGATAAGCTCCGCCAAGGCTGATGGTCTTGACTCGAGCCAAAGCCGACTGGCCGCCTTCGATGTGCGCGCGTAGCGGCGATTCAAGCGGAACACGCGCATAACGGCGTGGAACGACGAAACTAGATCCCGCCTGTGCAGCATGCTCATAGGCTGAGCGGACTTGTGTACCGGCCGGACGATCTTCGAGCAGCGCGAGCGCATCGGCCGCCACAGCGCGGATTCCCGCCGGCTCCGCGTAAGCTAGTCCCTCGCGCTTTTCGCAGATCCGACGAAGCAATTCTGTTGCTTGCGCCGCGCGCATGCGAGCTAACGCTTCGATGGCTTTGATGCGCACAAATTGATCGCGGAGCACTTCGTGACCGCCGCCAGCAATTTCCATTAGCTGTGGGACGGCGGAGACTTCATGGGCGATGCCGAGATGATCGATCATCATCGGAACCACCAGCGGATGCGCGTCGCCCAACAGCGCGGAAAAAATAAACGCAGCCGAACGGGCGGAAGTCGTATTCGATGGGCGAGAGAGTTCACTTACCGCCAAATCCTGCAGATTCCATTCCCAACTCGCCAGAGATCGCGGCAAAGCGCGCAGCAGTCGTTCTGGATCGGCCGCAGCGAGCATTTTGATTGCGGCGCTCACTCGCTGCCTGCGTGCTTCGTACAGTCGAGATTCGAGAAGGTTCAACACCGGTACGCCGATCGTTCGCAGCAGGCGCGCAATTGGTGGCAGAACTTCGCTGCCTCGCGCTTCCGTCAGCAAAGTGGTCAGGCGGTCCAGCAACCGTTCCGGGTCGCGGACCAACAATCTCGGCAGAGCGGCATCCAGCGCGCGATTGGCGAGAGCAGCGTCCACCAGGAGCAGCCATCTGTCCTGTGCGATCAGCCGGTGCGCCAAAGCGTGCATGTGTTCAAACTGAGGTTCCCGTGGCGGCTTTTCGAGTCCTGAAAGAATTCCTTCTAGCCCCGCGTAATCACCGCGCGTAACCGCAATGCGTCCAAGCATTTCGAGGAACGCCGAAAGAAGCGCAGCGGTCTCGGGCACGGTTTCCTGCTCGAGTGCTCCGAGGGCGCAACGGTTGAGTTCTTCGGGAAGCTGGTTTGGCCAGAGCGACTCGATTACCGACGATAATTCTTTTAACCCAGCGGCGACCGTGCGCCGCGCAGTTAGATCCGGTGTTTCCAGCCGGCGCGAGTAGTTCAATAAAATATTGCGCGCCTCGCGCCGAGGAGCGTCCGCGCCAGCGTCGGCGAGTTGGACCAGAGCCGAGCGAATTACCAAGACTGGAACACACCACACGGCGGGTCCGCGAAGGACGGCCGATTTCTCGCGCGGTGCGAGCTCAAGCCAAAACCTTTCTTTCATTTTTTCGTGATGCGCGTCGTCTGACCAAATGGATGCCAACGAGGACAAGTGTTGCGAGGAGTGCGGACCGGTGTAACCTCCCGCTGAAACCAAGACTCTGCCAAGGGTGTGAAGATTCTTGCTGAGATCCTGCGGCGCGAGCGTGCCGCCAGACAACTCCGCGGTCAGGGATTCGAGAATGATCTTTTCAGAGAGCCTCAACAAATACGGCTGCGGAGCCTCGGACTCGCGCGGACTATGCTGAGAAATTGTGTTGAACAACAGATGAACGGTGTCACGCGTCGCTTCAGCGAGCGCACCATGAATGGCGCGAGCCGCATCCTCGGGAGAAAGGCCTCGGGCGTTTTCGAGCGGAGGGGTAAGCCGCGCAATCAGTCGCAACACATTAGAGAGATTTTCCTTCGTCGGCGCCGCGATCGGCGCATCCGCATTTTCGCTCGCCGAATTTCCGCCGAAAGACACCAGCGCCGCGATCAAGCTCGTCAGTACCGAGTCCACCTTACGATCCGTTTGGCCGTTCACACCAATGCCTTCCACGCCATATTCGAGGAGCTTCGCAGTCCACCAGGAACTGCGTTTTTTCCTTGACGACTCGTCTGATTTTAGCAACGCCGCACGAATCAGTTGCGCGAGAGTGTCGAGTTCGCCTACATGAAATTGGCGAAGCACCACAAGCGTTTGAATTCCTACCAGTTGAAAATCGCTGGCGAGATGCTTCAGTTCGCCTTTAGCGTCCGGGATCGGCGCTTCGCCTAACTTCGGCACAACAATTCCTTCCCGCTCCACCCGAAATTCAACTCCGTTCATGGTTTGCGCGAGCCGCTGCAGCGAGTTAAAGGTGGACTCGAGACTCTCCAGATTTTTCGGATGGGAGTGATGATACAAGCGACGGGTATGCAGGAGGATCTGGAGCTGCCGCAATGTTTCGCGAACTTCCTGGATCCCGGGCCCGCGTTCTGATGGCAACTGCAGGGGCGCTTTCGGCGGATGGGAAATCGGCGCAGTGATCCGCGATTTGGCATTGTCTGCTTGCACTTGGTCAGCAGCGGGCGCGTCGTCGAAAGGTTTGCGATTTCGGAAGAGGCTCATTGGGCTCACGTGTTGTCAGACCCGCCGGGTTGCTGCGCTCAAATAACGTATCGGATGCATCCTCGACAATGCCCCAGCTAGGGAGGGGCACGCCGAGGGCCCGAATCAGGCGGTTGTAAGTATCAGAAAATGAGAGGCTTGCTAGTTAGTACCAAAACCAACGGGCAAAAAATGGAACGAAAAGTTACGGCACAGGCTGCGAATTACCTGATTTTTAGCAAGTCAGAGCCGACATTCACCGTTCCACCTTCGCTTGCTTGCACCGTATTCCGGGATGCTCGATACCCAGGCAACTTCAATGCTATGGTATGGATCCCGGACGGAATTTCGACTCGAGCAGGCGTCCGCTCCCCCGTCGCCACACCATCCACCCAGATTTCGGCGCCGCTTGGATTCGACTCCACCTGAGCCCAAGCGACATGCCCATCTTTCCTGTGAAGTTCCGCATCAATCTTAGACTGCCCGTCCTCGCGCACCTGGACGGGACCGGAATATGCGTCATATCCGTGAAGACGCAGCACAAGGTTGTACTTGCCCGGCGCAAGAGGCAACATAACCGGCGTCTGACCGGATTGCTTATCGCCATTGATGAAGACGTCGGCTCCTGCGGGTGCAGAGGTCACGAACAAGCCTTGCGCAAGCGGCTCGAGCCGAACTCGTTGGTCTAAGCTCTTGCCTGCTTCCAGTTGCAGAACAGTCCGCATCGGCTGAAAACCAGGCTTCAGAATTTGCAGCCCATAATTTCCAGGCTTAAGTCCCGCAAATACGCACGGAGTTTCGCATTGCTGATTCGCGGCCTTGTCGCTGCCATCAAGATAGGCGGTCGCCCCGATTACATTCGTGATGATATGAATCGCGGCGCGACCCGGAGTTGCGGAAGGATGTTTTGAAGAATTGTCGCCAAACGAGGATGCTTCCGCGCTGTCGTCGTATTGAATGTCATCGACTACTTGAACGTCGGACGGAGCATTGCGTAAAAACTTCAGCAATTCATTGTGCTCCGCGGGATGCAACTTGCCGGAAAGCATCAGTGTCATCCCCGAACCTTTGATAGAGAGACGCTTTCCGAGATGTTGTTCCGCGGCGGCTTGCTGGAGTCGTTCCTTGTACTCCGCAGCGACTTGCGAAAGGGAACGTGCAGGTAGCGCCGCGATACGCGGCGTCGCGACTACAGCATTCTTGGATTCCGTTAGCGCCGGACTCGACGCGGGCACATCCACCGGAGGGTCCGAAGGTAGAGCCTCAGCCAGCTTTTCACCACTGGTTTGAGCGGTGGCTGCGTTTACTTGATGTACTTCGGAAGAATTGGAATCGGCGGGAGCCGGTTGACGAGCAGCTTGAAAGACAGGACGAATTTTTTGCGCGCCGAAAACAATTACCGCCAATAAGAAAATTGCGGCAAGAACAGTAGCGAGAGTGCCGGCCTTCTTGGGCTCCTGCGCCGGAGCAATCGTTCCGGTCCGCCGTACCAGTGGAGTCTGCGAGGGGCTGCTCGCGCGCGAAACGAGCGAGCGAGAGGTTAGAGCGAACTGATCATCGTTTGCCGAGGCGGCGTGTCGCGCGTTGCTTTGAGGAGTCCCGCCGAGGGGCAACGTTGCGTTCGGATTTTGTGCTGAAGGAAGCGACCGATAGTTGCGTAAATCGTCGAACAGTTCGCGGCAGCTCTGGTAGCGCGCCGCTGGCTCCTTTGCGAGCGACTTCATGACGATCGCGTTCAGGCCGGGATGAATCGACGAATCGATGTCTCGCGGAGCAGTCGGTTCTTCGTTGACGATCTTATAGATCACCGTCGTGATGTTCTGTCCTGGAAAAGGCTTTTCTCCGGTAACCATTTCGTACAGAACCACGCCCAACGAGAAAATGTCGCTGCGGCCGTCGACGACTTTTCCTTTTATCTGTTCGGGCGACATATAGCTGGGAGTGCCCATAACGTGCGCCGTCTGCTGAACCGTGCCAAACTGCAGAATCTTTGCCGTACCGAAGTCGGTGACTTTCAACGTGTCGTCCGGCGTGAGCATCAAGTTCGCCGGTTTAATATCCCGGTGGACGATGTTCCGATCATGAGCGAACTGCAACGCGCTGCAGGTCTGTTCCATGATGCGCAGCACGCGGGGAAGCGGGAACATTTGTCCTGAGTCCAAAAGATTTTGCAGACTCTTGCCCTCGACAAGCTCCATGGTGATGAAGAAAAGGCCTTCTTCCTCGCCTGCATCGAAAACCACGACAATGTTGGGATGAGTAAGATTGCCGGCCGCGCGAGCTTCGGTCTGGAATCGGGCAAGCAGCTCGGCGCGCGTGAGGCCGGTGCCTTCTTCGGAGAGCTGAAGAGTTTTGACCGCGACTGTTCGCCCGATGACCGGGTCAACGGCGCGATAGACCACACCCATGGCGCCTCGGCCGAGTTCGCCGGAAATTCCGTAACGACCCGCTTTGGTGAGCGTTGGAATCATGAACTCAAGCGTTCTAGAGATAACAGCCCGCTGCCGCGCGGCTTAATCCTCTATTTCGTCCGAACCGGTGCAACGCAATCCGGATAACCGCACTGCAGGTTGACACCCCGACGCCTGCTTCCAAGCTACCCGGCAAATTTTCAGGGGGTCAATCAGACTACGGTACTACTGTATCGGACTCGCCAAGTGCCCCGGCTATTCGCCAGGGGCGCGGGTTCGCTCCGGCATCGGCACGTTGGTTTCGCGGATCGCGCGATCCATCTCGCTTGGCCGTGTGGGCGCTTCCAGGCCATCGGTAAGCAGATAACCCCGTAGAGCCAGTCCTGTGGTCCACACGCCTTCGAGAGCGCCGATGTATTCGCTCTGCAGTTCGAAGAGCTTGCGTTTTGATTCAAGCACGCGTGGCGACGAAGCGAGCATTTCCGCGTAGCGATCGGACATAAGGCTGTAGGACTTTTTGGCCAGCGGCAGTATGTTGTCGCGGTATTGTTCCGCCATCAGGCGTGCGTTCGCGTATTGATCCACCACGGAGGCCGCGCGCTCGCGAAGGGTAAGGGCGATGCGCTGCTTTTCGGCGTCAGCACGGACAATATCTGATCGCGCTGCGGCAATGTTGCCCTGATTGCGATTGAAAAGCGGAAGCTCTACGGACAATTCTGCGTTGGCCTGCCATCCCGTCGCAAGCGGAACGCTGCTCAAAAGCTCGTGGTTGTATTCAAGGCCTGCGCGAACGGTAATGTCCGGGATCTTCTCGCGCTGTGCGCGCGCAAGCTCGGCCTCAGCATGTTCTCCTGCTGCGGACGCAATGCGAACCGCGGGACTCTGCGTGGCGACGGCATCCACGGCCTGTATTTCATCGAGCGCGGGCCATCCGTGTTCCAGGTCTCCCGCGACAGTTTGCAGGGGCATTTCGGGTTTGCCGACGACCGCTGCCAGCGAACGCCACTCCTCGCGAAGCGTGTTCTCTTTCATTCGAGCGGAGACTTTCATTCGCTGAGCGTCGACTTGGGCCTCCAGAACCTCGGTTTCGTCAGCTTGACCGGTGTTTTGCAGCCGACGCTGGGATTCGACGATTTGTTCCGCGATACGAGCCAGGTCCTCACGAGAATCCGCCATCTCCTGTGCAGCCAAAACTCGATAGAACGCCATTTTGACGGCAGTTTCGACGCGCAGCTTTTGTTCTTCAGCTTCGATTTCGGCCAGCTTTGTGTCTTTGTTCATCAGCTCACGCACACGCGAGAGTTTTCCGGCGGTGATAATGGTCTGTTCGACGAAAAAGCCCTGCTTCCCGCCGTGAATCTCACCGCCTCGAATTTCGTCGCCTGAGTAGCCGACGATTGGATTGGGATAGAGTCCCGCCTGGCGCGCACGAGATTGAGCTGCCTTAACGCCTGCCTCAGCTTGACGAAGCGTTGGATTGTTTTCTCGCGCCGTTTGCAACGCGCTCTCCAAGCTGAGGAGAGAGTCTTTTGCGTTCGCTTGATCGCGTCCGAGCCGGGGAAACTCGACTTCGATCGACTGCGAAGCGCCATGAGAGTGCTGGTGCTGCATCTGGATGCCGGGCATTGACGGATCCTGTGCGATCGCAACGGTCGCGGAGAAAAGGTAAATCACCAGCGCAACTAGCGGCCACCGAAACAAAACTTCGATATGCCACGGGATCTTAGGAGTGGTGGGGTTCATGGATATCCTCATCTGAATGCGCTTGCGATTTTTTCATCTCCGCAATTTCGTTGAATTCTTTTTCTGGCAGTACGCGAACCATCGTCATCATGCCCATCATTCCGGCGCTCCAGTTTTTCGGCAGGCCTTGCGTTTCAGGTTTTTGCAAAAGTTCGTCCATCCCCATTTCCATGAACGCGTCCTGCGGAAATCCGGGAATTTTTTCCGCATCGCGTGAAACGGGCGATGGGTGTTGATGCTCGAACCCCACGCGGGCCGCAAGTGCCTGCATTTGGCTCAGAGCTGTTGGTTCGGTCTGGTCGGCGGTCATGATTTGCCGGTCGCGGAGCAAATCCATCATCGAATTCATCATGTGATGCGGCAGATGACAGTGAATCATCCATGCGCCGGGATATTTCGCCTCGAATTCGACGACTCTCGATTGCGCAACGCCGATGAGCACGGTATTCCCGGGAAACCACGTGGATTCCGGAGCCCTGCCTCCTTCCGTGCCCGTGATGACGAACTGATTTCCGTGCAGGTGGATCGGATGGTGATCCATTCCGAGGTTCACGAAGCGCAGCCGCACTCGGCTACCCAGTCGCGCGATGAGCGGAGTTGTAAGTGGCGCCGCGACACCATTGAATGTCAGCCAATTAAATTCCATTCCCGCTGTGTTGGGCACGGAACTGTTTGGAAGGACGGCCCACTCCTGTAGAACGATTCCGTAGTCGTGATCCACTCTGGGCGTGTGATCAGCGCGCGGATGCGCGATGAACATACCGATCAGGCCGATCATCTCCTGCATCGCGCTGTGCGCGTGATAGAAGAAAGTTCCTTCCTGGTGCACAGTGAATTCGTAGGCGTAAGTCTCGCCAGGCGCGATGGGTTTTTGGCTGATGTAGGGCACGCCGTCCTGCTCGATGGGAACTTCGAGGCCGTGCCAGTGCATCGTCGTGCTCTCGGGCAAGCGATTTTCAAGTTCGATTCGGACGCGGTCGCCCTGTTGCACCTGAATTGTGGGCCCTGGAGAACTTCCGTTGTAGCCCCAGATGTCGAGCGCCTTCCAGGGAACGATTTTGCGTTTCACCGGCTCGGCAATTAAGTGAAAGACCTTCGTGTCGCCGTCCATCGTGATCGGCAGATCGCCGATGTCCGGAGATTCCATCCGTGGCGAAGGGCCCGCTCGTTCCTTAGCGCGTGCTCGATTTGTGCGCTCGTTCCCGTCGGGCTTCGCGCTCTTTTGCGCCCGAAGGCCCTCCGCCCACGTCATCAGGCCTGCGCCAAGCACCGCGGTATTTCGAAAAAAGCTCCTGCGTGATTCGCTCATGGGAGTGACCTCTTGCGTTCATAGGGTCCGCGCAGACGGCGGAGTTGGAGGGTGATAATTAGAAAACGATGGTCGCCTCGTGTAGCGCCACGGCGAAGATCCTTGATTCGAACAGAGAGTATAAAATTGCAGTGAGGGAGACGAGAACGATCAGATGCGAAGAACTACAAGGGAATCGACGGAAATCTGACTTGCGACAGGTATGCGAAACCCGGAGAGTCGCCCCGTGTCACTTTCCGAAACGCCACGAAACGGAAATGCTGGAGCAGCCGAGTTCGATGGCGATGAGTAATCAGGATCGAATGAGGCGGAAGTCCTTTCACCTGCTCGCCATTCGCCGGCGGATTCCGGAAGTGCGAACAGAAAATCGCGCGCGTCACATTTTGCGGCCTTTGCGCTGATGTTCGAAGAGCGATCCGTCGTCAGTTGTTCTTGGTGATGACACCCTGATTCCTGTTTTGTGGCGTTCGATTCTTGGCAAGCCAGTGCCTGGCAAAAGGAAGAACAGGCTGGAGTCAGAACGAAGACCAGCAACAACAAGACGGCCAGTGCCCGAGATTTATTTACAAAAGCCAATTTTATCGCCGCTCCTTGCATGAACTCAGGCTACGCTCCGCGATAGCGAGCGTCAATCTTGAAAGCAGCTCCGTTGCTCGGTCTTACTCATCGCTATGCTTGCCGACGATGACTTTGCCCGCGAACGACTTGTAAACGTAGGCGAAATACCCGGTGGCGAGGATAATCCCAAGGATCCACCAGATCGCGCCGATTTTCAGGCCATAGCTTGCCGCCTGACTGTTTTCGACTGTAAGCGAATAGGCCGGATTTCGCGCGGGAAGCACCATCGGAAATAATCCAAACACGACGCTGAGCAGCATTCCGGCCAAATAGAGGGCTGAGGCGAAGAAACTCTTCAGCTCATCCGCTCGCGCAATCGCCCAGCGCACGCCCAGCAAGCCAGCAATGGCGAGCAGCGGAAAAATTGCACCCCACGACGCTTTGCGGAATTGTCCGGCAATTGAGGGCTGAACGCGAAAAGTCAGGAATGTAACCACGAGGGTGAGCAGCAGGACGACCCAGGAGCACTGGCTCGCCAGGCGGCGCGATCTGTCTCGGACCGTCCCAGTAGTTTTCAATGTCACCCACAGGGCACCATGAACGGCCAGCGCCGCGAGTGCGAGCACTCCGACGAGAATCGAATACCAATCCAGTATTCCCAGCTCGTCTCCCAGTTGGAAATTGGTCCACAGGGGCTCGAAGAAGTAGCCGGATGCATCGAGAGGAACACCGCGGACCACATTGCCGAGGGCCGCTCCGAAAAACACGCAAAGCAGCGAGCTGGAGGAACAGAAAAGAAAATCCCACAGCGGATCCCAGACTGGGCTGTGAATGTGGTTGCGGAATTCGATGGATGTGCCGCGCAAAATCAGAAGCCACAGCACAATCATCAATGGCAGGTAAAATCCTGAGAAGGCGCTGGCATACAACGCCGGAAACGCAAAATAAAGTGTGCCGCCTGCGGCCAGGAGCCAGACTTCATTGCCGTCCCATACTGGCCCGATGCTCGCGAGAACCTGTCTTCGTTCTTCGTCTGTTTTTGCGACGAACAGGTGAATGGCTCCGGCCCCCAGATCGAAGCCGTCTAGCAGGACGTAAATTGCAATCATCAGGGCAACGAGGCAGAACCAGAGTGTTCCCATCGTGGATTCCTAACTTCGATTCCTAACTTCGGCCCCTAACTTTGGCTCTCGATCATCTACTGCATTGGGAGCCGGCTCAGGCAAATGCCCGGTGTGTTCGGGCCCCAATTCAATCTCGCGCCAAGTAAGGAAGAGCCAAAGGATTGCCAGGACTGAATACATTCCCATGAAGCCGAGCAGAGTGAACCACACATTTCCAGCGCTTACGCGAGGCGATGATCCGTGAGCTGTGCGCATCAGGCCGTAAATCAGCCACGGCTGCCGGCCGACTTCGGCCGTAATCCAACCGGCAGTATTCGCAATGTACGGCAGCGGCACGCTCAGCATTAGCAGCCACAGCATCCACCGGGATTCGAAAAGTTTTCCTCGCCACAACTGCAATGCCGCCAGAGCCATCACCGCGATGAAAATGGTCCCGAGCCCGACCATGATGTGGTAACTGTAATAGACCATTTCGATGCGATCGGGCCACAAGTCCTCTGGGAAATCATTCAGTCCTTTGATGTTCGCCTTCCACCTTTGATAAGTAAGAAAGCTGAGCATGCGCGGAATTTCCAGTGGATTGTCGAGTTTGCGGTGTTCGACATCGGGCTGGCCCAAAATCGCCAAAGGCGCGCCGTCACGCGATTCGAATAAGCCTTCCATGGCAGCGAGAGTAACGGGTTGGTGCGTTGCGATCAGTTTGCCCTGCATATCGCCGGTGGGAAAAAGTTGAAGCACGGCAGCGACGATGCCAACCAACACGCCGCCTTTTACGAATGTCCGGCCGTAAGCTTCGTCGCGGTGCGTAAGCAGGTAAAACGCGCCGACCGCAGCCATGACAAAGCATCCAGTTTGCGCAGCGCCGAGGATCGTGTGAGCGTATTGCCAGATTGCCCACTTATTCAGCAGCAGTCCCCAGAAACTTGCCAGTTCGATCTGGCCGTTTGCGCCAACGCGATACGCGACAGGATGTTGCATCCAGGCGTCCGTGGCGACGATGAAATAACCGCTAAGCCATGATCCCAACCAAACTAGAAATGCCGAAATCCAATGTCCGATGCGTCCGAGTTTTTTCTCGCCAAAGAGAAAGAGTCCAAGAAAACTCGATTCCAGGAAGAACGAAAATACGCCCTCCATTGCGAGCGTCTGTCCGATAACGCCGCCAGCGGATTTCGAAAACTCCGCCCAGTTGGTGCCAAATTGAAATTCCATGGGAATTCCGGTCACCACACCCATGGCAAAATTGATTCCGAAAATTTTCGCCCAGAATCGCGCGGCTCGATTGTAGTGTTCGTCGCCGGTCCGCAGAGCTTTAGTCTTGAGATAGACCAGCAACAATGCCAGACCCATCGTCAGTTGCGGGAAAATGTAATGGAACGTAACAGTGAAAGCGAAGTGCAGGCGATGAGCATCAACAGCGTGTCCCAAGATTGCACCTTTGCGCCCGGCGTTCGCGCAGCTACGACTGCGGATTCAAAAGCAATTAGGGTCTGTTCAACATAATCTTTCGACAGAGGCACTGCAACTTGAATGATTGTTCGGGAAGTTTCAGAAAGGTTAGAAATTTAAATCTGAACCATCCGCTCATAAAGTCCAAGACCTAAGGACGGCATGAGGGGCATCCCGGTTCATCGCGCTGAAAATGTAGTAGTCTGTTCGTATATGGGGCTGTAGCTCAGATGGATAGAGCATTGGTTTCCTAAATCACCTGTGCCACCTGCCATGGCGAAGAATCAAGGAGTTACGCGGAGTTCGCAGGCATACGCTCGGCTATTTTTGGCGTTTTTCGGGCATTGTTCGGTACAGATTTGGCTACAAACAGGTACAAAACTGGTGGGGCTAGTCGGGATCGAACCGACGACCTACGCGTTAGGAGTGCGTCGCTCTATCCATCTGAGCTATAGCCCCTGTTCGCAATTATATAACATGTTTGAGAAAAGCTGGGCGCTGGCACGGCCCCTCATTTTTAGAGTTCGATCTTCCTTCCACCGAGCGGTTTGCCGCTAAAGGCGGCAATTCCCGCTTCGTTGTGTGAGTCCGGTCTCTCTACGGTTTCGTCCAGCTCGCCAATAATTCCTGCGCCGCCCTCCAAAATACATTCGTCGCCAAGTTGTAGGGCCCCGTCCTGACTGATAGGCAGATTGAGTTGCGCGTTCCCGTACTTGCCTTGGAGGTGGACGAGAATCCCCTCGTCCGTAACATTGGTTCAATCGTGACTCTCATCAAGATCTTCATTTCTCCTCACTTTGTCCGATTACGCTGGCACCTTTTCGGCGGCTCGTCCAGCCGTCGAGGGTACCTTCAGGCTGATTCATCCAATCGCTACGCGATTCTTCCCCCTCTGTTTCGCGGCATACATGGCGAGGAATTTCAGCCAAACGGTGCGGCCAGGGTGTAGTCCTATGCCTTGTCCTTTTACTGGACTATTGGGTAATGGACATGCCTTGGGGGAATAGATAGCGTCCTCGTAAATGGGGGATATCACATGCATTCTGCCTTCGAAAACGAGCACGTTCACGGAGCGCGGCGCTTATTGTCTGAGCACCAGTTTCTAATCGGAACGTTGCGGCAGAGGATTACCGTAAGACTGTACCAGTCGATTGAAAGGGATTCGGTCGAATTCGAGCAGAGTCACTTCATCAACACCCCACTTCAAATTGACGCGTACAGGACAAGCACGCCCTACGGAGATGATGAAGACGATGCTTTGCGCCTCGCCGTGGGGTTTTGTCTAGTCCAGTGGTACGAACAGGCTGTTCGTGAAGGTCATCAACCAGATGAATCTTGGCTAGTGCCGAACCCTAGGTTTCAAAATTTTGCTGAGTCCTATTCAGAGTGCCGCTCAAGGATTCGAGTTAGCTCGAAGTTTTCTTAACCTTTCGCACTTTCTTCATCGTGATCGTAAACTGATCGCAATAACAAGGATCATCCGTGCGCGGGTCTCGATATACGCAGAGTAATTTCCCGTGCAAAGATTTTCTCGGTTCGCATACTACCCGCTCGTCCTGTCGGTCAGCTTTCGGACCTCACTGCTGTTTCGCGATCACTAGCTTAGCGATTCTCTTGTAGGTCGCTGCTGGAATGATCTTCTTGTTCACCAGGTCGGTCTTCTTCGCATAGGGTCGTCCACGATTTTCTTTGCGTAGGCGTCACCGATACCCGGAAGCTCTTTCAGCTGATCGACCGTCGCCGAATTCAGATCTACGAGATCTTTCGGGGCAACAACCGCTGCTCCGGGTGCTGCGGACTTACCGCCCGCCTGCGGCGGTGCAGTCTGAGACACAACAACAGAAACTCCCAGCACCACGACTAAAACTGCCATCAGCATCGTTTTCATGATTCGTGTCATCGTAGCTCTCCCTTCACCTGTCTTGCTCGGCATCGGAGCAATTATAGCGCTGTCTTTTTCAACGCTTCACGAGTCTCCACTTACCGTCCGTTTTCAGCCGACGGGCGATTAATCAATTCGGCATAACGTCAAATGATCTAAGAACTGGCCCATCGTGTTGATTCTTTTCCTGCACGCCGGGCAGCCCGACACAACAACGCCCTTCCCGCCCTGCGCGACCGATGGCAGCCCGTCTACGAAGTATGAGAGATCGTGTCGGTGAATTTCCTTCTGAATTGCTGCGAGCAAAATGGATTTCTGCACGGTCGGACTCCACGTTCAATGTGCGGAGGAATCGGAGCAATCGCAGTCTAGAATCTACGTTGCCGTCCACTCGGGTGCCAGTTCCAGAATCGCCGGAATCAGTTCGTCCGCCAATTCCATCTTATCCAGCAATTTCGCGGCCCCAATGCTGTCAGCCAATGCCTTCGCTTCATCATCATTTGCAAAAGATATTGCTAGCAGCTTCGTGCCCGCGGGTAGATGCTGTTTTGCGCCGTCAGCCATGTGCAGGTCAAGAATGATTTCATTAGGCAACAATTCCTCCGCCTTCTGGACTGCTTCAGAGAAAGTCGCGGCTTCACCGACGAGAGTAATATCGTCGCGTTCGCTCAACAAAGCGCGAATCGCCTTACGCATGGGTTCCGCGTCTTCAGCCAAGAGAACCTTGACACACATATTGCCTCCGTTTGAATTAGCAGCTTGGGACTTAGCTTGGATTTTAGATACGCCCTGAACGAATACGAGTCAACGCGGATTTTCAGAGCGTACGCTAGCGGACGCCAACGCACACCCTTTGACAGCGGATTCCACTGGCGATGAACGGCAAAATGTAGGATTGTGCTTTTAACCGCCGCACCGTCGCTCTGGATTATATTTGCGATTTGAGAACACCACAATGGCCGACAAGTATCGGGTTGCGTATGACGGCTCTGATTTCATAGTCAATTATGGTGCTGGCGGAACAATCGGCACGTACAGGACCGAGCAGGAGGCCCAACAGGAAATTGAAGCTTGCGAGCGGGATGATTTGATGTTGGAAACAGCGAGAAGTCTGGTGAATGCGGCTATCGACGCATACATGCGAATGCATCATATTGACCGCCAAGCAGCGCACGCCTGGATAAGAGAAGCGGCGGATTAGCTTCTACGCTGTTCGGCTCAGAGTTGGCTGGCCGAGAAGGACACACCATGAAGGATGTAGTTCTGAAATATCCGACCTGGCAGGAGCCTTACCGAGCGGCTGTAATCGAAACAAATCCAAAACTGCTCAAACTGAAAATTGCAGGCGCAGAGCAGGCCGCCATATTGCGCCTCAAGCAGCTACAAAACAGTGCAGACAATCATTATGAACTGATAGCACTCACGGACGCGCTCACAGCATTGAAAATACTCGGAGAAACAATCTGGGCTGAGTGAAATGAAGGCACGACGGAGTGCGTCGCCCTGCATGAACGAATTTAAGGGATCATGGCACAGCTAACAGGTGGGAGACTTGTTGACGCGGAGATAAAAGCTATCATCGAAACCATTCAAGGGAAGCGTTTGCAAGTTTCATTCGGAGAAGGACGGCGCGGATTTACTTGTGGCAGGTTGTCGAGAAGGTAAGATAGTTTCGCCGTTTTGAGTTTCTTCGGCGTCGTTTTGAAATTGGGCGTCACGAGCGGAGGTTTTTATAGTCAAAACGTGTTCGGCATGGCCCTTCAGTGATAGAGTTTCTTGCATGTCACCATGCAAGAATCACACACCCTTCACCTAATCAGTGCACTTTGCGGGCTCCTCGGAGCTTTGGGCCTTGCGTTCGAAGTTCTGTGGGGCTTTCCCAGAAGAAATGAACTCCACCACGTAGAAGCAAAGCTTGCCCAGCTAACTGAATTCCTTGTGCAGCAGGAACAGGCGATTCGCAGACTACCGCCCCTATATTCAGAGGGGGAAAAGGGTGTCTTAATCAGAGACCTTCGCGAACAGTTCGTGCTGGACAAGCTCAGACTTGAGGAGCAAGCCAAGAAGCTCACGGAAGGGCACGCCGAACAATCCTTTTATCTGGGGCTAGCAGGATGCGCCTTCTTGGTGATCGGGTTTTTCCTCGACGTTCTCACAGCACTGTGATCGAACGATTCGAGAACGCGTTCGCAGCATTTACAGTTTGCGGAGTCCTGTGAAGTAGGGGCGACAGGAACCTGATTTTATTTCTGGCGGGGCGAGTGTCCAAGAAGCAAGGCGGCATGAAAGCAGGACGGGAATCCACTTCGAGTGCTGTGCCTAGGTGTCGGAACAGACTTCCCGCCCAACTGATGGGGGTTCCATGCGTTCGCTCTCGGTTTTTACCCTGATTGCTGTGTGCTTTGTTTGTTCGTCCGGTAGAGTTGGCTCAAAGAGTGCCGCTGAGCAACCAGATATCAGCAGGTCTGGTAGCGCGTTCTCGGAAGTCTGTTCAAGTATAGATGGCGAACGGAAGGCAGAGCTTGATCGCATCCACAACGATGCCACCTGTCTGGGCTGGGTTGAAGGTTTCAGAGAAGGCTTCGTAGTGCATGATGAGCTGCTAGGTGTACCGGAAAAGGACAGGATGGTCTGCCCGCCGCGTGGAGCAACCACTGTTCAAATCGTTCGCGTAATTAAGAAATACATCGCTGACAATCCCGAGAAAGCGCATCGCCCAACTCGTTTCATCGCCTCAGTAGCGTTGGCGCGTGCGTTTCCGTGCAAAGCCGGGAAATAGAGCGACTCGGGCCGAGAGGAAATAGCGGTCAGATGGATGTCAACCCTTAGCTGATCGGCCCTTAAACAGATGGAGGCGAAACGCGGCGTCCCGGAGTGCATGATGTTCATCGATGTCCCAAGCGATGGTTGTTAGCTCTCTGGACCGATGGGAAACTGCTGCTTCGGCGACGGCAATCTTCTTGCTCAATGCGTTTCGGTCAAATTCCATCAATGCTTCAAGATACGGTTTTTGCCATTTCGGATACTTTATATCTTCGTGCAGCATGGAGCCTCCCTCGCTATCGGAAGGCACACTCGCTCGGCAGCGTATCTTCGGTTGCGCTAAAGTTGGAAAGGGTCTGCTCACCGTTTCGGACCTTGGCGTCCCGTCTTATGCACAAGGTGCCGTTGCCCAAACGGGCGTGGCGTGGCGGTAGGATGTGTATCGACTCGACGATGATACTCCCACAGTGTCGGAGAAAGCCAGTCAAAATACCCATGTGGAAGAATAGGTGGCGAAAGTCTTTTCCTCTTGGAGGACCTCCGAACATGCTAGACGAAGAGTGGGTCAAAACACTTGAAGACGGCAGAAAAGTGAAATTCATCTACCAAGAGTTGCCGGAAGACGGGGGTTTATCACCGCGCAGATCGGAGAGAACGAGGTCGTGTATTCGGTCGTCTTGACCAAAGCAAGAAACCCCCTGAGTCATACCGGATTAGGGTCTTACCCGCAGAAAACGCGAAATTGGGGTATTGAGACTATTTCCGGCGCACCTTCGCCCTGAGAAATAGCCAGCCTTCAGAGGTTTTCCGAAAAACGGACGTGCCGTGTGGCCATAGGCACGGAAGTTCAAGGAAAGCCTAGAACCATCCATCAACTAGACCATCAGCTAGGCGGTCGCGGCTTTGCCGTATCCTTTCACTGCCCGGTCAATGCCAGAACCCGCATTCGCGAGGTCTTTTGCATTCATTGCGGGCCGCACGGTAAGCCTCGCATTAAACGCAAGAAACCATGGCTCGGCGATAGCTGGCAAGTCCGACGACTCTTTCATGTCGAAGAAAATGTATCCGGTCCGCTCGCCATTGTCTTCCGCGAAGTACGCCGCCTCGGGTTTCATCTCAGCTAGAATTCGTTCGATGGTTGCCCCTAAGGTGCCGCTTCGGCTCGCTGCATTACCCGCTTCGACTGGGATGGAAACCTTGAGCATCATGCGCATGTGATCTGCCCTCCTCAGGCGGAACAGACTATACGCCTCCGTTGAGCCGTCTGATACGAGGCCGATAGAAACTGCGACGGGTAGACGAAGAACGGTACTCACGGCAAAGGACACGTCCTCAAGTCAGGCTTCGCTCGGAAGAGCGTCGAGTGTCATAAAAGTGTCATGGTTCTCTGTTCAAAACCGCGCCGAACGAATCAGGACAAGTCAACACGTGGACTGCGGACTGCGTAAGAGGTTGACACTGCATATATAATCAGAAATTTTCGAAACCAATCAAAACAGCACTCTGAATTCCTAACCAAGTGTCGGGAGTTCGAATCTCCCCAGCCCCACCATTATCTCCTTAAAATCTCGGGTTAATCAGTATCGGCCGTTCTCGCTGGTTAGCATAATTCTGCGAGTGTCATAAAAGTGTCATAGTCTAGTGGGCACAATTCGCAGCGCGAAAGGCAGTCCAACAGGGTTGCGATTGAAAAAGTCCAAAAACACCGAGTGTAGTAAAAGTGTAGTAGTTCTCGTCTTCAAGTGGCCAAATTTTCCACTTGTCTCAACGCGGATCGAACGATCGAACGATCGAACTGCCGTTGCGATGTCCTTTTTCTTCTTGCTGCCCATTGGCTCTGTGACGATATGGAATCCCAACAATCCCAACCACGGATTCCCTGATTCTCTGTTCGGAAAGGTCGAACCTGACGATGGATACACTTGGAGGTGGTCCGCGAGTCCCTTCTTGAGCGCGCGTTAAAGTGCTGCTGTTCGGGAGCGAGTCTGCAAGGTTTACGAATTACGATTTGAGGGGAATCGAGCAGCTAAAGTTTCTGCGTCTCGCTATGAGGAAACTGAAGCGGAGGATCTATCGGCACGGATCCTGACCGGCGGGTCGATACCCACGCTCTAGCGCCTTCTCCTGAGTCATATAGACGCCGGGTTTAATCTTTCCGTAAAGCTTGCTGTCAGGACAGTAATAAAGCCCAGTCTTCTTATAAGCCCAGACCTTTACAATTGTTGCCGCAGCTACAGTCGGTGTGTTCAACTGAGGTAGCCGATCCACACGATCCACAGCTCCCCACTTTTCAACAAGAGGAGGAAGAAAAAGAATGTCAAGTAGCAGGAAAAAACTACCAATTAACACAATATTTTGACAGGTGCGGTAAGTCATAATTGGCTTATTTTTCTAGCGGTCTGCCAGACTCGTCCAGAGGGATAGGCGCGGGACCGTTACCCACACACAACTTACCCCCTGCCTTTTTGTTTTGCAAGTCGCGCTCCAAACCGACACGCCCGGGAGCCGTACCCACCCTTTACAACCTATTTGAATACAGCAAGTTAGCCCCACGATGCTTTCGGTCGGAGGCGAATTCTCATCGATGTCGACCGCTCGTATGCATCAGTTTGCGCATTATCGGAGGCCGCGGGTGCTTGATGTGAACTAAACTATTATACTTGTGCCCAGGACCTCGCGGACCTTGCACGCCAGTTCATCTGCATTAAACGGTTTCTCGATGAAGGCACTTCCCGGGCCGAGAATGCCGGAACTGATCGCGGCATCTTCTGTATAAGCCGACATGTAGAGTACCTTTATGCCAGAGCGTAGTTTCACCAACCGTTCGACCAACTCCCCTCCCTTCATTCCCGGCATGGCCACATCGGTAAGCACCATTTCGATTGATCCTTTGTGGCATTCCATGAACTGAATCGCGTCCGCGGCGTTCCTCGCCTCAACCACGTTATACCCTTTTATCTCGAGAAACATGCGCGTCATGCGTCGTACCGCGTCATCATCTTCCACCAAGAGGATGGTCTCATTGCCCTGCAGTGACCCTGGGAGTGCCTTGGGTTTCTCGGCCACCTCAATCGTTTCCTCAACGCGCGGAAGATAGATTTGAATTGTTGTTCCCTCACCCAGTTTGCTCAAAACGGTGACGCACCCACCACTCTGGATTACTGTCCCATAGACAGTTGCCAGGCCCAGTCCTGTTCCCGTGTTTCTCTCCTTGGTGGAGAAGAATGGTTCGAAGATATGCAACTGCGTCTCCTCGTCCATCCCGTGCCCACGATCATGCACCGCCAGCATCACGTAGGGGCCGGGTCGAATCTCCGGATAACGACGGGCCCAGTTCTCGTCTAAAAGGCTGTTCGCGGTCTGGATCGTTAACCTGCCACCATCAGGCATGGCGTCCCGCGCGTTAAATACCAGATTCATGATGACCTGCTCCATCTGCGCGACGTCGGCCTTTACCCGTCCCAAGTTGGAATCGAGATCCAAAAACAGATTGATGTCTTCGCCAAGCGCAGGGGACAACAATTCCGCCGCTTGAGTGACGAGGGAGTTTAGATCTAACACCCTCGGTTGAAGTACTTGTTTGCGGCTGAAGGCCAAGAGCTGCCGTGTTAATGAGGAGGCTCTGACCGCGGCCTTAAGGATCTCGTTCAACTCCTGACGCAGTGGATTGTCAGGGCCGACGTAGGAGAGCGAAAGCGCGGCATGGCCACGAATGACCATGAGCAAGTTATTGAAGTCGTGCGCCACACCACCCGCCAGGCGCCCGACCGCCTCCATCTTCTGCACCTGCCGCAACGCCTCCTCGGCTTGCACGCGTCCGGCAATCTCTCTCTTTAGTACTTCAGCGTGAAGATGCGCCGTTTCCCCCATATAGACAGCGAACGCTAATAAACCAGCCATCAGGATTCCCCCGAGAAAGGCAACGTTCGGCAAAGAAGATCGCGCGTTGGCGAGTGTTTCTGGTCTCGGCCAGACACGAGCTCGCCAAGTTAACTCTCGAAAATCAATATCCGTTTCCTGGGCCCATACCTCCGCACGGCGCGGGTCGGATCCGGAGCGACCGTAGATTTCCTCGTCGCCGTCGTATACCGTCACCCAGTAGTTCTGTCCCACGTCTTGGAGGATTGAGTAAAACAGCTCTTGATAATCGAATACGCCTAGCAGAAAGCCCATGAGTTTGTTCTCCGCAAAGACGGGCACAAAGACCAGGAACCCACGACCACCCCCTTGCAGATCCACCGGACGCGTAACCATCACGCGCCCGCTGTCCTCGGCGTGCTGCAGGGGCACACGCCAGCGCGCATCGGCGCCCAAATCGGTGCCCACATCGGCTTCATTCCACCTCGCTGACGCCACCCACCGCACGTGGAACGTCGGGTCTACCCACTCGATAGCTTGACAGCCGCCGTAGCCACTGATCAACAGCGCCGCATCGGGTTCGTTGTCTTCATCACCTGACAGGACACGAGCTTGCCAACGCCCGGCCAAGCGATTCAACAGCAGAATTCTAGCGTTTAGTTCTGACTCCATTTTGTTTTTGACAAACAAGGTCTGCGCTTTCGTCGCGGCTTGGATATTAGCGCGCTGCTCGGTAAGCAGCCGCTGCCAAAGAACCAGCGCAGCCAATACTGTGGTTAGGCCCAGAATGGCCGGCAACAATAGCCGGTCGATGAAGCTCCTGCGCATTTGTTTTTCTCGAATCCAGGCAGCTACCGCACGCCCCTGGCAGGTGTTCTAGACGCCGTTAACAGCGAGAGACTATCTGGCCATAAATCTTTCGTTGCGTCGAGGAAGACTAATAAATCATTAGGAAGAGCCATTTGTCCTTCGAAAAGTTCTTCCTCCAAATCCTCCGCTCCGATTCCCTCGCGCCTCATCGCATTCGCCGGAAATCTCGTGCGTAATCTGCCACCTCATTTCGATCTGGCTGCGACCAAATGCTGCTCTTCCCATCCTGGAGAAGTCAAGGTGCAACTAGTCTGTTTTCTCGGTTTTGAAGCGGTTCTCTCCGAGTCTACTCCCGCAGAGTATTGGTCTCAATCAAGAGGAACGAGCGACGCTCCAGCTGCAGCCGGCGTGGGAGTTGCTTGTGACTTCTACCAAACGGCTACTATGGGATTAAAAACGGCATCAGATACATGGCTAACAGCCCTGACTATCCGTGGGAGCAGGTTTCCATTGGCTCACGGTGACATTTTCCTATATACCGACCTCTGAATCAGGGCTAGGCTTCGCTAGGCGGAGAGCGCCGAGTGTCATAAAAGTGTCATGGTTTTCGGCTCAGAACCGGGGAGAACGAATCAAAACCAATCAACACCGATTTTCCGTAACTGCTTGACACCGCATATATAATCAGAAATTTTCAACACCCATCAAAACAGCCCTCTGAATTCCTAAACCAAGTGTCGGGAGTTCGAATCTCCCCGGCCCCACCATTCATCTCCTTGAAATCTCAAGGCGTTAATCAGTTTTGATTTTGCTAGTTGGTTTACATAATCCGGCGAGTGTCATAAAAGTGTCATAGTCGAACGCTCCTGCCTGCAGTGTAAGATCGCCTCTTTCCGTGCTTCGTTTCGGTGCGCAGTATTGGCGTGCCCTTCTCGTCATTCCCGCGAGTGCTCGACTGCGACTAAGGAAGTCGTACGAATCACTTTGAATTTTGCGTCTTTTCTGAGAACCTTAGCCACAAAAGGGCCCTTGATGGTAGCCGCGAGTGAGGGGAGATTTAAATTCTGTGTATACGGAGAAACGCCGCAGTCCAAGATTTCCTTTCGTCGCAGTAGCAGAAATTACCGAAAAGGAATCGGGCGGAGAACTAGTCACGCGGGTCAGCGAACTTAGCGTGAATGGCTGCTATATCGATGAACAAAATCCGTTTCCGAGCGGCACCATAGTCACGCTTAAAATCTTCTCAGAGTCGGAAGTTTTTGATGCTACGGCTAAAGTTCTATATGCCCACCCAAACTTGGGGATGGGACTAGTGTTTCAGGAGGTATCGTTACGTAGCGGCGCTGTCTTACGAGAGTGGCTCCTTGCTGCGAAAGCACTGGAAGAAAAATCGCATTCTTAAAAACCTTAGGCGAATCCTCGCATAATTTTATTAGTACTTATCGTCATCTTGTCCCCTTGTCGTAAACCCTCATTTTGCGTGGCTAAGAACTGAAGTTTCAACTCGTTCGCGAGGAGCGGCCATGGAACACGCCGTGATTTAGGTAAACTGACACGCGCGGCTCTGTGGGTGTTCGTTCTCCGCCAAAAACACCTGTCATTTTCTCCTGGAACTGGCATAGAATTTGCCCCGTTGTTGACAATCTCCTCGTGCGCTTCTTCATTGCTATCACCGACAGCGGTTGGTTCTCTTACCTTTCTACGCTCGGTCCACTCGATGAAGTTAACTTTTGGCAACCGAGCGGAAGCGTTGACTTCAAGGCCCTTCTTCCAGGGGAACCCTTTTTAGGCTCTGAGCAGGAATTCGTAGAGACCCAATAGGAGAGTGGTTTTCCGTTGAGGGCAGTTGGGCTAGACTCGGCGGGATGCGCGACAACGAGTTCACGAGAATCCTGGATTGGCCGGGCTACCGAGAGTTTCGACACGAAATTCGGATTCACACCTTTTGCGCCGCTGAATACCGCCCTCGCCATTTTAGGTTTCTTCAGCATAAGCATGGCCGCCTTCAATCGGCTGCCCATCCGCCCACTCGACGGCTCCATAGCCTGGCGGCTGCTCCCCGCCCTCAACGAATTTCCGCTAAGCTGCGATTAACAAAGACATTGAGACGCCCGGATCGCAATTCTTTACGATCTACTCGAGATCGGGCGGAGTCACCTTGGCAATCCAGGAGTCGTAGTCGGAAGTGAAGCCCGCTTTTTGCTGCAGGGCATGAACTTGGCGCTCCACCTCCGCCATCTGGTCCTCTGAAAGCTGTGGAATCACTTCAATCTGCTTCCCAATCGCGTCCATGGCACTCGCGACTTGCTGTTCAGCACTGCCGGCTCCAGCCTCAGCGTTTCCATCGTCGCCCTTCATGCAATCCACCACGCGCTTGGTCACTTTCTGGCTGTGCACCAGCGACACACGGATGTTCCCCTGTCCGGTGACGACGTTTCCGACCCCGAATACGCGGTCCATAGCGGTGTACCGCGGCACATCCTTGCCAGCGAATGTGTAGTATTCACCATTCATGTTGATCCCAGAAAGTTTCTCCGGCACCGAGCCGATCGAAGAAACGACCAGCGGCGCGCGGAGTTCGTGTTCCGAGCCGGGGATCGGTTCAGCCTTGCGGCCCTCGATTTTCGTTTCAACCACCTTCAGCCCTGCGAGCCGTCCATTTTGCACGATGATCCCGGTCGTCAGCCTGCGATCCTGGAAGCGAAACAGGTATTTGTCGCGCGCCAGGCGCAGCATTTTCTGCCGAACCTGTTCCGTTTTGGCGATCTGCTCGGACGTCGCGTTGTCAGGTGGTTGCGCCAGCGGCATGTCCTGTTCGCGGCGGCGATAAATTAAGAGGCAACCCTTTACGCCCAACTCTTCCGGCTTGATGCCGTGCGCTTTGCATACCTCCGGAATACCTTTTTCCAATTCATGCATGCTGGTCTGAATGCCGCGAGCCCTTAAAGCCCGTTCGTAGTTTTCGAGCTGGAGTACCTTGACCACGTCAATTGACGCCAGCCCGCCGCCCACCACCACGGCTTCGTCGGGCGTTTCATAGCGCGGCCCGAGACAGTCCTTTTCGTTCTTGTGGTTGTACCAGTAGATAAAAGGATTTTGGTAAACGAGGCCTTTGCCGACATACTGCTCTGCTTCCGGCACGCCCAATTCTCGGTCGCGCCACGCGCCATTGGCGAGAATCACCGCCGAAAAGCCCCACTCGAAAAGCTGGGGGAGATTAAAATCTCGGCCTAGCTTGGTGGAGGGGATGAAATACACATTCGGCTTCTTCATGCGCGCGTCGATTCGGGCGTATTCCTGCCTGCGCTGCTCGACGTGCCAAC